>Ga0265313_10001427_pt1 | contig 22386 bp, 19 predicted proteins | sample 4123metaG_FD_203122 | JGI IMG/M metagenome (GOLD analysis project Ga0265313, IMG submission 203122) | Rhizosphere microbial communities from Carex aquatilis grown in University of Washington, Seatle, WA, United States - 4-1-23 metaG | ecosystem: Host-associated > Plants > Roots > Rhizosphere >...
TAGGTCTGCGAACCGGCTCCAGTGCTGTGCTCGAAGATAAACCCGGTGTCGTGGCAGAGCCGGCGCGAATCGTCTTCGGAGAACGACGTCCCGTACCAGGTGTCGGGTGGTTGATCGCGATCCCATTGCGCACCCTGCAACTGGAACTTGAATAAGGCGCCGGGTCGAAGCACTCGATATACTTCGCGACAATATGAGGTAATAATGTCGACAGTAGGGATGTGTTGAAAAACAATAAAGGAAAAGGCGAAATCGAAGGACGAGTCTTGGACTCCTGAGAGTGTCGCGCCGTCCCCCAGGATAACTTTCACGTTGTCCAGAGCGCCGAGGTTGCTCCTGGCTCGTTTGATCATTTCAGAACTAACGTCAACGGCCGTGACATGGCGAAAGATTCGACCCATCATTTTCGTCATTCGGCCTACGCCGCATCCGATTTCGAGTGCGGCGAGATCTAAGGGAGACCGGGTTCCTCCGCATATCCGCTGCATATCCGACATGATTTCGTTGGCTACATTGATCTCACCGGACCGGAAGAATTCGCGTTCACTCCAATGCTCGGTACCCGTATGAATGTAGTACTCAGCGTTCTCTCTCGCGCGCTGGTCCCAATCTTCGCGCATCGCCCTTAGTGTCGAGTCACTTTGTCCGGAATCGCTCATCGTTCAAGAGTTCCTTATATTCGCAGAGTTTATCATTGCGTCGATCGACAGACGCGTGCCGGTTATGAGCCACGTGCTATGCGGCGCCCAGCTTCCGGCCCACCTTCATCCACAAGCTCGATTCGATCTTCGCGCTGGCAGCGCGGACCTCGTGAAGGTTCTTCTCCAGATGCTGAATATGCCGGGCGGCTTCTTCATCCTGGGCGATAGTGCTTTGGAACGCGGCTAGGGCCGCCTCCTTCTCCGTTTTCAGCGCCAAAGCCCATTTGGTTCGCTCTTCTATTTGACGCGCGAGATCTTCGCCTTTCTTGACTACATCTCCGTAAGCCCGCGCGATTTCTGCGGCAGGAGGCCGAAAAGTTCCCTTTCTGCCGGCCAGGGGAAGCGACCAGGCCCCATCGTGGAGAATTCCGAATTCCGGAAAATCTTCCCGTCCGATTCGCGTGCTGGTGAAGCCCGCGGCGGCGAGAGTCTCCTTGAGCGGCGTTTCCGAGAACATTCGCATTTCTAGCGTGGATCCGTCGCCTCCATGAAACGACAGGCTCTCGAACACTTCAATGGAGCCATCGCGGCGACGATTCACCAGCGCCACCCGGCCCCCAGGCGCGGCCAGCGAGTATTCGTAAAGCTCCGGAAAGTGTTCCGTAGTGCGCCCGTCAAGCCGATACGGCACGGTGAGAAGCAAAAGTCCGTCCGGCTTGAGTAGCTTGTTCAGATTCACGAACGCCCGCTCCACTGGCGGCGCGACGTGTTCCAAAACTTCGCTCGAAAGGATGAAGTCATACCGTCCAACGTGTTCCAGCAATTGTTCCGGAGACGAGCCGGCAATGTCCAGACGTGGCTCCTGGTGATAGAACGTATTGATGTAGCTAAATTTTTCGGCCAGCCGCTGAGCCAGCTCCGGAGGATCGCTCATGCCCATGCCGCGGATGCCCTTGAGGACCGGAAAGTCGGGAAGCGCGACTTCGATGCCGAACATTTCGCGTGAGAGCATCGCGACCAGACTACGCAAGCGAACCGTGGATTCGCACGCGGGGCAACTCGGCGCCTCGCGTCCGGGAGGCACAGTGGGCCGCTTGCAAATAGCGCCGCAGATATTACAAGTGAAGTTGTCGGAATCGGAAAACGTCAAACGACCGCCTCCCACTGCAAACCGCGCACGGTGAGTGGCTCTTCCTTAAGGGAGCGCCTTCTTTCAACCATATTCATAGTCTCGATTAAGTCCCAAGCGGTGGCGGCGATAAAAGCCGGCGGCTTGCGCATCGGCCTGGTTAAGGTTCGTCTCCTGAAGATATACTACATGCTCTTATGAGTTTGGGTTGATATTCACTCTTGGTGATGCGTCGTTGAGTGAGCGTCGAATCGTTCGCGTTCATCCTACAGACTGTATCCTCTTAATGTATGAATCGATTGGCGGGCAAGGTCGCGCTGATAACTGGCACGGCGTCTGGTATTGGCGAGGGTATTGCGCGAGCCTTTGCATCCGAGGGCGGGTTGGTGTTCGTTAGCGACTTGCGCGATGAACTCGGCGAGAGCGTCGCAGACTCATTGGGTCCGCCAGCCCGCTACGTTCATCTCGATGTTCGCGATGAAAAGCAGTGGGTCGCCGTGGTCGATTCGATTGTCAAAGATCATGGGCGTCTCGATGCGGTCGTCAACAACGCGGGCGTCACCGGGTTCGAAGGTGCGAGTGGGCCGCACGACCCGGAGAGAGCCTCTCTTGCGGATTGGCACGCCGTTCTTGCAACCAATCTCGATGGTACGTTCCTCGGCTGCAAACATGCGATAAGAGCCATGCGGCCTCGCGGCGAGGGCTCGATCATTAACATCTCATCGCGTTCCGGATTGGTTGGCATTCCCACGGCCGCGGCATACGCGGCAAGCAAGGCAGCCGTGCGAAACCACACCAAGACGGTGGCTCTGTACTGCGCAGAGCAAGGTTGGAAGGTTCGTTGCAACTCCATACATCCTGCGGCGATCTTGACGCCGATGTGGGAGCCCATGCTCGGTACGGGCAAGGAACGGGAGGCCCGAATGGAATCGATCATTCGGGATACCCCCCTGCGCAGATTTGGCAGCGCCGAGGAGGTTGCCGCGTTGGCTGTGATGCTGGCGTCTGACGAGGTGACCTATATGACAGGAGCGGAACTCACACTCGACGGGGGCTTACTCGCGGGTTCGGCAGCGAGCCCAAAACGGAGTTAGCGGCAGACTTGTTGAGCTATTTGGAGCTCCTTGTTTAGCAACTCCAGGAACGCTCGCACCTCTTGAACGCTGGACAAGCGGAATCGCGCGCGCGTCCGGCTCGGGCGTCCGACTCGAATCGTGATGCCGCTCGCTAGGGACGCGAAGGCAGGCTCATCCACGGCGTCGTCGCCCACGAACACCGGCAACGCTGCCCCGCCGGCGATTGCCATCTCGTGGCGCACAGCCGTTCCCTTGTCGCCCATCTCCGCCGGCAGCAGCTCAAAACCACGTTCGCCCGGGATTCCGCGGAACAGCCCGTTGAGGGGCAAAAGCGCGCTCGTCATCTCCCGGCGAATGCGGGAAACGTCGCCCGCCGAAGCTTTCGCGTAATGGATCGTGACGACCATGTCTTTATCCTCCAGCCAGGTGGCCGGAGCGCTTTTCACGAGCTGGCGAGCCCGCGTCTTCAAACATTCCAGAAGCTGGCGGGTTTCCTCCTTTATCGAAACGCCGTGCCGCGCCTCCCATCCGTGCAGGCCCAGATAGCGCACCCCCGCGATGCGGGCCTTATCGTGCACGTCGGCTCGCCGCCGGCCGCTGATCACCCACACGCGCACTTGTGGCTTTCGCGCCAGCGTTGAGACGATACTCCTCATGGAGCCGCTCAAGCGGACCTGATCCGGCCGAGGGCAAAGCGGGCTGAGAGTGCCATCGAAATCCAGGAACAGCGCGATCGATGGAGCCCTGCGGAGTCGTTGTGCCACTTCATTCCAACTGGCAAACAAGTGGCGTTGCGGCGCAGGCATTCAGTTTCTCACGACAGTCTCCGCCGCATCCTGTTCCGCCGGAGTTGCGGAAGTGCGGATTTCGCATAACTCCGCGATTAGATTGCCGGCCCAGCGGTAAATATTGTGCTCTTTGACCACCGCGCGCATCCGGCTCATCCGAAGGCGGCATTTCTCGGGCGGCATCTCCAGAGCGCGATGGATCGCCGTCGCGACCTCTTCCGTGTCATAAGGATTCACCACCAGTGCGTCGACCAGTTCGTGGCACGCGCCAGTAAAGCGGCTCAGAATCAGGACTCCGTGGCCGTCGCTTCGGGCAGCGACGAACTCTTTGGCGACCAGGTTCATGCCGTCATGCAGCGATGTGACCATACACAAATCGGCGGTGCGATAGTACGGCAAGATCTCCTCACGACTGTGGTGACGCGTTAAAAGAATGATCGGCTTCCACTCGCTGGTCTGGAAGCGGCTATTGATCCGGTCGGCCTCCTGCTCCACTTCCAGCATGAAATCGTGGTAGCGGCGAATCTCCGAGCGGCTCGGCGCGCCGATTTGTACGAACGTAAATTCCCCGCGATAAGCCGGATACTTTTCGAAAAATCGCTCCAGTCCGCGGAATCGCTCCAGGATCCCTTTGGTGTAGTCGATACGATCGACGCCCACGCCCATGAACGCCGACCGCACCCCGTGCTTCGCCAACAGCTCGGCTCGCTCCAGGTACGTCAACTCGGAGGAGGCGTTGCCGTTCTGTTCCGGATCCATCGCGACGCTGATGGGGAATCTGCGAATCGCCGTAAGATGCCCGTGACGCATGACCGCGTTCCGGTCCCATTCGATTCGTGATTCCAGTACGCGGTCCACCGTCTCCAGAAAGTTGTTGCAGTGCGCCTGAATGTGGAAGCCCACCAGATCGGCGCCCAGCAGACCCTCCAGGAGCTCGCGTTGCCACGGGCAGATGCCGAAAGCTTCCGGATTCGGCCAGGGGATGTGCCAGAAAATAGCGACCCTCGCATCGGGCCGCGCCTTCTTGATAAGCAGCGGCATCAGAGCGAAGTGGTAATCCTGGACCACCACCACCGGGTTCTTCTCGCCGCGAATCTCTTTTAAAACCGCGGCGGCGAACTTGCGGTTGACCGCTTGGTAATATTTCCAGTCTTCCGCTCGAAACGTTGGACGCGTGTGCGCTATATGGCATAGCGGCCAGAGCCCTTCGTTGGCGAACCCCAGATAGAATCCCTTGACCTCCTCCGGCGTCAGCCAGACACGGCGTAACGTGTATTGGGGATGATCGGGCGGCACCCGCAAGCGTCCCCGTTCGTCGCTACTTTGCCGATCCGCGTCACCGGTAGCCTGCGCGATCCAGGTTCCGTCGCAGGCCCTGAGGATCGGCTCCTGCGCTGTAACCAGCCCGCTGGCCGGCACGGTCCACTCGATGCCCGAGGGACGGTGAAAATGTTCGTAGGGTTCGCGATTGGAGACCACCACCAAGCGGCTGTCTCCTAGCCGGCCCTGGACGAAGATGCGCAGGCGGTCCTTGGTCCACTGGGACTCGGCGGACTCCCGCAAACGGGCCTCCTCTTCGGCTGCCGCCCGCGCGGCCGTAAAGCTGGAAGCCAGATGCGAGACTTCGCGCCTGAACGAATCGAATTCCCCGCTGCCCGGCAATTCCGGAGCAGTGGCCTCCGAAGACGTACGCAGCTCGCGCAGCCATTGCGCCATCTGCTGCATCGGTTTCCCCAGGCCCCATCGCACCGTCAGCAGCGTGACTGCAGCGATCAAAAGTGTCTGCAGCACCACGCTGACCAGCGTCCTGCGCCAAGCTTCCGCCACACGAGTATCGATATAAGCGGCATCGTGAAAAATAGCGAGAGCTCCCAGGTAGGCGCCGCCGGCTCGCACTGGCACAATGGCCTCGTGCATCGGAGCGCCACCGAGTCGAACGAATTCGCCATGGGCGTCTTGCGCGCTGTCTTCCTGAAGATCGGGCGGATTCCCCTTAAGGCGAGCGACGAATCCCGAGGTGATTGCCACGGCTTGGCCGGTCGCATCGGACACCATCATGCCCGCCAGGCGCTCTCGTCCCGTGAAGCGGTCGACCATGGTCTGCAGGCTGCGGTAGGAATGTGTGGCCAGCAACGGCTCCACGGCTTTGGTTTGGCTTTCCGCCAGATCCAACGACTGCCGCTGGAGATCCCGTTCCAGGCCTCGCCGCTCGGATCGCACCTGATAATACGCGAACCCCATAGCGACTGCGGCAACGCCGGCAATGAGCAGGAGATTTAGCCGAAGGGCAAGGCGCATAGGTTCGGGATACTTTGCCGAGGCGTTTTGTTACATTCTCTCTGAGCAATAGATTCAGAGGATGGAACTATGATTCGACCCGCAGACTCACGGGAGTTTCTAACCTGAACCGCAACGCCGTTTCTGCCGGCAGACTCACCTGCCGTTTGCCGGTAATCGCCGACCCAACCGTCCCGGCTGCCGCTCCCACACCCGCGCCGATCAGCGCTCCGGTGCCGCCTGCGGCGATGGCTCCAATCGCCGCCCCGCCACCCGATCCCCCGCCAATCCAGAGAAAGTGATGTTTCTTGTGTCCGGCGCTTACACGGGAAGAGTTGTTGCTCTGGATCTCGTAGGTTGCGCCTTCGAGCGTGAAGGAATCCAGTTTCAACGCGAGCACGGCGCGACCCTTGAACCGTCCAGAAGATTTGGATGTAACGATGTGCCCGGTGAAGTTCGTACCCTTCGGGACGACGACACGGTCGCCATCCACCAAGGGCTCGTCCAATGATGCGGTGAACTTATCACCGGCACGATTCCGGCGTGTGTCGAGCGTCTCCAGTAAACGGACGCGGAAGCTGGTTCCCTCTGGAATCGTCAGGTCCGGGGATAATCTGCCGCCGGATGCACCAATCGCGGCTGGGTTACCATCTGTCTCGGTGGATGCTGGAGGGACCTTGGTGCACCCGGCCAAGCCAAGCATCCCTGCACAAACAATCGCTAGAAGCTGCTTCTTCATATCGACCTCCGTGGTCACTGGGCGAGGACGGCTCGCACTACGAAACGCTCCGGTGCCGGACCGATGAAGCGGAACGGGTAACAGGTAATGAGCGTCAGAGCCGGCTCCGCGGTCGGATTCAGAACGTCCACCTCATTTGGCTCTACAACTCGAGCCGACTGGACTATATAGGCGGTGTCCCTCTGCGGTCTGTGGATTCTAACCAGGTCTCCGACCTGGATGCCGCGCAACGAACGAAAGAACGTATCGCGATGCGCCGCGAGCACGGTGTTTCCGCGGTCTCCCGGCAGCGCAGAGCCGGGGAGGTGACCGGCTCCGCGTTCGAGAACGTCCGGATCAGCGCCCTCGAATACCACGGTAGACAGACTCAGCCTTGGAATCTCCATTCGGCCAACGACATCGCCGATCGAGAGCGATGAGGTCGCGGTCCGGGTGCGATCGAGCTCACGAGCCCCCTGCGTTTGACTTAACTTGGCTTTTAAGCTGAGCTCGACCCAGTAGCCAATGTTAAGAACCGCGAGTGTCCACAAAAACCATTGCATCGTTTTCCACACCAGGCAAATCGATGCATGTACGGTTCCGCCGAGGCCTAGTGCCTGATTACAAAGGCGCTTGTGCTTAAGGGCGGATCAGAAGGGCAAAAACGTGTGGGTAGTTTTTACTCGGTCTACCCGATTGAGAGCGTTACGGCCTGCTTACATCAGGCGTGCTGAATGTTTTTCGTCACTGGAGGAAATGGCTTCGGCGCCATTTTGTTTCAAGATGATGTTCGCCCGATCGATCTCGAGGGAGTTGGAACAGTGCACCACGAGCAAGATGCCGCCCTCTTTTACGTATGCTTCATAGCGGTCAGCTTCGTTCTTAGGGACTCCCATGCCTGACAACGAGTCACGGATATTCGACTTCAGGACGGAAACGTCGGAATTCGAAAACCCTGCTGAGGTAAGGCGGCTAACTGCCCTGTTCGCCTGCAAACTGGTCCTGAAGCTTCCCAATACAGCCGTGATTTGCCGTGTCACAATAGCCCTCCTTTCCATTGTCTTAATCAGCATGTTTCCAACCAGTCCAAGAAGTCCTGGACAGTGTAGATTCTGCGTTTGGAAGGAAGTCGTTTCGGGTTACTTGGGTATCCGCTTCTCTTCGGGGTCGTAAGAATTGCCGCCTCTTTCACCGGGCACAGGCCTCCAGGCGGCTAACTTCGTGCTTTTTCGATCACCTCCCGGCTCGGCATGCGACTTGCAAGTGTGGAACTGCGTTCTGAAGAACGCCTGATATAGGAGGAAAAGCATGAAACGTTTTTCGTTGTTGCGAATAGGAGCGTTGATAGCTGTCTTGGTCAGCCTCGCTCCGCCCTCAATCGTGGCTGATGAGAACGATAAAAAGACGGTCGTGAAGTTCAGCCAGCCTACGGAGGTTCCGGGTATCGTTCTACAGCCCGGCACGTACGTCATCCGACTGCTCGATTCGTCCTCCAACCGGCACATTGCCGAGATCATGAACGAAAGAATGGACCATCTCTACACCCTGACCTTCACCGCCGCCGCGGAGAGGGCGCAACGCACGGGTAAGCCCGTGCTGACGTTCTATGAAGGAAAGAATGGTCAGCCCCAAGCAATAAAAAGGTGGTATTGGCCCGGAGAGATAGACGGCATCGAGTTTCTCTATCCCAAAGCTCAAGCGGCGAAAATTGCTGCGGCTACAAACGAGAAAGTCGCCGAAGGCAATCTTCCCACTGTGGCGGAGAGTGGCCAATCCTTGACGCCCGACAGTGCCAACGGTCTCACCTTGCAGAGCCAGGATGAGACTAAGCCGGCCGCGACGCCCTTTACTGCAAGAGCCGCCGAGCCTGCGGCTAAACAGCCACCGGTCGTGATCGCTCAGAATACTCCTCCTCCGCCACAGACCTCGCCAGCAGCTGACACCGCGCAGTCTAATTCGCCGGCAGATTCTTCCAACGCGAATTCGTCCGACAAGACCTTGCCGCAAACCGCTAGCAACCTTCCGTTGATCGGTCTAATCGGCATAGTTTCATTGGCTGCGGCTATTCTGATGGCTTCGGTGAGACGCTCCCGTTCCTCGTAAAAAAGCAAAAAACGCACACGGAGACGCTGGCACAGATGAGGGCGTTCAGATCGAGCGCCCTCCACGTGCGGCCTCATCGGAAAGTATCGAAAGTCTTTTGGAAACGATCGAGCCTGTCCAGGGTCTACCTCACTAGTCAATGAACTCCACTGGAATCCAGATTTTGTCGAATCCTCAGCCGGGCGCGCATATTGTGTATTCCTATACCGATGACGCTCAACTTGCTGACGCCGTTTGCTTGTTCGCCGGTTCTGGCCTGCAGAAAGGCGAAGCGGTGCTCCTGGTGCTCGCGGGACCGCACTATGATCCCGTCCGGCAACGCTTGGACCGCCAGGGGTTCAATCTGTCCGACTTGGAAGCGACCGGACAGCTTGTCTGCGAGAACGCCAAGGATCTACTCGCCAGTTTCATGTTCAACGGGATCATCGATGAGCACAAATTCAAGACCAAGATCGACAGAATGATAGAGAAGGCGAAGCTTGGCACCGGCTTGAGAAAACACGGGCTAGTGCGTGTCTTTGGCGAAATGGTCGATCTGATCTGGGCACCGCATCCTCAAGCCACCGAGCGCCTGGAGGAGTTGTGGAATGAGGTCATCAGAATCCACTCCGTGCCTCTTCTATGCGCCTACTCCCTAGCGGGAAAGCCAAACGCACTGCCGCAGCCGCTGGTATCGTGCCATTCGCACGCACTTTCGTAGTTCTTGCCTAGACCAGACAATTGGCAGCGCCCTTCATTTCATCCTTCTCAGGCGCGGCTTCTGAAACAGCGCGGACACGATTGTGGAGGGTTCGAAGGCTGACGCCGAGTATTTGCGCTGCCCGTGTCTTGTTGTTATTCGTGTGCTTCAAAACCAGATCGATGTAGGCTTGCTCGACTTCGCTCAGTTGGGGGCCGACTCGGATTCGAATGGAATCTCCCTCGACGGACTGGGGAGCCGCCGGCGCGCTACCGGGAACATTTGCATCCGCTGGCAGATGCCTGGTTAGGATCGTGCCTTGGCCGGCGACGATAATAGCCCGTTCCAGCACGTTCCGCAGCTGGCGAACATTTCCGGGCCACGGAGCGTTCTGGAAATGTTCGAGAACTTCCGGATGCAAGCCGGAAACATGGCAATGGTGCTTAGCGTTGAGATTGGACAAGATCGCATCGCAAATCGCCGGGACGTCCTCCCTCCTTTCGCGAAGTGGTGGCAGGGTGAGGTGAAAGACGTTCAGCCGGTAGAACAGATCCTCGCGCAAACGATTTTCCTTGAGCGCTTGTTCCGGGGGGCGATTTGTGGCCGCGATCACCCGGACGTTGACGGGCAGCTCGTTCTTGCCGCCCAGCCTGCGGACTTTACCATCTTCCAGCACCCGTAAGAGCTTCGCCTGTGTGCCGATGGGCATTTCAGCGATTTCATCGAGCAAAACCGTCCCATTGTGTGCCTGCTCAAAGCATCCTGCATGCCGTTCGACGGCACCCGTGAACGCGCCCTTCTCATGACCGAACAGTTCACTTTCCATCAGCGTTTCCGGCATGGCCGCGCAGTTGATCGCAATGAACGGGTTGGCGGATCGAGGACTCAGACGATGCACCGCACGCGCAACTAATTCTTTGCCAGTGCCGCTTTCGCCGGTGATGAGAACGGAAGCAGACGTTGGCGCCACTTGACTGATCGCGGAGTACAACTGCCGCATTACCGCCGATCCGCCCACGATATCGCCGAGAATACCCTGATGATTCAGCTGCCGATTGAGGATGTCGGTTTCATTGATCAGATGTTTCTGCGCCGCGGCCCGTTCGAGCAGCGCCCGGAAAATGTTCGGCTGCACAGGTTTTTCGAGGAACCAGAATGCTTTCAGATCATGCACGACGGCGATTCCCTGCTCAATGCCGCCGACGCCGGTAAGAACGATCGCCGGGGTACGATCCCCCATCGACTCCAGCGTTCGCAGGAGATCGAACCCGTCCATTCGCGGCATCATTAAGTCCGTCACGATGACGTCGGCGGATTGCGCGGAGTGCTGTTCCAATGCGTCCTCGCCATCCGAGGCGGTGGCCACCGCGAAGCCCAATGAAGCGGTCATCTCCGCCAACAAGGTTCGCTGGCCTTCGTCGTCATCTACGATTAACACCCGGACTTGAGGAGTCGGCATAACCCAGATGATGCATTTCTTTCATGCACCGTTTCATGCACAAACCGTTTCAGGTCGCCGGTATATTTTTCATGGCTTCCGCTACTGTTCGAGTTACGGTGATCACGTCCCTGGTACGTCGATTGCTCCCGAATCATCGTTCCGTGGGCGCGATTTGTGGAAACACTCCCGAGGCGAGTCGATCTACGGCGTGTCCGCAATCAATTGAAGGAGTTTTCTATGACCATGACCACGCTTGAAGATCTGTTAGTTGAGCAAGTTCGCGACTTATACGACGCGGAAAAGCAACTTGTTCGTGCACTCCCCAAGATGGCTGAAGCCGCCAGCTCGGAGGATCTGCAGCAGGCCATTCAGAGCCATTTGGAAGAGACCAAGAATCAGGTTTCACGTCTCGAGCGCGTATTTGAAGAACTCGACAAACCCGCAAAGGGCAAAGCCTGCAAGGCAATGCGCGGCTTGGTGGAAGAAGGTGGCGAAGCGTTAGATGGGAAATCCGAAGCGTCCCTGACCGATTTGGCGATCATTGCCGCCGCGCAAAGAGTCGAGCATTACGAGATTTCCGCATATGGTACAGCCCGGGCCATCGCGCTGCAACTGGGCCAGGAGACCATTGCTTCTCTTCTTGAAGAAACGGAAGAAGAGGAGAAGGCGGCTGACACAAAACTGAACGACATCGCCACCGACCTGCTGGGCCAGGCTGGCAATGGCGCTGGGCCGGAGAATGGCGCTGGGCCGGAGGAGGATGAGGCGGGGCTGTCCCGAAGATCTTCGCAGCCGGGAACGGGCTCGCGTCGCGCCGCCCGAGGCTAGAGTTTGGCGCAAAGACTGTAGTTAAGGAGACATACTCTTATGAATTGGGATCAGCTTGAAGGAAAGTGGAAACAAGTGAAAGGCTCGCTCAAACAGCAATGGGGCAAGCTCACGGATGACGATCTAAATGTGATTGCTGGCCAGCGCGACAAGCTGGTCGGCAAGCTTCAAGAACGCTACGGGTACGCGAGGGAGGAAGCTCAGACGAAAGCCGATGAGTGGGTCAAGAGCGCGGGGGACGGTGCGCGGGAACCGCACTATACCCAAGGCCGATAGAACCTGAAAAGGCCGCGGGCCCTCATCCGGGGACCCGCGGCTGATTGAATCCAGAAGTCTCTATGTTCGCTTGACCAGACCACCGATCAGTGAAATCAAGAAGAGCGCCAAGAACAGATAGAACAGGATTTTTGCCACACCCGCAGCGGCCAACGCGATTCCCGTAAAACCGAGAATCGCCGCTAGCAGCGCGACAACCAAAAACGTCAAGGCCCAAGTCAGCATAACGTCTCCTCACCGTGGTTCATGCGGCGATTTGCTTCGCCATGAGATCCTGGCTGAGTTTTCTGGCGCGTGTTTCCAAAGCCCTTCGGGCTGACCGGCGAGCTCTCAGAAAGCGGATCCGAACGGCAGTCTCCGTGAGTCCTTGTTGGCTAGCCATTTCTTTCGCGGTTACGCCATTCATTTGTGCTTCCAGCAGGGCTCGATCCGGCGGCCGGCAAACTCGGAGGATTCGCGCTACATCGATGGCGGCCAGGTCCAGGCAAGTATTGCCGAGGATCGATTGCTGAAGCTCCTGGTGCAAGCGCTCGGTCCGGATCACACGCCTATATTGATTGAGCGCGATCGAATTGACCCATGTCACAATCATCTGCGGATCGCGGAGCTGCGACAGCCTTTCCCAGCCTCGTAGCCAGGCTGATTGCGCGATATCCGGCGCCAATCCTGGCGCAGCGCCGCGCGAGAGCAGGAATCGGATTGTGCGTTCTCGGCCGGTCTGGTAGATGTCTCCGTATTCTTCGCGTGTCATCACTACTCCTGGTGTCTTAAAGACGTTCTGACCAATGCACGCGGACAACCACAATCAGTGGCGCGAAATCATGGTCTTACAGTCAGGCGCGAGCCGCAGGTTTTTCACGATGGCTGCAGGAAGTGCACATGAGGACAGCCTAAGGCTGCCGATACTGGACCCCCGCCATTTGGCACGGTCCGTGCAATACGAGCGGGTATGAAGAAAACATTACTTGCTTTAATCCTGCTGGCCGGGGGAACGAGTTTCGCGCAGTTATCGATCGGCGTGAGAATTGGGCCACCGCCGCCGCCTCGCGTTATTCGCGCCCATCCACGAGCCCCGGGGCCGGATTACTTTTGGGTGGACGGTTACTGGTACCCGGTCGGAAGGCACTACAAGTGGCATAACGGGTACTGGACTCGCCCACCGTATGCCGGAGCTACCTGGATTGGGCCGCGTTATGAGGGAGGACAATTCTTCGCGGGATATTGGAACGGTGACCGCGGCCGGATGGAGCACGATCATCGTTGGGATCGCGACCGCGATCGCGATTTCGGCCACGATCACCACTAGGCTTCTGTTTTAGGGTGATCTTTTGCGCTTAGTACTGTTTTCAGAAACACAGTGTATCGTTCTCCCCGCATGAAGGCTCTACGTGTCAGGAGGGCTTTGTGAAGAGGGTTCTTTTTCTTTCTGTGATTCTTTCCGCATCGTCAATGGCCGCTACCATTGGCACCTGTACGTCGACTACGTTGAACAACCTAATCGGTAACCCGTGCGGACTGGGCAACAAGATGTTCAGCAACTTTGATTATTCCGGCAGTGCTGCGGCGTCGAACGTTCGTGTCGAAATGGTCGGCACCGAGTTTCACCTGATCCCGGCTTTCCTGACCGACACGAATTCCGTGAGGTCCGGTGTTGCGCCGAACATTACCCCGGCAAATTACCAGATCGTGGGCGTGAAGGACCAATCGAACTTCTCCGCTGTAGCGGGTTCGGCCGCGCTCCCTAACGTCGTGAACAGTCCGAGCCCGACCTTCAACTTAGTCCCGGGCAGCGAAACAGACGGACCGCAATCCTCGGCGGGAATAAACACGGCGACCACCGTATCGACGTTGACGGGCCCCGGCGCTACTGACGGTGCTGCGAACCCTGGACTCGTGGACATACAGGCAAACACCGCAATCCCCGAGCCTGCCTCTTTCGCTTTGATCGGCGTTGGCCTCGTGGGCTTGGGCCTGATCCGAAAGCGGGCAGTCTATTCGTAGGTGACGCAACCTCCCTGGGCTAATTTACTGGTGAGGCGACCAGCTCCTGCGCGGGACCGGCCCCGAAGGAGCTGGCATGGGCGATGCCCACAAGACGGCAGTGAATAGAGTAAAGCCGGAAGTCCGAAGATTCCACCAGACCGAATTCCCACAGAGCCCCCACCGCATTGTCTCTCCCCGATCATCGTTAGCCTGAACGAAAGCTTGAAACAAATGGTGAACCAGGGACTCGCCTAGTCAGGCCGGGTGGGCCAGGAGTCTCACGAAATGTGCCGGGACCGAGTATTGCTAGCCTGCCGATATCATGCGGACCTGCGGGTCTACGCTGTCGCAGCGCAATCCCTGGTGCAAGCCATCGGAGCAAATTTCTCAGAGGCCCTCAGGCGCGCCGATCGCGCGCGGATCGCTTTCGAAAGAGCGCGGGACGAGTTGAACAAGCACGTGAGACAGCACCAATGCTGAGAGGACCCCAGAATCGGATCTCGATCCTGGGGTCCCCAGCGATGACGGTATGTTTCGGGCGCCTGCTCTGCCTTACCTTACCAACGAACGCCGAACGTCACGGGAAGCATATCGGCGTGTCTGTCTCCGAAGAAGATCCGGTTATAACGTGCTTCCGCATAGAATTTCAGGTTCCACTTCGTGCCGAAGGATAATCCCAGGCCGCCATTAACACCGGGTTTGTTGACGCTGTACGAGGAGAGAACATCTTCTGTCGGCACCACAGCTTGATAGAATCCAAAAAACGGATCGAAGGCCGTAAAGGAGGCGATATCCGGAGCGGTGAACTGTTGGCGCCAATGATACAAACCACCTCCCCCAATGAAGTACAAATCCACAGGACCGCGGGGATGCGTGTGCACGATGGGATCGAGCGTGAGAGACCAGATGTTAACGTTTCCACCTGGAAATCCGACGTTGTTGAGCGTCGCGCGGTTGATGCCGGATTCGTTGTCGTTGAACTGCACGAGAGCGCCAACGTAAGGGGTGAAATTGTAACCGGCGCCTACGCCCACGTTCCAGCCGGTGTCGAGGTTTGCGCCTGTCCTTCCTACTGGCTCCGTGAATCCGCCTCCAACGTTGAAGGCAAACTTGGGAGTCTCCTGGGCGAAGATCGCCCCTGCGAGAAATAGTCCGATTCCTGAAGCTAATACTGCATGTTTCACTGAAGTCTTTCCTCCATGCACGTAAGATCTAGCTGGTGCTCTACAGTTTCACGGTGAATCGTCAAAATTCGCTTTGGCACGCCGGTTGCTGCAGACCTTGGGCAGGACCTTGCTTATGCTGATGACAATCTTCGTGATTCTGCTGGTGATGTGGTTTCTGGGAATGGTCACTTCCTACACGCTCTATGGGTACATCCATATTCTGCTGATCATCGCGATCGCCGTCTTACTGATCCGGGTGATTCAGGGGCGGCGGCCGATCTGAGAAACAATCGTGCTGCGATACGGATCTTCAGAGCAGGAGGCGACTATGCGAAAGCCCACAGTTTTCATCAGCCTTGGACTTCTGGTCACGCTCGGATTTCTAGCGGGATGCTCTCAAACAGGGAACCCCACGTCCGCGAGCGCTCCGAGCGCAATGACCGATTCTGATCTGCAACAGGCGGTTCAATCCCGGTTAAACGCGGATCCTGAATTGAACGCAGCAAAACTTGACGTGGATGCCGACGCCAGGGACAACAAGGTCACATTGAAGGGTACTGTGCCAACCGAGACGATGCGGCTCCGCGCCGTGGATCTGGCGAAAGCACAGAACCCAAACCTGGAGATTGCCGACAAGATCGACGTGAAGCCGCGGGAGATTTCGCGCAGTGAATACACGGAAGAGATGGCTCGCGAGAGAGAGAGAAGGCCAAAACCGCGAGCGACAAACTCGGAACTTCTATCAACGATGCGTGGATCCACACCAAGATCACCTCGAAACTGATCAGCGACAAGGACACGCCTGCTCGCAAGATCAACATCGATGTTGTCGACGGCATCGTCACCCTGCGCGGCGAAGTCCATACGCCGACCGCGAAGGACGAGGCGGATCGAATCGCGAAGGACACGGAAGGTGTCAGGCGAGTGAGGAATCTGCTGAAAGTCACCGCCGGCTAGAGCGAATCTTCCAGAAGTAACAGTACTCTCACCCCCGGGTGCGCCGCAACTTTTTCGGCGTACCCGGTATTTTTTGCCTACCTTGAATCCGGAGTACCCGTTAATGGTCAATGACTTAGCTATGGTGCAATAGTTGCCGGGTTGAATGAGCCACAAACTTAAGCTGAGTAGGTAAGGAGCACCATGCGCCAAGTCCCGGTTGCGAATATTCTGGATGCCAATCAGGTTTTGGCGGCGCTCTTTGCCTTCAAAAAAGGAGACTTTTCGGTCCGGCTGCCGGTCAACCAAGTCGGTGTGGCCGGGAAGATCGCGGATGTCTTGAACGACATCTTTGAGCTGAACGAAAACATGGCCACCGAGCTCGCGCGCGTGAGTACGGCGGTGGGCAAAGAAGGTCGCATCGGCCAGCGCGCCTCGTTGAACTCCGGCTCCGGGAGTTGGGCCGCCAGCATGGAGTCGGTCAATAGCCTGATTTCCGATCTGGTGCAGCCTTCTACCGAGATCGCCCGTGTGATCGGAGCTGTCGCACAGGGCGACCTGTCTCAGAAAATGTCGCTGGAAGTCGAGGGCCGTCCGCTGCAGGGCGAGTTCATCCGGACTGCTCGCGTCGTGAACACGATGGTGGACCAGCTCAATTCGTTTTCGAGCGAAGTGACGCGCGTGGCCCGTGAAGTGGGTACCGAGGGGAAACTGGGTGGCCAGGCAGTGGTGACCGGCGTGGCGGGCACCTGGAAGGATTTGACCGATTCCGTTAATTCCATGGCTTCGAACCTGACCAACCAGGTTCGCAATATCGCGGAAGTAACTACGGCGGTCGCCAAAGGCGATCTCTCGCGCAAGATCACGGTCAGCGTTCAGGGAGAAATCCTCGAGCTGAAAGACACCATCAACACGATGGTGGATCAGCTTGGCTCATTCGCCAGCGAAGTGACGCGCGTAGCCCGCGAAGTTGGCACGGAAGGAAAGCTCGGCGGTCAGGCGGTGGTGACGGGCGTGGCGGGAACCTGGAAGGATCTTACCGACTCGGTGAACTCCATGGCATCGAACCTGACTTCTCAGGTTCGCAATATCGCAGAAGTGACCACCGCCGTTGCGAAGGGCGATCTCTCTCGAAAAATCACAGTCGACGTGCTGGGCGAGATTCTGGAGCTCAAGAATACCTTCAACACGATGGTGGACCAGCTCAGCTCGTTCGCCAGCGAAGTGACGCGTGTCGCACGTGAAGTTGGTACGGATGGAAAGCTCGGCGGACAGGCGGTGGTGAAGGGTGTCGGCGGCGTGTGGAAAGACTTGACCGACTCTGTAAACTTCATGGCCGGCAATTTGACCGCGCAGGTCCGCAATATCGCCGAGGTGACGACGGCTGTCGCGAATGGCGACCTTTCCCGCAAGATCACGGTCGACGTCCGGGGCGAAATCCTGGAGCTCAAGAACACCATTAACACGATGGTCGATCAGCTCAGCTCATTCGCCAGCGAAGTAACACGCGTGGCGCGCGAAGTGGGAACGGAAGGCGAGCTCGGCGGTCAGGCGGAAGTGAAAGGCGTCGGCGGCGTCTGGAAGGATCTTACGGATTCGGTCAACTCCATGGCTGGCAACCTGACGGCACAGGTCCGGAATATTGCCGAAGTCACAACCGCCGTAGCTAACGGCGATCTGTCGCGCAAGATCACGGTAGACGTGCGCGGAGAAATTCTGGAGCTGAAGAACACGATCAACACGATGGTCGATCAACTCAATGCGTTCGCCCGCGAGGTCACGCGCGTAGCTCGCGAGGTCGGAACCGAGGGAGAACTGGGCGGGCAGGCGGAAGTGAAGGGCGTAGGTGGCGTGTGGAAGGATCTCACGGATTCCGTCAACTCGATGGCCGTCAACCTTACCGCACAGGTCCGCAATATTGCTGAGGTGACTACGGCCGTCGCCAACGGCGATCTATCGCGCAAGATCACCGTGGACGTTCGCGGAGAAATTCTGGAGCTGAAGAATACGATCAACACAATGGTGGACCAGCTTAGCTCGTTCGCGAGCGAAGTGACGCGCGTGGCTCGCGAGGTCGGAACCGAAGGCAAACTCGGCGGTCAAGCGATGGTAAAAGGCGTCGGCGGCGTGTGGAAGGACTTGACGGATTCCGTTAATTCCATGGCGTCGAACCTGACCAATCAAGTTCGTAATATCGCGGAAGTCACGACCGCTGTGGCTCGCGGTGACTTGTCACGAACGATCACAGTAGAAGTTCGCGGGGAGATTCTGGAGCTGAAAAACACCATCAACACGATGGTGGATCAGTTGAATGCATTCGCGAGCGAAGTGACTCGCGTGGCCCGTGAGGTCGGCACGGAAGGCAAACTCGGAGGACAGGCCGACGTGCGCGGCGTAGCTGGTACGTGGCGCGACCTCACCGAATCGGTGAATTCGATGGCCGGGAACCTGACGGCCCAAGTTCGTAATATCGCCGAAGTGACCACGGCGGTGGCTCGCGGCGATCTCTCGCGCAAGATCACGGTGGACGTGCGCGGAGAAATCCTGGAGCTGAAGAACACCATCAACACGATGGTGGACCAGTTGAATGCGTTCGCCAGCGAAGTGACGCGCGTGGCTCGCGAAGTCGGAACCGAGGGGAAACTTGGCGGACAGGCGGACGTGCGCGGCGTGGGGGGCACGTGGCGAGATTTGACCGAGTCGGTCAACTCGATGGCCGGCAATCTGACCGCCCAGGTGCGTAATATCGCCGAAGTGACCACGGCGGTGGCGCGCGGCGATCTTTCCCGCAAAATCACCGTGGACGTGCGCGGCGAGATTCTGGAACTTAAGAGCACCATCAACACCATGGTGGATCAGCTCAGCTCCTTTGCCAGCGAAGTGACGCGCGTGGCTCGCGAGGTCGGCACGGAAGGCAAACTGGGCGGGCAGGCCGATGTGCGCGGCGTGGCGGGCACGTGGAAGGATCTAACCGACTCCGTGAACTCCATGGCGTCGAATCTGACCAATCAGGTACGCAACATCGCCGGCGTGACAACGGCCGTTGCCAAAGGCGACCTCACGACCAAAATCACCGTGGACGCCCGCGGCGAGATTCTGGAGCTGAAGAACACCATCAACACCATGGTCGATCAGCTCAACGCGTTCGCGAGCGAAGTGACGCGTGTAGCTCGCGAGGTCGGCACGGAAGGGAAGCTTGGCGGTCAGGCGGACGTGCGCGGGGTGGCCGGCACGTGGAAAGACTTGACCGAATCGGTCAACTCGATGGCTTCGAACCTAACCGCTCAGGTCCGAAACATTGCGGATGTGACGACGGCCGTAGCCAAGGGCGATCTGTCGCGCAAAATCACCGTGGACGCGCGCGGCGAGATTCTCGCGCTCAAGGACACCATCAACACGATGGTGGATCAGCTTAGTTCCTTTGCCAGTGAGGTAACGCGCGTAGCGCGTGAAGTAGGTACCGAAGGGCGCCTCGGCGGGCAAGCTGACGTGTACGGCGTGGCCGGCACCTGGAAGGATCTCACGGAATCCGTGAATTCGATGGCGTCGAACCTGACCAACCAGGTCCGCAACATCGCGCAGGTGACAACGGCGGTCGCGATGGGCGATCTATCGCGAAAGATCACAGTGGACGTCCGAGGCGAAATCCTGGAGCTGAAGAACACCATCAATACGATGGTGGACCAGTTGAACTCCTTCGCGAGCGAAGTTACGCGCGTGGCCCGCGAGGTCGGCACCGAAGGCAAACTAGGCGGCCAGGCGGAAGTTCGCGGCGTGGCCGGCACCTGGAAGGATCTCACCGACAACGTGAACCTGATGGCGGCGAACCTCACGACCCAGGTTCGCGGTATCGCCAAAGTGGTGACGGCGGTCGCCAACGGAGACTTAAAGCGCAAACTGGTGCTCGAAACTAAGGGCGAGATCGCGGAGCTGGCGGATACGATCAACGCGATGATCGACACGCTCGCGACCTTTGCCGATCAAGTTAGCACTGTCGCCCGTGAAGTCGGCATCGAAGGCAAGCTGGGCGGGCAGGCGCGTGTTCCTGGCGCTGCCGGCATCTGGCGCGATCTGACGGATAACGTCAATCAGCTGGCGCAGAATCTGACCACTCAAGTGCGCGCGATTGCAGAAGTCGCAACGGCGGTTACCAAGGGCGATCTGACGCGCTCGATTTCAGTGGAAGCGTTGGGTGAAGTAGCGGCCCTCAAGGACAATCTCAACGAGATGATCGTGAACCTTGCCGCGACCACGCGCAAGAATACCGATCAGGATTGGCTGAAGACCAACATCGCCAAGTTCACTCGCATGGTGCAAGGCCAGCGCGATCTGCTTACCGTTGCCAAACTGCTGCTTTCCGAGTTGGCTCCGCTGGTGAGTGCTCAGCGCGGCAGCTTTTACACGGCCGAAAGCTCCGACGATGGCGCGGCTTTGAAGTTCATGGCAGGCTATGCCTTCGATGACCGGGATGAGGCTCCTGCGCATTTCAGTCTCGGCCAGGGTCTGGTGGGCCAGTGCGCCCGCGAGAAACAGCGGATTCTGGTGCGCGACGTCCCGGAAAATTACATCCGGATCCGGTCTAGCTTGGGATCGGGTACACCGCTGACCATCGTCGTCCTACCGGTTCTGTTCGAGGGTGAAGTGAAGGCCGTGGTGGAGCTAGCCTCCTTCCAACAGCTTTCCGAGATTCATATCGCCTTCCTCGATCAGCTCACCGAAAGTATTGGGATCGTGCTCAACACCATCGCGGCGACGATGCGCACCGAGCAGCTCCTGCAGCAAAGCCAAGCCTTGGCCGAGGAACTGCAAGAGACCAACGCACAGTTGCAGGAAAAGGCCAAGCTGCTGGCCGAACAGAACACGGAAGTCGAGGCCAAGAATCGCGAAATCGAACAGGCCAAACACGCCCTGGAAGAAAAAGCCGAGCAGCTTGCTCTGACCTCCAAGTACAAGAGCGAATTCCTGGCCAACATGTCTCACGAGCTACGCACGCCGCTTAATAACCTGTTGATTCTGGCGCGCGTGCTGGCCGACAACACCGAGGGGAACCTCAGTTCCAAGCAAATCAAGTTCGCGGAAACGATTCATTCCTCCGGCACGGATTTGCTCGCGCTTATCAACGACATTCTGGATTTGTCGAAGATCGAATCCGGGAAGATGGACGTCGAGGTCGGCAGCGTGCGATTCGAGGAGATGGAAGACTACTGCGTGCGGACGTTCCGGCATGTGGCGGAGGGGAAAGGCATCGGATTCGCGGTGGAAGTCGCGCCCCAGCTTTCCTCCCAAGTCATGCGTACCGACGTGAAGCGGCTCCAGCAGGTTCTCAAGAATCTGCTGTCCAATGCGCTCAAGTTCACGGAGCTGGGCTCGGTGAAGCTGAGCATCGAACAGGCTAGTGGCGGATGGAGTCCGACGCATCCGGTGCTCAATCGCGCTAATGGCGTGATCGCTTTTTCAGTAACAGATACCGGCATCGGGATCGCGCAAGAGAAGCAACGCATCATCTTCGAGGCGTTTCAACAGGCGGACGGCACTACCAGCCGAAAGTACGGCGGCACTGGACTGGGGCTTTCGATCAGCCGTGAATTAGCACGCCTGCTGGGAGGCGAGATTCGCCTCCAGAGTGTCGTGTCTCAAGGCAGCAGCTTCACTCTGTATCTTCCGCAGGTCTATATCTCAGCCGTGCCGAAATCCGAACTGAGCGATGTTCCTCTCGCCCTCAAGGCCGGGGAACGCGCCGCCGGCTCCTTGGATCTCATCCTCCCTCCGGCCGACGACACAGTACCGGTGGAGATGGTCGAAGAAATGGTGGTCGACGACGATCGCAATCTGGTGACTCGTGAAGACCGCATTCTTCTGATCGTCGAAGACGACGCAACTTTTGCCAGAATCATGGTGGATCTGGCGCACAGCCGGGGCATGAAAGTAGTGGTCGCCCTGCGCGGCGCCACAGCTATCTCGCTCGCGCGCGAATTCCAGCCAAGCGCAATCACCCTGGATGTCAGGCTGCCGGATATGAGCGGTTGGACTTTACTGGACCGCCTCAAGCATGATTCCCGGACGGCTCATATTCCGGTGCATATCCTCTCAGGCCACGAGAATAACAAGCGCGGTTTTGCTCTCGGCGCCATGACCTGCATGCCCAAGGATGCAAGCCAGGAATCGCAGGATGCGATCTTTGATGTGATCCAGCGTTCCATGGAGCGGCGAGGGAAAACGCTGGTACTGGTTGCCGAAAATGAGGTGCGCACGGCTGATATTTCTAATCTGCTCTCCGGTGACGACCTGGAGATTCTCCACGTGTCCGATTTGACTTCGGCGAGCACAATCGTCAATTCCCGGCCG
>Ga0265313_10001428_pt1 | contig 22365 bp, 18 predicted proteins | sample 4123metaG_FD_203122 | JGI IMG/M metagenome (GOLD analysis project Ga0265313, IMG submission 203122) | Rhizosphere microbial communities from Carex aquatilis grown in University of Washington, Seatle, WA, United States - 4-1-23 metaG | ecosystem: Host-associated > Plants > Roots > Rhizosphere >...
AGTGCTCGCAAACCTGGCTACCTCTGTGCCTATTGGTTCAATGTTTGTTCCTGCAAGGGGCGCGACGGCGGCGAAGAGAGTGGGTTCGTAATAGCCGACGGTGTAAGTGGCCCCGCCGCCCATCGAATAACCTATGGCGTAAACGCGCGACGGATCTAACGCCGGATAAGTTTTGAGCATGTACTTGACCAGCGAAGTGAGCGCTGGACCGCGAACATCGTTAGGAAGGCTCTGGTGGTCTGCCGCGACGATGGCCACGCGCTTGTTGCCTGCCAGGGCCAACAATCCGATCTCATCCACAAATTGGCGTGGATCATCGCCTCCGCCATGGTTGCCGAGAATAAGCGGCACAGTGCCTTTGGCCGCGGTGCCGTTTAAAACTTCTTCAGGGACATATTCGTACCACGTATCCAGATAGTCGCCCTTGGAGCTCTTCATTCCGGAGAAGCGGTCTTCGCCCTGATGCGAGATCAGGTGGATTCCATCTTTGGTTACGCCATTAATCAAAGCGTCGCGCTGACATAGCGAGAATGGCGCCTCGTCGAAGTTGTACCCACTGTATTGCGTGCCTGCGCTGTTTATTCCCTGCAGCAAAACCGGTATGCGCATCGCCTTGATGAACATGTCATGATAGGCGGCTTTAGTCAGCGCCGGGAGATCGGTCGTATTGGTCCGCGCGACAACCACCCGCTGCAGCGGCTGTGACTGGTTGTAATGAGTCACAATTTCGCCGGTCCCCTTCATAGCATTGGCGTGATTTGCCCGCTTGTATTTGTTGACGACGTCATCGCTTGCATTCACCAGGTACACCGGCACGGACGTCGATACCTTGCGGATTTCGTCCACTTTGCCATTGATGAGCAATGCACCGGCGATTCGGCCTGCGAAATCGATATTGGTGGCAATGTGGTTGTTGAAAAATGTGGCGCCGCCGTCAATGCCAATGAAGTAGAGGTAGCCGAAGCCACCGAAGTATTCCGCGTCAGAGTAAAAGACGCCGCCGCCTGCCGAGCCCGGGGCCAGCAGGGCATTCTGTGCGAACATTGCTGTCTGCAGCGCGTAGTAGGCGGCGATGTCGGCGTTGCCGAAAGATGTGCCAATGGGCGTCACGAGGACAATCGTTCCAGTCGCTTCATCTGCGACGTCGATCAGACCTGCGGATTTGAGCCAGTTCATAGCCGCATCTTTGCTGTCAAAATGTTGTTCAACATAGACCATAAGATTCGTGTTCATTCTGGCTGCGGCGCGTCCACCGAACAGGTTGGCGGAGCGATAGATGAAGGTGGAGCCATTTGGATAGCCGTCGAGAACTGGATGCGACTTGAAGGTCCGGCCCTTGTTGCCCTCCAGTGACCCAATCGCCACAGGACTGCTCGCGCGGGTCTCTTCAAGCGTTTCGAAGGTGGCCTTGTTTCCCTGACTTCCGGTAAAGTTCATCGCAAATGCGCCGGGCACAAAAACAGAGGCGGCAACCATCACCAACGCAATCAAAAGGGACCATTGCTTTTTGGGCATCTTACTTTCCTTTCCTATTTCGCAATCCACGAGAGTCGCTATTCTTGAGACGACATACTGCGCTCATCAGTTTCGCCGTGCGACGCGACAATGCAACCATTTGCATTGCGACGGCTCGCAAGAGCATTTTTCGGTTCGAACGGATTGTATTTGATCGCGCCACCTTGATGGTTTAGCCCCGGAATGGCTTCGGCCAGCCGGCGTCGGAAGTTATCCTGAGGTGTGACCTCAAGCTCGACTCCTGTCCCCAGTGCACGGCGCCGTAAGCCTTCGCTCCGGTCCGTCTTTTTGTGGGTTGTTCTAGGTGTGGCGTCACTGTGGCTGCTGGCAGCACTCACCGTTGTGGCAGCGCGGTGGATCGATCCACCGACAACGATGGTGCATATTCAGCGTCGGTTTCAAGCCTGGATTCACAACAAGCCTTATGCTGAACGCTACAAGTTTGTGCCGCTCACCCAGATCTCGGCAGATTTTCAGCACGCCGTAGTGGCAGCGGAAGACGCGCGCTTTTATCAGCATCATGGCTTCGACTGGCACGAGATTCAGATTGCTGCAGAGGACGATCTGGACGGCGGTCGCTCTCGGGGAGCATCAACTATCACGCAGCAACTCGTAAAGAACCTGTTCTTCGGAACGGGGCGCTCCGTGCTTCGCAAAGGCGCTGAGTTCACGCTGGTACCAGTCGCCGAACTCGTGCTGGGCAAGCAGCGCATTCTGGAGCTTTATCTTAACGTGGTGGAATGGGGTCCGGGAGTTTATGGGGCAGAGGCCGCATCGCGGGCCTACTATGGCACCTCGGCCCGCAATATTAGCCGTGACCCGGCGACCCGTTTGGCAGCAATTTTGCCGGCGCCGCTCAAGCGGCGGCCCGAGCGCATGAATCACTACAGCGGTCTGATCATGGAGCGCATGCGCCAGATGGGCTGGTAGTCAATGACAAGCAGGATGGCTGCTGAGTCGGCGGAATTGGCTCGCATTTTGAGGTTCCTGCAAAATCTGTAAAAATAGAGCTGTTATGACAGTCACAGCACCTGCAAAAGTCTTCACCGACCGCATTGGCCGGATCGAGGTTTCAGCGACCATGGCCGTGGCCGCCGAGGCCGCCAAGCTGCGCGCCCAGGGCGTCAACCTAGTGGATTTCGGAGCCGGGGAGCCCCACTTTTCCACTCCGCGCCACATCAAAGACGCCGCAATCGCTGCAATTGATGCGAATTTCACCCGTTACACCGTGGTACCGGGCATCCCCGACGTTCGCAAGGCCATCGTTGACCGGCACGCCACCGATTTCGGCTCCAATTACTCCGTTGACGAGGCGATTTTCACTACTGGCGGCAAGCTGGCGCTGTTTAATACCATCCAGGTGTTGATCGACCACGGCGACGAAGTCATTTTGCCTGTGCCTTATTGGGTGAGCTTCAAAGACATCATCCAGTACGCCGGCGGCAAGGTTGTATTCCTTGAGACCAACGAGGCTGAGAGCTTCCGTATTACGGCCGACGCTATCGAGAAGGCAATCACGCCGCGCACCAAGGCGATCATCCTCAACTCGCCTTCGAACCCGGCTGGGTCGGTGGTTTCAGCGGAGGACCTGGAGCGGATTGTGCATCTCGCCCACGAGCGGGGTATCTATCTGCTGCTGGACGAGTGCTATGTATATCTGAACTACACCGGCAAAGCTGTCTCTGGTGGATCGTACACTTTCGCCAAGGACCATATCGTCGTACTCGGCTCACTTTCAAAGACTTATGCGATGACCGGATGGCGCGCTGGCTTCGCCCTCGCGTCCAAACCCGTTATCGCGAACCTGAGCAAATTGCAGTCGCAGTCGACATCGAATGCCACCAGCTTCGTCCAGAAGGCGGCCATAGCTGCCCTTGCCGGGTCGCAGCAGTGTGTTGAGGAGTTTCGCGCCGAGTTTATCGAGCTGCGGGACTATATGTTGACGAAAGTGAGGGCAATTCCCGGCGTCACCTGTACTACGCCCGAGGGTGCCTTCTATGTTTATCCGAACATTTCCAAATTCATTGGCAAAGGCGGCATAAAGTCAGCAACCGAGCTTGCCACTCGCCTGCTCCACGAGGCCCATGTTGTTGCTGTTCCCGGCGAAGCTTTCGGCACAGCGGAGCACATTCGCATCTCGTACCCGGTGACAAAGCAGAATATTGATGAAGGAACGCGCCGTATGGGCGAATTCCTTACAAATTTGAAATAAAAGACTTCCTTTCCAGGACGGGCCGTTTGCGAAAGAATGGCCCGCTCAACCCAGCGCCTCCTGCCCATTCCAGGATGGCCGGGATCCGCCCTGTATCCAGAACTCAGATATATATGGCGAACGGCTGTGCAAACGTTGTCTTCGTCAAGTAGGATGATTCTTCGATGTCGAACCTTGTAGATTTTCGCCCCGTGATCCTGGCCGGCGGAAGCGGAACCCGCTTCTGGCCGAGGTCTCGCCGCGCCCGTGCGAAGCAGGTTCTCGCGCTGGACGGCGAGCGCTCAATGCTGCAGCAAACGATGGAACGTTTGAAGCCTCTGGCCGGCCTGGAAAAGACCTGGATTATTACCAACGAGTACCTTGCCCATGAGATCGCCGATCAGCTGCCGGGACTGCCTGCCGCGCAGATTGTGCAGGAACCGGTGGCGCGTAATACTGCGCCTGCCTGCGGACTGGCCGCGTTCTTGATTGAGCGCGAGAATCCAAACGCGGTGCTCGGCGTGTTTCCTTCTGATCATGTGATCGGCGACGAGCCGCGCTTCCTGAAAGCCCTGCAGAAGGCGATCGCCCTGGCCGCTGCCACCGACAATATCGTCGTGCTCGGCATTGAACCCGTCCGCGCTGAAACGGGATACGGCTATATTGAAACCGGCGATCTGACGGCGGACGGTAATGCGCTGCATGTGCGCCGATTTACTGAAAAGCCGAATCAGAATCGCGCCGAGGAGTTTGTTTCCGCCGGAAACTACTACTGGAACTCAGGAATGTTTTTGTGGTCGGCGCGCACGCTGGCCGATGCCGTTCGTGAGCATCTGCCTGAGACCGCACCGCTGCTTGAGAGTATTGCGGCTGCTTACGGCACGCCTCAATTCGATGAGGTGTTTCGCGCACTTTATCCCAAGTGCGAAAACATCTCAGTTGACTATGCCGTGCTGGAACCCCGCTCCGCAAAGGGCGAGCACCTTTCAAATCTCTATTGCCTTCCGGCAGAGTTCAGCTGGAACGATCTTGGATCGTGGGCTTCGCTCTACGAGTACCAGCACGATACCCGCCTGCGCGGCGACCCGGACGGAAACGTTGCTGACTCGGGTGGACACCTCGCGATCGAGGCGACGGACAACTATATCTTCAGCCCAAAAAAATTTGTCGCGTTGGTTGGCGTCGAAAATCTCGTGGTCGTCGATACAGACGATGCGTTGCTGATCGTGCGTCGCGAGAATTCGCAGGATGTCGGCAAGATCGTTAAGGAACTGGCGCAGTCCGGGCGAACTGATCTCATCTAAAATCGAACAGCCGACTACTCCGGCGATTTCCACCCGCAGCGGCCTTGTCGCTACCGCTGTACAATTCTTGGGTAACTCACGCTGCACTTTCTGCGTGAGTGGGGTGGAAAATGCCCGAGACAATCGAATGGCCCCTGCACGGTGAGCCGTCGAAGCCGCGCCGTCGTGGAATAATTTTTCTCTTCGTAGTTCTGGCAGCGATTCTGTTCGGAAGCCGAACTGCGGTTGCCTATTGGGTCGACTTGCTCTGGTTTCGCTCGCTAGGCTATGGCGACGTTTTCTGGAAGACTCGTTGGCTGCAATGGGGAGTGTTTGCAGGTTTCGCTGTCGCCACCTTTGTTGTGCTCTTCGGGGTGTTCTCCATACTGAAGCGGACACACGGCCCCGATTTGCCATCGACACACACGATTTTTGTCGGAGGCCAGCCGCTTCACCTGCCAATTGCCAAATTCTCGCGCATCGTCGCAGTGCTTGTGGCTGGCATCATCTCCCTGGCAACGGGCACAACCATGGCGGCGCAATGGTCCACTCTTGCGCTCTATTGGTATGCGCCGCGCGGTGCAAATAGCTTTGCGGATCCCATTTTCGGCAAGCCTCTAAACTTTTATCTCTTCACCTTGCCTGCGTGGCAAATCATCTCCGGCTGGCTGCTGATGCTGGCCGTCATCTCCACCATCCTTGCCTTGCTGTTTCTGCTCGTAAGCGGCGGCTCGCGCGCCTTGGCAGACAAATTCAGTTCATCGGTTCCATTGGCCTGGCGCGGACTCAGCATCGCAGTGGGATTTCTGCTGGCCGTAGTTGCGGTGCGCGTGTACATCAGCCGTTTCGCGCTGCTTTTTGAGCACCACACAATCTTCGATGGCGTGACGTATACTGACGCGCACGTCACGATTGTCGGCCTGTTTTTCGTCTGTATTGCGCTTCTGATTGGAGCAGTCATCGCCATTGTCTCGGCGGCGATCAATCCACGCGGGCGTTGGCTGGCAGTATCTGCCGCCCCCGCCGCGATTTCCTATATCATCCTCGGGCTTACGGGCTGGTATGTTACCACCTTCCTCGTAAAACCAAATCAGCTCGATCGCGAACGCTCGTACATCGGCAACAACATTAAGATGACGCGCGAGGCCTATGCACTCTCTCGCTTTGCGCAGCACGAATTTCCGGCCGAGATCGATCCTGGAGCGGCTGATCCGACAAACAACAAGCCCACGCTCGAAAACATTCGGCTTTGGGATGTGCAAGCGCTGCGAGATACTCTCCGCCAGGTGCAGGAGATTCGCACCTACTACGATTTCCCAGACATCGACATCGACCGATACCAAATCGGCGGCTCGCAGCGCGAAGTGATGCTTGGCGTACGCGAACTGAATGTGGACAAGCTGCCTGAGAGCAGCCGCAATTGGATCAACGACAAACTGATTTACACTCACGGTTACGGCGTCACCATGAACACCGTGAATGGCTTCACGCCGGAAGGCCTGCCCACGCTATTGCTTTCAAACATGCCCGTGCAAAGTACGGTACCGACCCTGAACGTGGCACGGCCTGAGGTGTATTTTGGCGAGTTGACGAACACCGATGTCTACGTGAGGACGCGCCAGCAGGAATTCAATTACCCGGAAGGGCAGACCAACAATCTGTCGTCGTATGAGGGCAACGGTGGAATTGAGATGGGCGGCTTCTTGCGCCGCTTGCTGCTTGCTTTCGATCGCGGCGATATCACCAAGGTGCCTTTCAGCGACGACATCAATGCGCAGAGCCGTTTGATGATGCGCCGCAACATACGAAGCCGCGTTGCTGCGCTTGCGCCGTTTCTCGATTTCGATCCGGATCCATACATCGTTGTGGGCAACGACGGGCGACTTACCTGGGTCATGGACGCATTTACGTCCTCCGATTCTTATCCGTATTCAACGCACTATAGTCTTGAGGGCGACTCAGTAAACTACATGCGCAACAGCGTCAAAGTTGCGATTGATGCATTCGATGGGACCACGACGTTTTACGTCTTCGACAATGACGATCCGATCATCGGCGCATGGCGAGCAATTTTCCCGAGCATGTTCAAAGACGCTTCGCAAATGCCAGACGGACTGCGCAAGCACATGCGTTACCCGGAGTTGATGCTCAAGCTGCAGGCTGAAGCCTACGGCCTGTATCACATGACCAACCCTGAAGTCTTTTACAACCGCGAAGACCAATGGAGTGTGGCAACACAAACTGGCATGGCTGAAGGCGGGGAGCAGGTTTCTCAGGCGATGGAACCAAACTTCGTGCTGATGAAGCTGCCCGACGAAACCAATCTCGAGTTCGTGGAGATACTACCCTTCACGCCCATCAACCGTAATAACATGATCGGCTGGATTGCCGCGCGAAGCGATGGGGAGCACTATGGCACGGCGGTGGTTTACAACTTTCCCAAGACGCGACTGGTGGACGGGCCGCAGCAAATTGAGGCGCGCATCGATCAAAATGCGCAGCTATCAGGACAGCTGACGCTCTGGAATCAGCAGGGCTCGCATGTGCGGCGCGGAAGCCTGCTTGTGATTCCGTGCGGAAAGGCGCTGCTGTACGCGGAGCCGATTTATCTGCAGGCGCAGCGCAGCCCCATGCCTGAATTGAGGCTTGTTGTGCTCGCGCTCCAGGACAAGCTTGGCTACGCGCCAACTTTTGAAGGCGCGCTGGCGTCGCTCTTCGGTTCTGAGTCTTCGACCTTACAGGCATCGGAATCAGCCCAACAAGCACCCGCTGCCGGTGCGCAACCCAAGACTCAGGAGACTCTCAATACGCTTATCGGGCAGGCGGGCAGGGATTTCTCCGATTATCAGCGGCTAACATCCGCGGGTAAATTGAGCGAGGCAGGACAAAAGCTCGATGATCTGAAGCATGTGCTCGATCGGTTGAATTCAATGCCGAAGTAGACGTGACAACTGACTATTCGATTTTGAGGAGAAGATTTTGGGCTCGAAAGTACTTATTACCGGCGGTGCGGGGTTTGTCGGATCACGGCTGGCGCGCGAGTTCTTGAAACGAGGAGAAATTGCGAGCGGACCAATTGATGAACTCGTACTCACCGATCTGCGTGCGCCGTCCTCGGACCTGATCGCGAACAGCCGCGTCAGTACTGCAGTCGGCACACTGATCGACTTGTGTGTTGAACTCTGCAAGAAGAAATTCGATCTCGTCTTTCACCTTGCTGGAGCGGTATCTGCCGAGTGCGAAGCTGATTTCGACCTGGGCATGCGGTCGAATCTTCACTCAATTCAGTTCCTGCTTGAGAGTCTGCGCGCAGCGGGCAATGTGCCTCGCGTCGTGTTTTCAAGCTCGCTTGCGGTTTTCGGTCCTGATCCCGGCATCCCCATGCCTTCAACAGTAAGCGACGATACTTTGCCGACTCCGCAGTCCTCGTATGGCATTCAAAAATTCATCGGCGAGCAACTCGTTGCCGATTACACGCGCAAAGGCTTTATTGACGGGCGCAGCGTTCGACCAAACACGGTTGTAGTGCGACCGGGCAAGCCCAATGGCGCCGCATCCGGATTTCTGTCCTCAATTATTCGCGAGCCGCTGAATGGAGAGCCCGCAGTGTGCCCGGTTGCGCCGGAAACGCGCGTCGCACTTGGATCCACGGCAGGAACAATCGCCGCACTGATCAAAGTGGCAGAAGCTTCACGCGAAGCATTTTGCGGACGAACTGCGATTAATCTTCCCGCACTCAACGTAAGCGTGAATGAAATGCTCGAGGCGCTCGAAGCGGTGGGAGGCAAGGCGGCACGCGATCTGGTCAAGTTTGAGCGCGATGCAATGGTTGTTCGTCTTGTGGATTCCTGGCCGGCATCTGTTGAAGCGCCACGCGCACGCCGACTTGGAATCGAACCTGACAAGAACTTCATCTCGATTGTCCGCGACTACTTGGCCGATCAAGCAGCCGGTTAGTTCGCACGCGAAAGCAAAAGAGGGATGACCAATCGGTCATCCCTCTTTTGCATTGCCCCAATTTTCACGAACGATCAACGGATTGGTTCGTTGATGACCTGCTCGACAACTTCCTTCGGTGCAGGCAGGTGATCTTCATTCTGCTTCAACCATTCGTGATAGTCCTTCTGGATCTCAGGGCTCCAGCGGCCGTCGATCTGCCCCGCCGTGTACTTCCCTTCCTTCAGACGAAGGTGGCCGAATGCATCTTCGAGATGCGTTCTCTCTGACGAGACAACCACTTTCTCAGCGAGCTGTGGAGGAATAAAAATCACGCCGCCATTGCGTCCAAGCACTACATCGCCCGGCATTACGAGAACTTCGCCAATGCGTGTGGGTCCGTTTATGCTCACCATGGTGGAGTTCAGCAACTTGCCGGTCCGTAATGATCCATAGTGATGCGACGGATCGTAGGAACGCACGAAGGACGTGAAGTTCGGCAGCTCGTTTAAACCGTTGATGTCGCGAACGGCGCCGTTGTACACAATGCCGTTGCCGGACTTGGCGTAAATTGCGTTGCCCACGTTATCGCCAATCGACGGGCCGTTTTCTTTGAGCCCGAAGTGGTCGGAAACATAAACATCGCGTGGCTGCAGCATGTCCACGGGCCAGGCGTTCTCGCCGCCGATGCGGTGGTTCTCAGCGGTCTGCGTTTCTTCAATCACTTTTTGAATATCAGGACGTCCCGGCATCCAGACAGACGTAAGCGCGCGGCCGACAAGAATGTTTTCCGGATGGATTGAGACCCAGCCATCTTCGTACTGATGCATAAAGCTGGCGCCCTGCAGCACGGCCCATGCTTCTTCAAGCGTCACGTTCTTCATGCGGTCAAGGATCGCATCCGGAACTTTGGGGCGGCCGTCGGGGAAACGCTCGCCTTTCCATTCTGGTGTGTACTTAATGACGTCGTCGCGGGTAAAGAAGCCCTGCTGCGCCAAGGCAACCGGGGCGACCGAGGCAGTAACCGCGACCAACACGACGGCTTTGCGCAACGTGCTTCCCAAGCCATTTCCAAATCGACTTCCGAAGGATTTCTTCATTTGGTTCCTTTGCTCCCTGCAATTATGCATTCGCTTCAAACCATGTGGTCCCGGGAATTTGCGCCCGCCTTGCGACCTCTTCGTTCATCTCTACACCTATGCCCGGTCTATCTGACACCGTGATGTAGCCCTTGTCAATAATCTCGCCTTCCTTAACCCAGCCTTTCCAGTAATCCATGCGGCTGATCCAATGCCACTCGCATACAAGAAAGTTGGGAATCGACGCGCAAACGTGGGCCGACGCCATGGTGCCGATGGGCGATACGACGCAATGCGGCGCGAACGGAATGTAATGCGCTTCCGCAAGGTTGGCGATCTTGCGTGCTTCAGAAAGCCCGCCGGTTTTCTGGATGTCCGGTGTAACAACGTCGATGCCGCGCTTGTGCAGCAACTCCGCGAACCCCCAGCGCATGTAGAGATTTTCGCCGCAGCCGATTGGCGTGGAGCTGGATTGGCGAATATCGGTCATGGCGTCGATATCCTCCGCCGGCACCGGCTCTTCAAGCCACATCAAGCGGAAGGGTTCAAGCTCCTTAGCAACCTTCTTTGCAGTGGCTGCGTCGTAACGGCCGTGCATGTCAACGGCCAGATCCATCTCCTTCGGAACTGACTCGCGAACATGCTTGACCCAGCTGACCATTCGATCAATTTCGCCGTTGCTTGCCGTCCAGTTCACCTTGTCAAAGCGCATCGGATCGCGAGCTTCGTCTATGTCCATCTTGAGTGCGGTGAAACCATGATCCTTGACCCATTGCAACTTTTCGTGGGTTTCCGGCGCGAGCGGGTCAGGCATATCGGTATCGCAATACATGCGAATCTTGTCGCGGAACTTGCCGCCGAGCAATTGATAGATGGGCAGGCCCGTAGCTTTGCCGGCCAGATCCCAGAGCGCAATTTCAAGTCCGGAAAGCGCTGTCACATATTGGCCGCCTTGCGCCCCAGAGAAAATTCCCATGGTCCGCATACGCTCCCAAAGCGCATCAACATTGAGCGGATCCTGACCGATCAAAGAGCGGCGGAATCCCTTGATAATTGCCGGTGCTCCTACTGCTGCGTCAGTTGCCTCGCCCTGCCCAAAAATTCCCTGATCTGTATAAATGCGGACGTGTGTCTGTGGACCATGGACGAGAACCTGTGCAGTGCGAATATCTGTAATCTTCAACTTGGGACGTTGGTACGGCGTTGTTTTCTCCTGGATGGCTGCCGCTAGCGTGGGGAGCGCGAAGGCTCCTGCGATCGGCAGTGCTGCACCCTTCAACATCGATCTACGAGTGTACTGACTCATTACAGGCTTTCCATTCTTCGCGGAAGAAACTCCCGCGCCTTTCTCTTTCAAGTTATTGCTGCAACACTTTTTGTAGGGGACTAACTTTAAACCTGCTCGGCGGAGTTCATATAGACCACGTGGGTTTGAAGATATTCTTCGAGACCGTGCTTGCCGTCCGCGCCGCCAATTCCAGACTTGCGCCATCCAGCGTGGAAGCCCTGCATGGCCTCAAAGTTTTCGCGATTAATGTAGGTCTCGCCGAACTTGAGTTCGTTTGCGGCGCGCATGGCCACATGCAGAGAGCGCGTGTAAATAGAGGAGGTCAGTCCGTACTCGCAGTCGTTGGCGTTATCGATGGCTTCGTCGAGTGTCTTGAAGGTGGCGATGGGCAGCACCGGGCCAAAGATTTCCTTCTGCATGATGTCGGTTTCCTGGCGGCAGCCTGTAAGCACGGTGGGCTGGAAGTAGTGGCCCTTCTTGCTGTCGTGACGGCCTCCGCCGAGTTCGACTTTGGCGCCGTCGCGGCGCGCTTGGTCAACGGCAGAAGTAACGGACTCAAGCTGCTTTTTGCTGACCATCGGCCCCATCTCGGTGGCCGGATCAAACGGGTCACCTACAACGGTCCGTTTCATGGCCGCAATCATCCTGGCGGTAAACTCCGCTGCGACAGATTCGTGCACATACACACGCTCGGCGCAGTTGCATACCTGTCCAGTATTAATAATGCGCGAGGCGCGGATGGCCTTGACGGCAAGGTCCATGTCCGCATCGGCCATGACGATGGCCGGAGCTTTTCCGCCCAGTTCGAGCGATACCTTGGTGATGTTGTCCGCGGCTGCGCGCATTACTGCGGCTCCACCCTCAACGCTGCCGGTGAGTGTAACCATGCCAACTTTGGGATGAGCGGCGAGTGCGTTGCCCACCACGCTGCCGGACCCGGAAACGAGATTGAACACTCCCTTGGGAAGCGACGACTTGGCAACCAGCTTGGCGAACTCGAAGGCGTTGTTTGGCGTTTCGCTGCTGGGCTTAATGACGATGGTGTTGCCTGTAACCAGCGCAGGAGCCATCTTGCGCACGATGAGGAAGAACGGAAAATTCCACGGCAGAACGCCGGCAATGACGCCGATGGGCATTTTAAATAGAAGAATATTTTCGCCCGGGCGGTCGCTGTTGATGATCTCGCCTTCATACCGGCGCGCGTACTCCGCCATGTATTCCACGTAACCGGTCGCGGCATCCACTTCAATCTGCGCGAGCGAGATAATCTTGCCTTGTTCGGCGGTAATCACGCTGGCCAGGTGCTCGCGGTTTTCGCGCATGAGCGCGGCAATCTCGCGCAGGTATTCGGCGCGGCGAATGGCGGGCAGTTTGGCCCAGGGCTTTTGCGCGCGGTCGGCGGCTGCTACGGCGGCGTTGACGTCGTCCACGGTGCAGCTTGGAACTTCAGAGAGGACATCCTCAGTGGATGGGCTGGTGACTTCAAAGTACTTTTGGGCTTCGACGAACTCGCCGCCGATCAGCATGTCGTAACGCTTGACGCTTGCCGGAGTGGTAGCCATGGAAGGATTCCCTTCTTGCGGGTGTGTCTGCAGGCTGGCGCAGAATCGCAGCCATCATATTCCTTTTGAGGGATGGCTGGAAAGTGCGTGAAGGGCTGGCGACAATTTGGGTGGGACTTGAAGAACTATCTGGGTGGGAGGAAGTGCTTCCCGGCTGATTATGAGGACCGTCAGGGCAACGGATTAATCGGTTCCTTGCGTAGTCTTGATTTCCTGATTTTTGACTTCCAGCGGCTCAACCAGCTCCGGCCGGTTATTCCTCACATTGCCGACCGCGTCGCCGACCTTCCAAGCCGTCATCTCTTCCGCAGGGTAGGGGTTAAGCAAATCTGCGGGCAAGTGTGCCGAATCGGTAGGGGCCATCCATCTCTCGTAGTCTTGCGGCCGCACGATCACCGGCATGCGGTTGTGAATCTTTTCCGTGAGCTCATTCGGGTCGGTGGTGATGATGGTGTAGGTTTCGAGCGTTTGCCCGGTAACGTTGTCGGTCCACGTCTCCCACAGGCCGGCAAAGGCGAACATGCCGCCCTCTTTCATGCCAATGGCAAACGGCTGCTTGGTCCCCTCGCCAGTCTTTTGCCATTCATAAAACCATTCTGCGGGAACCAGGCAGCGGCGGCGCTTCCACGCTTCGCGATAGGCCGCGCTGGTAGCGATGGTCTCGGCCTTGGCATTGATGGTGCTGTAGGCGACCTTGGCATCCTTTGACCAGAAAGGCACCAGTCCCCAACGCATGACTGTCAGCTCACGCTCGCCGGTTTCCGGCGACAGCCGGACAATGGGCTGGAAAGACTGCGGCGCAACGTTATACGTCGGAGCATAGTACGTAGGCGCGTAAGTGGACTCATCAAACACATTAGTGTTGTGGGTGTGAAACCACTCCGCGATGCGCTGCTTGTCTGCCCGCCGTCCGTATCGTCCGCACATTTCATCCTCCAGCAGGAATTTCTCAGAGATTAGATTGCAACTGGGAGGAGCCATTCCTGAAACATATTCTCTCAAACGCACAGGCGTGACTTGAATCACAGCCCATCGATATTCGACTGCGATATCGATTCTCTTTACAGGAAATCCTCTCAGCGGAGTACCGGGCCTTGAACCTCCATCTGCTCATCCAAAAACTCATTGAAATTGAAGACGCTTTAGGGAAATGCGATACCAGAACGGTTCGCAGACTCATCATTGACGCGCAGGAATTCGCACTGAGCCTTCAAAAAGAATCGCTTGAATTTCGCGTCACTCAAGCGAAACTTCAAGTTCCGGACAGAATTTGAGCAAACATCATTCGTTCGATTTCATCCAGCGCATTTTCTTTAATACTTAAAAGACGGGCCCTATGAAGATTATTGCAACCCTCGTACCGAAGATCGGTCAGAAGTATGGCTGCCTTGGCCAGGCCGATGGGCCGCCATTGCCAAACCCCAACGGGAAAAAGCCCGTCCAGTCCGTAAGAATGCCGGCGGGCATGAGAGAGTTCCTCAACGAAGCTATGGAGGATTGCCTTCCAAGAATCGGCGGCATGGGCAGAAAACCTATCGTGGTCACTTCGAGAATCACATCCTTCCACGTTGGGGAACCTACCGGCTGGGGGATGTTCGAACGGTCGCTGTAGAGGATTGGCTGCGAACTCTCGCCTTTGCCAATCCAACCAAGGCGAAAATGAGGAACGTATTCCACGCCCTCTACAGCCACGCACAGCGGTATGAATGGCACGACCGTAACCCCATCACCAAGGTGAGGCAGAGCGCACAGCGACAGAAGGAACCCGACATCCTAGATGTGGAGGAACTGACTGGACTGCTCACATCTCTGCCCGACCCCTACCGCACGATGGTTTTTGTTGCAGCGGCGACAGGTCTACGACGTGGGGAGTTTATCGGTCTCAAGTGGGCAGACATTGACTTTGGGAAGAAGGAAATTCTCCAGTGCCGTTCAGTGGTCAACCAGAACATCGGCAAACTAAAGACAGTTGCATCCGGCAAGCCGGTTGCTCTGGACGCAGACCTCGCTGTTGCTCTGACTAACCTGCATGCTACCTCACCATTCAACCAACCCGATGATTGGGTTTTTGCAAGTCCAGCGTCGGGCGGTAAGAAACCATACTGGCCTGATATGGCACTCAATCGCCATGTGCGCCCAGCCGCTGTACAGTTGGGCATCACAAAGCGGATTGGATGGCATACCTTCCGGCACACCTACGCCACGCTTCTCAAGTCCAGCGGCGCAGATGTGAAAGTTGTGCAGGACTCACTTCGCCATGCAAACGCTCGGATCACGATGGAGATGTACGCTCAGGCACTCACTCAGGACAAGCGGACTGCACAAACCAAGGTAGTCCAGATGATCCTGCCGAAAGCGACCGAAAGTGCCCCACCTGCCACATGGGAAACTAGCGCTACTGCCTAGTTGTTCCTTTGTGTTCCCATGTGACCAATCAGACGAGTGCCACACTCTCGCTAAACCGTTTAATTTTAAGGAGTTTATGGTGGGCGCTGCAGGATTCGAACCTGCGACTTCCACCGTGTGAAGGTGGCACTCTACCGCTGAGTTAAGCGCCCAGATATTTGGCGGTAATGGAAGGCTCACGAGAAGCCTCGCCGTAGGTTAGAGTAACACCAGCAGGGCTTTAGGACCAACTCAAGCGGCAAGCAGCTGGCGAGTTGGCGGCCGGGTCGAACAGCGCATCCTAAGCACCTGCGGAACCTGAAATGTACTGGCGCAACAGACCAATCCGGCAGCCCGATGACTTTCCCGCGGAAGGGGAGGCGGTGCATGATCCCGGAGCTGGAATCGGTCGTGTACGGCTGGCTGGCTCCAGCCTGAAGAGTGACGCACGCAAAGCACCCGGAACTGTCCAGCCGGTGTCTAAAGCCGGGGGGGGAACCGGCTCGGGCCGCAACCCCATCAAGGATGAGGATTTCGAGGCAGAAACTGCTTATCCAGCGCAACCTTCCGGTGAGAATGGGGTTTCAGAAGACATGGCAACCATGGTCCTGGACAACACGACCCTGGGAACGAGCTCAACGATACGGCCGGAGACAGCCGGACTGCGGGCGGAACTGGACCCGGCAAGCGATGCAGCAGTTATGCTGCGCGTGGCTGCCGGCGATGAAGGTGCATTCAATTTCCTGGTGGAAAAGCACAATCGTCCGGTGATCCATTTCCTGTACCGGATGGTCCATAACCAGGCGGTTGCCGAGGAATTAGCGCAGGAAGTTTTTTTGCGCGTGTATCGCGCCAGGGACAGCTACCGGGCCGAGGCGAAATTTACCACTTGGCTTTACCGGATCGCAACCAACCTGGCGGTAAACAACGCGCGCGACACGAAGCAGGAACGTTCGGCGCAGACGATTTATCTGGATGCACCTGACCCGGAAACCGGCACAACGCCGGACGTTGCCGACGACGATCCGTCAGTAGAACAACGGCTGATGAAGGATGAACGCATGGCCGCCATTCGCAACCACGTAATGGCTTTGCCGGAGCGGCAGAGAATGGCTGTGCTGATGCACAAGTACCAGGGGATGGATTACAAGCAGATTGGCGATGTGTTGAAGCTGAGCGAGTCTGCAACTAAGTCGCTGCTGTTTCGCGCATATCAGACGCTGCGTGACAAGCTGAAGGAATTTATTTAAGTGGAGACACGCCGGAATGAACCGGCGGAAGGCGGGGTGGCAACCATGGAACACGTGAAGATGAATTGCGCGGAGATGGAATCGAAGCTGGCGGACTTGCTGCTCGATGCTGAAGCCGTGCCTGCCAAGGTTCAAATGCATTTGACGGAGTGCGACGACTGCCGGACTCAGTTGGCGGAGTTGCAGGCCACTATGAATTTGCTGGACGAGTGGAAAGCGCCTGAGCCCAGCCCGTACTTTGCAACGCGCATGCAAGCGCGAATGCGCGAAGAGCGCGAGACGGCTCCAGGCGGATGGCTTGCCCGCAAACTTGCAGGATTGCGCTCGAGCTTTGCCTACGGGCCTGTAACTCACACACGGCCGCTGGCCGCGATGGCGCTGACTGTTCTACTGCTGCTGGGTGGCGGCACTTACCTGGGCTTGACGGATTGGACGCAGACGACGCAGCCGCCGGCGCAAACCGCAGTCGTTCACGATCTGCAGTTGCTCGACAGCAATGCGCAGGTTCTCGATCAGTTGGAGTCGATTGCAGACAACAATAATCAGGACGGCGAATAGGAATCGGGACGGCGAATAGCCGCTGGCTTAAAGGAATTTCCTCTAATTTTTCGGTTGGGGACCGAAGGAGAACATTGTGGCAAGAGTGACCAACGCGCGAGTGATGCGTACCGTGGCATTAGCTGCGGCAATACTGGTCCTCTGTGTCTCTCCTGACTGGTCGCAGCGCGACCGAGGTGGACAACGCGGGGGAGGCGGCGGGCAGCGATCTGCACAGGCGCCTCGTGCCGCGCAGCCGCGCAATGAAGGCCGCAATTTTGGTCCGCAGATGCGTCAGGCCCCGCGACAGGAAAATCGGCAGCAGTTCAGGCCGGCTCCGCAGCCGCAGGGCAGCAATGAAGGAAATTTCCCGCAGCGCGGACCACAGAATAATTTTGCGCCATCTTCACGGCCCAGAATGAACGGCGCACAGCCACCGTACAACGGCGCCGTTCCGCAAACGTACGGCAATCGGCAGCCTTTTGGCAGTAATCAACCGGGAGCAAATCAACCCTACAACAGCAACCGGCAAACATTCACGGGCTCGCAGCCAAACAATTACGGCGCAAGGCAGCCAAATAATGGAGTGCATTTGCAGGACTGGCTGAATCGTAATCAGAATGTGCCGCTGCAGGATCAGGAGCGGCAGTTGCGCAACGATCCCAGCTTCAGGCGTCTGCCGCAGGCCGATCAACAGAGGCTCACGCAGCAACTGCGCTCCGTGGACCGCATGCCGGAACAGCAGCGCGAGCGCAGGCTGGCGCGTAACGAAATGTTGGAACGGCTGTCGCCCGAGGATCGTCTGAGCATCAATCGGTCGGGTCGCTCGTGGTCATCACTGCCGGCCGATCGCCAGACGCAGATGCGGCGCGCATTTCAGGACCTACGCGGCGTTCCGCTCGATCAGCGGCAGACAGTACTGAAATCATCGCGCTACCAGAATATGTTTTCGCCGCAGGAACGCGGAATCCTCTCTGATTTTTTGCGGGTGGAGCCGTACGAGCCGCAGCGATAAGGCGTTAGTCCCTTTAGACAATGCCGATATGGTTTCTGTGGGGGTCGTCATCCGGCGCTAACAATAGACCCATTGCACCTACCGCCATCAGAATTGTTCCGAGAACCATGCGCGTGGTGATTGCGGGCTGCTCCAGCGCGATGCCTGCGAGGACTATAAGCAGCGGAACAAGAATGTAGCGCGTGGTCATGCGCACAGCCGTCATACAACGCAAAAGCCAGAAGATCAGCAGCAATGCTGGTAGATCGATCAATGCAATCCAGACAAGTTGCGTTACGCATTGCGACATGTGCCATTGCGCGTGTTCAGTGCGGGCGCCAGCCACCGCAAATGCCAGGGCAGCGGAACCGCAAGCGAAAGCTGCGCACAACGCAAGCGAGGGATTTGATTGAGAAGATGCAAAGCGTACGGCGATGCAATTTCCTGTTGCCGCACATGCCGCCGCAGCAACAATGGCAAGTACAGCGGCAACCGCACCGGGACTGCCGGGCACATTCAGTGGAAAGATGCATAGAGCGCCGGCCACCGCGACCAATGCAGATAGCAGTTCGCCGCTTCTGCGAAGCTCCGGATTGCCCAGATGAGGCTCAAGCACTACGGCGAACACCGGCGCAAGCGAAAAGATTGCAACCCGCTCCAGTTGCGACACCCAGCCCTGAGCAGCGGCCACGAGCAATACCGGAGTCGCAAAAAGCAACAGCCCGATGCCCACCCATACCGCCGCCGTTCGTCCTGCGGGCCATTTGGCTCGCTGCGTTACTGCGTAGGACACTGCAACTACAGCAAGCAACGCATACGTAATTGCCTGGCGCTCCATGGCAGGCAATTGAGAATAGCGTAAGACAGGGAACAAGTCTGGACCAAGCCCGTCCAGCGCCCACAAAAGGCAGAGCAGAAAAAGCGCGGCCACGGGTTTCCATTTTCCCGTCGTATTTATGCCTGCCAACCGCGCCACGTTCGCCAATATCACCCTTCCTGTACCGTTGGAGCCTGCACTCACATAGTCTCATTTACAATGAATAGTGGGCTAAGGCCAATCTTCATTGCGCACTGAGCGCAACCCCAGTAAGGAGTTTCAATTCCTATGGCGATTCCCGCCACACAAATGCGTCCGGGCATGATCATCAAGCACAACGACAATCTTCACCTTGTGTTCAAGGTAGAGCACCGCACGCCCGGCAACCTGCGAGCATTCATCCAGGCCAAGCTGCGCAACCTCAAAACGGGTGCCATGTTCGAACATCGCTTCCGCTCTGCCGACGCAATCGAGAAGGTTGTGGTGGATGAAATCTCCATGGAGTTTCTCTACGCCGATGGCGACGACTACTACTTCATGAATCCCGTGGACTACGAACAGACCGTGCTCAAGGGCTCAACACTGGGCGACGCCGTTGAATACCTTACGCCCAATCTGCAGATCAAGGTCAGCTATCACGATGGACACGCCGTCGGCATTGAGCTACCCTCATCCGTTGAGCTCACAGTGTTAGAAACCGAACCGGGACTCAAGTCGGCAACCGCATCCTCTGTCACCAAACCGGCCAAGACTGAAACCGGCCTCGTTGTGCAGGTGCCTTCATTCATAAACGAAGGCGAAAAAATCCGCGTGGATACGAGCGAAGGTGCTTACCTGAGCCGCGCATAATTTCGATGCTTCTATTGCAGAAAAACCACCGCTGATTGACGGTGGTTTTTCTTTTTTTGCATTCAAGGGCCAAACTGCAACTCAGTGATTGCCGTTTGGCAGTGTTACCGGTCTTGCCTCAAGCAGAGCCTCGATGGTGCCCAAGGCTTCGAGCACGGTTGCCGAAACTGGCGCGTCCACCTGCACGACGGCCAAGGCCTTCACTGGCTTGGCTCCGGCGCGTTCGCGGCCCAGCGCGAAGTTGGCAATGTTTACGCCTTTCTCGCCAAGGATTGTTCCGATGCGGCCGATGACGCCAGGCACGTCGAGATTGCGGCAAACAAGCAGGTTGCCTTCGAGCGGCGTTTCAATATCAATCGAATCGAACTCAAGCAAACGCGGCTGCTCACCGTGAATGACTGTGGCGCTGGCGCGGCTGACTCCATTCGCGGTATGCAACTCAATGGTTAGCACGCTGGCGGCGCCGCCACGGTGCGTCTCTGCTTTCTGCTCGCAGATACGAATGCCGCGCTCCTCGGCGACAGCAACCGCGTTAATGCGGTTCACATTCTCCGAGCCTTGTAGCAGGCCGGCGACGGCAGCGTTGCGCACCAGTTCCGTTTTTGCTTCGGTCAGCGTGCCACTATAGATCAAATCGATTGACTCAATGCCGCCCTTGCCCGCCTGCGCAAGGAATGCTCCCAGCCTGCCCGCCATGTCGATGTGCGGAGCGAGTACAACATATTCCTCGTGCGTGAGCGAAGGCAGATTCACAGCATTCTGCACCACGCCGAGCTTCAAGTAGTCGCGTACCTGGCGCGCAATCTGTATGCCGACTGCTTCCTGCGCTTCGGCCGTCGAACCGGCAATGTGCGGGGTAAGGATGACGTTGTCCATACCGAAGTAGGGAGACTCTTTGGGCGGCTCCACGGTAAATACATCAAGTGCTGCGCCGGCTACCTGGCCACTCTTGAGCGCGGCCACCAGGGCAGCATCTTCAATCAACTCGCCGCGCGCGCAGTTGATGATGCGAATGCCCTTCTTCATTTTTGCGATCGACTTCTCATTGATGACACCATTAGTTTGCGGAGTCAGGCCGACATGCAGAGTCAAAAAATCGCATCCGGCAATGAGTTCATCGAGCGTGACAAGCTTGATGCCGTTCTCGCGCGCCACTGCGGCAGAGACAAACGGATCGCTGCCGATGATGTCCACGCCGAAACCGCGAGCGCGCTTTGCCACTTCAAGTCCAATGCGGCCCAGGCCGAGAATGCCAAGTGTTTTGCCGCGCAGTTCCCCGCCCTGCAGATTCTTCTTGTCCCATTTGCCTGCATGCATCGTCGTATTTGCCGCGGGCAGCTTGCGTGCCAGGGCAATCATCAGGCCCACCGTGAGTTCAGCGACCGCCACTGCGTTTGCGCCTGGCGTATTCATCACCACAATACCGCGGCGTGTCGCCGCTTCGGCGTCGATATTGTCAACGCCCACGCCGGCGCGACCAACCACACGCAGCTTCGGAGCCTTCTCCATAAGTGCGTCGTCAACCTGCACCGCCGAGCGAACCACCAGTGCGTCAGCATCAGCCAGCGCGGCTGCCAGGCCGTCCGGCAGTTGATCGTGCGTCTTCACATCCCAACCAGGCTCAGCTGAGAACACGGCCAGCGTTGCTGGAGAAACCTTCTCTGCCAATACGACCTTCATACTGTCTCCCTTTTGCGCAGTTTCATACTCGTCAAAACGAATGCCCTGTTGCTCGCAGAGCAGATCGAACATCCGCACCACTGCCGCATGCGGCTTTCCTTCGCCGCGCTCGTAGTTGGTAATCGAGTTGGCGTGAACACCCAGCTTCTCCGCCATCTCGTATTGGTAGAGATCCAGCCGCTTGCGAGCGATCAGCAACTTCTCCCCGAATGTAAGCTCAGCCATGAAATACAGCTCCTAGCTGTTAGCCCCTGACTTCTACCCAAAGGCTTGATAATGCGATTTCGCTGCTTTGTTGTTTCATTGCGGCGGTGCTGGTTGAGTTAGCGGGGTTGATGAATCGCTGGTTGGCGTTTCGTCAACTCCGCTAACATGCGAAGTGGCGGTTGACCGCCGGCTTCGCGGTCCAGCGATTACTTCGCTTGTTCCGCATAAACTTTTTGCGCGGCCGCCACTGCGTGGCCATACGTAACCGGCAATCCCAGTGTGTCCTTTGCAATGTGCTCTGCAGCGCCCAGAAACGCGATGGTGTCGAGATAGTCGAAGAAGCCGAGGTGCGCCACGCGGAAGATCTTGCCCTGCATCTCTCCCTGACCGTTCGCCGTAACGAGGGCGAACTTCGCCTTTAACGCCTTCACCACTGCGCCCGAGTCCATGCCCTCCGGCACCGCCACAGCAGTAGCAGCAGCCGCAGGCGCTTTGGGTGCGAACAGCGTGAAACCCAGCGCCACCAGGCCTGCGCGTGTGGCCGCGGCATTCACCTCGGCGTTGTTCACCAGCGCAATGCGACCCTTTTCAAGATCGCCACCGGCCTGCCCGGCAATGTAGTCCAGCGCCGCGCCAAGACCCGCAACCAGCGCGACGGCGGGTGTGTATGCGCTCTCGCCCTTCACGGCGTTTTTGCGTTCCTTGCGCAGATCGAAGTAGTAGCGCGGATTTTTTGACTTCTCCATCGCCCCCCACGCGCGTTCGCTCACGCTCAGGTAAGCCAGCCCCGGC
>Ga0265313_10001430_pt1 | contig 22357 bp, 18 predicted proteins | sample 4123metaG_FD_203122 | JGI IMG/M metagenome (GOLD analysis project Ga0265313, IMG submission 203122) | Rhizosphere microbial communities from Carex aquatilis grown in University of Washington, Seatle, WA, United States - 4-1-23 metaG | ecosystem: Host-associated > Plants > Roots > Rhizosphere >...
GCACGCGGGGAGCGGGCAGGGGGACCCCGAGCTCTCCGAAGATTTGCTCGCGCAGCCGGACCGCCATCGCGACAATGCCGTGGGGCTCCGCGTCGAGTGCCCCATCGAGGTCGGCGCTGACGTCGAGGCTCCAAGCAACCACGAGCGGAATGAACTTCGGATCCCGAGCGCCGGTCCGGCTCCTCTCCTTCGGGCTCGGTTCGGTGGCCGCCCGGTGCTCCTCGACGGTTTTCGCTCGAGCGCGCGCGCGGCCAAGGAGCAGGAGCGCCGTACCGATTACGACGAACGGAGCGGTCGGCAGCCCGGGCACGATGGCGAGAATCCACACGAACACCCCGGCGACCTGGAGAGCCCTGGGTACGCCGAGGAGTTGCCGCGCGAGCTCATCGCCGAGCGGCGTGTCGGCCTCCTCGCTCGCGACGCGCGTCACGAGGACTCCCGCCGCCGTGGAGAGGACGAGCGCCGGGATCTGCGTCACGAGGCCATCGCCGATCGTGAGCAGTCCGTAGCGCTTCAGAGCGGCTACGACGGGCATCCCCTTCATGGCCGTTCCGATCGCCAATCCCCCGAGCAGGTTGACGATCACGATGACGATCGACGCGATGACGTCGCCTTTGACGAACTTCATCGCGCCGTCCATCGCGCCGTAGAACTGGCTCTCGCGCTGCAAGAGTCGCCTTCTCCGCCGCGCCTCGTTGCCGTCGATCGCCCCGGATCGCAGCTCGGCGTCGACCGCCATCTGCTTTCCCGGCATCGCGTCGAGCACGAACCGCGCGCCCACCTCCGCGACGCGTTCGGACCCTTTCGCTATCACCACGAACTGAATGATGGTGAGAACGAGGAACACGACCGCACCGACGACGTAGTTGCCCCGCACGACGAACGTGCCGAAGGCTCGGATCACCTCGCCGGCATTGGCCTGGAGGAGAATGAGGCGGGTCGACGCGACGTTGAGCGCGAGGCGAAAGAGAGTCGTGAGAAGCAAGAGCGTCGGGAAGGTGGCGATGCCAAGCGCGTCGGGTACGTAGAGGACGACGAGCAAGATGGCGACCGCCGCCGACAGGTTCGCCGAAATGAGGATGTCGAGCGTCCACGTCGGAAGCGGGACGATCATCAGGCCGACGACGAGGATGACGAGCGCCGCGAGGGCGATGTCGGCGAAGGCAAAGGTGCCGCGCCGTGGGAGCGAGACGGGGAAAGTGCGCTGCGCCACGGAAGGAAGGCTATAGCGTTTCGGGCGCGAACTCTCCCTCGACGTTTGGGCTTCGCCTCGGGCTATACTCCAAGGGAGATCGCATCCTCATGGCGTCGAGCGATAACTTCGAACCGACGGCGAAGACGGCACCGGCTCCCGAGGATGACGTCGCTCCCGCGCCGCTCCGCCGGACCGGCCATGGCCGCACGGATCTCGGTCGAAAGCGTTCGACGAACGAAGACGCGTTCTTCATGGACGACCATCTCGGACTCTACGTCGTCGCCGACGGGATGGGTGGCCACGCCGCCGGCGAGGTCGCCAGCCGCGAGGCGGTCGACACGCTCTACGGGATGGTCAAGCGAGGCGTCCGGGGGCTCAGCGAGCTCGTGGATCCGCTGTCGGAGAGCGACTCGCGCGCCGCGTGCCGCCTCTTGGAGGCCGCCGTTCAGGCGGCGACGTACTTCGTTTATTCGATTGCCGAGATTGACCGCGACAAGAGCGGAATGGGAACGACGATAAGCGCCCTCCTCGCTCTCGGCGACTACGCGATCACCGCTCAGGTCGGCGACAGCCGCATCTATCGAATCGAAGGCGAGGCGGTCGAACAGTTGACGGAAGACCACACCCTCATCGCCTGGCAGCTCAAACAGGGGCTGATAACTCCCCAGGAAGCCGCGCGTTCCCCCCACCGCAACGTCATCACCCGGGCGGTCGGCAACCGCGAATACGTGCAGGTCGACACGCGATGCATCCCGCTCACGCCGGGGCAGCGCTTTCTCCTGTGCAGCGACGGGCTGCACGGTTACCTGAAAGACGACGACATTCCCTCGGTCGTCGGAATGGGCGGAACGACCGCGGTCGAGCATTTCATCGCGCTCGCGAACGAGCGAGGCGGCAAAGACAACATTACCGCCGTGCTCGTCGAGTTCGATTGAAGTTCGCGCCGGCCCGCATCCGAGACGAGCCGACGGCGTTTCCGCGTGTCGCCCGCGATTGACGGGGTTCTACGGGCTCCGAAACTTGGCCTCCGGGTCCGCCGGCTGGTAAGCAACCAGCGTGGAACAAGCGACCAACGGTCTTCGGCGGTGGGGCTCGCGAAAAATCGCTGTGCTGATGGGCGGATGGAGCGCGGAGCGCGAGGTCTCGCTGCGGACCGGCGATGGCGTTGCGACGGCGCTGGAACACCGCGGGCATGACGTCGTGCGCGTCGTTTGGAGGGCCGACGGACCTGGACTGGACGAGCTTCTTCGCGCCGCACGTGCGGACGTGGTCTTCATCGCGCTCCACGGCAGGGGCGGCGAAGACGGGTGCGTGCAAGGGATGCTCGAGTCGATGGGGATCCCGTATACCGGGAGCGGAGTCCTCGCGAGCGCGCTCGCGATGGACAAGCTCAAGACCAAGGAGATGCTTCGTCTCCACAACATCCCGACGCCCCCGTACTACGTGGCCCGAGAGGGCGATCTCGCCGACATCGCTTCGGTGCATGGCAGCTTCGGCTTCCCGGCCATCGTCAAGCCGAGGCGCGAGGGCTCGTCGATCGGCCTCGCGAAGGTGACGGACATCGAATCGCTGGCGGAAGGAATACGGGGCGCGCTCGCGTACGACGAAGACGCGCTTGTCGAGCGCTTCGTCAGGGCGACCGAGGTGCACGTCGGCATCCTCGACGGCCGCGTTCTCGGCGCGATCGAAGTCATCCCGAAAGGCGGCCTCTACGACCATCGCGCGAAGTACGGCGCAGGCCTCACCGAAACCGTCTGCCCGCCGCGCCTCGAGCCGACCCGGCTGCGCGGCGTGATGAACCTCGGCGCGGCCGCGGCGCGCGCGCTGTCGTGCACCGGCGCGTGCCGGGTGGACCTGCTCGTGACGAGCGGGGAAAACGAGTACGTCCTCGAAGTGAACACGCTTCCGGGAATGACCGCGACCTCGCTGCTGCCGAAAATCGCCGCGGCGGCGGGGATGGACTACGCCTCGCTGTGCGAGGCCATCGTCGACGGCGCGCGCGTACATACCCCCGTCGCGAATCGCCGGGAGTCGTCGGAGGCCGCTCGCCGATTGCCCCACCGATCGGGCTCCGTATCGGAGTTCGACACGGAGCCGGAGCCCATCGTTCGCCGGGCGGCTGGATGAATCAGTCGAGAAGCAGCCGCTTGGTCAGCTCTACGAATCTCGCCTCTTCCTCGTCGTCGCGCGCCTCTCCCTTCGCCTCCAGCGCGCGCTGCTCCGTCTCCGCCGTCACGAATTCGCCGTAGGACAGCATCGGGGCGCTGAGCTCCTTCTCGAAATATCCAAATCGCTCGCGGTAGTCGAGAAAGCGGCGATGCGCTTGCGGATCCATGGGCTCCGCGGGATTAGCCTGAAGACGTCGAGACGACCACTCCAGGCTCGCGCTACAGTCCGCGCCGGGCGATGGCCGCGCTCCTGACGCTCGACCACCTGTCGAAACGCTTCGGCGCCGTGAGCGCCGTGACGGACGTGACCCTGTCGTTCGAGCGAGGTCGCCTCCACGCGGTCGTTGGCGAGAACGGAGCGGGCAAGACCACCCTCCTCAAGATGGCCGCCGGCATCGTGTCTCCGGACCGGGGGCAGGTCTGGGTCGACGGCGCGCGCTTGCGCCCGCACACGCCTCGGGAGGCCATCCGCCGCGGCGTTGCCATGGTGCAGCAGCATTTTGCACTCGTCGGCGCGCTGACCGCGCTTGAGAACGTCATGCTCGGGAGTGAACCGGTCCGGGCCTTCGGCGTGCTCGACCTCGGAGCCGCACGGTCGCACACCGAAGCGTACGCGCATCTGGTCGGAGGGTCCTTTCCTTGGGACGTGCCGGTCGAGCGCCTCGGCGTCGGCGACCGCCAACGCGTCGCGATCGTCCGGGCCTTGGTACGCAAAGCGTCCGTATTGATCCTCGACGAGCCGACCGCCGTGCTGACCGCGCAGGAGGCGGACGGACTCTACGCGATTCTGAGGCACTTGGCCGACGCGGGCACGGCCGTCATCGTGGTCACCCACCGGCTCGACGAGGTCAGCGACCATGCCGACGTCGCCAGCGTCTTGCGACGCGGCGAGCTCGTGTCGACCCACGACGTGCGTCGCGACGACGCGCCGGGGCTGCGGCGGATCGCGCGGGACGCCATGGGCCACGACCCGTTGCCACCCGCGCGGCGTCTCCCCGGCCCCCGCGGGCCGGTGCGGCTCGAGGTCCGAGACGTGCACCTCGGCGCAGCGCTCTGCGGCGTCACGCTCCGGGTGCACGCCGGAGAGATCGTCGGACTCGCGGGCATCGAGGGCAACGGACAGCGCGAGCTCGTGCGGGTCCTCGCCGGTCTCGATGCGGCCGACCACGGTGAAGTGCGAACCGAGCCTGTGGCCGTCGTGCACGAAGACCGCCAGAACGAAGGCGTCGTCCTCGACGCGAGCGTCCGCGACAACCTCGTTCTCGGCGAGCTGAGGAGCTTCACCCGGTGGGGCTTCGTCGACGCCTCGGCCCTCGACCGGGTGGCGGTGCGTCGGATGGACGATGCCGGCGTCGTTCCGAAAGACCTCGATGTCCCCGTGCGTGCGCTGTCCGGGGGCAACCAGCAGAAGGTGGTCGTCGCGCGCGCCCTCGGTCGAGGCTTTCCGGTCCTCGTCTTGGCCCAGCCGACGCGCGGAGTCGATTTCGGCGCCACGCGTGCCATCCACCAGGCGATCCTCGACGCGGCCGATCGAGGCGCCGCCGTGCTCCTCGTGAGCGTGGACCTGACCGAGCTGCGCGCCGCCTGCGACCGGATCCTGGTGATGGCGCGCGGACGGGTCGCCGCCGAGCTTCCCCCCACCGCGTCCGATGCGCGCTTCGGCGAGGCGATGCTCGGGGCAGGAAGTTCCCCAGCTCCCGTCGACGAGTTGCGGCCGTGAGCACGCGAGCTTCCGTGACCGCCGCCGTGGCCGGGCTTTCCGCCGGCTGGATCGCCTTCACGCTTCTTGTCTGGCTCTTCGGCGATTCGCCCTACTTCGTCGCCCGAGAGCTCTTCGGGGGCACTTGGGGCGTGCCGTACGGCGTGGGGCAGGTGCTCTACAAAGCCACGCCGCTCCTTCTGACGGGCGTCGCCGTGGATCTCGCTCTCCGAGCTGGGCTTTTCAATATCGGCGCCGAAGGCCAACTCGCGGTCGCCGGGCTCGCCGTGGCGACCGTCGGCGCCCACTTGCCCGATGCGACGCCCTCGTGGCTCGCGCTGCCCGTAGTCCTTTCGGTCGCTCCGGTCGCGGGCGGGATTTGGGCGCTTTTCCCCGCCTTTTTGCGCGCGCGCTTCGGCGCGCACGAAGTCATCTCGACCATCATGATGAACCGAATCGCCGACGCCCTGATCGGCGTTGCGCTCGCCCGCGGGCTCGCTCTGCCCGGAACCACGCGCACACCCGACGTGCTCGCCGCGGCCCGTCTCCCTCGGCTGGACGAGCTCGGGATCTCATCTCTGCACGGGAGCGCCGTCAGCCTCGCGTTGCCGCTCGCGCTCGCGGTGACGGCACTCGTCGCGACCTGGCTCGCAAAGACCCGACTCGGGCGGGAGACGGTGCTCGTCGGCTTGTCTCCCGCGGCGTGCGCGGCGGAGCACATTCCGGTGGGACGCAGGGTCGGAGCGGCGCTCGTCTTGTCCGGAGCGGTCGCCGGACTCGCCTCGATAGCTCCGGTGATCGGGTACAAGGGCTACTACGAGAGCGGCTTGGGAGCAGGCGCGGGCTTCGGTGGAATCGCCGTGGCGCTCCTCGGCCGCGGTAGCCCCGTCGGAATCCCGCTCGCGGCGCTCGTACTTGGCACGCTCGCTCAGGGAGGCCTCGTCGTGAACGGGCGCGTTCCGATGGATATCATGTCGATTCTCCAGGGTGTGCTCATTGTGGCGGTCGCGCTCGCCGACGTGCGCGCGCGACGCGCCTTGCCGAGAGATGCCGCGTGAGCCTCCTGGGCGCGCTCTTCGGGGTCACGACCGTCGCGCAGACGCTGCGAATGTCCGTGCCTTACGTTTGCGCCGGGCTCGGCGGCGTCTGGAGCGAGCGGAGCGGCGTGCCAAACATCGCGCTCGAAGGGATTCTGCTGGCGGGCGCGCTCGGAGGCGTCGTCACGAACCTGGCCACGGGCAATCCTTGGGTAGGCGCGACCGCTGGGGCGCTCCTCGGCGCGGTGATCGGGGCCATTCACGCGCTCATCGTCGTTCGCGGGAGGGTCGACGCGATCCTCGTCGGTGTGGCCATCAACCTCGTCGCTGCCGGCGGGGCGCGCTTCGTCCTGCGCGTACTCTACGAGTCGAGCTCCAACTCGCCTCCCGTCGGCGGATTCCGGACAAGCCCTTCTGGCGGGACCGGCGGCCTGACACTGCTCTCTCGCACGCTCGCCGATCCACTGCTCCTCGCAACGCTGGCGCTCACCGTGTGGACCTCGTGGGCGATCGCGCGTACCCGGTTCGGGCTGCGCGTGCGAGCATGCGGCGAGGACCCCGCCGCTGCGGCGGCTGCGGGCGTCGACGTCGCACGTGTGCGCGTCGCGGCCGTCTCGTTGGGCAGCGCCATCGCGGGGCTGGGCGGGGTCGCCCTGGCCTACGACCAGCACCAGTTTCAGTCGGGGATGAGCGGCGGTCGAGGGTTCATCGCCCTCGCCGCAGTCATTCTTTCCGGTTGGCGACCCGCGGGCACGGCGGCGGCATGCGTGGCGTTCGCCGCGCTCGACGCCGCCCAAATCGTCGTCCAGCAGCAGCAGCGGTCAGCCGCCGACTGGGTACAGGCTCTGCCCTACGCGGCGACCCTCCTCGCGCTCTGGGTCCTCGCCAAAGGCAGGGGCTCGGGGCCGATGGGCGGACGGGCGCCCGCCGGGTTGGGCAAAGGGGTCTGAGGCGCGTCGAGAATTCGGCACTTCGTCGCGCGATCGAATCGCAGCCTGTCCGATTAAGGTCGTGAAGAGACGAACGTGCTCCGAATTCACCGTTCCGGGACGTCCCGCCCGAGTGTCCGGGAGGTCGGCGGGAGGGTCAAAACGACAAAGCCACCTCCTCGATGGGAAGTTCCGCTCGAACCATTGGAAGAGAGGCTTCTTCGACCAGAAACGTCACGAAAACAGTTGGACTGGACGCTCTTCCAATGAGAAAAGACGCGCGGACAATAGGAAACGACACCTCGCCAATGAGAAAAGGCGCGCGGACCATCGGCCGCGACACCTCTTCGATTGAAGCGGGATCCCGACCGTTTGGACCGGACGCGTTTCCGACGAGAAAAGGCGCGTGGACCATTGGACGCGACGCTTTTCCGACGAGAAAGGCGCGCCGACCATTGGACGCGACGCTTTTCCAACGAGAAATGACGCGCCGACCATTGGACGCGACGCTTTTCGAACGAGAAAGGACGCGCGACCATTGGACGCGACGCTTTTCCAACAAGAAAGGACGCTGCGGGACGGGCAAAGTCGCCGGGATCGCGAAACTATCGGCGAAAAGCACCGGGCTTCGGCGCGCGCGCTGCGGCCGTCGGTAGGTAGCGCGGTGCTGCAGGAGCAGCGGGCATCGGCCGAACCACGTGCGCTACGGGAGCGTGGGCCCCAAGGGCTTGCGCGGTCGAGGGGCGGGCGTACGCCAGGGCACTCGCAAGGCCACGGTCTGCTGCGCCGACGTGGCGCACCCTCGATGCGTCGATCCCGAGCAAGGCCGGGGGCGGTCCGTGCGGGGCAAGTCTCGCGAGCCGATGCGCTCCCGCCGGCTTCGCCGGAGCGGACGCCGATCCGGAGGCTTCGACGGCAGGAGAGGCAGGTACGTACGGTCGCGTGTGAGGCGCGATGGCGGCCGCCGGTTCGCCGGAGACGACGCGCGTGGCGACGGCGGGCGCGAACAGGTCGACCTGCGAGCAGAACGCGAACGGCTGCCCAGAGACGAACCCCATCCCCATCGCGGCTCCGTCGTGCCAGGCCCACGAGGGAGAAAGCGGTGCCCATCCGACGTAAGCAAAATCGTCTACACCGAGTCGCCAAGAAACCCAGGCCCCCGCGTAGGCGCGCCCCGGGATCCACACCCAGCCGATCTCGCGACTCCGCCCCCAGCGCCCGTAGTGGAACGCGACCCAACCCCACGGGTAGTCGCTCATCCACACGTAATCGCTGTCGTACGCCCAGTGCCCCGCGCTGACGTACGGAGTGAAGTCCGCTCCGATCTCGTCCGAGTTCGGCACCCAGACGGTGCCGTACGTCGGGTCCTGCACCCAAGTCCCGTGCGGATCGAGGGCCGGTCGGAAGTCCGTCAGCGCGCTCGGGTCGGTGTCTGCATAGGCGTCCGGGTTAACGCCGACCATGGTGTCTTGCCCCGGCAGCGCTTCACCCGACGGATCGCTCGTCAATGGCTCGTAGCCGCTTCCGGGCGGAGCGTCCGGAGAGGGCATGTCGGCGCGGGCCGATGAAAAACCGCCAAGTGCCCACCCGGCCGCGAAGGCGACATTGATCAAGACGCGACGTATGGCCATGGGCCAGGCTCCCTTCGTGTCGTCCGACGCAAGTATGAGCCCAAACGGCCGCAGGTGCCCGGGAATCCGTTGGCGACTCAATCCCGCCCGCGCCCCCCGAGCGCGTCACGGGAAACGGTTGGGCCGTGGGGCCGGCCTCTACCTTCGCGACGAGCATGTTCGCGCCTTGCTTCCGCTGCGACGGTACCCGCGGTTACATCTCTCTGCCGCCGACGATCACGAGACGGGTCCTCGATACCCCCCAGGGCTGCAGGATTGCGTGTTCGTGCGGCAGGTCCCAGACGACTAGGTCGGCGCGCGCTCCCTCGCGAAGAACTCCGCGATCCGGGAGACCGAGTGAGTGCGCCGCGCTGCGGGTCGCGGCGAGCCAGGCTTCGTCCGGGGACAGTCCGTAGAAGCGAACCGCGAGCGCCATCGCGAGCGGAAGGCTCTCGGTCGGGGCCGTGCCCGGATTTGCGTCGCTCGCCACGACGATGGGGATTCCCGCGGCACGCAGCGCGGCGACCGGAGGAGGCTCCTGCCCAAGCGTGAAGCTCGCCATGGGGAGGAGCACCGCCGCGACCCCCGCGGCAGCAAGGGCTTCGATGGCCGCGGGTGACACGTGCTCGAGGTGGTCCGCGGAGGCGGCGCCCAGCGACGCCGCGAGCTCGCCGGCCCCCACGTCTGCGAATTGACCGGCGTGAAGGCGCACGCCGAGGCCGGACGCACGCGCGGCCTCACCCACCAGCCGTGCCTCGTCGACGGTGAACGCCTCGGCGTCGACATACGCGTCGACGAACCGTGCGAGACGCAGGCGAGCCACTTCGGGCACGAGAATGTGCGCGACCTGCCGGACGTATGCGCCTCGGTCCGCGCGTGCGGACGGAGGGACGGCGTGCAGCGCCAACAGCGTCGGGACGATCGCCGGCACGTCGGCGCGCGTCGCGACCCGCGCGATGGCTTCGAGCTGCCTTCGCTCGTGCGCGACCTCGAGGCCGTAGCCGCTCTTGACCTCGACCGTCGTCACGCCGAGCGACATCATCCGGCGAAGACGGGACGCCAGCGCCTCCTCGAGTTCGTCGACCGCCGCTGCCGCCACCGAACGCTGCGTCGCGAAGATTCCGCCGCCGGCGCCCGCGATGGCCCGATAGTCCGCTCCAGCCATCCGGCCGACGTATTCGTCGTGACGCGATCCGACCCAGCACGCATGCGTGTGAGCGTCGATCAGCCCCGGGGTCACGACGCGCTCGCCGAGATCGAGGAGGTCGACTCCCTGGGGCGATCGCGCGCGGGGTCCGACGTAGACGATCTGCTCCCCGTCGAACACGACGGCTCCGTCTTCCACGACGCCGAGCGAGCCCGCGCGACCCTCATCGCACGTCACCAGTCGAGCGGTCGCGAGGCCGCGGAGCGTCATCGACTCAGCCGGCGCGCGATTTCGCGGGCCACGTCGCGCGCCTGCTCGCCCCCGACGACGCGGGCGATGGCGTCGCTGTCGAGCGGTCGAGCGGTGGCACGCCGTCGTGCGTGGAGGACGCGCGCCCGGGCCTGTTCGCACCGCGCGCGAAAGCCGCTGGAGGCCTCCGCCCGGCGCGTCAGCGCTTCGACCGCTCGCTCCTGGCTTTCGTCGCTCGAGCAGATCAGCAGCGCGTCGCACCCGGCATCGATCGCCTGGACGGCCGCTTCCTCGATTGGCCAGCGCGCCGCGATCGCCCGCATCTCCAGGTCGTCGCTGATCAGCATGCCGGCAAAGCCGAGACGATCGCGCAAGACCGTGCAAACGGATCGCGAAAGCGTCGCTGGGAGGGCCGCGTCCAACGCAGGATACACGACGTGCGCGGTCATCCACGACGCGACGCCGGCCTCTATGGCCGCTCGAAACGGAGCGAGATCGACGCGCTCGAGATCGTCGCGCGCCCGGTCCACGACGGGAAGTTCGAAGTGAGAGTCCTTCGAGGAGCCGCCGTGTCCGGGAAAGTGTTTTCCGCACGCGAGGAGCCCCGCGTCTTGGAGTCCCCGAGTCCAGGCTGCTCCGAATCGTGCGCAAATGACGGGATCTTCCGAAAAAGCGCGATCGCCGATGACCGGGTTGTCGGGCCTCGTGTTCACGTCGAGCACCGGCGCGAAATTGATCGTAAAGCCGAGGGCGGCGAGCTCGGTGCCGACCGTGCGAGCGATGCGCTCGGCGAAGTCGACGTCGCCCCACGATGCGATGGTGCGCATCGGCGGGACTTCGAGGAGCGGGGCGCCGAGACGCGCCACGCGACCTCCCTCTTGGTCGATGCCGACGAGGGGCGCTTCGCCAGCCGCCGCGTGGATGGCTCGCACGAGGCCGGCCACCTGCGGCGGCTCGCCCGCGAGGTTGCGCTTGAACACGATGACGCCCCCACGCCGCCCGTCCGAGAGCGCGCGCGCGAACCGCTCCGGCAGTGACGTGCCGTCGAAGCCGCCGATGATCAGCGTTCCGCAGTCGACGGCGGCCATGGGGCGCTCTCTCTCCGGGCCTCTCGACGCAAAAAGAACTCAGTGTACACAGCGGGCGTATTTCATATCGGTCACGACGCCGTAGTCCGTGTAACTGGCACCAAAGTTGGCGAACCACGCGTTGCCCGACAGTCCGGCGTAGAGCGTCGAGGCCCAAAAATCGTCGGCAGGCGTACCGGGAAAGGCGGTGGAATCGATGGTCGGTCCGGGCGCCGCCACGGAGAAGTCCAATATCGTGGCGAGCTCTTTCATCTTGGCGAGCCGCCACGAGGCTCCCCCGAGAGCGAGCGTGGAACAATACGCGACCGCGTCGCCCTGCTGATACTTCACAGGCGATGGGACTCGCTGCCAGGTGAGCTTCGTCTTCGCGTCGTACACCGTGTCGGTGTCGATCGTGTAGCGACCGGCCGGCGACGAGGCGCGGCCGGCGATCCCGACGACGAGAGCGACCGCGATGACCGCGGCGCCGAGGAACGGGGGAAGGGGACGGCTCATGAGATCCTCTCTCGACGGTTGGTCCTCAACGAACGCAGCGGCCGTAGCCCGACTCGATGACACCCGCGGACGTCACGCTTCCGATATCGAAAGTGACGGTCCACACGTCGCCGGCCTCGCTGGCGTCGGGCGTCGTCGTCCAGAAGAAGCTCGAAAGTGTGTTCGGGAAATACGTACTGCTGATGGCCGAATTGAACTCCGTGGGATCGACGATCGAAACCAGTTCGACGATCGTCGGAAGCCGCCAATCGGTATAGCCGGCGAGGTTCAGCTCCGCACAGTACGCGGCTGCATCGGCCTGGACGACCAACGCGGTCGAAGCGTTCTGCTGCCAGACGAGCGCTGTCCCGTTGTCGGTCACGGTCCCGTCGCCGTTGTCGGTGTAGTTCGGGGTGTCGACCATCGGCCACTCCGCCCAGTTCGGGTCGACGCAGGCCGGAGTGCCGGCGCGTTCACACACGAGATTGGTCGGACACGCCGAGGCGCTCCCGATCGCGCAACCGTTCGGCCCCATTGCGCACGAGACAATCTGCGTGCTGCTGGTCGTCCCACACGCCGAGGCGCTCACCGAAAGACCGCACACCGGATCGGGAGTGCACGCGCAAGCCGCGGCTCCGGCCATCCCGGTGCAGCTCTGGCGGATCGGGCACGCGACCGGCGCACCATAGCCCCAACAGCCGTCGGCCCCGAGCGTACACGTCTCGATTCCTCCTGGAGCGCACGCCGTCTCCCCCATCGTGCACGTGCTCGTGCAGGCGGCCGCGCACGCAGCCACTGGCGCCAGTCCCGCGCACGACTGGGGAGCCGCACACGGTATGGTCGAAGCAACGTAGAGGCAGCCGCCGGCGTCCCCGTTCGAAGCGCACGTCGCCACGGTCATGGGATCCTGGCAAACCGTCCCGACCTGCGTGCAGACTGTCGCGGGGCACTGGCAGGACGCTGTCCCGGCGCTCAGAGAGCAAGTCTCGGGGGTCGTACACGGCTGCGTCGTGACCCATTGCGTGCAGCCGTTCGGTTGGAGCTTGCAGGTCTGCACGCCCGCCGATCCGCACTGGGTGAGACCGTTCGGACAGGCATTCGTGCACGTCGCTACGTCCGAGCCACCGCCATCTGCAAGGTCTGCGTCCGCGACGCCTTCGTCGATGCCTCTTCCGTCGTCGGAACCGCGGTCGGGGCCGCCGCCGTCCCCCATTCCCTCGCTCGCGCCGCTGCCCTCCGGGCCGCCGCCCGCATCGCCGCCGCGGCCGTCGGGAACGCTAGCCTCCGCACCGCCGCCGTTCGCGGGGCTCGAACTGTCCGAACACGCGAGCGGACCGGCGGCGGCGACGCCGATGAACAAGGCAGCCCATGCCTGGAGTCGCGGCATCGAGGTCCGATGGGATCGCGACGCGCGAACGGATCTCCACTCGCCGCCGCTATTTGCGCCTTTCATGGGGAGCCTCCCGGCATCGTAGGCGACGGAAGGGCACCAGCCCAGTCGCGTGCGCAAGCAACGTCCTCCGCCGACTGGAGCCCCGCGCAGCGCGCCACATCGACGATCGGCCCGAGCAGCAAGTACTGGTCGCGCGAAACGAACGGGAGGTCCTCTTGCCACCGGGCGTGCACGGCGCGAGCGACCGCGTCCGCCTCGTCGCGCATCGCAATCGCGTCCAGCGCGGCGAGTCGACGCCCAATCGACTCGTGCACGTCGCTGGTCGACGGCGTCAGCGCGTAGGCGCGCTCGAGATAGCGAATCGCCGCGGCCGTCTCGCCGGCGCGCGTGAGGATGGTCGCTGCGGTCAGCGCGCTGTCCGGCTCCCCGCCGAGTTCGACCGCGTGTCCGATCGCGGCCGCCCCCTCCTTGCGCCAGACCTCGCGGTCAGTGTCGCTGCGCAGAAAGCTCGGCGCGATGAAGGCCACGAACTGGCCGTACCGCATCCAGAGATTGGCGTCTTGCGGTCTCTCTCGCGTACCGCGCTCGAGGTACGCACGCGCCTTGCGTACGTCGTCTTCGGTGCCCTGGAGCGGGCGATAGGCGAGCATCGTGTCGACGTATCGATAGACGGGCGAGTACGTCGGTTCGAGCTCCAAAATGGCGTCGATGTATTTCGATACATCGCGAAACTCGCGGTGCTCCGACCAGTGAATGCCGTATTCCACGAGAAGCTTGGCCCAGAGAAGGTCGACCGCCGCGGCGTCCCATCCGAGCGTCGAAGCGTGGAGCTCCTCGGGCGGCGGGAACGCGTACACCTCCTCGGCTTCTTTGATCGCATGCACGGTGCGGGCGAGGCGCGGCTGGATGCGAGCCACGCCGAAGGCGGCGACCGCCATCAAGAGCACGGCGCCCGAGGTCGAACGATTCATTCCACCTCGGAATCCACGAACATCCCGGGATCGAGCATCGGCCCACGCGGATCGCCCTCGATGGATCGGCCCGTCACCTCGAACGTGCTCGGAATTCCGTCCCCGTCGAGGTCGCCGTGTGCATGGGCGCGAAAGGTCGATCGGGTCGGAGAGGATGCGCTGTCGAAGGCAAAGGCAAAACAATGCGGCGTACCGGCCGGCGCCGGACGAAAGCCGAGTGCGACCCACGTCGGCGCGTCCCAGGCGTTCGGTGCATCGACTTCGCAATGTCCGCGGGGCGGCAAGCTCGGCGTCATTGGGGCACTCGTGGGGAAGACAGGCCCTCCGGGAGCTCCGGACGAGGCAGCGGCAGGCGCTTGGTCTCGCGCGTAGGCCACCGCCGACGCGCCCAGCCGCTCGAGCCCCTCGACCGGCTCGACCAACCGTGAGGCGTGTACCTCGCGCAGGAACGCCGGAACCGCGACCGCGACGAGTGAACCGCCGATGGCGAATACGATCGCCACCTCGATCACCGCGAAATGGCGCGTGCGAGCACGGCTCGAGACCGGTCGGACCATCGCCATGGTGTACAGGCGCCACCCGGTTTTCGTCTAGCGCTTCGGGCCGGCACGGCCGGCACGCTATAAAGCGCGCATGCCCGGCCTCGGTGCGGCGACCCGGTCTCGCCACCGCATTGCGCACGCGCTAGGGTGGGCCCTCGCGCTCGCCGCGCTCGCGTTCGTCGCGTGGGTCGTTCCGGTGCGCGACCGCTGCTGGGATCCGCGCTCGCCCGCGTCGACGCGCCTGGCCGTATCACGCGACGCGGACGGTGCGGGCGCATGCGTCCTTCACGCGAGAACCGGGGACGTGCGCATCGACGCGGCACAATGCTCCGAGCTCGCCTGCGAGCCGGGCGTGGCGTCGACGATGCGGCACGCGCATCTGGGCTTGCTCGCCGTCCTGCCGCTGCTCTACGCCCTCGGTACCGTCGCCTGGGCCGCGCGCTGGCGTGCCCTGCTCGGGCTGACGGGCGTCCATCTGCCCCTCGGTGAGGTGTGGCGCGTGTCCATCGAAGCGCAGGCGGGCGGCGTGCTCCTTCCGGGAGGAATCGGAGGCGATGCCCTCCGGATTGCGTCGGTGGTCGCACGGCTGCCTGGCGGGGAACGCGAGCATTCGCCGGTGTCGATCGCGGTGGCGTCGGTTCTCCTCGATCGCGCGGTTGGGCTGGCGGTCGTGGGAGCGACGGCCGCGGTCCTCGCCTTCGCTTGGGGCGGTACGCAGGCGGGACCGATCGCGAACGTCTTGGCGGCGCTGCCGGTCGTGTTCCTGCTGGGCGTCGTCGCGGTTCGACGAGTCCCGCCTCGGGGCATCGGGTGGCTGGTCGGGGCGCGTTTCGGTCGAATCGCGAAGCCGCTTCTCGAGTACGTTCGTGACCCCCGCGCGCCGCGCACGCTCCTCGTCGCGGCGGCGCTGAGCGCCCTGGTGGCCGGGGCTCAGTTTGCCACGATTCGCGGTCTCGTCTCGGCCCTGGGCGGGGTTCCGACAGCCGAGAAATGGGTCTACGTCGGAACGGCCATGGCGTTCGTCGTGTCCGCGCTCCCCGGGCTCCCGGGCGCCTGGGGAACGGCCGACGCGACCTACGTGCTCTTTTTCGGTCTCGCGGGCCTGCCCGCCGGTATCGCGCTGTCCGTCTGCCTCTCGTACCGGATGTTCTGGTACGCGACCGCCGTGGTGGGCGCGGTGCTGCATCTCGGGCGCGCGCGGAATCTCCGGCGCGCGCGGCCCTGACTCGGCAGGGGGATCGCTCTCGTCACGGCGTGGCGTCCGCCGCCGAGACGGCCCTCAGCTTCGACCGCGCCAGAATGGTATGGACTTGCGCGATTCGATCGTCCTCGTCGACTTCGCACCGAAGCACCAGGCGCGGCGCGGTGCGATGGGGTGGATTGTCCCTTTCGATGAGCAGCGCCGGGAGACCGTTCATCGACCGCCATACGACTCGGGAGAGCACGTTCTTCTTCAGAAGACCCAGATAGAAGCGCGCCACGCGCGAGGCTCCGACCACGTGCCGCAGCGCCGCTCGAAAGTCTCCGCCCGCGTCCGTCGTGGTCACCGCGCCCGGCGCGAGGAGGGCCTCGACGGCCGCGAGGTCGCCGGTGCTCAGCGCGAACGCGAAGCGCTCGAGAGCGGTGCGCGTTATTTGCTGAAGACTGCGCGTGGGCGCCCGGCGGGCCGAGTCATAGCGCTGCATCGCGGCGCGAGCCCGGTGATGCGTCGTCTTCACGTTGGGAGGGCTGAGTCCCAGGGCGCCTGCCGTCTCGTCTACCGAGTACTCGAGGACGTCGCGCAGAAGGAGCACGGCTCGCTGGCGCGGCGTGAGCGCTTCGCAGGCGACGAGGAACGCGAACGAGACGCTCTCGAGCATGCCGTAGCGGCGCTCGGGATCTTCGGTGTCCGCGGCCTCCTCGCCCGTCTCGATCGGCGCCGGGAGCCAAGGTCCCGTGTAAGGCTCGCGCTTTCGCCGGCGGAGGCGATCGCGCGCCAAGTTCACGGCGCACCGCACGAGCCAAGGTCTCCATGGGGCCGCCGGGTCCGGGGGCGGGCTCCGGAGCGTTCGCGCGAACGTCTCCTGCGCGAGGTCGTCGGCGTCCGCCGCGCTGCCCGTCATGCGGTAGCAAAGGCCCCACACGTGCCGGAAGTGTTCGCGATAGACGGAATCGATCACGCGACGACCAGCGTATCCTCGCGGGGCATCCTGCGCTCTCGAACGCCCGCCACGTGCGCGATCGCCATCCGCGAAGCGACCCGCGCGCTGGCGAGCGCCGCGTCGGCCAGCATTCCTTCGTCCCCGACCCAATCGCCCGCGACGAATACGCCTTCCGTGGAGCAGCTGTCCACGCCGGGCCTGTGCGCCGCGGCCTCGACGAGCGCGTGGGTCGTGACGACGCCCGGCAAGAATCGACGCGCCGTAACCCGGTCGCGCCAACCGGGCTGGAGGCGGTCGAGCATCTCTTCGAGCTCGCGCTCGTCGGCGGCGGCGTCGTGCGGCTCGCTGGGGTCGAGATACTTCATCACGTGCAGAGTCGCCCCGGCGTCGGCGAGACGCGCCGACGCCGAGTGGACCGAGAAGTACGTGGGGCGGTCGATCCCGAGCGCAAAGAGGTGGTCGGGGCGCGGGAGCTCCGAAAGACCCACGTCCAGGCAGGCCGCGCGCAATGCGAGCGTTCCCCCGAGCGAGTCCACGCCGAGGAGCGTACGGGCGGTCGTCGGGCCGGCGCAGACGATGACCGAGCGGCTCCGCAGGGGCTCTCCCGGTTCCGTCGACACGACGAGCGACGGTCCATCGCGCACGACGGACGCGACCTGCCTGCCGGTCAGGACCTCTGCTCCCGCTGCGCGCGCCGCCCGCTCGAGCCCGTCCACGAGGGTCTGCCATCCGCCGTGGAGATAGAGAACGCCGTGCTCCAGCGAGAGCCGTATCTGCGCGATCGTAGCGCCCGCGCTCGCACGCCCCGGCGCGTTTGCGTAGGTGGAGAGCCGGGCGAACGCGTCCAGCACGTGGCGAACCTCCGGCCGCTTGACGAAGCCGTCCACCCAGGCTCGCCAGGTGACGTCGCGCGGCGGTCCGGGATTTTCGCGCGCGATCGCGGTGAGCGCACGCGCCGCTTCGATTTTTGCGCCGAAGCCGAAGAGGTCTGTCGAGAGAATCGAAACGAGCCCCGAAGGGAGGCGATGGACCGCACCCTCCGAGATGGCGAGCGACCCACGCAAGGGTGGTGGTCCCCCCGCGAACGGCACGCCCAGATCAGCCAGCGCGCGCGCCGCGGCGCCGCCGCGGTAGAGTGCGTGGCCGCCCTGGTTGAAAGCGTGGCCTGCCTCTCGATCGGTCCTCGCCCGACCTCCGGGCCGGCTCGCCCGCTCGAGAACCGTGACGCGAAGACCTGCGCGGCCGCACCAGGCGGCTGCCGTTAGGCCGGCGAGGCCGCCGCCTACGATGACAACGTCGTTCATGCAGGCTTCACGAACGAGAGGGGCAAAAGGTTACAGGCTCCGCCAGATATCCCCGCCTTACGTTTCAGTTCGCGAACGCTCGCGCTAGCGGCGACGGTAGAACGTGAAGTACTGGAACGGGCCCCTGTCTTCGAGGCGAACGACGACGCGCTCGTAGTCCCTGTGAAACGACGCTTCATCCCAAATCTGGCGCTCCGACGAAAGATAGATTCGCGCGTGAATGCCTTCGTCGTCGAGCGGAAAGGGGAGCACTGCGACGTTTCCCAGCAAGATGTACTCGGGCTTACGGGAGAGAACGTAGCGTCCGTCGCCTCGCTCGTGCCCGGCGCGGCCCCGACCGATCGACGGCGGGCGGCTGCGAGCGATCACCGGATCGTTCAAGCCGAGCATGTCGAGCACAGGCATTCGCAAGGAGTACGCAATACCGGCCGGGTTCGCCGCGATGAGCGCATCCGGCGGGGCGTGGTGATCGAGCCACACGCCAGCACGTGCAACGCGCGCCGTGAAGTATTGGTCGAAGAATGGGAAGGAATGCTCCTGCCCATCGCCCGGAAAGTGGAGCTTCGAAGAGGAGTCTTGAAACCAGGGCCACTTGGGACGAAGAAGCGCCAGTGCGCCGTTCCACGACAGCCCGACGACAAGCAAGAGAGCGACGACCGTCGTTGCGGGCATCCCGATCGCCCGCGCCCAAGGGGGCCGCGGTTGAGCGAGGTGTTCGATCAGAGTCCGAAGCCCTTCCTGAGCGAGGAGACATAGAAGAGGCAGAACGTAGGTGATGAACCGACCGAACATCAGCCCATCCCCCCCGATGATCACCACGTAGCCGAGATATGCGACGCAGAGGGACGCGGCGAACGTTAGGCGCGCGTCGATTGGCCGCCGAAGTACCAGGGCGATGGGGAGAACCAACAACGGACCGGGGCCCGAGACTGCAAACTGCCGGACGTATTGAAAGCCGCGAACGAGCGTGTCGAGGCTGAACCCTACTTTCGCGTGAAACGTGTTTGGGACGAGCGCGCCATAGTACCAAGCGCGCCACGCCAGGTGAGGCACGACCCCGAGCGCGAATATCGCGAGTGGTTTGAGCCAACTCGGCCGCCGCGCATCGTGGTCGTAGCAGCGGCGGCCCGATTCGAACGCAACGGTGACAAAAAGCAGAAGAAGGCCCTCAGGGCGGGTTAGGGTCGCCAAGCTCAGCACAGCCATCGTCCACCCGAGGCTGCGTCGATCGTCGAGATATGCCGCGTACGCGGCGACGGCCGTGACCACTGCTAAGGAAAAGAGAGGCCCCTCAAGCATCGCCTCGGCCCAGGCGACGTACGCGGTGCTCGAGGCGAGGAGCACAGGCGCGAGAAACGAAAGCAACCCGCGATTGCCCGAGACTTTCCAAGACAGCCGCGTGAGAACGATCTGCGTCGCGACTGCGCACCCGAGACCCAAAGCGCGGGCCTCGATGTCGAGCCGCGCGTGGACAATTCTGTCGATTGCGGCGACAAGGATGACCCAAAGGAAGTTCGTATATCCCTCGACGCGCTCTCCCTCGTTGAACACCAGGCCCTTGCCTTCGATCAGGTTTCTCACGTAGCGCAGCGTGATCATCCCGTCGTCACCTACGTAATGGATGGCCCGAGCGTGGAGCACCAGCACGCTCGCCAGAGCGACCACGACCGCGTGCGGCCACGCTTTACCAGCGGACGACGAAGAACCGCTCGAGATCACTGGCGAACCATCCTCGGACAACCGCGTTGTATTCGCTCGCGGAAAGGCCCTTGTCGGTCGGCTGATCGTTCTGATCGAGCACGTCGACGACGTAGAGGTCCTGATCACGGAACGGCAGGTCGGGCTGGCTCAGCTCGAACACCACCTTCCTTTGGCCGTTGTCGAGTACGAAGCGCGCAGGTGGGTTCACCAGGTCTCGCGGTTGCGTCACGAGCGCCGCGTGCGTGGAGGCGCGCGCCAAGGACTCTCCGTAGAAGACGGAAGCGTTTATTCCGCGCACGCCCGCGGCGTCGAGAATGGTCGGCCAAACATCCATCGTGCTGGCGAGCCGCTTCGGCGAAGACCAGTCGCCCTGCTGCCGCGACGAAAGCGGTGGCTTGACGAAAAGGGCAACACGCGTTTGTGCGCTGCACGTCTCAGAGCCGTGACCGACAAGACCGTGCTCCCACATCTCTTCGCCGTGATCTCCGACCACGACGATGGTCGACTCGTCGTACGTACGCGCCTCGCGCAGCGCGGCGAAGAGCGGCGCCACCAACGAGTCGACGAATGCGACCGAGTTGCGATACCGGTTCTTGACGGCGTCCCGCCCGGCGGTGGTGCGTTGAAGCCGGAGGTAGTGGTCTAGGTCTGCGTACGGCAGAAAGCGCGGCTCGAAGGCGTCGCTCCAAAAGTATGGCAGATGCACCGAATCGAGAGAGACGAGGTAGACCGTCGGGCCGTGAGCGGCCCCGACTCGGGCCAGCAGATCGCGGATCACTTCGGAGTCGTGGTCGCCCACCGTCCCTGGGTTGGCATGTACATCGATCACGGCATCCGCCAGGTGTCGGCCGGCTCCCAAAGTTGTGAGGTCTACGTTGAGATAACTCGGATCGGCCGATGAAAGCATTTCAATGCGCCATCCCCGCCGGCGCGCAATCCTCAGTGGCGCGGCGCCAACGCCGGCGTCCGGTTCGGCATCCATACGCCAGTAAAGCGCAGGATCCGCCCAGAAAAGGGCGTACCAGCCAAGGTGAGTCATGTTACCGCCAGACACGGCAACGTCGGCGCGCAACGCTTCGTGCGATAGTGCGTCGAGGGTCGGCGCCGTCGAAGGATCCACGGCATCTGCGCGCAGGCTGTCGATGACGAAGAAAAACACGTCCCCAGGCGGTGGGGTGGGGGGAATCTCGACGTTCGCGATCGCGCGGGCGATGGCAACGTCCGTGCGGCGGGGCCGTAGGCGCACGCGGAACGCCGTCTTGGCCTTGGGTGTGGGCGCGAGGTCCCCGAGAATCTGCGGAACACACCGCGTGAACGCCGACCACGAAGAGGCCGCCACGACGCGACCAGCATCGCCTTCCAGCCCTGCGAGAGCCGAGATCGTGGCGATAAATAGGGCGAAAAGCCCGCCGCGGGAGACACGCGTCCCACACCCCGCCCAATTCCGCATTCGCCAGTCGGCCCACGTCCCTGCCGCGACGAGGAGCGCCATCGCCAGGACCCAGGCGATGACCGCGCCTCCGTCTACACCGGTCGCATCGAGCAGCTTTCGATTCTCTGCGAACTGCATGTCGATGAGCACGCCGCCAAGGGCCATGAGATGACGATCGATGCGGACGCGTACGAGCGCATCGAGATACAAGAGGGGCGCTATCGTCAGTGAGAGGCCAAACACCAGGTGCTTCAGCCGAGGGACAGCAGCGCCAAAAAGAACGACCGTTTCCACGATGAGGGCACATTGCGCGATTACTACGAGCTGCAAATACCAAAGCTGGTGCCCCGGCGCAGTGCCGACGTCGGCCAGGAGCCATTCATGCGCGACGACCAGCAGACTCGCGAGCGTCGCCACCCCGAGGACATTTACCGGACTGGTGGCCCCGAGAAGGGCATGCAACCACATCCCTTTCAGCAAACGCCGCGTCGGAGGTCGAAGAGGGACCCCGGAGTGTACGAGGCTGCTCGATCGCACTTGGAGTTAATTTTGATTCTACCCGAATAGCCACTCGTCCGCGCGTACAATCAGAGCGTGGTCTTTCTCGTGGCGGCGGCGTTCGCTGTATGTGCGTTCGCAATGACCGATGGGCGTTTGCGGGCTCTTTTTCACGTTTGCTCAGGGCTCGTGGCCGCGGTGCTTTTCGTCACCGATCTTCGGATGTGGATACGCTTCGTGGTGGCGCTCGGGGTAGCCCATGTCACCGTCGCGTCCTCGGGCACGTGGCGCGGCGTGCCCCGCGTCCACAGGGGCGCCGTATTCGACGCTACCTGCGGTCTAGGGACCGCGCTCATCTTGCCTCTTGTCCTCGGCGCGGCCGCGCTTACCGCCGGCACCTGGACGTCATTTGCGGACGCTCTTGCAATCGCTCTGCCGCTGCGTCCAATCGCGAGCGTTCTTCGAGACTCGCTGATTGTCGTCACATTGCTGCTCGCGCTCGACGGTGTGCGCTTGCGGACGAAGAAGCTCCGTTCGTTATGGGGCGGGCTTGCGGTTGTGGCCCTCTTTTTGGCCGGCGCTCGCCTGGCTTGGCTCGCTTCGATGGTTTCGCTCCCCATGGAGGTGAGCTGGTCGGAGGCGCCGGCGCTGGTCAACGCACTGAAGCTCGATGCCCATCTGCTCCTCTACGGCCCGCCTGCGAATCTCGATTCCTATACCTACTCTCCGCTCCTCGATCTTCTTCACCATGCGCTTCTGACGCCACTAGGCGCCGAACT
>Ga0265313_10001432_pt1 | contig 22349 bp, 23 predicted proteins | sample 4123metaG_FD_203122 | JGI IMG/M metagenome (GOLD analysis project Ga0265313, IMG submission 203122) | Rhizosphere microbial communities from Carex aquatilis grown in University of Washington, Seatle, WA, United States - 4-1-23 metaG | ecosystem: Host-associated > Plants > Roots > Rhizosphere >...
GCACCGGCGCCCACAGCGCGAGGATCACGAAAACCACGGTGGCCAGCAGAAGCCCGATGACGGGATAAATGGTGGTGCGGCCGGTGACGCTGACGAGACGGCCGGTCACCAGAGATCCGATGCCGATGCCGATGGTGAGCGGCACCAGCAGGAGGCCGGTATCCGACGGCGTCATGCCGCGCACCACCTCGAGGTAGATCGGCACGAACGTGATCAGCGACACCAGGGCCGCGCCATGGCACGCGGCGAGCGCGTCGCTGTGCCAGATCGCCGCCTGGCGCAACAGCTTGAGCGGGATGAGCGGCGAATCCACCCGGTTCTCGTGATAGATCAGCCACACCACGGCGATGACGCCGACGGCGAACAAGGCGCCGCCGAGCGGCAGCGCCGCAAGGTTGACATGCTGCACCTGCTCGAGCGCGAGCAAGGTGGTCGCCACGAAGGTCGTGAACAGGATCACGCCGCCCGGATCGGCGCGCCATGGCACGCGCTCGATGACCGGATTCGGCAGCCGCAATGTCAGCGCGAAAGCGCCGAGCCCGATCGGCGCGTTGACCAGGAAGATCGATTGCCAGCCGAAATGCTCGGTCAGATAGCCGCCAGCCACCGGACCGAAGGTGTTGGCGCAGACCGCGACCGCGGCGAGATAGCCCTGATAACGGGCACGCTCGCGCGGCGGGATGGCCTCGCCGACCAGCGCCTGCGACAGCGTCATCAGCCCGCCGCCGCCGAGGCCCTGCAAGATGCGCGCGAGCGTCAAGAGTTCGACGGTGGGCGAGGCGGCGCACAGCATCGAGGCGCCGATGAAGACGGCGAGCGCGACGAACATCAGGCGACGACGGCCGAACGAATCGCCGAGCCGGCCGTAGATCGGCGCGGCGATGGTTGCCGCGATGAGATACGAGACAACGATCCACGACGCGCGCTCGACCTCGCCGGTCGCCCCCACGATCGCCGGCAGCGCGGTGGCGACGATGGTCTGGTCCACCACGGCCAGAAACATCGGCAGCATGATCGATGGAAATACGGTGAGGAACGCCGGCGATTTCGCGCTCACAGGCGCCGGAGCGGCATCGTTCTGGTCTTCGGCCCGTTTCTGCAACTGCACGAATTCCTGGTACGCGAGTGATTCAATGGGCCATCAAGACCGGCAAGCTTGCATGGCCCAGAATGTGCCGTGTCGCTCCGCCGAAAATCATCTGCCGCAAGCGGCTCTGCGTGTAAGCGCATTTGACCAGGAGGTCGCAGCCGAGCGCCGCGGCTTGCTCGAGGATGACCTCGCCGGGCGACCGCGAGCCGGGTTTCACCGTCGATGCCGACGCTTTGATTCCGTTGCGGCGAAGGTGCTGCGCCGCTTCGTCTGCCGACGGCCCTTCGAGGGTGCCGCCTTCCACCATCAGCACCGTCACCTGGTCGGCACGTTGCAGCAGCGGCAACGCGAAGGCGTTGGTGCGCGCCTGTTGCGTGCTGCGGTTCCAGTGGACCAAAATGTTGCGGCCGATGCTTTTCGGTGCCGTGCCCGGAATGATCAGCACCGGCCGCCCGCTCTCGAACAGCGCGATCTCCAGCGGCGGCGTGCGCGCGTTCTGCGCGCTCGGGCCGGGCCGGCCGAGAACGATCAGGTCGAACACGCGGCCGTGCGTGCCGATGAAGCTGTCCTCCTCGGCGTCCTGGCGCGGCCAGTCGTACGAGTAGGACGCCGGGTCCTTGGCGCCGCGCGGCACGTTGTTCGACTTCATGAAGGCTTCGAACTGGCTGCGCGCCTGCCGCGTGCTCTCCTCATCATAGGCGCCGGAGATCGCGAGGCTGCTGACCGGCTCGACCGTCACGTAGGTCGCGGCCGACGGCCGTACCGCGAAGCCCTCCATGTAGCTGCCGAAGGTGTGGGCGATGATACGCGCGCCCTCCAGCACGCCCAACATGCCGTCGTGATCCTCCGTCGGGATGAGAATTGTTTTCATGATGTGCCCGGCCGCGGAGATGAGTAACTTCGCGGCCCATATTACACATAATGATACCGCGCGCGGCAGCCTTTTGCTGGAAGGTTGCCGCCGGGGAAGGACGAAAAACACGCGTTATTGCTGACTGCGGCGAAAGTCGGTGGGGGTGCGGCCGGTGAACTTCCGGAAGGTGGCGGTGAAGGCGCTGGTTTCGCTGAACCCAAGTTGCATGCCGACTTCCGTTACCGACCGCGATGTGTCCGCCAACATGGCCTTGCCGCGTTCGATGCGGCGGCTGACGTGAAACCGGTGCGGCGGCGTGCCGAAGGATTGCCGGAACGCCCGCGAGAAATGGAACGGGCTCAAATGGACCAGCCCGGCCAGCTCCGCCAGAGGAATCTCGTCGGCCAGGTGCTCCTCGATGTAGTCGGCGACGCGCTTCTGCTGCCAGGCCGCCAGCCCGCCGTGCACCACCGGCTCCGGCGCCGCGACGCCGTCGTTGACGCGCATCAGTTCGTGCAGCAGCACCAGGCTGAGCGCCTCGGTGTATTGCCGCCCCTCGGCCGACCCGCTTTCGACCTGGGCCCGCAGCTTCATCGCGGTTTCCCACAGCGCGCGATCGAAGAAGAACAGCCGTGGCTGAAAATCGACCTCGGAGAAGCCGACCGCCGGATCGAGCAGCGGCGTCTTTGGGTCTATGTAGAAAAAAGTGCAGCGCGCCAGCGCCCGTGGCTTCTGCCAGCCGCTAAACTTGTGACCCGCCGGCACGAAACTGAGCTTGCGGATGATGTCGCGCGCCGCCGATTTCGGCAGCCCCTCGACGGTGGTCTCGCCGTCGTAGCGCTGCACGCGCTCGGACGCGATCAGCAAATGCTTGTCGCTGTGGAAGTTGTACTCGAACGGATCGTTGCGGACGACCTGCACGGTGTCAGCGTGCATGCCGCTCCAGGCAAACACATGACGCCGCACGATCTCCGGCGGATCGAAGTTAACGACCGGCAGGTCGGGGGCGGTGATGATGTTGGGTGATACGATAAGCAGATCTTCAGTTACAGCTTCATTGGCACGGAGCATGGTGTTCTCCAGTAAGGTCACCTTTGCTCTCGTCGGGACGCTTCCTCAGCAGCCGGCATTTATGTTCGCGTTATTGTTCCAGGCAGTGTGCGCCCCGCACTCCGGGTTACTAATGTCGAAGCGGCCCCCGGTCGATAGCGGGCCGGCGCATGACGCTCATGCGGCGCGGCATGGTTGAAGATTTGCGCCTGCTTTACGCAGTTTGGTGTGCCCCGTTTTTGCCTAAGTCGGTTAATCGCGATCACAAGATCGCGAGCACCATGTGCGGTGACAAACGCAAGCGGCGATCGGATTGCGCAAGAACAATCAAGTGCGCGCGCGCCGAATCACTACCTTGCGAGCACAGACACCGGGTTCGCCGCTGTCGACAATATGAGGAGGTTAGTCATGAAGAAAGTCATTCTCGCCGGGGCGGTCGTCGCAGCACTCGCTTCGCCGGCGTTTGCCCAGTCCTACAGCCCGGGCTACGGAAGCGGCAACATCGCCCCGAACGTCACGGCCGCCAATCCCGACGGCCAGTTCCGCTACAACTCCAACACCGGTAGCGCTTCGGCTTATGCCCAGGCGCCGACTGGCGAGGAGATGACGCGTCCGGTTCATCATCGCCGTCACGTCAACAACTGACCCGCTCGCAGCGGACGAGACTCAAAAGTCCCGGGCCTTGGCCCGGGACTTTTTTATCTGCGCAATGGGATGACGATTCCGACAAGAACCATCAAACGCATTGGCCTTGCCAAATCCATGTGTGGTTCCGGCGGTGAACAGTGCCGCCCGAACAAAATGGAGAAGACCCATGAAGAAGCTAGTTGTTGCTCTTGCGCTCTTGGCGTCGCTTGCGACCCCGGTGTTCGCGCAGTCCTTCAATCCGGAATTCGGCGGCGCTAACGTCCTGGCGGGCCCGACGCAGACGCAGCAAGACGAAGGATGGAATGCCATGGCCCAGGCGCCGCGTTCGGTCCGGCAGGAACGGCGCCAGGCTACGCGGGCGCCTGAAGCGAACGTCCAGTACCCGCTGATCCCTCAGGCGCAGGGCTACTGAACCCTCTGTCGGGTTGACGCAAAAGAGCCCCGACCCCAGGGCCGGGACTCTTTAATTTTCCTAGGGCTGGTCAGCATTTGCGGATGCGGAAGGTGAGGACGCCGTCGGCTTCGGCCTTGCCCTCGAGGATATCGCCGGTCTGCCGCAGCAGATTGGGGATATCGATTGCGGTCAGCGGGTCCGTGCATTCGATGCTGAGGACGTCGCCGCTGGCCATGCCCGAAAGCGCCTTGCGCGCGCGCAGCGCAGGCAGGGGGCACCTGAGGCCGCGCAAGCTCATCGTTTTTTCCGCCATGGCGCGCCTTATTAGCGGGTTTGTCGGCTCCGGCGTTGAGGTAAACTCAATACCTCGATGCGACAAGAGCAGGCATGGCCCTCACACTCGACACCAGTCAGACCATCGCGCGGCTAACGCCGCTCGCCGATGTATTGGCGATGGCCGAGCTGCGCGTGAAGCCGGTTGCGCCGCGCACCGCCGACGTTGCGACGGCCGCAGGCCGCGTGCTGGCGGGCGATGCGCTGGTGCCGGCGCGGCCGAACACGGCGATCGCACTTCTCGATGGCTGGGCGGTCAGCGCCTATGAAACTTTGGGCGCAGGCGGCTACTCGCCTGCTTTACTGCCGCGCCCGCCACAGCGCATCGAAGCCGGCCAGCCGATGCCGCCTGACACCGACAGCATCGCACCGCTCGACACGGTCAGGATCTTCCGCGACCGCACCGAGGTTCTCACCACCGTCAATCCGGGCGACGGCGTGTTGCCGGCCGGCGGCGATTGCGATCCGGCCATTCCGTTGCGGCGCGCCTGCGAACGGCTGCGCCCGATCGATGTTGCCGTGTCCGCGGCGGCGGGACTGACGCGCGTCAGGGTGCACGAGCCTCGCGTGCACATCCTGCCGATGCGCGGCAGCGCCATCGTCGCCGCCACGGCGCGGCTGGTGGCCGACGATATCGAGCGACATGGCGGCACCGCACGGCTGGAAACGGGCCGCGATCTTGGACTGGCGCTCGCTGCCGAAAATGCCGATATGACCGTCGTGATCGGCGGCACCGGCAGCGGACGAAATGACACCAGCGTGCAGACGCTCGCGCGCGAGGGCGAACTCGCCGTGCATGGTATGGCGCTGACGCCAGGTGAGACCGCCGCGCTCGGCTTCATCGGCGCCCGGCCGGCCTTGCTGTTGCCGGGCCGGCTCGATGCGGCGCTCGCGGTCTGGCTTACCGTCGGCCACCGGTTGCTGGCGAGGCTCGCCGGCGGCAACGACGCCGATTCGACGACGGCCTTGACGCTGGTGCGCAAGGTCGCTTCGTCCGTAGGGCTTGCCGAATTCGTGCCGGTGCGGCGCAACGGCGACACAGCCGAGCCGCTGGCGACGAAATATCTGCCGCTATCGGCGCTGACGCGCGCCGATGGCTGGATCCTGGTGCCCGCCGGCAGCGAAGGCTATCCGGAGGGTGCAACCGTTATGATGCGGCCGTGGCCATGACGATTGGCGAACAATGAGCCGTGAACGCAAAGTTCGCGCGCGCGTGGAATCCGAGCTGATGGCGCGGGTGCGCGCGGCCGCGCGTCAGGAGCAGTTCCTCGAGGTCGTCTCGGCCGAGGAAGCGCGCGGGCGCTTCGAGGGCCGTCTCGACCTCTCGCCGCTCGCCGGCGAAACGGTGCCGCTTGCCGTTGCGCTCGGCCGCGTGCTTGCCGCGGACGTGGTGGCGCGCGTCGATGCGCCGCCGTTCGATCGCTCCAATGTCGATGGCTTCGCGCTGCGCTCGGCCGACACGGTCGGCGCTGGCGATCACGCGCCGAAGCGGCTAACGCTAAATGCCGAAGTGATCGCCTGCGGCCACGCGCCGGAGATCGAAGTGGCGCCGGGCACGGCCACCGCAATCGCCACCGGCGGCGTGCTGCCGCGCGGCGCAGACGCCGTGGTGATGATCGAAAATACCGAGCTGCTGGACGAAGCGTCGCCGGCGATCGAAGTGCGGCGCGCTGCCGGACCGGGCCAGTTCATATCCTTCGCCGGCTCCGACATCGCCCGCGGCGAGACGCTGTTGCGGCGCGGCACCCGCATCGGCTCGCGCGAGATCGGCATGCTCGCCGCCTGCGGCCTCGGCAACGTCGATGTGGTGCGGCGGCCGAAGGTCGCCGTGCTGTCGACCGGCGACGAGCTGGTCACGCCCGGCAACGAACTGCGGCCGGCTAGCGTCTACGACAGCAACGGCGCGATCATCGCGGCGGCTGTGAGCGAAGCCGGCGGCGAGCCGGTGCCGATGGGGGCCTTTCCCGACGATGAGGCGGTGCTCGAAAAAGCCGTGCGCATCGCGCTCGAACGCTGTGACATGGTGGTTCTGTCCGGCGGCACTTCGAAGGGCGCCGGCGACCTGTCGCATCGCATCGTTTCGAAGCTCGGCGCCCCCGGCATCCTCGTGCACGGCGTCGCGCTCAAGCCGGGTAAGCCGCTCTGTCTCGGCGTCATCGGCGACAAGCCGATTGTCGTGCTGCCGGGATTCCCAACGTCGGCGATCTTCACATTCCACGCCTTCGCCGCGCCGGTGATCCGCGCCCGCGCGGGCTTGCCGCCGGAGGCCGCGCAGACGGTTACTGCGCGCGTTCCGGTGCGCATCAACTCCGAGCTCGGCCGCAAGGAATTTGTGCTGGTGTCATTGGTCGAGAGCGCCGAGGGTCCGTTGGCATTTCCGACCGACAAGGGTTCCGGCTCGGTGACGAGCTTCTCGCAGGCCGACGGTTTTCTCGAGATCGACGCGCTCGCCAATTCGCTCGAGGCCGGCAGCCGCGCCGAGGTGACGCTGATCGGCAGTGCGGCGCGGGCTCCCGATGTCGTCATCATGGGCAGCCACGACATCGCGCTCGATGTCGTGATCGGCGCGCTCGACGCGCGTGGCTTTTCGGCACGCACGCTCGCGGTCGGCAGCCTCGGCGGCGTCGCGGCGGCGAACCGCGGCCAATGCGACATCGCGCCGGTGCATCTGATCGATCCTGAGACCGGCAAGTACAATGAGCATCTGGTAACGCCGGAGCTGAGCCTGGTGCGCGGCTGGCGGCGCATGCAGGGCATGCTGTTCCGCCGCGGCGACGCGCGCTTCGAGGGCCGCAGTGCACAGGAGGGGCTGAAAGCCGTGCTTGCCGACCCAGCCGCGCTGATGGTCAACCGCAACGCCGGTGCCGGCACCCGCGTGCTGATCGACAAGCTGCTCGACGGCGTCCGCCCGGCCGGCTACGCCAACCAGCCGAGGTCGCACAACGCGGTCGCCGCCGCGATCGCGCAGGGCCGCGCCGACTGGGGCGTCGCCATCGAGCCGGTGGCGAAGCTCTACGGCCTCGGCTTCCTGCCGGTGTCGCCGGAGCATTACGATTTCCTGCTGGTGGACAGCCGCCGCGACCGACCGGCGGTGCAGGCCTTCCTCGAAGCTTTGCGCGACGAGGCCACGCGTGCCCGAATTCGCGCAATCGGTATGCAGCCGGCGGACGATTGACTCGCGGCCGGTCTGCTATAAGGGCGCCATGCGCATCATCGGCCTCGCCGGCTGGAGCGGTTCGGGCAAGACCACGCTCATCACCAAGGTCATTCCGCGGCTGATCGCGCGCGGCGTGCGCGTGTCGACGCTCAAGCACGCCCATCACGGCTTCGACCTCGACCAGCCCGGCAAGGACTCCTTCATGCATCGCGCCGCCGGCGCTACCGAAGTGATCATCTCCTCGGCCAGGCGCTGGGCGGTGCTGCACGAATTGCGCGAGGAGCCGGAGTGGAATTTGGCCGACCTCGTCGCCAAATTGTGCCCGGTCGATCTCATTCTGGTCGAGGGCTTCAAGCGCGACCGGCTGGTGCCGAAGCTGGAAATCTACCGGCGCGAGAACGGCAAGCCGCTGCTCTCTCCGGAGGATCCGAGCATCGTCACCATCGCCTGCGATTGCCCGCTGCCGGAGGCGACGGTGCCGCTGGTCGACCTCAACGATATCGAGAAAATCGCCGACGTTTTGCTCGACCATGCCAGGCCGCTGGCAGCCGCGATCCCGGCGGCGGGACAGACCTGATGGCGCAACTGACCGACGATTGCTTTGCCTTTTCCGGCCCGCTGCTGCCGCTCGCCGATATGGAGCGGCTGATCGGCGAGCGCGTGACGCCGGTCGGCGAGACAGAGCGCGTGCCGTTGCGCGCCGCGCGCGGCCGCGTCACCGCAGGCGACATCAAGGCGCCGGTCGACCTGCCACCGTTCGATAATTCGGCGGTCGACGGCTATGCCGTGCGCCACGCCGATCTCAAGGCTGATGGCGATACGACGCTGCGCGTTTCCGGCCGCCTCACCGCCGGACGGCGGCCGGACGTTTCGCTCAAGCCGGGCGAGGCGATCCGGATTTTCACTGGCGCGGCGATGCCGCAAGGCGCCGATACGGTGTTCATGCAGGAGGACGTGCGCGTCGAGGGCGACAGCGTCGTCGTGCCGAGCGGACTGAAACCCGGCGCCAACCGCCGGCTGGCGGGCGAGGACGTCACCAAGGGCGCGATGACGCTGCCCGCTGGCACCGTGCTTGACGCCCAGCACACCGCGCTCGCCGCGGCGCTGGGGATCACGGATATCGAAGTGCGGCGGCGGCTCAAGGTTGCGATCTTCTCGACCGGCGACGAGGTGGTCGAGCCGGGCGCGACACGTGGCGGCGCGGCGATCTACGACGCCAACCGCTACCTGCTCGCCGGGCTGCTGGAGCGGCTCGGCGCCGAAGTGACCGATCTCGGCATCCTCGCCGACGACCCCGGCGCGCTGTCGCGCGCGCTGTCGGCGGCCGCCGCCGGCCACGATCTCGTCATCACCTCGGGCGGCGTCTCGACCGGCGAAGCCGACCATGTGCGCGACGCCGTCGAGCGAATCGGCAGCCTGGTGTTCTGGCGCGTCGCCATCAAGCCGGGCCGGCCGGTCGCGATGGGCGTGATCCGCGGCGCCACCAACCGCGACAGCGCCGCCTTCGTCGGCTTGCCTGGCAATCCGGTCGCGGTGTTCGTGACTTTCGTGCGGGTGGTGAAGCCACTACTGCGGCGGCTCGGCGGCGCGCAGCCCCAGACGCTGATGCCGCTGCCGGTGCGCTCCGCTTTCGCCTACCGGAAGAAGAAAGAGCGCCGCGAATACGTGCGCGTGGCGCTGCGCCGCGCCGCCGACGGTGAGATCGAAGCGGTCAAGCACCCGCAGGACGGCGCCGGGATCCTGACCTCGCTCACCGAGACCGACGGCCTGCTCGAACTTCCCGAGGACGTGACGGCGATCGAGCCGGGCGCGCGCGTCGGCTTTCTGTCTTACGCGGCGTTGATGGGATGACTTTTCCTGCGGCTGACCCATTCGCCTCCGCGCGGCGCGTTGACGGCCGCTTCGTCAATGCCAGCGGTCACGCGCAGCGCGGCGGACTGCGGGTGCTGAAATGGTTCTTAACGCGGCGGCCCGAGCCGTGGCCGAAGCACGTCGCGAATGTCCCGGCTGCTTTACCGGCCGCACGCATCGATGATGCCCGCATCCGCGTGACCTTGATAGGCCATGCCACCGTGCTGATCCAGGTTGCGGGCCTGAACATCCTTACCGATCCGGTCTGGTCGGAGCGTGTCGGCCCGCTGTCGTGGCTCGGCGTCAAGCGCACACGGCCGCCGGCGATCGCCTTCGCCGAATTGCCGAAAATAGACGTCGTGCTGCTGAGTCACAGTCACTACGACCATCTCGACAGGGCGACGCTGGCGGCGCTGGAACGGCGCGACAGGCCGGTGGTCGTCACCGGTCTGAAGGTCGGGCAAGTGGTGCCGCACGACAACGTGGTGGAACTGGATTGGTGGCAACGGCATCCGTTGCGCGATGACATTGCCGCGACCTGTGTGCCGGCCGAGCATTTTTCCGCGCGCGGCCCATTCGATCGCAACGTCACGCTCTGGGGCGGCTTCGTGCTGGAGACGCCGGCCGGCGCCATCTATTTCGCGGGCGATACCGCCGCTGGAGGGCACATCGCCGCGATAGCCGAGCGCTTCGGGCCAATGACGTTGTCGCTGCTGCCGATCGGCGCCTATTTGCCGCAGTGGATCATGGCGCCGGTGCATATGAATCCGCACGAAGCCGTGGCGGCGGCGGAAACGCTGCGGTCGCGCGTCACGTTGCCGATTCATTACGGCACTATTCGGCTGGCGGACGATGCGATCGACGAGCCGTTGCGCGTGTTGAAGGAGGCGCTCGCGTCCCGGCCTGACGACGATCTTGATTTTCGCGTTGCCGAATTCGGGCAAGCGGTTGATATCAGCCGCTGATGATCTTCTCCGCCCGTGCGACGTCTTCCGGCGTATTCACGTTGAAGAACGGATCGATCGGCTCGGCCGGCCAATCGGCGATGGCGACGCCATGCCGCGCCGTCCACACCTCGATCTTGCGTACATCATCCTGAACAAGCGCCTTGCGCAGGTTGTCGCGCAGCGCCAGCGGCCACAGGCCGACCACCGGATGCCGCCATTCGCCGGAGCGCGCACAGGCCAGCGGCACGCCGGCGCCTTGTCTGCGCCGCGCTGCGTGCAGCCGCTCGACCAGATCGTCGGGCAAAAACGGGCAATCGCCGGGGACGCTGAGCAGCCACTCGACGCCGTTGTTTTGTTCGGCCAACCAGTCGAGCCCGGCGAGGATGCCGGCCAGCGGACCCGCGAAGTCCGGCACGCTGTCGGGCACGACAATGCAACCAGTGTCCGCAAAGCGCGCCGGATCGCCGTTGGCGTTGACGATGATGTCGGTGCATTGCCCCGACAACGTCGCCAGCACCCGATCGAGAATGGTGCTGCCGCCGATTTTCAAACGCGCCTTGTCGCCGCCGCCCATGCGGCGCGCGAGGCCGCCGGCGAGCACGAGACCCAGGGTGGGGGGATACGGAATTTCAGTCATTACGCAAAAGAGCGGTCACTCGTCATGCACGGCGGCCTTGCGCCGGTGCCTGGCGCTTTCTTCTTCGACAAAATTAAGATCCTGGTCGAAGACGATGCGGTCTTCGCCGGCGAGCGCGACGAAACGCTTGCCGCGCGCCCGCCCGATCAAGGTCAAATTGGCCTTGCGCGCCAGCTCGACGCCCCAGGCGGTGAAGCCCGACCGCGAGATCAGGATCGGGATGCCCATGCGCACGGTCTTGATCACCATTTCCGAGGTCAGGCGCCCGGTGGTGTAGAAAATCTTGTCCGCGGCCGAGACCTTCTCCTTGAACATCCAGCCGGCGATCTTGTCGACGGCGTTATGGCGACCGACGTCTTCCATGTAGACCAGCGGCTCGTCCTCGCGCGCCAGCACGCAGCCGTGGATGGCGCCGGCCTCAAGATAGAGCGACGGCGTGGTGTTGATCGTGTTGGTCAGCGAGTAGAGCCATGACGTGCGCAGCGTCGCCTTCGGCAGCTCGACGCCCTCCAGCGCTTCCATCAGGTCTCCGAACACGGTGCCTTGGGCGCAGCCGGAGGTCTGCACCTTCTTCTTCAGCTTCTTCTCGTAATCGGTCTTGCGCTTGGTGCGCACCACCACGACGTTCAATTCCTCGTCGTAATCAACGCCGGTGACGACGTCGTCCGGCAGCAGCATGTTCTGGTTGAGCAGATAGCCGACCGCGAGGTATTCCGGGTAGTCGCCGATGGTCATGGCGGTAACGATTTCCTGCGCATTGAGGAAGATCGTCAGCGCCCGCTCGACCGTCACCGAGGTTTCGATCCGCGCCCCGGTCTGGTCGATGCCGGTGACGCGCTCGGTCAGCCGCGGGTCTTGCGGGTTGGGCTTGATGATGTAGCCGCCGGTTTTTTTATCCATGTCGAAACTTATAGCAGAAAGTGCGGCCCACTGCCGAGCACGGACGTGGTGGGCAAAAAGCGTGAAAGATGAATTCCCTGCGCAGCGCTTTAACCGTTAATATGGTGATCAAGATGACGAGCCGCAAAGGCTGACCTTATTTTCGGAGAGGAATTGAGATGTTTCGCGCCACCAAGGACATCATTCTGCCGACCACCATCACCGGCTCGCTGCCGCGGCCGAGCTGGTACACGGAAAATCTGGGCAACCGGCATTTCCTCGAAGCGATGGTCACGCGCCGTTTCCGCGAGCAGTACGAGGACGCGCTGACCTGTTATCTGCGCGACCAGGAGCTCGCCGGCCTCGACATTCTGTCCGACGGTGACTGCCGCTTTGACGACGACGTCGGCGGCCAGAGCTGGACGGCGTACCCGCCGAACCACATGAACGGGCTGTCGCGCGACAACCCGGTGCCGACGCCGGCGGGCCGCGGCGGTATCTGGTTTCCGCGCGGCCACATCCTGCACGACTATCTCGAATCGCGCGTGATGCCGGTGATCACCGGCCCGATCAGCCGCGGCAACCTGCAATACACGGCGATGTGGAAGGCGGCGCAGCGCTTCACCGAGAAGCCGGTGAAATTCGGCGCAGTGTCGGCGGAGATCGTCTCCTTTGCGCTGCAGGACCGGCATTACAAGAGCATTCCAGAGCGCATGTATGCTGTCGCCGACGCCTTCAACGAGGAATATCACGACCTTGCCGACGCTGGCTGCCCGGTGATCCAGATCGAGGAACCGCAGATCCACATGATTGCGGCGCGCAAGGTCCAGGACAAGGTGATCACTCCGGAATTCATCGTCGATGTCTTCAATCGCACGGTGAAGGGCTTGCGCGCCAAGACCGAAGTCTGGGCGCATTCCTGCTGGGGCAACCCGTCGCAGCAGAAAATGTTCGCAGCCGACATCAGCTACAAGCCGTCGCTGGAGGCCTACAACACGGTGGACGCCGACGTGATTACGTTCGAAGCGGCGAGCTCCGGCGGCATGGACATCGAGGCGATCGGCAAGACCATCACCGAAAAGAAGATCTGCATCGGCGTCATCGATCACCACACGCTGCAGGTGGAGACGCCGGAACAGGTGGCAGCGCACATCCGTAACGCGCTCAAATACATCCCGGCCGAGCGGCTGATGGTGTCGACCGACTGCGGCATGGGCCGCGAGGGCATGAGCCGGCGTCACGCCTTCTACAAGGCCGTCGCCATCTCGCTCGGCACCAACATCGTGCGCAAGGAACTCGGCGTTCCGGAGGCGCGCATCCCGGCGGCCGACGAGCGTTATTCGCTGGTGGTGCAGGCGAAGTAACGCGCGCTATGGCGTCTTGCCGGAGGCAAAGCCATGGCGCGCGAGAATGGCCTCGCCCTGCGGCGCGACGATGAAATCGGCAAGGCGCTCCGCCTCCGCCTCCGCGCCGCGCATGACCGTCAGCCCGTAATCGGCGAAGACTGCGAGCGCGTCCGGCAACGCCACGATCTGCTGGCCGGGATTTTCGCGCGCCGCGAGCATGGCGTTGGTGCGATAGGTGATGAAGATGGCGGCGCGGCCTTCCGCGACGTGCCAGCCGTAGACATTGCGGCCGGGCGGCGACGGTGCGCTGTCGGCGGCGCCCGTCAGCAACCTTGCCTTCGATTCGAGAATCGCTCTTGCGCCCGCCCTGAGGACTTCGGCCTTGCGGAAGACCTCGAAAGCGTAATCGCCTGAAGGGTCAGCCTTGGGAGTCGAACTGCCGAGCTTGACCGTGCTGTCGAGCATGCGGTCGAGCAGGCTCTCGCTATCCACCTTGAGATCCGGCGCGGCGAGCGCGCAGAGCTGGTTGCGCGCGAACAGCACGACGGGTCCGCTTCTGCCGGCGTCGTGCAGCGTCAAGGGATGGGCCACGTTGGCGGACGCGAAGACGTCGGCCTCGGCGCCGGCCATGATCTCGTCTTTGAGCGTGCCGGACGGGCCGAACCGGGCCTCGATCCTAGTCCCGCTTGCGGCCTCGTAGGCGCTGGCGATATCGGTCAAAGGGCCGCGCAAGCTGCCGGCGGCATAGAGCGAGACAGTCATCGCCGCACCGTTGCCCGCTATTCCCGTTGAATCAAGGCCGCGCGCTTGGACTTGTCGGGGCGCGGAGGCTATATGTCCCGCCCGGCCCGCGCTGGCCTGTCTTGCATGGCGCGCCGGATCGAAGCTGGTGAGGAGGGGTGGCCGAGTGGCTGAAGGCGCACGCTTGGAAAGCGTGTTTACGGGAAACCGTAACGTGGGTTCGAATCCCACTCCCTCCGCCAGCTTTAGCGGGGACTCATACTCCTTTATAATGAAAATCGCGCACCTCCACGCGCATTACTGGGTTCGCCAATGAAGCCAACGCGCACGATGTTCGACAAGGTCTGGGATCGTCACGTGATCGTCGATCGTGGGGACGGCGAGGTGCTCCTGTATATCGATCGAAATCTTCTGCACGAAGGTTCCTTCCGTGCATTCGGCGCTCTGGCGGCTGAAGGTCTCAAAGTCCGCCGGCCGGAACAGAATTTTGCGACCGCCGATCACAATGTTCCAACGACGAATCGCGAGCGTGGATTAGGCGCGTTCAAGGATTCCGAGTTGCGCAATACCGTAGTTATGCTGGCGGAAAACACGACGGCGCACGACATCCGGTACTACGGAATCGATAATCCGCTGCAAGGTATTGTTCATGTGATCGGCCCGGAACTCGGTCTCACCCAGCCGGGAATCACTCTGACCTGTGGCGATTCGCATACGTCGACACATGGCGCGTTCGGAGCTTGCGCCTTCGGCATTGGTGCCTCGCAACTCAAACAGGTGCTCGCCACCCAGTGCCTGTGGCAGCAGAAGCCGAAGAGCATGCGCATTATGCTCGACGGAGACATGGCGCAGGGCGTGAGCGCCAAGGACGTGATGCTCGCCTTGATCGCTAAGATCGGAACCGGCGGTGCAACGGGGCACATGATCGAATATGCGGGCTCGACGATCCGTTCGCTCGGAATGGAGGGGCGCATGACTCTGTGCAACATGGCCATCGAAGCTGGCGCTCGTTGCGGCATGGTGGCCCCAGACGATACGACCTTTGCCTATCTCGAGGGCCGTGAATTCGTGCCGAAAGGGGCCCTGTGGGAACGGGCGCTGGCCGGGTGGCGGTTACTTTCGACGGACGAGAGTGCGCCTTTCAATGCCGAAGCCAGCCTTGATGTTGCTGCGGTCGCCCCCATGGTCACTTGGGGTACCAATCCGGAAGAGGCCGCACCGATTCATGCGTCGGTGCCCGATCCGGACATAGAACCCGATGCTGCAAAGCGCGCACATATGCGCCAGGCGCTTGATTACATGCAGCTCACGCCCGGAACGCGCCTCGACGAGATCAAAATCGATCGCGTTTTCATTGGGACCTGCACGAACGGCCGCATCGATGATCTCCGTGCCGCTGCCGCAATATTGCGTGGTCGCAAGGTGGTCGTGCCGGCGGTCGTCTCGCCAGGTTCGAGCACGGTCAAACGGCAAGCCGAGGCCGAAGGGCTCGATCGCATCTTCCTTGGTGCCGGGTTTGAGTGGCGTGGCTCGGGATGCTCGAGCTGCACCGCACAGAATGGCGATGCCGTGCCGGCCGGTGAACGCTGCGCCTCGACATCGAACCGCAACTTCGAAGGCCGACAAGGCAAGGGTGCGCGCACCCATCTGGTCAGTCCCGCAATGGCGGCCGCGGCCGCGGTCACCGGAAATCTGACCGACGTACGTAAACTGTTCTCGTGATGGTCGGCATGCAGTCGTTTACGAAACTCGTGGCCGTTGCTGCACCGCTCGACATGGCCAATGTCGACACCGACCAGATTTTTCCGTCACGCTTTTTGCACAAGCCGCGCGGCGCAGGCTTCGGCCGCATGGCGTTCCATGACATCCGGTTCGATCGGCAGGGTAGCGAGCTTCCCGAATTCATCCTGAATCGAAGGGCCTTTCGGGATGCAAAGATCATCGTTGCCGGCGCAAATTTTGGCTGCGGCTCGTCGCGCGAGGGCGCCGTCTACGCTTTGTACGACTACGGCATCCGGTCGGTGATCGCGCCGTCATTCGGCGACATCCACTACGCCAATCAACTGCAGAACGGGATGTTGCCCGTTGTGCTGCCGGACGAAGCATGCGCCAAGCTGCGCGCAGAGCTGCACGCCAAGCCGGGCGCGGCCGTCGCGGTCGATCTCGACTCACAGACAGTGACTGGCCCAGACGGGAAATCCTACCATTTCGAAATCAAAGCAAGTCACCGCGAGCGGTTGCTTAAAGGGCTCGACGAAATCGGGCTGATCATGCAGCACGTCAATGAAATTGAGGCCTTCGAGAGGCGGCACCGTAACGAAATGCCTTGGCTGACCTAGGCCCTTACGTCGGCATTCCTTTGGACGCCGCGATTTCTTTGGCCTGCTTCAAGAACAGCGTCGCGCCCGCTTTGAAATATCCGCGCGGTGATACGGTGAACATTCGATAGCCGGCTGCTACTTTGTCCGGCCATTTATCGGTCGTGCCGGCCCAAGTGGTGGACATGGCTTTGCCTGCCCGGTTCGCCGCGGCGACGATTTTGTCGCCAAGTGCGGTGACCTCTTCTTGCGGCGGCCATGCCATTGAATGCGCAAGATCCCAAGGTCCCAGATGGATCATGTCGATTTCTGGAACCGCCATGATTTCCGCAAGATTGTTGACGCCGCCGATTTCTTCGACGATGCAGCCGATGAGCGTCTCGGAATTGCTGTCCAACGTCCATTGCCGGCTTTGCCCGGGTGCGACGGCCAGCCCGAACTGGCCGCCGCGGCCGTTGTAGAACACGGTGCGCTTCCCTTCGGGATGAAACTTCGCTGCGTCGAGTATGGCGCGCACATCGTTAGCGCTATTGACCCTCGCCACCAGCAGGCCTTGAGCGCCCGCGTTTAGCAGGTGCTGGATGCGCTCAGGATTGTTTTGAACCCGGACGATCGGCGTAAGCCCATGCAATTCGGCGGTGCGGATGCATTCCTCGACCATCCGCGCATCGAACAGGAAATGCTCCCAATCGATCATGATGTAATCGAAGCCGAGCAGCCCGGCGAGCTCGACCATGCCCGCCTCATGCGGGCTGATGGAGGCACCGAAGGCAATGGCTCCCGCCTTTATTTTTGCCTTTGTCTTGTTCGGCCGCACCGTCATCTGGGCTCTCAATCCTGCTTTAGCCCGGCGGCGTCTATAACGGCGGTCCAGCGCGCGATGTCGTCGCGCAGATAACGCTCAAGCTCTTCCGGCGTGCTGGATGTCGCTTCGATATTCTGCGCGAGGAGCTTTGCCTTGATATCCGGCCTGCTGAGAATTTTCACGATTTCGGCGTTCAACTGTGTAACGATTGTCTTCGGTGTGGCTGCTGGCGCCAGCATGCAGTACCAGTTGGTTGCTTCGAAGCCCGGCACGCCGGCTTCCGCGACAGTCGGGAGATCGGGCGCCGCTGCGTAACGCTTCGATGTCGTGACTGCCAAGGCCCGGAGCTGGCCGCTTTTAACCAGCGCGAGGACCGAAGGGTCGGCGAAAACGAAATCGACTCGGCCTGCCATCAAATCGGCCAAAGCCCCGCCGGTGCCCTTATACGGCACGTGCACGAAGTTGACTTTCGCGAGATATTTGAGGAGTTCGCCGGACAGATGTTGGGATGTGCCGACGCCGCTCGACGCGAAGTCGAGGCCATCCGCGCGGGATTTTCCAAGTTCGATCAAATCTCGAACCGATTTTACAGGCGAGGCAGGATTGACCACCAGCACGTTGGCGCCGATGGCGATCATGCTAATAGGCGCAAAGTCGGTTACTGGATTGTAGGGCAGCTTGCTATGGAGCGCCGGACCGATCGATGTTGGACCGGGCGTGCAGGCGGTCAAAGTGTAGCCGTCGGGAGAAGCCTTGGCGCCCGCTTCAGTTCCGATCATGCCGCCGGCGCCCGCACGATTGTCGATCACGACCGGCTGTCCCAGCGAATTACTCAGCTCTTGGCCGACGATGCGCGCGGCGACGTCAATGCCGCCGCCTGGCGGGAACGGAACGATCACGTGAATCGGACGGTTTGGGTAGTCGGCAGAGGATTTCGAGTCTTGTGCATTCGCCGGCGAGATGATTGCGAACCCCACCGCAATCGCAAATACAAACGAGCGTGGATGAACGAGCAATATCGTCTCCTCTGGTCGACATCTGGTTGGCGCAAATCGTACGTGTTTTGCGGGGCAACTTAAACCACGATCTTGAGCGGTCTCATCAACCGCCAACCGGTGGTCGGTCATCCAACGCAACTCGCGGAGAAATAGAACGGGAAGTGGCGCCAGCTGCAACGTCTACCTGTCCACGCCCGATGGCCGGATGATCAGCATGACGGTCGACGATCAGAAGCAGGCGATGATCATGCGCAATTTCCACCCGGCGAGCACCGCGGTGCCGGCCTATCCGAGTGCCGGGGCAATCTCATTGGCTCTGCCAGATCAGTCCGGTGACTTAAGGGCGCGCTTCAACTTCCGGATAATGACGCTGCGGGCGCGGTCGTCAGCGGCGGCGTCGACCGCGCGACCATGCCGTCATCGGTAAGCGGCAAATTGGCGAGCAGCACCTCGCCACCGCTGCGCAGTTCGACGCGGGAGAAGCCGCGGAATACATCCGACCGCAGCGCAGTCGAGCGCCGCGAAATCACCGCCACCTTCTCGCGGCCGGTGTCGAGATTGACGCGACTGATATTGAGTTGCGGGTGCGGCGGCGGTGGCGGGACGTCGGTCATCCTGGGTCTCGCAAGCGACAGGTGCGCGACCCTGCCGGCGAGTCACCGGAACCCATTGATCTAAATCACAGGCCAGTCGGCCTCCAAAATCGATATTTCCCTGGCCCACCGTAGCGAAAATCTCCGTGCACCTTCGGCAGAGTGGGCGGATTTCGGAGAGGTGAACCGCAGGCTGGGTCGGTTGCACTGCATCGTTGCAGGTGCGATGGCCGCTCGTCAGCCGACATTCGTTTGCGCAGTTCCTTCCTCGCCGCGCTTGCCGGGCGTATATAATGGCACCAGTCTGTGTGTCGCCGCAAAACCAAGCCGGATGAAATCCGGCGGAGCGCAAGCAGGGGGAAACGATGATCGGCCGGAATTCTGCGCGTCTCGTCTTTTCGATATTTGCACTGACGCTCGCTGCTCTTGCCGCGGCGCGCGCGGAAGATATCGCCGTCGGCAACTACGGCTCATCCGCGAACGGCATGCCGTTCGGTGTTGCTTTGGCCAAAGGATATTTTCAGGAAGAGGGCGCCAACGTTACCGGCATCATCGCTTCGGAAGGCGGCGGCACTTCGGTGCGCAACGCGATGGCCGGCGTCGCTTATGGTGAGGCCAATCCTGGTGCGATCGCCGTCGCCATCCAGCAGGGCGCCGATCTGCGGATCGTAAGCGACAACGTTCTCACCATCGCCGAATTCGCCTGGCTGGTGAAGAAGGATTCGCCCATCAAGACCATCGCCGACCTCAAGGGCAAGAAGATCGGCTACACCAACCCGCGCTCGACCAGCCAGGCGCTTGACATCCTGATGTTGAAGAAAGCCGGGCTCAAGCCGGAGGATGCTGAGCTCGTGAAGACCGGCGGCTTCGGTCCGATGGTTGCCGCGCTCGACCTCGGGCAGATCGACGTCGCGCCTGTGACCGAGCCGCTCTGGTCGAAAATGAAGGACAAGTTCCGCGTGCTCATCACCGGCGCGGAAGCGTTGCCGCCGCTCGACAACGTCGTCGGCGTAGCGACAGCCCAGGCGGTGGCGACGCGCGGCGACTTCATCCGCGCCGTGATCCGGGCCCGGCGCCGAGCCATCGAATTCATGCGCGCCCATCCCGACGAGGCTGGCGAGATCATCGCCAAGCCTTTCAACATCACTCCGGAAGTGGCGACCAGTGCCATCAAGAATCTGATCACGAGCACCACCGAGGGCGTTCCCTATTGGGGCGATGGCGACATCCACCTCGAAGGGATGAAGCGGATCATCGAGGTGCAGAAAAGCGTGGGCGCGCTGACCGGCGACATCGATCTGTCCAAGGTCGTCGATACCCAGTTCCTGCCGGATGACCTCAAGAAAGTGAAATAGGGCGCGCGCTGCGCTTCCGGAGGAATGATCGCGTGTCCGCGGCCCAAGTCACGCTGCGCGGAGTGACGAAAATATTTCCCGCGGCTGCCGGCGGGGAGCCGGTGCGCGCGCTCGGACCGATCGATATCGAAATCAGAAGGGGCGAGTTTTTCGCCGTGGTCGGTCCATCCGGCTGCGGAAAGTCGACGCTGCTCGAGCTGATCGCCGGTCTCACTGCACCGACGCAAGGAGAGATTGAATTCGAGGGCCGCCCGATCAAGGAGAACGTTCCCGATGGCGTCGGCGTCGTTTTCCAGGAAGACGCTTGCTTCACCTGGCTCAATGTCCGCGAGAACGTCGAATTCGGCCTGCGGCAGAAGAATATCGGCCCAGAAGAAAAAGCGCGACGGGCTACCGCGGTCATCGACATGATGGGATTGCGCGATTTTGCGCGAAGCTATCCGGCGCAACTGTCGGGCGGCATGCGCCAGCGCGTTTGCATCGCGCGCACGATCGTGGCGGAGCCGCGCCTCATTCTTCTCGATGAGCCGTTCGGCGCGCTTGACCAGCAGACCCGGCTGCTGATGGGCGACGAGATGCTTCGGCTGTGGCGCGAAACCGGCGCCACGATCTTCCTGATCACGCATGCGCTCGACGAAGCGGCGATGCTGGCGGACCGCATCGTCGTCATGTCGGCGCGGCCGGGCAAGGCGATCGATCTGGTCGAGACCGGCTGGCCGCGCGACCGCGACAGCCGGATCGTCGAACGCGAGAGTTTCGGCGCGATCACAAGCCGCCTGTGGAAGACGCTGCGCGAAGAATCCATGAAGACGATGGGACGGGCGAGCAGCGGCGCATGAACAAAGTGCGGCTCTACCAGTTCGCTGTTATAGCGGGCTTCATCCTGCTGCTGGAGGCGCTTTGCCTTGCCGGCGTCATCGACAAGATCACCATGACGCCGCCTCACATTATCGTCCGCGACTTCGTGCGCATGATCCTGGCCGGGCGCTATTTCGGCGAGATCGGCAAGAGCCTGGCGAACGTGCTGCTGGCGTTTGCTTCGGCCTACGTCGTCGGGGTCGTCACCGGTACGATCCTGCACGGTTACAAGACCGCGCGTGACATTCTCGATCCGCTGTTTGCGACGTACTACGCCATTCCGGTTTTTGCGTTCTATCCGTTATTCATCGTCATCTTCGGTCTTGGCGACGGACCGCAAGTTCTGATCGGATTTCTGCTGGCGGTCGTTGCAGTGATCGTGACCACGCTGAATGGTCTCGACCGCGTTCCGCTGGTCCTTAAGAAATCGGCGCGCGTCAATGGACTTAGCCCGTTGCAGACCGCGCTGCGCATCACCCTGCCGTATTGCGCACCGAGTCTCCTTACCGCGGCCAAGCTCGCGCTCGCCTATGCCTTCATCGGCGTCATCGGCTCGGAATTCATCATGGCGCGGTCCGGCATGGGCTACGAGATCAGCTACGCCTACACGAACTTCGACAACGCCACGATGTACCCGCTCATTCTGCTGATCCTGCTGCTGTCGATCGCGGCCAACAGCCTGCTCTCGCACTGGGAAGCGGTGCTGCTCGCGAGGAGAGGGCAGAAGTGATGCAGAGGGAGGGAAGCGCGCCGTTTCGCAATACGGTCATCTTGATCGTCGGCCTGTTCCTGTTTTGGGAGCTGGCTTATCTGGTGGTCGGCGAAGTTGCCTTGCGCTCGCCGCTGGAGACCGTGCGGTTTCTTGGCAAGCTGATGCAGACCGATATTTTCTGGCTGCATCTTGCCGATTCACTGAAAGCGTTCAGCGTGGCGCTGGCGATCGCCATCGCGCTCGGGCTGCTCATCGGCTTTGGCCTCGGTCTGCATCGGCTGTCCGGCGACGCGATGGAGCCGATGCTGGTCGCGCTCTATTCGATCCCGAAGATCACGCTTTATCCGATCATTCTTCTGACATTTGGATTGGGCATTTCGGCGAAAATCGCCTTCGGCGCGATTCACGGCATCATTCCGGTTGCGCTGTTCACCTTGAGCGCGGTGCGCACCATCAAGCCGATTCTGATCAAGACCGGCCGCGTGCTCAAGCTCAGCCCCACGGTCATGGTGCGCGCGATATTGTTTCCCGCCGCGGTGCCGGAAATCTTCACCGGCATTCGCGTCGGCTTCTCGCTGACGTTGATCGGCACCGTGCTCGGCGAGATGTTCGCCGCCCAGCACGGGCTCGGCTATCTGCTGATGAATGCGATCAGCTTGTATAACGTTGATTTAATAATGGCGATGACGTTTCTGCTGGTCGTGTTCGCGGCAACCGTCAACGCGCTGCTGCTCGCCATCGACCGGCGGCTCCATCACGGCTAAGTCTTACGAATATTTCTTCT
>Ga0265313_10001435_pt1 | contig 22271 bp, 14 predicted proteins | sample 4123metaG_FD_203122 | JGI IMG/M metagenome (GOLD analysis project Ga0265313, IMG submission 203122) | Rhizosphere microbial communities from Carex aquatilis grown in University of Washington, Seatle, WA, United States - 4-1-23 metaG | ecosystem: Host-associated > Plants > Roots > Rhizosphere >...
CAGGACGCCCTGCAGGCCGGCGGGGCCGGAGAATTTGGTGCCGTCCGGCAGCACGCCTGAGGGATCGACCGGCTTGCCGGTGGTGGTGGCGCGCCAGGCACCGACGGCGTCGAAATTCTCCAGGCTGAAGCCGAGCGGATCCATCTTGCTGTGACAGGAAGCGCAGACCGGATTCTTGCGGTGAATTTCCATCTGCTCGCGCAGGGTGAGCTTGGCGCCGCCCGGCACCGCGTCCAGCGGGGGAACATCCGGCGGCGGCGGCGGCGGCGGTGCGGCCAGCAGATTGTCGAGAATCCATTTGCCGCGCAGCACCACCGAGGTGCGGTTCTCGTAGGATGTGACGGTGAGGATGCTGCCCTGGCCGAGCAGGCCGCCGCGATGCTCCGCCGGGGTCAGCATCACCTTGCGGAAGCTGGCGCCGCGTACATCCGGAATACCGTAATGCTCGGCCAGCCGTTCGTTCAAATACGTGTAGTCGGCGTTGATGAAGTCCAGCACGCTGCGGTCATGGCGCACCACCCCGTCGAAGAACATGCTGGTTTCGGTCGCCATGGCCGAGCGCAGGCTCTCGTCGAAATCAGGAAAGACCGCCTTGTCGGGACGCTGGAACTCCAGGCGGCGCAGATAGAGCCACTGGCCGGCGAAATTGTCGGTCAGTGCCTGCGCCCTGGGATCGGCCAGCATGCGTACGACCTGCTTCTTCAGCATATCGGGCTTGCTGAGCTGCTTCTTCTCCGCCGCCGCCAGCAGTTGGGCGTCGGGAACGCTGCTCCAGAGGAAAAAGGACAGGCGCGTCGCCAGTTCCAGGTCGCTGATGCGATGCGCCGTGCCGGGCGTGCTGCCTTCATCGCTCTCGCGCATGAAGAGGAAGCTGGGCGAGACCAGCACGAGTTCCAGCCCCGCCTCGACGCCATGCTCGAAATCGCCGTCCTTGCGGCCCTCGGCATACATCGCCATCAGCGGCGTGACGTCGGCCTGGGTAAGCGGGCGGCGATAGGCCTGGTGGGCGATGCGGCTGAGGATGGATTTGGCGCAGGCGCTTTCCGACAGCGACGCCGAAGGCCGGCAGGAGAAGATGCGCCGGCGGCTGGGCGTCTCGCTGGCGCCCTTGATATCGAGGGGGCCCATGATGGACATCTTGTCGATGTCGCGGCCGAAGATCACCTGGTCCGAAGGCTGGCCGGTGTCGAGCATGCCCGAAGCGTAGCTGTCCACCATCATCTGCTTGACGCGCGTACCATCGACCTGGACGTTCACCGCCACCTGCGGCGCGGGGCCTGCCGGCTTCTGGCCGCGCATGGCCGCCGGCGTCAGCTTCTCCACCGACTGCTCCAGCGTCATGCGGCGCGGGAAGGAGGCGCCGATGACATGCAGGCCGGCGGTGAGGCGGACCTTGGCTTCGAGATGGTTGGCGGGCAGCCGCTTGATGGAGTCGCCGGCCGCCTGGTTGAGATCGACATTGATGACATAGTCGCCGCTATAGGGGGCGTAGAATTTGGCGGCGCCGCCGCCGCGCGAATCCAGCGGCAGGTCGTCGCTGGCGCGCTGGTTGGAGAACGCATCCTTGATGATGGGGAAGTCCGTCGTCACCGCGTGGCGCGAGGAAAGGCCGGTGGCGGTGCGCGACACCTTGCCGGCGACGCGAATATAGCGGTCCATCAGGGTGGGCGAGACCGACAGCACATCGGCGATATTGTCGAAGCCGAGGCCGGAATCGTCCACCGGCAGTTCGCCGCTGACATCGACCTTGAGGTCGAGCAGGTCGCGCACCGCATTGGCATATTCGACGCGGTTGAGACGGCGCAGGGTGGCGCGGCCCGGATCGGGATGCTGGGCGGCGTTCTTGTTCAGCGAAGACGAGAGCCAGCTGGCGAATTCGGTGAGCGATTCCTTGGGCGGCTTGGCGGCGGTCGCGGGCGGCATCTCGCCCAGGCTCACCTTGCGCAAAATCTTTTCCCAAGTCTCGTCATTGGCGGCGAGGTTGTCCAGCTTCAGCGGCTGCACCGACATGCCGCCGGTCTTGGCGCGGTCGTTGTGGCAGCCCTGGCAATAGCGGGTGAGGAATTGCTGATGGTCGGCGGGGGCCGGCGCCGTCTGCGCCACGGCCGGCGCGGGCAGTTCGAACAGCGCAACGGCGGCAAGCAGCACGCCGGCGCTGGCAAGCATGCCGCGAACGAGCCCCTGACGCTGAGTGATGTGCATTACCACTGCGATATCCTTGAGGGCCGGAGCCTCCAGGAAGCTCCGGGTACATTATGTCCTTGCCGCCATATGGCGACGATGGCCGCATTATCTGGAATCCCTCCAAGAAAACAATGCGATAGTTGTTCATCCTGGGGGTAATCATGCTGCGATGCGAAGCAAACGATTTCTGTTGCGTCGCAGCATTGGATCATCGCCGGAATGTTTCCTTAAACGGAAGGAAATTCCACCGGAACCGTCGATTGCAAGCGCGGCGGTTTTAAGTACCGTCGCCCCCACAAAACCTTGGGGGAACACCATGAAACGACTCGCCATCCTGTCGGCAACGATGCTCGTCACCGCCTTGCCGCTGGCGGCACAGCCGGCCGACCAGTCCGAAGCCACCATCGGGCCGAACTACACGCCGGCCCCGGAGCTGGCGATTCCCCATGGCACCATCACGACCTTCCGCATGGAGTCGACCGACAGCAAGATCTATCCGGGCATCGCGCGCATCGACAATGATGTGATGGCCCGGCGCGACCAGTGGGGCAATCGCCTGCCCGCGCCCCTGGAAGGCAATTCCAAGCCGCAGCCTTATTCGCGCCGCGTCGCCGTCTATGTGCCGGCGCCCGCGCCGCGTGCGCCCGGTGCGCCGCCGACGCCGCCACAGCCCCGGCCTTTCATGGTGGTGCAGGACGGCACCGGCTATGTCGCTCGCATGGTGCCGGTGCTGGACAGCCTGATCGCCGCCAGGAAAATTCCCGCCATCGTCGTCATCTTCATCGATTCCGGCGGCAGCGACGCGCAGAACTCCCAGCGCGGGCTGGAATACGACACAATGGACGGCCGCTATGCCGAATTTGTCCAGACCGAAGTGCTGCCGCGCGTCACCAGGGAAACCGGCGTCACTTTCACCACCGATCCGGAAGGCCGCGCCACCGCCGGCTGCAGTTCCGGCGCGGCGGCGGCGCTGACCATGGCCTGGTACCATCCCGAATGGTACCACCGCGTCCTCAGCTATTCCGGCACCTTCGTGAACCAGGCTTCGCCACAAACTACGGCGACGCCGCGCGGCGCCTGGGAATATCACGAAACCCTGATCCCCAATTCTCCCAAGAAGCCGATCCGCATCTGGATGGAAGTGGGCGAAAAGGACCTGCATTTCGACGATCCGGAGCAGAGCTTTCACAACTGGCCGATGGCCAACAAGCGCATGGCGGCGGCGCTGAAGGCCAAGGGCTATGACTACCACCTGACCTTCGCGCAGGGCGCGATGCATTGCGACAACCGGGTCATCACCCAGACCCTGCCGGAATCCCTAGAATGGACCTGGAAAGGCTATCCGCGCTGACGCGCGCCGAGGCTTAAAGCAAAGCGCGCCCGTCGTAAGACGGGCGCGCTTTTTTTCATGTCTTCAGTTCAGATGTTTTCCAGGCGGGCGCTAGTTTCGCCGAACTGGTCCACCTTCACGCCATAGCGGTCCATCAGCGAGAGATAGAGGCTCTGCATCCGCCGCTTCTCGTCCGGCTGGCCGAGATAGCTAAGGGACCGGCCGGTCTTGAGCGTACCGCCCAGACCGCCCGCCAGCACCAGCGGCAGCCGGGAATTGTCATGCTTGCGGCCGATCCACATGTTGGAGAGGAACATCAGGCAGCTATTGTCCAGCACGGTGCCCTCGCCTTCCTGCATGCTGTCCAGCTTCTGCGCCAGATAGGCATATTGGCCGAGATGGAAGCGGACGATGCGCTCATACTCGTCCGAATTGTTGTTGTGAGAGGCGCCGTGATGGCCCTCCTTCACATCGAGGAAGGGGTAGATCATCGCCGAAAGGTCGCGGGTGGTGATCAGCGAGGCGACCTTGGTCTTGTTGGTCTGGAAGGCGATAGCGATGATGTCGCACATCAATTTGGCGTGTTCGCGCAGATCTTCCGGCAAGCCGCTGGCCGGGCGGTCCATCATCGCCGTGGGCATGTTCTTGGCCTTGGCGGCGTCGTCGGCATCGGTCTTGGCGGCGCGCATCAGCTCGACACGCTGCTCCACATCGCGGACGCTGGTGAGGAATTCGTCCAGCTTGTAGCGGTCGGTGGCGCTGATCTTGCGGGAGAGGTCCTGGGCGCGGTCCTTGACGCGGTCCAGCACGCTGAGATTGAGCAGGCTGCCGCGATTGTCGAACAGATTGTCCCAAGCCAGCGAGGGATAGACTTCAAGCGGAACCGGTGATTCCGGCGTCTGCCAGGAAATGTGCGAGGAATAGGCCAGCGAGTAGTTGGTTTCGTGATAGCCAGTCATGGGCTGGTCGCAGGCCAGCACGATGCTGGATTGCGGCGAATCCTGGCCGGTCTGGGCGGCAATCATCTGGTCGACGCTGATGCCGGAATGGACGATGGCGCCCTTGGTGATGTGAGCACCGGAAAGCAGCGAGCCGGTCTGGCCGGGATGAATGCCCAGCCCCACCAGCTCGGGGACATAAAGACCGTCAACGACATTGATCTTGGTCTTCAGCCCTTCCAGCGGCTGCAGCGACTTGCTCAGCACCATGTTGGCACCCTCGCCCGTGGCGCTCCAGTGATCCTCATGGATGCCGCAGCCGAAGAAAACGACGCCGAAGCGCTTGGGAAAATCGGACGGCTTGGGCTGCGCGATCGCGCTCACCGATTCCAGCCAGGGCAGCGCCATGGCGCAGCCGGTTCCCTTGAGGACGGCGCGCCGGGAAAAGGCGCGGGAAATGCCTGAGCTCTTTGTGGGACGCATCAGCGTGCTCCTTTCTGGAAATCGATCTTGTGCAAAGATGCGGCGGGCGCCGCCGGGGTGCTTGCGGAGGCCGTGACTATGGGCGCGCGGCGGTCGCGGAATTGCGGGCTGAGGACGATGGTCTCGACCAGGGCGCGGAAACGGAAATTGTTCTTCGCCAGGTTGGCCTTCATCTGGTCGATCAGCGCCTCATCCGACAGCTGCAGCGAGCGGCCCAGCGCAAAGGCCAGCAGCTTGCGGCTGAGATTGTCGGTGAAGGCATCCTGGCGGCTGGCCTTGATGAATTCCTTGAGGCCGGCGATGCCATCGCCCTGGGCGCCAAAATAGGTGAAACTGGTATCGACCGGGCGGCCGGCCAGGTCGGTCTTGCGCGCGTTGCCCACCGGACCGAAGCCTTCGAAGGCCAGGCCGAGCGGATCGAACTTGGCATGGCAGGAAGCGCAAACCGGATTGGCGCGGTGCTGGGCCAGGGCATCGCGCACCGGCAGATCCATCTTGGCTTCATCGCTGGGCAGTTCCGGCACCACCGGCGGCGGCGGTGGAATGCGGATGCCCAGCACCTTCTCCACCAGCCAAGCGCCGCGCTTGACCGGGGAGGTGCGCAGACCCGGCGAATTCTGGGTGAGGAACACCGCCATGGGCAACAGGCCGCCGCGGTTGTAGCGCGCGGCATTGTCCACCCGCACCCAATTGTCATTACCGCCGCTGACCGTGGGCATGCCGTAATGCGCCGCCAGTGCCGGGTTGACGAAGGTATAGTCGCCATAGACCAGGTCCAGCACTGGGCGGTCGTTGCTGATCGTGTCCTGCATGAAGCGGACCGGCTCCTGGAACATCGCCTCGCGCAGATCGTCGTTGAAGGCGGGGAAGCGCTCGCGGTCCACCGAATTGTTGGTCTCGAACAGGCGGAAGCCCAGCCAGTTGCCGGTGAATTCCGTGGCCAGGCCCTTGACCTTGTCATCTTTCAGCATGCGGCGCGTTTCGGCCAGCAGCACCTTGGGATTGCCCAGATCGCCGGCCTGGGCGTGGCGCAGCAGCCCGGCATCCGGCATCGAGGACCAGAGGAAATAGCTGAGACGGTTGGCAAGGCTGACGCCGGAAAGCGGCTGGGCGGCGAAGGCACGGTCGCTCTTGGCCGACGCAACTTTGCCGCTGCCCAGGTCGAAGCGGTAGAGGAAGTCCGGCGACATCAGAATATCGACCAGGCAATCGCGTATGGCGTCTTCATGGCTGAGCTGGTTCTTGTCGCGCAATGTCCGGTAATAGGACAGAATGTTGGCGCGCTCGGCGGGGAGCAGCGGACGGCGCCAGGCGCGCGCGGCAAAGTCGGCCAGCGCGGCCAGATGACGGGGCTCTGCCGCGACCCGCTCCTTCTCGACACGCCGCAGGGTCGCATCGATCAGGTTGAAATGCCAACGTATCGCGGCAGGCGCGACAGGATCGTTGCGCGGGTCGGCCGCCGCAAGGACGAGATACTTGTCGCGCATCTCCTGGATCACCGCCGAATCGGTGACCGCATGGCCGACCGGACGCGGCGAGCCACCCTCGGCCCCCTTGCCGTTCACTTCGCCGCTCTGGTTGAAATAGAACTGCGTCCAGGTATTGGCGGTCTGACTGGCGGCGAAATCGAACTCGTTCCACAGCCGGTCGAGTTCCTTGCGGCCGTTGGCGTCCAGTATCAACTGCACGAGTGCCGTGTCGTCGCGGTAATAACCTCCGCTATTGTGATAGCCGGCGCTGAGCAGGCGTCCCTTGTCTTCGGAATTATCGGGCCAGTAGCGGCCGCGCTCGCTGATATAGAAATTGTCGGGGAAGACCGAGGCGAGGCGAGCGAAAGACTTCTGGTACTTGTCCGTTTGCCCGGCGGGATAGACCAGGTCGGCGTCGCTGGCGCGGGAATTGTTCACGATGACAAGCCAGCGTGGGGTGGCGTCGGCATGCAGGCCGGGAAATTTCGGCACATCGATGATTTTCGGCGCCGGATCGGTGTCGGCGCGCAAGGCGGCGGGATCGCTTTTGCTGTGGTTCTGGGCATATTCCTCCAGCCGCCAATTGTGCAGCGGCTGGGATTGGCCCGGCAGTCCGCGCACGATGGGCGCGGCGAACTGCATGGCGGTATCGGCGCGGATGCGGCTGACAAAGTCGCGCATCGCCAGGGTCTGCGGCTGCACATCCACACCCGCTGCCGGCGCGGGCAAGCCGTTCCACATCGCCTGAAGCTTGGCCACAGGACCGATGGCGTCCTTGTCGTGCAGGATGCCCCACACTAGCGGCAGGTACTTGGCGCTGATCTTCATGCTGGCGGCGGTGGCCGCCAGCGTCGCCTTGGGCGTGCCGAGTTGCGCGCGGTAGTGGTAGCGCCAGGCGGCCTCAAAATATTTCGCATAATCGGTGGGGGCGTTGTTGTAGAAGGCGATAATCCGCTGGATGACGTATTTCTCGCGATCAGTTTCTGCCTGCATGGGATGGGGCGCGAACTCGATTCCCTCGGCGTTCAGCACCATGGTGTCGGCGACACCGCGCGCCGCCTGCAGATACTTGTTCAGCAGCGCCGGCGACATGGTGAGCGTCTCGCCGGAATTGTCGAAGCCGGCGGTGTTGGCGGGATCGACCGGAAACTGCTTCGCCGGCTGGATGTCCTGGCCGGTAAGGTCGCGGATGGTGTCGTTATATTCAGCGTTGCTGAGTCGGCGGGCCAGCACCACACCGGGATCGCCGGCATGGCGGCGCAGTTCATCGGCCTTCACAGAATGCACCCAGGCGACGATCTGGTCGGCCAGTTGCTGCGGCGGCGGCGCCATCGGCTTGGGCGGCATTTCCTTGTTCGCCAGCCGGTCGGCAGCCAGCGACCAGCGCGCGAATTCCGCCGTCACTTCATCCAGCGAGTCGAAGGACTTGAAATCCAGTCCGCCCGCCGGCGTCTTGCCGGAATGGCAGCCGGCGCAATACTTGCCGACAAAAGGCTGCACCGTGTCGTGAAACTGCTTGTCCAGCACGGGATTGTCCGCCGCAAAGGCAGGCACAGCGGCGCAAACGAACAGGGCGGCAAGCAGCAGACGCATCGAAACTCTTCCAGCTCTTGACTGTTTTGGGCTGCCGCGCGGGAGCGGCTTTCCTTCGCCGACCTCTATAACAGAGTCCCGACGGGGGGTGCGAGCATCGATTGCAGCCCTGATTTTGTGCGGTGCAGCAAATGTTACCAGTCGAGTTGCAGCAGGGAAATTGACTGGCGGGGAAGCTCCGTGCTGACGCTGACAGCGCCACCGGAAACCGCCAGCCAGCGCGGCGATTCCAGCAATTCCAGCCCGTCGCGGGATTTCAAATCTGTCATCTGCTGCGGCGTCGGGTTCTGGGGCGAGCCCATCGTCTTCCACACCGTGTAGGCGTTGGAGTGGGTATCGTCGATGCGATAGTGAGTCAGCCGTACCCTGGCCGCGGTTTTCGGCAGGCCCCGGATCGTCACCGCCACCGGCGCGGCCGGGGCGGGCTTCTCCTCGTCATGATAGTTCCACAGCATCACCGCGGCGCTGCGCGCATCGGCGGTGGCCATGGCGTCGATATCGGGCGCCTCGCGTACGCCGCCGGCGATGATGGAAGCGGTGGCTAACGCGCCCGAGCTGGCGGCAGCGACGCGGTTGGCATGCATCAGCGCCGCCATGCGGAAGAAGTTCAGCACCGGTTTGTCGATGCCGTTGGTATAGAGCGAGCGGAAGCCTTCGAAATAATCCTTGCCCTCGAATTCGAAGGCCCAGCTCAGCATCGACAGCAGATTGACGCCATGGGCATCGGCCAGCTCGAACAGCCGCTTGTAGGCGGCGGCGGTATAGGCGGGATAGAGCGTGCCGTTGCGATAGGCGTTGGCCGGATTCACTTTCATCGAGCAGGCGGCGCAGCCTTCCGGATCGGCTTCGCTGAGGATGATCGGCAGTTTCTTGAACTGCTTATATTTGGCGATGATGGCGAAGCCCTTGTCGACATCGTTCAACTCCTTGCCGACACCCATCACCACCTGGCCGCCCTGGATGCGCGGCTGACCCTTGGCGTGGAAGGAAATGAAATCCAGCGGCGACTTTTTCGCCGCGACATGGGCCAGGAAGTCATCAAGAAACTTGGCAGCGCGCGCCGCGCCCGGCCCGGTGGTGGCGGGACCGCCGACCTTGGCTTCTGGCAGCGCCGCGCGCACCCCGGCCACGGCGTGGTCATAGAGATCGAAGTATTGTTCCGGCGTGCCGTGCCAATAGCCGATATCGGGCTCGTTCCAGACTTCGAAATACCATTTGGCGACATTGGCGCGGCCATAGCGCTGCACCATATGGGTGGTGACGGCGCGGATCATTTCCTGCCATTTGGCCAGATCCTTGGGCGGGGAATGGGTGGCGCCGCCGGTGGACGATTCCGGATAGTGATCTTCATAGGCGCCGCTGCCGCTGGCCAGCGCTCTGGGCATGAAGCCCAGCTCGAACATCGGCGTCACGCCGGCGTCGCGATACTCGTCGAAAATGCCGTCAATGATATGGAAGTCATAGACCGGCTTGCCGTCCGCATCCTCGGAATAGACGTTGGTGGAACTCCATTTCAGCGCCGCCACGCCGTCGCCCGAACTCAGCAGGAAATGGGTCCGCATATGCACCGGCGCCGGCGACAGCGCCGCCAGTTCGCGCAGCAGCTTTTTGCCGTTGGTCATGGTGGTGAAATTGGCTTCGTCATAACCGAACCAGGCATAGATCGGCTTGTAGGGGCCGAGTTTCTTCGCCAGATCGACGGTGACGGAAACCGGCGTCATCATGGGTATTTGGGCCGACGCCGCGCCGCTCAAAGCCAGCAGCGCTAATCCCAACAGCAGCTTTTTCATCCCGCCCCGCCCGTTTTATTCCTCAGACAATAATAGCGTCAGACCAGGCATTTGGCGATGACGGATTCCTTCCAGGCGATGCCGCAACCGGGCGCCGCGCCGGCATGGGCGACGCCGTCTTTCGGGATCAGCGGCTCGGCCAGCACCGGCGCCACCCAGTCCTGCCATTCCAGCAATTGCGCGCCCTTGGTGACCGAGAGCAGTTGCGCGCTGACTTCGGGGAAAAGATGGCTGGAGACGCGGATGCCATGAATCTCCGCCAGCGCCGCCGCTTTCATCCAGCCTGTGACGCCGCCGATCTTCATCACATCCAGCATGATGCCGTCGGTGAAGCCCTCGGCGATGGCCTTCTCGAAATCGGTGGGGGCCCACATGTTCTCGCCGATCTGGATCGGCGTCGCGGCGGCAGCGGCGATGGTCGCATGGCCAACATAATCGTCGGCGGTGGTGGGTTCCTCGATCCAGACCAGGTCCATTTCCTCCAGCACCCGCTCGCGGGCGATGGCGGAAGTGACGTCGAGCGACTGGTTGTAGTCCACCAGCAGCTTGAGGCCGTTACCGCCGGCTTTCTGCGCCGCCTTGAGCACGGCGAGGTCCTGTTTCACATCGCCATAGCCGATCTTGAATTTGAGCGTGTTGAAACCGAGCTTCAGTGAGGCTTCGGTGTCCTTGATCGCCGCCTCGAGACCGCCCATGCCGCAACTGCTATAGGCGGCGACCGAACCCGGCTTGCCGCCCAGCAGCGTCGCCAGCGGTATTCCCTGCGCCACCGCCAGCGCATCCCACGCCGCCATGTCGATGCCCGCCGCCGCCATGCCGGTGAGGCCCTGCGGTCCCAGCAGACGCAACCGGCCTTGAATCTTTTTGAATATCTCCAGCGGCACCAGCGCGTCGCCGAGGATCAGCTCGCCAAAACTTTCCACCAGCGCCGCCGCCGGCTTGAGCGCGAAGGCGGTGTAGCAGAAGAGATAGGTGCGGCCGGTAATGCCGCCATCGGTGTGAAGATCAATCAGCACCAGCGGCGCCGAGGTCACCGTGCCGCCGGCAGTGGGATGCGGCGCCGAGAGCGGCACATTCACCGCCCGCGCCTTCACGCCCGTTATTTTCAGACCCGTCACCTTCATCTCCCTTTTCGTCAGATCAATTCCTGCCGCGCTGCTCGGCCAGGTCGAAAATCTTCGCCATCGGCAGCCATTTCTGCCCCGGCTCGGCGTGGGGCAGCGCCTTCTGGAACGACCACATCAGTTTTTCCCATTCGTCATACTTGGGCGGGACCGCGCGGGAACGCGGAAAGTCGTCGGCCACGGTGGCGATCATCACCATACGGTCGCCGCTGCGCCAGATTTCCATGCCCTCGAAACCCTGAGCTCGGATATCGTCCACGATCACCGGCCAGACCTTGCCGGGGCGGTGGAAGGCCTCGTATTCGGCGATTTTGGCGGCGTCATTGACCAGGTCGAGGACGAAGCAGAGGCGGCGGCTCATTTTGTTGCTCTCCGGCGGGCGCTTTGCATTATATAAGAGCCTTCTTCCTCACCCGGAGCAATCATGGCGTCCTTCCTCAGGCTGCATCCCACCGACAATGTCGTGGTGGCGGTCTTCGACCTCAGCCCCGGCGACATTGTGGACGATGTCAGGATCGCCCGCCGCATTCCGCGCGGCCACAAGGCGGCGGTGCGGCCCATCGCCAAGGACGCGCCAGCCCTCAAATTCGGCCAGATAATCGGCTTCGCCACCCAGGACATCGCGCCGGGCGACTGGGTGCATGAGCACAATATCGCCTTCCACAGCGTCGATCGCGATTATGAGTTCGAGATCGACGCCCGCGATCCCGTGCCGGTGACGCCGCCCGCCACTTTCCAGGGCTTTCGCCGGGCCAATGGCCGTTTCGGCACCCGCAATTATCTCGGCATCCTCACTTCGGTGAACTGCTCGGCCACGGTGGCGCGTTTCATCGCCCGCGAAGTGGAAAAGCGCGGACTGCTGGATGACTATCCGGAAATCGACGGCATCATCCCGCTGGTGCACGGCCATGGCTGCGGCATGGACAGCAAGGGCGAAGGCTATGAAGTGCTGAAGCGCACCCAATGGGGCTATGCCGCCAATCCCAATATGGGCGCGGTGCTGATGGTGGGGCTGGGTTGCGAGACTTTCCAGATCGGCCGCTGGAAGCAGGCTTACAACATCGCCGAAAGCGACACCTTCCGTTCGCTCACCATCCAGGACAGCGGCGGCACGCAGAAAGCGATCGAGGACGGCATCGCCGCCGTGCGCGACCTGTTGCCCGCCGCCGCCAATGCAAAGCGCGAGACCGCGCCCGCCAGCGAACTGATGCTGGCGCTGCAATGCGGCGGCAGCGACGGCTATTCCGGCATCACCGCCAATCCGGCGCTGGGCGCGGCGGTGGATCTGCTGGTGGCGCATGGCGGCACCGCGATCCTGTCGGAGACTCCGGAAATCTATGGCGCCGAGCATCTGCTCACCCGTAGAGCCAGCCCGGAAGTCGGCGCCAAACTGATCGAACGCATCCGCTGGTGGGAAGAATATACCCGCCGCAACGACGGCAACATGAACAACAATCCCTCGCCAGGGAACAAGGCGGGAGGCCTCACCACGATTCTCGAGAAATCGCTGGGCGCGGCGGCCAAGGGCGGCACCACCCGGCTGAAGGCGGTCTATGAATATGCGCAAGCCGTGACGGCCAAGGGCTTCGTCTTCATGGACACGCCGGGCTATGACCCGGTTTCGGCCACCGGCCAGGTGGCGGGCGGGGCCAACATTCTCTGCTTCACCACCGGCCGCGGCTCGGCCTATGGCTGCAAGCCCACGCCCTCGATCAAGCTGGCGACCAACACGCCGGTCTATGAGCGCATGCGCGGCGACATGGACATCAATTGCGGCGATGTGCTGGACGGCGTTTCAGTACAGGAAAAGGGCAGTGAGATTTTCGAGACCATTCTGAGGGTCGCTTCCGGGGAACGCAGCAAATCCGAGCTTCTGGGTTATGGCGACGCGGAATTCGTGCCCTGGCAGTTGGGCGCGACGATGTAGCCTTTGCCCCGCAAATCCGCTTAACTGACGGCAATAATAAAGCGGGGAAACGTCATGAAGCTTCCGGTGGTCGAACGGCGTTACGTCGTGGCCTTTGCCCTGACCTCGACCTTGTTCTTCGCCTGGGGCCTGGCCTCGCAGTTCAACGATCTGCTGCTGCATCATTTCCAGAAAGCGCTGGACCTCACCCGCACCCAGGCCAGCCTGACCCAGTTCGCCTTCTATATCGGCTATTTCTGCGCGCCGCTGCCGGCGGCGATGATCATTCGCCGCCTCGGCTACAAGAAGGCGATCATCATCGGCCTGGCCTTCTATGCCATCGGCGCCTTCCTTTTCGTGCCGGCGGCGCATATGCGCATTTACGGCATCTTCCTGGCGGCGCTTTACATTATCGCCATCGGCGCGGGCTTTCTGGAAACCAGCGCCAATCCCTATATCGCCATCCTGGGCGCGCCGGAAACCGCCTCGCCACGGCTGAATTTCGCCCAGGCCTTCAACGGCGTCGCCACCGTGCTGGGACCGCTGGTCGGCGGCTATGTGATTTTCTCCGGCGTCGAATACACCCCGGCGCAGCAGGCGGCGATGGGACCGGCGGCAGTGGACGCCTGGCGCGCCCATGAGGCCGCGGCGGTGGGCCCCCCCTATCTGGTGCTGGGCATCCTGATGGTGATCATCGCCAGCGCCATCGCCATCACCAAATACCCGCCGCTGCGCGCGGATGTGACGCCGGAAGGCTCGGGTTCGCCCTTCGCGGTGCTGAAGAAGCCGCGCGTGCTGTACGCTGTGATCGCGCAATTCTTCTATTGCGGTGCCCAGGTCGGCATCTGGAGCATGCTGGTGGATTTTTCCCGCGAAGCCGCCAATGTGCCGGAACGCGCCGGCGCCCAGATCTATCTGGAAGCGACCATGATCGCCTTCTGCGTCGGCCGCTTTTTCGGCGCCTGGCTACAGCGCTTCCTCGATCCCGCCCGGATGCTGGTGCTTTATGCCGGCTGCAATATCGTGCTGTGCTGCCTAGCCGCGACGCTGGGCGGCTTCCCGTCGATCTATGCCATGGTGGCGACCAGCTTCTTCATGTCGATCATGTTTCCCACCATCTTCGCGCTGGGTCTAGAAAAGCTGGGGCACCAGACCGAATTCGCCTCGTCCTTCATCGTCATGGCGATCTGCGGCGCCGGCGTGGTGCCGCCGGTCATGGCCTTTGCCGCCGATCACACCGGCGCGCTGCACTGGAGCCTGTTCTTCCCCGCCATCTGCTATCTGGTGGTGCTGAGCTTCGGCATCATGGCGCCACGGATGGGACACAAAGAAACGTGAGTTTGGCGCTTCGTTCGCTGGGTCAGACTGGCCTTTCCGTCACCGAACTGGGCTGCGGCGGCGCGCCGCTGGGCAATCTGCTCCGGCCGCTGGCCGACGAGGTGGCCCGCGCCACTCTGGTGGCGGCCAGGGCGGCGGGTTTCAGCTATTTCGACACCGCGCCCTTCTACGGCTTCGGACTTTCCGAGCGCCGCATGGGCGATGCGCTGCGCGGCGGCGAATTCGTGATTTCCAGCAAGGTCGGCCGCCTGCTCGATCCCGTCACCGGGCCGGTGGACGCGAACCAGGTGCGCCACGGCTATGCCACGCCGATGCCGTTCGAGCCGGTGTTCGACTATTCCTATGACGCGGTGATGCGTTCCTTCGAGGAAAGCCTGCAGCGGCTGGGGCTGGCACGCGTCGACCTGCTTTATATCCATGACATCGGCCGCATGACTCACGGCGAGGAAAACGTCTTTCGCATGGCCGAACTCACCAGTGGCGGCGGCCTGAAAGCGCTGGAGGAATTGCGCGCCTCCAGCGCCATCGCCGGCTTCGGCATAGGCGTCAACGAAGTCGCCGCCTGCCTGGAAGTGATGGAGCATGCGCGGCTGGACGTCATCCTGCTGGCCGGCCGCTACACCCTGCTGGAACAGGCGCCGCTGGACGATCTTTTTCCGCGATGCGAGGCGGCGGGCACCGCCATTGTCATCGGCGGGCCATTCAATTCCGGCATCCTGGCGGCGGGCAGCAAATCCAGCGCCACTTTCAATTACGAAGCCGCACCGAAGGCCGTGATCGAGAAAGTTGCCGCGCTGGAAGCGGTCTGTGCCGCCCATGGTGTGCCGCTGCCCGCTGCGGCGCTGCAATTTCCGCTGGCGCACAAGCTAGTGGCCAGCGTCATTCCCGGCCTGGATTCGCCGGAGCGCGTGGATCAGGCCGTGGCGCTGTACAACACGCCGATTCCACCGGGCTTATGGGCCGAACTGAAAGCGAAGAGGTTGCTGCGGGAGGATGCGCCGACCGCATGAATATCGACGCCCATCAGCATTTCTGGAATCCGGCGCGCGGAGATTATGGCTGGCTGCAGCCGGGCACGGTGCTGTATCGCACTTTCGGGCCGGACGATCTTGCGCCCCAGATTCAGGCGGCAGGCGTGGGTGGCACCATCCTGGTACAGGCGGCAGCGACAGCGGCCGAAAGCGACTATCTGCTGGACATCACCCGCCGCACGCCCTTTGTGCTGGGCATCGTGGGCTGGATCGATCTGGCGGCGCCGGATGCCGTGGCGCAGGTCCGGGCGCGAGCGGCCGACCCGCTGTTCCTGGGGTTGCGTCCTATGTTGCAGGACATCGCCCAGCATGACTGGATCATGCAGCCCGAACTGGCCCCGGCACTGGCCGCTATCGCGGAGGAAGGCCTGGTGTTCGACGCTTTGGCGCGGAACAATCAGCTGCGGGTGGTGGACGACTTGGCGGCGCGCTACCCAACCCTGTCCATCGTGCTGGATCACGGCGCCAAGCCCAAGCTGGGCAATGCGGCGTCAATGGCGGCATGGCGCGCCGATATCGCCCGGCTAGCGCGGCGGCCCAATGTTACCTGCAAACTTTCCGGTCTGGTCACCGAACTGCCGCAGGGCGGCGGCGCGGCGCAAGTGAAAGAAGCCGCCGATATCCTGTTCGCGGAGTTCGGCCCTCAACGTCTGCTCTGGGGCAGCGACTGGCCGGTTCTGACCTCGTCGCATTTCAATGGCAATTACCACGCCTGGCATGCAGAGGCGCAAGGCCTGATCGCGGCGCATGGCGCCACCGCTGCCGTGATGGGCGGCAGCGCCGCTCGCATCTACAAGCCCACGCGCCTTAAGACCTGAAGCGCGTCAGCCGCGGCCGCGATGCTCGCGCAGGATGGCGTCGAACTCGGCCCGGCTCATTTTCAGCTTGCCGGTATTGGCGTTGATCCATTGCACCAGAGCGTCGTACTTCGCCGGGGTCCAGCCGCCCTCGAACTCGCCGCCATTGGTGCCGCGCCGGTTCAATTCGAAATTGAAGGCATCCTGCAGATTGATGAACTCGGCATGGGCGACGGCGTCCTCCGCCAGATAGGCGGGAATGAAGATCACCCCGTCACGGGTGGCAAAGACCAGGTCGCCCGGCAGCACGGCGGCGCGGCCGATGCGGATGGGGGCGTTGATCGATGTCAGGGTCATGTCCTTCCAGGCGGAGGGATCATAGGCGCGGTAAATGCCATTGAAATTCTCCAGCTCGCGGTTTTCCGCCGCGTCGCGGATGCCGGCGTCGAAGACAAAGCCGGTCTTGGAGTGGGCGGCGATGCCGGAGCCGAGATTGGAGCCGATCAGCGTGCCTTCGACGATCTTGCCGAAACCGTCGGCGACATACATGTCGCCCACCTGCAGTTCGTTGATCGGCCAGCTATTATTGCCGCTGACCCGGCCCTCGCGCTTTCCTTCCGCGGCGATGGCGTCGGTCATGTCGGTGCGCGACGGCATGTACTGCGCGGTCAGCGCCCGCCCGGCAAAGGGCTTGTCGGGATGCAGCATCTCAAAGCCGTGGTCGAACTGGGCATTGAAGCCCTTGCCGCGCAGATAATCCCAGATGTCCTCGATGGAGACGTCCAGCACCCGCTTGAGCAGGTCGTCAGGCAGCTTGGGCCGCCCGTCTGGGAAACGCTCGCCCTTCCATTGCGAGGTGTAGAACAGCATCTGGTCGCGGGTCTGCTTGACCTGGGCCAAACAATGCCCGGCAAATATCACACAACCTGCCAGCACCGCCACTAAAGTTCTGCGCATTTCTTATTCTCCTTCGCCCTGCCGCTCGCTTGTGCTCGCGGCGTTCGCCGCTCGAAACGATCCACTGGATCGTTTCGCCGGGCTTCGCCCGTCGCGGCTCACCCCCACCACTGTTCGCCCGGCGCCAGATGCGCCTTGACCACGTCCGGATTGAGGTCCACGCCCAGGCCCGGCTTGTCCTCGATGACGAAATTGCCATCCTTGAAGAACGGGCCTTGATGCGTGACCATCTCGAAGGTCCAGGGATCGCGCCCGCCCGCCAACTCATGGACGCGAAAATTGCGCACTGAGGCGGCGGCATGGCAGCTGGCGATGGTGCCGACCGCGCTGGCCGGATTGTGGCAGGCGGTCCAGATGCCGTAGAGATCGGCCAGATCTGAGATGCGTTTGGCTTCGAACAGGCCGCCCGATTTGGGAATGTCGATATGCACCCCGGCGCAGGCCTGGCGCAGGATGATCGGCGAGAATTGCGACAGGCCGTAAAGGTTTTCCCCGGTGCAGATCGGCACATTGGTGGCGCGCGATACGCGCTCCAGAGTCTCGGGATTCTCCGGCGGCGTCGGGTCTTCCACCCACATGGGGTGGACAGGCTCTAGCGCGTTGCAATACTGAATCACGTCATTGACGGAATATTTCCAATGGCATTCCACTGCCATGTCGATGTCGGGACCGATTTCCTTGCGCACCAGTTCCATGCGCTCGACCAGGCGGCGGATGTCGCGGTTGGTAAGCTGGTTGGTGTAGCGGTCGTGTCCCGGCTCGCTGAAGGTCGGGTCGGCGGTGGGCGCGACGCTGTCGCCCTGAAACTTGAAGGCGGTAAAGCCGAACGGATTGTCGGCTAGCGCATCATGGGCTTGCCTGCGCCAGGACTCCGCCAGTTCCGGATGCTGGTCCGGCGGGGACGACAGGGTGCGATAGAAACGCACCTTGTCGCGAAAGCGCCCGCCCAGCAGGTTGCACACCGGCGTCTGCAGCAGCTTGCCCGCCAAGTCCCACAGCGCGATTTCGATGCCGGTGGCGGCCTGGACCGTGACGCCGGCGATGGCACCATAGCCGCCATTGAACAGCAGCAGGCCGGTATAGAGCTTGACCACATTGATCGGATCCTGGCCGATCAGCTGTTCGCGGAAGCGCTTGAGGATGATGTCCTTCACGCCGGGGCCCCAATAGGCCTCGCCGATGCCATAGACGCCGGAGTCGGTTTCGATCTTGACCAGGTTCCAGTCCCAGGTCGGCCCGCGCACGATCATCACCTTGACGTCGGTGATCTTGACCTTGTTGGTCAGGTAGGCGGCCCTGGCCTGAAACGGCAGGGCAAAACAGGACATCGCGCCCAGCTTGGCCAGCAATTGACGGCGATCCATGAACACCCTCCCATTATTCTTGGCCGGCACGATAGCAAGAATTGCCGCCGGCCTTAAAGGGGCGGCTAGCGGCGCGCCGCGTTGAACCCCGCCAGCCCGGCTGAGCCGGGGCAGAGCTCCTTTTCGGAGAGCGTATTCAGCGGCTGGGCGACGGTGTTGAGATTGGCATGCATGTCGCCGGCGCCGGGGTCCATATAGATCAGGCCGGTGACCAGCTCGCCCGAGGCACCATGGCTGTGCAGATAGGCCAGGGCGGCGGCGCGGTCGTAAGGGTCATAATCCTGCCGCAGCTTGGCCAGGCGCAGCACCGAGCCGTCATGCAGCTGCACTTCCTCGCTGGTGCCGGGTGCATAGGAGACGCTGATGGTCTCGCGCGGCTCGATGATGTCCAGCCGGTTCACCGCCTCGTTATGGTCGCGGACGAAATCATAGGCCTTGGTCGAGCCGGCATGGTTGTTGAAGGCGACGCAGGGGCTGACCACGTCGATGAAGGCCGGGCCGGGATGGCTGATCGCCGCCATGATCAGCGGCACCAGCTGTTCCTTGTCGCCGGAGAAGCTGCGGCCAACAAAGCTGGCGCCCACCAGGAGTGCCATGCTGGCCAGGTCGAGCGGCGAATCCGCGTTGACGCCGCCGGTCTTGCTTTTCGAGCCCTGGTCGGCTGTGGCCGAGAATTGCCCCTTGGTCAGCCCGTAAACCCCGTTGTTCTCGGTGATGTAGGTCATGTTGACGCCGCGGCGGATGCAATGGACGAACTGCCCCAGCCCGATCGAGGCGGAATCGCCGTCGCCGGAAACGCCCAGATAGATCAGCTCGCGATTGGCGAGGTTGGCGCCGGTCAGCACCGACGGCATGCGGCCATGCACCGAGTTGAAGCCGTGGCTCTGGCCCAAGAGATAATCGGGCGTCTTGGAGGAGCAGCCGATGCCTGACAGCTTGGCGACGCGGTGCGGCGCGATGCTGAGCTCGAAACAGGCCTGGATGATGGCGGTGGATATGGAGTCATGCCCGCAACCGGCGCAAAGGGTCGAGACCGAGCCTTCATAATCGCGATGGGTGAAGCCCAGTTTGTTCACCGCGATGGCGGGATGGCGCAGCTTTGGTTTGGTAATATAGGTCATTCGGCCGCCTCTTCCTGTCTGGCAATCATCCGTGCGGCAATGGCGTCGATGATGAAGCGCGCGGTGATCGGCGTGCCGTCATAATGCAGGATGGAAATGAAGCGCGCCGGATCAATGACACATTCGTTCGACAACAGGCTGCGCATCTGGGCGTCGCGGTTCTGCTCGACCAGGAAGATCTGTTGGTGGCTGGACACGAAATCCGCCACCGCGTCGGCGAAGGGGAAGGCGCGCAGCCGCAGCGTATCGAGATGGATGCCCTGGGCTTCCAGCGCTACCAGCGCCTCGCGCACCGCCGGGCTGGAGGAGCCGAAATAGATCACGCCGAAGCTGGCTTTCTCCTTCGCCTGCTGGATGACGGGCGCGGGCACCAGGCTCTTGGCGGTGTCGAACTTGCGCAGCAGCCGCTGCATATTGTCCTGATAGACCGAGCCTTCCTCGCTGTATTTGGCGTAGCGATCGCGGCTGGTGCCGCGGGTAAAGAAGGCGCCCTTGGTGGGATGGGTGCCCGGCAGGGTGCGGTAAGGAATGGCGTCGCCATCGACATCGAGATAGCGGCCAAAGGTCTTGCCGGCCTCCAGCTCCTCCGCCGTCATCACCTTGCCGCGGTCATAGACATGGGCGTCGTCCCAGGCGAAAGGCTCGCACAGCCACTCATTCATGCCGATATCGAGGTCTTCCAGCACGAAGACCGGTGTCTGCAGCCGCTCTGCCAGGTCGAAGGCGTGGGCTGAAAACTCGAACACTTCGCGCGGGTCTTCCGGCAGCAGCAGGACATGCTTGGTGTCACCATGACTGGCATAGGCGCAAGCGAGAAGATCGGCCTGCTGCGTGCGCGTCGGCATGCCGGTGGAAGGCCCGCCACGCTGCACGTCGATGATCACCGCCGGGATTTCCGCGAAATAGGCCAAGCCGAGGAATTCCTGCATCAGCGAGATGCCCGGCCCCGACGTGGCGGTGAAGGCGCGGGCGCCGTTCCAGCCCGCCCCGATCACCGTGCCAATGGCGGAAATCTCATCCTCCGACTGGACGATGGCGAATTTGTTGTGGCCTTCGGCATCGACGCGGTACTTCTTGCAATGCTTGCCGAAGGCCTCGGCGACAGAGGTCGAGGGCGTGATCGGATACCAGGCCGCCACCGTGGCGCCGCCATAGACGCAGCCCAAACCCGCTGCATCATTGCCGTTGACGAAGATGCGGTCACCCACAGCGTCCAGCTTCTCGACCTTCAGGCCACAGAGCTCGGACAGATGCTCCCGCGCATAATCATGGCCCGTGTGCAGCGCCTGGCGGTTGGGCGCGATCAGCGCATCCTTGCCCTTGTACTGCTCGCCGATCAGCTGCTCCAGCACCGCGAGATCGATGCCCAGCAGATAGGCCAGCGCGCCGACATAGGTGATGTTCTTGAAAAGCTGGCGTTGGCGCGGGTCGGAATAGGCGGCGTTGCAGATTTCCGTCAGGGGCATCGGCACGACATGGATGTCGCGGCGGAATTTTGACGCCGGCACCGGCCGCGAGGAATCGTAGAAGAGATAGCCGCCCTGATCGATCGAAGCGATATCCTTGTCCCAGGTCTGGGGATTCATCGCCACCATCAGGTCCACCCCGCCGCGGCGGCCTAGCCAGCCCTGGCCGGAGACCCGCACCTCATACCAGGTGGGCAGGCCCTGGATGTTCGAAGGAAAGATGTTACGGGAGGAGACCGGCACGCCCATGCGCAGGATGGCGCGGGCGAACATTTCATTGGCCGAGGCCGAGCCCGAGCCGTTGACGTTGGCGAACTTGACGACGAAGTCGTTAATGGCGGTTATAGGGCCCGGCATGCATACCCCGTCTTCGGCGCTTCGAGCAGGAATTTCTGCATGTCCCAGGCCCCGGTCGGACAGCGCTCGGCGCAGAGGCCGCAATGCAGGCAAAGGTCTTCGTCCTTGGCCATGATGCGCCCGGTCTTGAGCCCGGCGGCAATGTAAAGGTCCTGGTCCTTGCGCAGCGCCGGCGCCGTTAGGCGCGTGCGCAGCTCATCTTCCTCGCCATTGGCGGTGAAGGTGATGCAGTCCATTGGGCAGATATCGGTGCAGGCGTCGCATTCGATGCATTTGGGGCCGTTGAAGACCGTCTGGACGTCACAATTCAGACAGCGCTGCGCCTCGGCAAAGGCCTGGGTGAGGTCGAAGCCCAGTTCGACCTCCAGTTTCACGTCCTTCAGCGTCTTTTCGATCGGGGCATGCGGCACCCGGTAGCGATGGTCGTTGGAGATATCGTTGTGATAGCTCCATTCATGGATGCCCATCTTCTGGCTGGAGAGATTGATCATGGGCGGCGGCCGCAGGCCTACATCCTTGCCCTGGCACTGAAGATCAATGGAAATGGCGGCGTCATGGCCATGCGCCACCGCCCAGATGATGTTCTTGGGGCCGAAAGCGGCGTCGCCGCCGAAAAAGATTTTCGGATTGGTGGACTGCATGGTGCCGGAATCCACCTTGGGCATGTCCCATTTGTCGAACTCGATGCCGATGTCGCGCTCGATCCAGGGAAAGGCGTTTTCCTGGCCCACCGCCACCAGCACGTCGTCGCATTCCATCACCACATCCGGCTCGCCCGACGCCGCCAGGCTACGGCGGCCCTTGGCGTCATATTCCGCTTTCACCTTCTGGAACTTCACCCCGGTCAGCTTGCCCTTGTCGTGAAGGAATTCCCGCGGCACCAGGTAATTGTGGATCGGGATACCTTCATGCATGGCGTCTTCCTTCTCCCAGGGAGACGCCTTCATTTCCTCGAAGCCGGAACGCACCACCACATTCACGCTCTCGCCGCCCAGGCGGCGGGAGGTGCGGCAACAATCCATC
>Ga0265313_10001436_pt1 | contig 22256 bp, 19 predicted proteins | sample 4123metaG_FD_203122 | JGI IMG/M metagenome (GOLD analysis project Ga0265313, IMG submission 203122) | Rhizosphere microbial communities from Carex aquatilis grown in University of Washington, Seatle, WA, United States - 4-1-23 metaG | ecosystem: Host-associated > Plants > Roots > Rhizosphere >...
ACACTACACATATGACTTTGTCGTCCGGACGAAAGGCATAAACATGCCAATCCGGAGCTTTGGAAATCACCTCGTAGCCGATTGTTTTATTGATTATTTTGATGGCGCCGGGCGTCACATAGATGACATGATCGCCGCTTAAATACTGCTTTTGCTCGATCCTCCACTCCGCGATTTTTTCGGCAAGTGCAGCCGGTGAAAAAAGGAAACAAGACTCGAGAAGAACCAGAAATGCAGCCAAATTTCTTGCTTTTTTAGCCCTTCTCATTTCGATTTCTTCGCTCCGAAACCGACACCCAATCCCATGTCCGAAAAAATGGAAGCAGCCTCATTACGCCGTTTGGCGGAAGTCATGATTTGATCGGTGCGCACCGGTTTAAAACCACTGGGAATGATAAATTCCGACGGCTGAAAGGGCGCGGTATGGCAGCTTTTTGTATCCATCATCGTAGCCGGGAAATTGGTTCGAGTCGCAGTCAGAGTGTGCAATCCAGGCTCGGACACGACAGATGTGTATCGCAAAGGAATGCCATCAATGCGACTCATCTTCCAATAAGCAATCAGCAGGTCTTCAACCTGAACCGGCAGCTCGGGTATCTTGGCGATCCAGATTTCGTCGCCGCCGCCCCGATAGATTTTTGCCGACAAGCAACCGACTGGTTTCTCTGAAACATAGTGAAATTGGCTGGGCAGATTTCTGTCTTTCCTTTCTTTGTATTCGCGCTGCGCAAAAAACGCATCTCTTTTGACGCGGCATATAACTTTGTCATCGCGGCGAAAAGAATAGATGTCCCAATCCGGATACTTGGAGACAATCTCGAAACCTTCGGTTGTGTTGGTGATCTTGGCTGCTTTGGGTGAAAGAAGAATGACATGATTTCCACTCACGCCATGGTTTTGCTCCAGTCGCCATTCCTTCTCGGCGGCTGAGACAGGCGTCGCCAAAAGCAGTGCTGAACAAAGGAAAGGAAGTGCAAAACTGGCAAGTAAACCAGAAGAGCACAATGGCTTATGAAAACCGAACCGCAGATCAATATTCGTCAATGTGCAAAAGAACAAAACCGCACCTCAGCACTCCAATACTTATTCTTCCCTGCGGAGCACAAGGCGGATCGCATTTAAATTCTATAAACCGTAGCAGCTTAAACCGTCCGATCAGCAAGCCCGAACGATCGTGACGCTAAGGCAGCGGCTCTTCGTCATCAAGAGCGGAAGGGAACTTAATAGGCACTGAGACTATCGCCAGAGACTCTTCACCGCGGAGATATTCCACTTCCAAAACCGTATTGTGTGGATTCTCGAAATCGACGCAAATGCAGGTGGACTGTACGACTGCCGCAGCATGCGTCTGCCCTACACGCATCTCGCATGGGGCATGATGCTTGAGTTCGTAACCATATTCGGGAAAACGCGTTATGCAAGTAATGTCTTCTGAAAAGCGCTCTTGAGACTCGAAGCGCTCGACATGCAATGACAAGCGCACGTTCTCCAGTGAATAGGCGATATGGCTGGCAGCCGCTATGACTGGCGTCGGAGTGGCCATCAGTACCTTCACCGCTTTGGCATTTTGGTGAATTGTCAGAGGACCGTATTTGGTTACCGGTTTCGAAAGTTCTTTCATAACAGCATGCTCGCTTAGGTCAATGTGCTAGACCCAGAAACGTTGTTATTCAAACGTCTCGAATCATGGCGAAGGGTATCTGGACAATTGCTTGCCCTATTACAACGATAGCAGAGGAAGCTTGGCAATACCTGAGAGCTTTTGCTCTTCCTATCTTCGCTGATGGTTAGCGGCATCGGTCTGATCTGGATTTGCCACCTACCAGTCAGGTAGAAAATATAGGTTTACATATTTAGATGGCAAGCTATGGTGATTGCAATGAGTCACGATTCTATTAACGAAAACGCATACAGCCTGGCGCAGGACATCGATCGCGGTAATGGTGAGCAGGTGGCTGCAAAATTACGCATATTTCTATGATCTTTTATAGTATCTCGAATATAAAAGAATGAACGCGAGGAGAACCGGCTGATTGAGCCGGTTCCCACTCGTGTTCATTCTGTCTCGATCAACCGACCAATGCAGAGTTCATGCTGCTTTGGCAGGGCTCAGGTCAGGCAGCCTTGGCCGGGCGCAATGGCAGTCGGTCCCACCACTGGCAGCCGGCATCGGGTACAGCGGTATAGCTCCAGTAGCCGTAGTTGTCTGCAGTCGGAACAGCGGGCACGTACCAGCCGATCTGATCCGTCTGCATATTGTGATCGTCGGTGCGCATACCTTGTTCGTTGACGTTGTTCGTCTTCTTCTGATCCTTGCACGCGCAATCGACGCAAAGCAATTGCGGGGCGCAGAAGGATGTCTCGCGCCAGAGCTTGCAGCCGGTGGCGCCGCAGCCCTTGCAAACGTAGTCGGATGGTACGCCCGTCTTGGCGTAGTCTAAGCTCGTCATTTGCGGTCTCCGAAATGGAGTAAGTGTGAATCTAAGTGAGTGACAGTGCCGCAGCGGAGTGTCGTTGTTTTACTCAACGACGATCTCCGCTCAGCACACGAACGATTTCTAGCTCGCTGTTACTCCTTGTCGAACTCGCCCGCGAAGAACTGGTCGATGACCAGCTTATGCAGCGGGAAGGCGATCTCCGGCAGCTCGTCGGCAGCGAATTCCTTCGCATCGAGAGCGTCGGAGCCGTGCTGGATGACGCCGTCGGATGAGTCGGCGAAATAGAACATCAGGTTCTGGTTGCGGCCCGGAGGCGTGAGGATGCGCACCGGAAGCTCACCGGCGGTGATGGTCATGCCGCCTTCTTCACCGGTTTCGCGAACGCTCGCCGCCGACGGATGCTCGCCGGTATTGAGGAAACCGGCCGGCATGCACCACTTCTTGTTGGCGCGCTGGACCAGGACGATGGTGCGTTTGTCCGTGCGCTTGCCGGGGACGATGGCGACAGCGACAAAGACCGGGGGCTCCCAGTCGATGTAGCCGCAGCCCGTCTTCTCGTCCATCTTCACGCACTTCTTGCGCTCGATTCCCTCGATGGGAACGAGACGGGTCTTCTGTCCGCACTCGGGGCAATACTTGCCCGAAAGCTTGCAGTTCTTCTCGTCGATCTGAACGTTTGTCGGTTCGCTCATCGTCTACTCCTTATTGCCGTCGGTTACGGCAGAAGCTCCGCGGGGGCGGAGGTTGGGTTGTGTCTTGTTGCGCCCTTCATGCGCCGTGCCGTCGGGCCTCTGATGGGGGAAAACGCGCAGCGAAGGATCGCTTGTCTCGTCGAAGGCGACGAGATTGAGATCCTCGATGTCACGCTTGACCATCGGCCAGTCGTAGGCAAAGAGCGGATTGTGGGCGTTGCCGAGGCGGTCGAAGATACGCACTTCAAACGAGATGCGCACGAAGGTGCGCCAGACGCGAATGCTGGTCGGCTTGCCGCGATGGACGCAATAGCAGTCCATCAAGGTCATTTCGCCGTCTTCCGGAGTCCACTCGAATTCCGAGTTGCTGAGCGCCACCTGGCGATTCATCTCCCAGAAGAAGTTGTGTTTCGCTTCGTCGAGCCGGTCGAAGTCGAAGGGCTGGACATAGTATCCGGTCGGCACCGCATTCGATACCGTGTACGAATGGTTGCCGCGCACCTTGGGAATCCAGCGGGCTCCCTGGAAGCCGTCCACATGGCAGGGCGCCTCCCGTTGCAGCAAGCCCACCTCCACCCAGCCGCCGTCGACGGTCAGGTAGCAGTAGTACTCGTCGATGCACGGATTGATCAGCGCTTCCAGATTGGCGGCGCGCCGGAGAATCGGCTCGACCAGCGCAAGCTTGCCCGGCAGGCGGTAGTCGGAGCCGGGAAACTTGACCGGCAGGTCGAGGGTGCGGGGCATGGACAGAGCCGGATCACCGAGGGCGGCGGTGAGCTCGGGCGGCAGCTTGCCCATCGAAAACGGCCGCCGCGCCGCTTTGAAGTGCTTGAGGTCGAACGGCTGGTTGAGGGTGGCGATCACCGGATGCGACCGGTCCACCTGGATGATGTTGCTCTTCGCCGAGCCGTGGAAGCGGATGCCACCACGCTTAGAGAAGGCCGGGATGGTGAAGTGTTTGCCGCGGTAAGCGGCCTGGTCAACGTTGCTTGCGTCCATATTGGCTTCCTTTCGCACCACTGCCGGTGCTGAGAAATCGGGTCCTGTTACAGGGTGAGATCACGCAAGCCCTTCCGAAGCGGCAGCACGCCGCTGTGAGACTTGCTGCGCGAACTGCTCCAGAAGAGCGACGTTGTCGGCGCCTTCGTCACCGGTGACGGAAGGCTCTTGATTGGCGGCGACAGAGACGATGAAGTCCTGCAACTCGCCCTGATAGGGATCGACCGGATCAAACGGCATTTCTTCGCCGTTCACCGTGATGGTGCCTGTGCCGCGCGGTCCGAGCGTCTCCAGGCAACGAATCACGCCCTTGCTGCCGAAGATTTCGACAACCCTGGGCGCGCGGAAGACGACGCTGGAGAGAATCTGCGCAGTGATGCCCGATTCGAAAACCAGCGCCACGACCGAGGTTTCATCATGCGCAGAGCCGAACACGGGGCTCGACACCACACAGGAAGATTCCTTGACCTTGTCCTTGCCGGTCAGCCAGGTGACGAGATCGAGGCTGTGAGTGCCCAGCGCCGCCAGACTCCACCACTGACCGAGCTTGTCGTCGGCTCGCCAGTCCGCCTGTTTCGCCTGCATCGTCCAGCTCACATTGATGTGCCGAATGATGCCGATTGGGCTCTGAGCAGGGTTTTCACCCAGGAGCAGTTTGACCTTGCGATGCCCGGCGTGATAACGCAGGTGGTAGCCCACCGTGAGTTTCACCTTGGCCGCTTTGCACGCCGCGACAATCGCCCTCGCGTCCTCAGCGCTTGTCGCCAGGGGCTTCTCGACGAAGACATGCTTGCCCGCTTTGGCGCAGGCGATCGCCTGCTGAGCGTGCAGTTTGTCCGGAGACGCGATGATCACCGCGTCCAGTTCCGGGTCGGCCAGGAAGGTGCCCAGGTCGCTGAAGGCCGCTTGCGCGGACTTCGCTCCATGCTTCTCGGCAAACTTCTCCGCCTTCTGCTGATCGCGCCCGAGGACGGACCAGAAGACCGCGCCGGCGATTTTCGCCAGCGCCGGAATAAGGCGTTCATCAGCAATCGAGCCCGGTCCGATCAGACCGACCCGAATTGTTTTGATTTCGACTTCTGCCATAGTTGTCCTCTCATTTGTTCAGGAAGGAACGGATTCTCGAAAGGATTTTCCGCTCGCCCGAGCCACGCACCAGAACCTTGCGGTCCCGGCCAATATTCTCGGCGTAGCCGTCCAGATTGGCGAGGAAACAGCGCAGCTCGGCGACGTTCAAGGTCTCGGCACAGACGCCGAATCCGTTGCGCCCCACCACATGCGAGTTAACCTGCTGCTCGTAGACAGCCAGCGGAATCAGGTATGCCGGAATGCCCAGATACATCACCTCCGATACCAGCGAGTGACCGCCGGTGGAGATGAGCGCTTTGCACTCGGCCAGGTGATCGAGGAAGCGCGGGTCGCCATGCCTGCGCAACTTGACGTTGGCAGGTGCCGACAATGCCAGCGCTTCCGGCAGCTCTTTGACGAAGACGGTGAAGCGAAACTCCGGCGCTTGTGCAAGCACTTGCAGCACTTCGTCAAGCGGCTGCACGAATTCGCGCTGCGAGGAGATGTAGACCATTATCGAATTGCTCGGCTCCGTCTGACGACGGCGCCGTCGCAGGGCGACAATCGCCGGCTTGATGATGGGCGGAAGAATCGTCACACGCTGAGCCGCCTTCGGGTTTTTCTTGACCCGAAAGAAGCTGCAGGCAATCCGCGCTTCGGCACGCGGGAAGAAGAGCCTGAGCCGCGCTACTTCGTCGAGGCAGTTGGTGCCGCCCAGTTCCTCGGTGTAATCGCCCGCCAGATACTTGCTCTGTTGGTCGATGGTCACCATAGGGGCGCCGTGTCTGTAGGCGTACTGCGCGGAGACCGGGCAGTAATCAGAGATGACGAGATCCGGTTTTCCAATCAGGCATTGCGCGATTTCCATGGCGGCGAGATTGATCGCCTCATGGTCCAGGCCCCGCTTCTTGTCCTCAGCGATGCGCCGCGCCGTTTCAGCGAGATCCAGCCCTGTCTTGTTGCCGACATAGAAAGGAACCGACACCGGCACCACGGTCACATTCGCGTTGCCCGCGAAGTGCTTTGCGTAGAATGCCAGGCTCTCGCCGTAGACGAAAAGGACGATTTGACAGTCGCCAGCCAGGTTATCGAGGAGTGGAAGCTGCCGGTAGGTGTGACCCATACCGATGCCGCACACTCCGTAGAGAATCTTTGCTTTGTGCATATTTTCTCCTATTCAATTGGCCCGCACTTTCGTGCGTACCTTACGGGAACGCGCCTGCTTAAGCGCGCTCCCCATCCAGAGTGTGGTTGATGAATGCCATCGAGCCTTCCAGCTCCATGACTTTGACAGTGGCTTTGACGCCACCAAAGAGGTCGTCGGTCGCCAAGGCGACGCCGAGCCCTGCGGTCAGCTTCTCGCGCACGCCCTTGTCCGGATTGCCCGAGAGCACCGCCTTGCCGCCGGCGAGAACGATGTCGGCATTGACGGTGTCAAGGAAGTACGGATAGAGCCTGTGCAGTGCCGCCAGAGAACCGAGGCGCCGCGCCTTCTCCACCCCGTCATTGAGACGCGGCAGAAGAATGCTGTGCACCGCCGTCGGTGACGTCGCAGCATAGTGCTCATCCTTGAGGAGGAAGGCTGAGCGCCCCTGGTAGCCAGATTTGACGGCATCGGTGGAGAGATGCCTTTCGACATCTTCCGCTTTCGTCGTCATCGGACGCGTACCGCAAACAGCCACCAGCCTGTCGCCTTCGATTCTCACCAGCGTCTTGTTGCCGGAGAAAACCTTGTGACCGCGACTGACAGCCGAGAGCGTGACAGCCGTCTTGCCCGAGCCGGAATGACCGACCAGAAGCGTCAGACCGCCATCACCGAGGTCGAGGGCAGCGGCGTGGACGGGATAGAGACCACGCTTCAACCAGGCCAGGCGCGCCGCGCCGTAGCTCAGGAAAAGCAGGTCCATCAGCGATGCTTCGCCTTGCCACTTACCGCGCAAGCGATGCAAGCCGCCTCTTACGAAGAGGCTGCAATTTTCGCTTTCCTCGAAGCGGACAATCAAGTCCGGCTTCTTGCCCAGCGCGATTATGGTCTTCACGAACTGCGCCGACGGCAGATAGGCTTGCGCCAGGAGGCGGGCCGTCGCATCGTCGAACACTGGCTGCGGCACGTCGATGCGCATCAGCAGCGAACCGGGCAGCATAACATCATAGCTGAATCTGCTCATTGCGCACCTCCTTTCTTGGTTTTCGAATTTGCCAATTCGGCCACCAGCCGCGCCACTTCACGCGCGCCGCCGGCACCGAATTTGTCCACCAGCTGGCTCGTCAGTGAAAACGCCGGCGCACGCTCTCTCGAACTGCGCCGCGTTTCCATCCGCCACTGAATGGCCCGGTCCATCGACTCGATGCTTTCGGCCAGATGGCGTTCCAGCACCCGCTTCGCCGTCTTGGAACCACACGACTTCGTCACGGCGAGGGCGACCTTCTTCAGCACAACCGTCTGTTCTGCGCTGTAGTCGATGGCCTTGCCCGGCAGCAGATGATGCCAGTCCACATGCCCGTCCACCATGTCGGCTTCCAGCAGCATGAAGAGCTGCTGCCCCTGACTGTCGTTGGCAGGCGGCAGCCAGATGGTGGGAATATCGAAGCGGGCGGCGTCATAGACGTTGCCCAACCCCGGCGTCATGAGCGCGAACTTGGCGCCCTTCAGCACTTCCTGCATCTCGGCCCGACTGAGATTCTTGACGCCGAATTCAGCCAGTTCGTCGGCGATGCGCGCATTGGCGGCGATGCACTTGTTGGCCGCGATCACCACCTCCACGTTCTGCGCCACCGCGGTGAACGCCTCGACGATGAAGCGCGCGTAGGCGAGCGTGCCTTCCGCGCTCCAGAACGGGTTATTCAACCCGCCCAGATTGAGCAGCACGGTGTCGCGAACGCCGGAGGCGTGAGCGACATCTCCAATAATCGGCGGCACCACCCGCACCCGCTCCGCGTTGAACAGATGCGACTCTTGTTGCAACCGCTCGCGCACTCCGAAGAAGTCCTGAGCGATGTACAGGTCGGCATCCTTCACCACCTGCGGTATCGTCTTCCAATACCAGGTGAGCGGGTCGTAGATGACGACAGTCAGTCCCGCAGCCCGAGCCTTCTCGGCCATGCAGAAATCCAGCGCGGTGAGAAAGATGTCGTACTGCGAGAAGATATCAGCGAGCACCGCATCCGAAAGCTCCGCGGGCACGCCAGTTACGTCGTGCAGGGAGTCATAGGGAAGCGGGCGCTGCAAGTCGAGCGTGAATCCGACGCCGACGTAGCCGACCTTGCCGAAGTGCTCCCGCAGGTGGGGGAAGCAGTCAGCAATGGCGGCAGTCGGTCCGAACCCGAACGGCTCTGCGTTGAGCAGAAGCCGCTTCTTATTCATAACGCTGTTGTCCATAGATAAGCCTCCCCAGGAGATTCAGTTGTTCGCGCTTGCGCAAACCCGCCAACTTGGCGAGATTGGTGTAGCGCGGTTTCTTCGATGCATGCATGTACGCGTCGCGCTGGTTCAGGCCCTGACCGGACATGAAACCGTCGACGCGCCAGCCGAGAGCGGACGGGTCATCCTGACGGCTGACGCCGTAGGCGATGTAGGCGACAAAGCGCGTCTTGTCGGAGAGATTGGCGCTGTTGGCGTGGGTCGTCCTGCTGTCCCAGCTGATCAGGCTGCCCGCCCGCAAGGGGAAAGGCTGAGCGCGATCCTGCACAGGCAGAACGCTCGGGTCGCTCAGGTCCAGCTCCACATATTCGCCGGCATTCTTGGCCATCGAGCCGTAGCGACCGAAAAACTTCTTCGAGCCCGGAACACCGACGAAAGTGCCGCGCTCCTTCGGACAATCCGCCAGCGCCAGAACACCCTGCACCGTGCGGAATTTGGGGTGTACATTCGGATTCTGGTCGACGTGCAACGGCAGAGCCTTCGACTCCCCGTGACCGGGAAGCTTGATGCCCAACCGGTCGAACGTCGTCCACAAGTCCGCACGCCCCCAGATCAGGACATAGTGCAGATAGACGCGGACGGACTGCCGGAGCTGTGCGATCGCATCATCGTGGTAGATTTCGAAAAATCCACGCGATGCAATCGGCACACCGGCTTCGTCTGCAGGCATGGCGTCCCAGGTCTCCGGCTTGTCGAGGTCGCATTTGCCGTCGCTGGCTCCAAGCATCAATTCGCCCATGCGAGCGATGGTGGCAGCGCAGAGCTCCGGCGAAACGACGTTGAGACCAATGACGATGCCATAGCGCTGCCAGCAGGCGACGAAGTCCTTCTCCTGTGTGAGAGGGTCGAAACCGACGGCATAGCCCTCAGCGTCGACGGGAAAACGCCCACCGAAAGCCACTTCGCTGTCGTCGTAGCCGGCATAGCGAGCGACGATTTCGGGAAGCGCGCAGCGGACCTGAAGCAGGCGGACAAGCTGCATCAGCAGGTCGTCGAGCACTTTTCCACCATTTGAACATGCGTCGATACGCGCGACGAGGTCACGCACTTCTTTGTTGATGATGTACATGTTGTTCTCTCCTTCCAAATAGAAAACCGCTCGCACAAGCAAACGGTTCTCAGGGGTTCGATCAGGTGAAGGCGGCTCAGAAGCTGCCTTGGCATGCGAACAATTCAGCGCCAGGTCAGACGAAGAACCCTCAGGAAGAACACCAAAACACGTTTTTCAACATGCCGGAGAACACCAGAACGGCTGCCCGTCATGGATGTTTTTGGTGTTAAACCTGTGGGTAAGTAGTGAGTGAGTGACCTGTAGTGAATTTGTCGCGGAAAAGATATATGCGTTTAAGCTAATTTAGCGCCTGACTCAAGCGCAAATTCAGTTGCCTATTTGTATCACTTGGCAACTTAAATTCAGTCTCAGACGATCGCTTGCACAGACTTATGCAATCTCGCGCAAGGTTGGTGGAGGTGCTTGCCAAACGGTTCAAGCAGCCAGCGTGAAAGGCTGGCTCCAGGCGGCATTGCCGGTGTCAGCCGGCATATCAAAAGCAGCAAAGTAACGGAATATCTCTGACCCGGCAAGCTCGCACACCGGGAAAAACTTAATTACTTTGCCGATTCGACCAGCGGCAATCTAATTGAGAAAGTACTGCCCTTACCAACTTCGCTTTCTACTTCAATCGACCCATGGTGAAGTTCAATAAGCTCTCTGGCAATCGGCAAACCCAATCCCGTGCCCTCCTTAGCGGCAGTGGACTGAAGGCGGTGAAAGCGATCGAAAATCAGTTTTTTGTCCTTTTCCGGTATGCCCGGACCCTGATCGCTGATGCGAACTATTACTTGCTTATCCGCTTTTTCAGTGCTTACAGAAACGGTTGAATCGCTCGGGGCAAACTTGACGGCATTCGACAACAAGTTGGCAAAGACCTGCTCCAGCCAGAAGGCATCTCCTTCAATCGTGTCGGAGCGGCCGTGTTTATAACTTTCGGCAATCACCACCTTCTTTTCGTCAGCCAGAAGTTTGATGCCGTCCAGACATTTATCCAATAACGGCTCGAGCTGGATTGGCTTATGTTGCAGGGGAACAGCACCGGTGCGCAATTTTTCAAGCTGAAGAACACTGTCAATGAGCGCAAACATGTGGTCGCAGGCATTCTGCACAGTGTTGAGCAATCGCGTTCCTTTCTCGTTCAGACTTCCCAACATACCCTGAGCCAGCATTTCCAGATAGTTTCTCACTGATTGCAAGGGCGTGATCAGATCGTGGGTGATCATGGCCGTCACCTCTTCTCTCATTCTTTTGGCTGCTTCGATTAACTCGGCGGCATAATGAAAGTTCTTGTCCAGCTCAGCGATTTCATCATTACCGCCGACTGGAGGAAGCAGACTATCTCCATGCGCCAGTCTTTTGGCATTGTCACTGAGCACAGAGAGGCGATCGACCAGATGTTTGCTGTAAAAGGTGGCTGCTGCAACGGCCACGAACACACTCACAGCAAGCGCACATCTGAGCAGCAGTTCAATCTGATCTCGAATCGGCTTGGTCAGGTCATCGTCGCGGATCTGAAGGCTGCGGCGCCCCAAACGGAACATAGCCACACGCATTGATTGATTGATGTTTGATTCAATTTCCCTTTGCGCCTCCAGCAAATCATATTTGTCGCAGGTGCCGGCACGCATCTTTTCTCGGGTCAGAGCCACTCTTCGCTGCACGTACTCAGTGCCCTGCTCGAAGGCATCGAGATCTTGCTGATTGGCCGGCAGTTTCTTAAGTTCAACGAAGGACTTTCTAATATCAAGAAGCCACGGATCCAACCTATTGGTGGAAAGACAGAAATAAAACGAGTACTTTCTCATTTCTTCGGCAATATTGACGATGTCGCGCATGATGCGATTGGCGCCGTCATTGAATTTCTTGTGATTATTGACGATTTGTGCTTTTTGCTCCACCTGGTCTTGAAGGTTGATCAGCCAGGCAAAGACGCCCAGCTCAAAACAAAGCGGAACGCATACCAGAAGCAGTCCTTTGTGCAGCAATGTCAGCTTCATTGAGACTTAATCGCCTCCGGCTCTTGTGACAAGGGCAACTGCACTGCAAAAGTACTGCCTTTGCCTGACTCGCTTTCAACAGATATGGAGCCGTGGTGCATTTCAATGAGTTCTTTGGCAATCGGCAGTCCCAAGCCTGTTCCTTTCACAGACGCTGTCGAGTCGACGCGATGAAAGCGCTCGAAAATCAGTTTTTTGTCAGCCTCCGGTATGCCCGGACCCTGGTCGTTGATGCGAATTTCCAGCTTGTCGTCTATCTTGACGGTAGTGACAGTGACTGAGGTATTTTCCGGTGAATACTTAATCGCGTTGCCCAATATGTTGACTAAAACTTGCTTGAGCCAGAATTCGTCACCGCTTACAAAGACAGAGCCGGCCTGATTGTATTGATCTATCATGGTCATGTTTTTGTTGGCCGCCATCAAACGAACCGAATCGAGACAACCGTCTAAAAACGGCAACAAATCAATAGGCGCAACTTGCAATTGCAAATTACCGGAACGCAGCTTTTCCAGTTGCAGGACATTGTCGATTAGGTCGACCATGTGCCTGGAGGCGTTTTTCGACGTGGCTAAAAGTTTTACTCCTCGCTCGTTCAATTCGCCCAGAGAGCCGCGTTCTATCATCTCCAAATAACTGCGCACGGACTGCAAAGGCGTTTTCAAATCGTGACTGATCATGGCCGTCACTTCTTGCCGCATTCGCTTTGCGGCTTCAATCAATTCAGCCGCACTGTGAAAGGTTTTATCAAGCTCAGCCACCTCATCGCTGCCGCCGATTGGAGCATGCAATGGCGTTCCAGAAGCCAGTCTCCTGGCGTTGTCACTGAGGCGAGATAAACGATCAACCAGCTGTTTGCTGAACACTATCGCCACACCAAGAGCCAGCAAAACGCTTACACCAAGTGCGCATTTGAGAAGAAGTCTAATATTTTGGCGAATTTTCTGGCTGGGGACATCATCGATAGCAAGGCTGGTCCTCTCCGCCAGTTCGAACATTCCTGCCCTCAAAGTGGCAACAAGATGCTGATCTATTTTTCCCTTGGCCCGCGTCACGATTTCATGCATGTCTTCGAAACGGGCGGTGCGGAGCTGCGCTTTCAACTGTTTTATATCTTCAAGAGCCAGTTCCAGCCCGGTTTCGCAGGCCTCGACGCGAGGAAGCAACTCCGGATCATCCTTTCCCAACACCTTCAAGTCCTGAATTTTGGCTTTGATGTCGGCTATGCATTCGCCTACTATTTTTTGCTGCAGCCTCTTATCCAGTGACCGGGAAAAATTGAACTGCACGGTATCGCTTATGATCACGCCATCGCAGACAATCAAGTTGACTATGTCATTGATTTTCTTATTGTGATTGACTCGCTGAGCCTCTCTTTCCACCTGGTCTTGCAGGTAGATGAGCGTGGCGAAAATACTCATTTCGAAGCACAAGGGCAAAGCGACAAGCAGCAGTCCTTTGCGTAATAACGTAAGCTTCATATCGCCGCCACGAAGGTTTTGTTCAACTCAACCTCAAATAGCCGGCGCCGAAAAGGCATTCATGTTTTGACATCACTGCTTTATCGCGGGGAGCCGATGAGACATTTTACTGCACCGCTTTAGCGTCTAGAGTTTCTGCTCGCTGTTTGGCTTGATCCTCAGTTGCCGCAACAGCCAGAGGTAAAAAGGCAAAGAGACTTCGCAAAGGCTTAGTTGAAACTCACGATTAGCTGCAGTTTACGATCGCCAAAACACCTGTTTGTCCGTGCCCTCTCGTGAGCTGCGCAATATTGCAGAAGCTAGATGAGAGTTCTGAAAGGTAGTAGTGATGTATTTCCCTTGCTGCAACTATGTGGCAAATGTTTAGACTTAATTTGCATCTCTTCGTTCATTTTTTCGGCTGTCAGCCACCAAAAACCCGAACCCGGCTAACCTAACTTCTTTCTTTCGGCACCCCTGTGTTGATGGAATGAAACCGCTGTGGGTAAGGGCTGCCGCATTTGGACGAAGTTCAGTTTCGCTGAAGAGCTCGGCGCGGTGCCGAGTTCAAGCATCTTCAACAATCCAGCGGCCTCTGTGCCACTGGATAAACCGTATTCAAGGAAAACACCATGTCCGAACGAAATTTGGCGGTCATCATCGGCGGCATCTTGCTCGTCGGTCTTGTCCTCTTGGCCCCCTCTCTGCTCAACAGACCCATCCTGCCCGAGGTTACGCAAACCAACGTCCAGGCTGAGGTCATCAACTCCGACCGTCCGGTCGTTCTGCTCGTCACCGACAATGGCTGCGCCGCGTGCAAGGACGTTGCTCACAAGCTGAAGGCCAAGGGCGACCAGGACAAATCCGTAAAGTTCATGCAGATCCCGGCAGCGGTTATCGGTGCGCCTGACACGGCACTGCCGATGGTGCTGGTCATGCTGCCCGGTGTTCCGCAACCCATCTACACCAAGGAGCAGTTCAACGCCGGCAATCTCGACGCGATCGTGACGAAGATTGGCGAGATTGAAGCTCTGAACAAGGAACTCGTCGCCAAGAACAAGCCGTTCGACGACCAGATCGCTGACGTCGAAAAGCGCGCCCAGACCGCTCTTGCCCCCATCCAGGCGGAGCTCGATGCGGCTATGGCGCCGTTCAAGCAGCAGGCGAAGGACATCCAGGCACGTTTGAAGACGGCGCTCGGTGACCTGCCGGACCAGCTCAAGAACGCGAAGACCCAGGACGAAGCCCTCAAGATCCAGGCCCAGATCATGGCCAAGGCTCAGCCGTTCCAGGACGAGATGACCGCTCTGCAGCAGAAAGCTGCCGACGCGACCAAGGATATCCGGGACCGTGGCGCGGCTCTGATGAAGCCCTTCCAGGACGAAGCGGCTGCCATCGAGGCGAACCGTGAAAAGGCTCTGGGAGACCTCGAAGCCAAGATCCAGAAGGCTGCCGGCGAGCTCAAGCAGCTCTAAGCGCCTTCCAGCCGTATGATGCGCTCCGCAAAAGGGTGTATTAGCCCGGCGACTGCGGGCGGTGAAGTTCCTAAAGGAACCTTCGCCGCTCGCTTTTTTGGCTCGTTTTACTATACTCCATAGCATTGCTCTCACAACGAAAGAAAACTGAGCGCCGATGGGGGATTGGACCCCATCGACACCCGTGGTTTTTCGCTGCCCCGGCAATGTGCCCACTGCGTGCTGTACTTGGCTTGGAGGCAAGCGAACACGCGGTCGGCAAATGGTCGGAACAACACGGCAGTGCGGTTCAGTTGTTCTTAGGAAGCACTGGAATTTCGATATGGAAGGTGTGGCGACTGGGAATTCTGATCATCGGGTCCAGCTTTTCCTCCTGCAAGATTTCGAACACCCGGCGCGAAACGCCTTTCAGAGTGCCGGGATCGAGAGGCTGTCCATCGAAATAATCACGCGGAAAGTCAATCTCCTCTTCAGGAATCGTGTGAACGTGTGAGGTGGCTTCGCCTCGCCTGGCGCAGCCATGCATATAAGCGGGAGCGCTTTCGAGTATCTTATTGGCGGCCTCGGTTAACACTTTCAGTTCCTCGGCGCGCTTTTGTTCGGCAGCAACTTGCCTGGAATTGGCAACTTCATCGTCATTGCTCTTGTACCAATGTCCGATGTTGGCTGCGTATTGAATGCTTTTTCTTAGGCTCATGAAATTCGTCCTGTTTGTTGATGCGCCTGCCTACTGCGCGCTCCATGCGCGACAATCCTGCAGGCTATGGAATAGGTAGTGGCGATGACAAATACGCAGTGCGATTGAGACAAGGAAAAAACAGTGGCAAGTGCGGCAAACAACACTGCAGCAGCAGGCATAACCACAAGAGAGCACTTTGAGAATCCTGACTGTAATTTCGCGAAACACGCAAAAATCCGGTCCTGGATTGCTTCTTCCACGATGCCGGCAGCAAAACCGAGATGTTTGTTCTCCTCTTTTGAACTAAATCGCCTTAAGCAACTAAACATCAGCCTCTTGGCATCCTGGCGCAGTTCGCGCTAGTTCAGGTATGCGGGTCAAAAGTGGCGGCGCAATGCGCACTTCGAATCGATTTGCAGCTCTTAAGTTCTTTAACCAACAGTGCAGCCAACATTGCTTTTTGAACGACCAGTTTTGGCGATTTTTACATCCTTCTCGCAAGCCTCGCAACTTAGCAAAGCCCAAATGAGAGTTCTGAAACCTAATACTGGTGCACATTTGTTGAAGTTGCCAAGGTTCAAAACGCTAGGCTCTCATTAACATTCCATTGCTCTTTCTTTTGCTGTTTCACCACTTAATTTCTCGACCCAGCGTTTAAATCAGTTTCTTCCATCAGCACTCAGGTGTTGATTGAAGGATAACGCTGAGTTTTGAAAAACCGCCAAAGAAGAGCACATAGCCATACCAGCCAAGGCAGGTAAGGCATCTAGCCCCACAGGCAATTTCTGAACCGGTCGACGCCTGGCGTCGCCCCTACAGAAAGCCTGGGGGAAATCGACCACGGAGAAATCCAGGAGATACTATGCAAACACAACTCTGGCGAGAGATTCTCGCATATGCACGTTGGGCGCCATCGCCGCACAACACGCAGCATTGGAAGTTCCGACTGATCGACGAAACGCACGCGGTCCTGCTCTATGACCCGTCGCGTTTGCTCCCTGTCGAAGACGGCAAGGGTCAGTTCATGGCTGCCGGTTTCGGCATTATCCTCGAGATGATTTCGATTGCCGCCGCACCGCATGGTCTGGAGCTCAAGACCACGCTCCTCAATGTTCCTCTGGACGAGACCAAGACGTCGCCGACACCGTTCGCCAACCTCGAACTGGTGAAGCGCACGACGCCTGAGCCGCTCGATCGCGAGCTCATCCTCCAGCGCCGCACCTCGCGCCTGCCCTATCAGGACACGGCTGTTGCGCAGCCTGTGCTCGATGAGTTGGCGTCCGTGGCTGCTTCGTTCGACAACCAGCTCGAATCGTCGAACGACCCAAGCCAGGTCAATTTCATCCTTGACCTCAATGCCGACACCATGTTCCTCGATTTGCGCGTCAAAGATACGCGCGATGAAATAGGGCACTGGACTCGGTACACGATGCAACAGGCCAAGCAGACCGGCGACGGTCTGGCCGCTTTCGCCATGCTCTTTCCGGGCTGGATGATGACTCTCTTCTTCAAGCACAACTGGGTCTTCCAGATTCCGGGCGTGCATCAGCTGTGCAAGTGGACGTACAAGCGCTCCATGCGCGGCACCAAGACGGTTGCCTGGATCTCGGGCAAATTCGTCGAGCAGCCTGACTGCATCAATGCAGGGCGCATGCTGGCTCGGTTGTGGCTGACCATGACCAAGCACGGCATCTACCTGCATCCTTTCGGTTCGGTGATCACCAATCACCGCTCACATCAAGTCATGGAAGACCACTTCGTCAATCCCAATCGCCGGGATCCGCTGTGGCTTCTGGTTCGACTCGGACAAAGCGAAACGCCACCACGGGCGATGCGCTTGGATCTGGATGACATCATCGTTCCGTAAGGAACCGGAGAACATAAACCATGAGAAAATTCCTGATTTTCACGTTCCTGATTATCGCAGAGCGCATTCGGGCTGGTTTGATGCGCTGCGAGAACGTCTTCGGTCTACTCTTCCTGCCGTCCTTGAGCGGTTTCCGTGAGCGGGTCGGTCAATGGAAGGCCTGGCGCGCTTACGAGCACGCCAAGCGGACCTGTCCGGCTTATCGCGACTTCATCGCCAAGCATCCCGGCGCGCGCGTCAGGCTGAAAGGCTTGACGCCCGACATGTCGGCGATTCCGGCCATGGACAAGCCGAATTACATCCTGGCTTATTCGATCCAGGATCGCTGCGTCGGCGGCAAACTGCCCATGCGCGGTGCGGTCATCGACGAATCGTCCGGCTCGACCGGTGAACCCAACAACTGGGTGCGCGGTCCTGAAGAGCGCCGGCACGTAGCGCGCATGCTGCAGATTTCCATGCACCACATGCTGGGCAGCAAGCCGCGTCTGTTCATCAATGCCTTCGCGCTCGGTCCATGGGCGACAGGCATGTGCGTGTCGTCGGCCGTCGTCGACGTCTGCCTGCTCAAGTCGACCGGTCCCGAGATCAGCAAAATCGTCAAGACGCTGCAGAAGTTCGGTCCCGACGTCGAGTACATCATCGCCGGCTACCCGCCCTTCTTGAAGATGCTCGTCGACTCACCCGACATCGACTGGAGCAAGTATCAGATCACGGCTTTCTTCGGCGGCGAGGCTATAAGCGAAGCAATGCGCACTTACCTGATGCGCGCCTTCCGCGGCGGCGTCTTCGGCGACTACGGCGCCTCCGACCTCGAGATCAACATCGCGGCCGAGAGCGAATTCACCATCGCCATCCGCAAGCTGATCAACGACAACCCGCAGGTTCGCCACGCCTTGAATGGCAAGTTCGAGGACGCCATTCCTTCGGTGTTCCAGTACAACCCGATGGACTATGTCTTCGAAACGAACCACGAAGGCGAGCTGCTCATCACCATCGCGCGCAACACCACCGTGTCGCCGCGCATCAAGTACAACATCCATGACCTTGGTCAGGTGTTCTCCTTCAGCGACGTGATGCAGGCTCTGGAAGGGGCCGGCGTCAACACCGCGCTTCTGCCCAAGCCGCTGGCCGAGCTGCCCGTCATCCTCATGTACGGTCGCAGCGACTTCTCGGTGGCCTACTACGGCTGCAAGATCGTGCCGTCCGAAGTGGAAGGCATCTGCTACAGCACGCCTGAGTTGGCGTCGCTGGTCGACTGCTTCTGCATCGTCACCGAAGAGGACAAGAGCAACAACAAGCACTTGATCATCTGCCTGGAATTGTCCAAGGATCATGCGGCGCCGTCGCAGCAAGAGCATCGCGCCCTGCGCGACCTCATCTACCGCCGCCTCACCGAGGTCAACCAGGACTTCCGCGAGTCGATTCGCATGGTGCCGGCCGGCTACGAGCCCACCATCGAGTTCCACGCCAAAGGGCAGGGACCGTTCGCGAACAACGACATCCGCGTCAAGTGCCGCTATATCCAGAAGCGCTAACGCGTTTCTGGTGATGCGTTCTCTCTCTGCAAACGCAGGCATTCAGTCTGGTCGCCGGTATTGCACCGGCGGCTGGACCGGCCTGTAAACCCACACGAAACGAGAATCAGACATATGCAAATCGAGAAATTCGACTTCGCCGCCAAGGCGGCCGCTCTCAAGGCTCAATCGATCGCACTGGAAACGGAATACTCCCAACCTCAGCGCGCGCACTGGCTGACCCAGAATGCGCTGCACTATGCGTACGGGTCTCTGGCCGGTGCCGCCAACAAACTGGAAACCGCCCCCCAGGATTCCGAACTGGTGTTCAGCCTGATCCGCACCGTCGTCGATCAGATTGCCGCAGTCGAGCAGTTGCTCGCGGACATCGACATCGAGAAGGTGAACACCGATCCGTTCTACGCCGGCAGCCAGCTCAACCGAGCCCGCGTGGCTCGCGAATCGGCGCAGGCGGTCGACCAGCTGGCCGCAGCCATCGCCAAGGTCGTGAGCGCCAACAATGAGCTGACGCAGAAAAACACGCGCGTGGCCAATTTCGTCGAGCAGAGCCAGACGAAGAAGCGCTTCGCCGTCGTCAAATCCGACTTCACGCACACCAAGGGCGGCATGCCGTCCCAGTTGCACAAGGGCTGGCACTGCGACATCGACAACGAGATGCCGAACGGCGACATGCGCATCGGCGCCGGGGATGTGTCGATCTACTTCACGGCAGACGAAGTGGCTCGCCTCTTCGACATCGTCGAAGCCTGAGCTTCCATCCTGACCTGCTCTCCGAAAACCGGGGCAATCCCCGGTTTTCGAGAGCGGCTGGATTATACGCGCCGGTGAATGCTGGGCGCTTTCACCGGCAATCAGCCGCTCAAAAAGCGGCTACCCGTTCTCTTCACTCCGAACTACCGCCGCTTGGCGAATTAAGAAAGAGGGACAAACGATGAGTAATCCAAAGTACACTCGCATCGAGATCTCCGGTGAAGGAGATATTGAGCTGCTCGACTACGCGCTGCAAGGCATGGGCGTCGGCAAGATCGAACGCAACTGGCGTCTGATGAACATCGAGCGCTGGGAGCACGTTCAGTTCAGCTTGACCCGCAAGGGCAAGCGCACTGTCTGGCAGCCGTTCCGCGCTGAGTTTGCCCGCGACGCCGCCGGCAACTTCGTCGTCACTACTGCCAACATGTCGTTCTACGCGCAGGAAGTGATCAAGCAAGCCGGCTTCAAGGTGGGCAACGTGACCCTCGGAGACTTCCCGGATAACGGTCGCGGCACCAGCACGAAGATCAGCTACAGCTGCACGCTCAATGGACGTTCGCTGTCCATCACCATCGACACGAGCAAGTAGGCAGCCGCCAGCAGTACAGCTGTCCCGTTGGTAGAACTTCTCAGGAGCCGGCCGAATTGCCGACCCTGATTCGGGCTGCCAACGGGACAACGCTTTTCCATCTATTTTCATCGTTTTTTTCAAGATTCTACTGGTTTTTATAGTAAACTTAAACCAGCCTCAATGAGGTGCGCACAACCAGGCAATTGTTTTCTGGCAACGCTGTCTGTGCCTAATTCTTGCGTAGATCCGTAGCCAGGAATTTCTTGGACGGAAACGTGGCGGTCAGCTGCTTGATGTCACCAGAGCTTATATGCGGACAGTTAAAAACGAATATTTCAGCGACATCGGATTGCTTGCAAAAATCCCTCAATGCAGGAGCCGATACTGCCGTCATGCTCAATTGCAGTTTCTCGAGATGCTTCAGCTTAGCCAATCTCGGCAGGCTTGCATCAGTGCAGCCAGTTCCTGACAGACCCAGATTTTTGAGTACATCACTGTTGAGTGCAGAAATTCCTTTGTCGGTAATTCGCGTGCAGTGATTCACTTGCAAATCTCTCAGCGTGCGGCTGTCCTTCAATGCCAAAAGTGATTTATCGGTGATTTTCAATCCCTCCAGGTCCAGTGACGTCAGATCTTTTAGCGTGGATAACTTAATCACACCTGGATCGGTAACACCGGTAAAGCTGATTTGAACTTCTTTCAAATCATGCCATTTCGCCAGCGCCGCTGCACCGACATCATTCAGGTTAGTCATATCCAGCGCAACCTTCTTGACGCTGGAACCAGACAGCTTGTAGAGGTCGGTGTTGATGAAATTGCCAAACTTGAAATCAATTGTTTTCAGTCCGGGAATTTTTGCAATTTCCGTAAAAATATCGGTTGGAATCAACCTGTATCGCGATCTAAATTCGTGCGTCGCCAAGGCTTCCGGTCGGTGAATTTTAAAATCGCTCGACGTCTCAGTGGCCCTGCCGGCCACCAACTCGGCGCCTTTCTCATCCTTGAGCGCATCAGCACGCTGCTCATCTCTCTGGCGTTTTTCCTTTTCCTCAAAAGTTTGTCCCTGTTCTGCCGGCGACTGATTACCGCTCAAGAGGCGGGGTGCACTCTTGCCGGTCTGCCAGAAATACATTGCCATACCGCCCAGGAACATGGAAACAAGAGAGACGCAGACAATCATCAAAGCCAAAGATTCTCTGCTCATCTGCACCGAGTAGTCGGGCTCAGTTTTTACAGGTAAAACAGTTTTGCTGAAGGAAATATTTCCACCACTGAGTGCTCTGGTCAGATCGTGTGCAGCTATGCCGAGATCCTGGTAGCGCTCTTCAGGATCTTTTGCCAACATGCGGCGCACCACTTGCTCTATAGCCGGCGAAAATTCCTCTCCCAGAGAGGCTTCCTTCAGGTTCGGAATCGTTTCACTCTGATGCATGAGCATGGTCGCCAGTGCGGTTTCGCCAACAAATGGCGTCGTGCCGGTCAGCGCCTCAAAGAGCACACAACCAAGCGAATAAACATCGGCTCTTTGGTCGAGCTTTCCGCCCGAGCACTGCTCCGGGCTCATATAGAGCGGGCTGCCGAAAACTTCCCCGGTCTTTGTCAGCGCTTGCACTTCGCCGCCTTCTCGCTGCGTAAATTTGGCGATTCCAAAATCCAATATTTTCACATTGCATTCATCGGCAGACCTTCCATCATCAATAATGATGATATTGCTGGGTTTAATATCGCGATGAACGACCCCCATCTCATGTGCGTGTGCAAGACCAAAGCAGACTTTCACGAATATGGGCACTGCGTCGGCAAGCGATAAGCGAATTTTTCGCTTCAGCAAGGCGGCCAGGGTTTCGCCTTTGAGGAGTTCCATCACCAAAAATGGAGTCTGATCGTCAATTAGCCCAAAATCTCTAACGGCAATGATGCTGGGATGGTCCACGGCGAACGTCGCCCGCGCTTCATGCTGAAAGCGCCGTATTGTTGCTTCAGACAAATGATGTTTGTCGATGGTCTTAAGGGCGAGCTCGTGTCCTAAAAAAATCTGCTCGACTTTATAGACTACGCCCATGCCGCCGCGCCCGAGCACGGATAAAACCTTGTATTTCTCGCCGACTATATCGCCGAGAGCATAATCCGCGCCCCCGGTGTCGATTTTGCGTGTCAATTCATCCGATTTCGACAAGGGACCCCGGCTGGCGCTACTCCTTCTCTACATACCCAACTGCGACCCTGGCAAGCGGCACCATAGACGATTTG
>Ga0265313_10001440_pt1 | contig 22235 bp, 21 predicted proteins | sample 4123metaG_FD_203122 | JGI IMG/M metagenome (GOLD analysis project Ga0265313, IMG submission 203122) | Rhizosphere microbial communities from Carex aquatilis grown in University of Washington, Seatle, WA, United States - 4-1-23 metaG | ecosystem: Host-associated > Plants > Roots > Rhizosphere >...
CCAGCCGGGCCTGGATGATGCGGGTGAGCATGGAGCGCGGCACGCGCAAGGCGGTGTCGTCGCCATCCTCGCCCATCTGGGGGACCGCGACCACATCGGTGCCGGCGTCCATGTCGCCCAGCGCCGCTCCGAACAGGGTCTTGACCCGTTCGGCGGCGGAGAGCGGCGCCGACAAGAGACGCGAAATGTCGGAAGTGACGGCGAAGCCGCCGATCGGCACGACATCGGCATGAACAAGGTTGCCTTCCAGGAAGACGGCGATAGAGGTGACGCCGCCGCCCATGTCGATCACGGTGCAGCCGATCTGCTTCTCGTCCTCGGTGAGCACCGAAAGGCCGGAGGCATAGGCCCCGAACATGGTGCCGACCACATTGAGATGGCAGCGCTCGACCGCCAGCTTGAGATTCTGCAGCGGGCTGGGCTTGACCGCCACTGCATGCATGGCGACGCCGATCTTCTGGCAGAACATGCCGGACGGATTCTTCACCCCGCGCGCCTCGTCCACCACATAGGTGGTGGGCGCCGACTGGATGATCTCATGGCCTTCCAGCCTGGCGCGGGCGCGGCCTTCCTGCAGCAGCACGCGCAGATGCTCGTCGCCGACCAGGGCGCCGTCCAGCGCCATGATGGCCCGGCTGGTGACCGAAACCGGCTGGCCGCAATTGACCCCGATCAGCACATTCTGGATGCGGGCGTCGGCCAGGCCTTCGGCGGCGGCGACGCAATCGCGGATGCTTTCCTCCGCCGCGTCAAGGCTGGTGACGGTGCCGGCCTTGAGGCCGGAGGATTCGCGCAGGGCCGAGCCCAGCACCTTCAGCGTCCCGCCCTCGGCGCGGCCGATGACGCAGACGATCTTGGAGGTGCCGACGTCAAGCGCCGCCACTAGGCCGGGGCGCCAGGCCGGAATCTCGTTGTTGACCCGCAGGCGCAGCGGCTCGCTCACGTTTCCTTCCCCCGGATTTCGTCCTTGCGCTCGCCGCTGCGCATCAGGAAGAAGAAATGCGTCGGCGAACGCAGGTCGATTTCGCTGACATCCTTTTCCAGGATGCCCTTGTCGATGATCAGCCTCTCCACGGCGTCGATTTCCTTCTGCCAGTTCTGCTCCGGCAGCTTGACGATGACGCCGTTGTTGAGGATCAGGTTCCAGCGCCGCTGCGAGACATATTCATAGGCGGCGATGCGGGCCGAGATTGCCCGGTGCGATTGCACGGCATCCACCAGCTCGGCGGCGGCGGCGGGGGCGCCGGCGCCGACCAGCTTGGGCAGGCGGGTGAAATTCTCCATGTCCTGGCCGGTGATGACGCCGCCATTGCGCTCGACCACGGCGAGGCGGGCGATGCCGCTGGCGTCGGGCGGCGCCTGCCAGAGGGCGAAGGGCCGCTTCTCCACGATGGTGACGGTGATGGAATCGGGATAGCGCCGCACCACGTCGGCGCTGGCGACCCAGTCCAGCGCCAGCAGACGGGCACGGGCGGCGGCGAGGTCGGCGCTGAAGATGGACTGGTTCTGGCGCAGATCCAGCGCCGCGGCGATGGTGGCCGTGGGGGTGCGGCGTTCGCCGCTGATATGGATGCTGCGGATGGTGAAACCGGCATCGGCGCTGACCGTATTGGTGGCCAGCCCGACGCCGTGGAAGGCGCGGCCCAGCACGCCGGTGACCAGAAGGCCGAGCAGCAGGGCCAGCATGGCGCCGGTGGCGGTCATGGCAAGCACGGTTCTGGATGGCAGCAGCCGCGCCAGCAGGCCGCCCTTTTTGCCCTTGCCGCGGCGGACCGTGCCCGGCTGCACCTTGGGCAATTCGCGTACCGGGCGCGCGCCCTGACGGGCAACGGCGCGGCCACGGTTTTTGCGTTCGCTCAACGGTCGCATGAGGCGTCCTCCACCATCCAGCGGCACAATTTGGCGTAGGAAATACCGTTATGCACGGCCTGCTCCGGCACCAGCGAGGTCGGCGTCATGCCGGGCTGGGTGTTGGTCTCCAGAAGAATCAGGCGCGGTTTCGCGCCGGTCTCGTCATAGCGGAAATCGGTGCGGCTGACTCCCCGGCAGCCCAGCGCTTGGTGGGCGCGCACCGCCAGCTCCATCGTCTCCTCCGTCACCGCCTTGGGCAGGTCGGCGGGCAGGATGTGCGCGCTGCCGCCCGGTGCATATTTGGCCTCGTAGTCATAGAATTCAAAGTCGGTGGTGATTTCGGTAACGCCCAGGGCGCCATTTTTTCCAAAGGAAGAGCCGCCCATCACCGCAACGGTGAGTTCGCGGCCTGGAACGAATTCCTCCACCATCATCTCGCTGGAGAGGTTCCAGGTGTCGCTGCCCAGTTCGGCGGGCGGGCGGTTGTCGCCCTTGCGGATGATGAAGATGCCGACCGACGAACCTTCATTGACCGGCTTGATCACATAAGGCGGCTCCATCAGGTGTTCGCGGGCCGCCTCGCGGCGATCCGCCACGAGGGACTTCACCACCGGCAGGCCTGCCGCGCGATAGACATCCTTGGTGCGCTCCTTGTGCATCGCCAGGGCGGAAGAGAGCACGCCGGAATGGGTGTAAGGCAGGCGCATCAGCTCCAGCAGGCCCTGTACCGTACCGTCCTCGCCGAAGCGGCCATGCAGGGCGTTGAACACCGCATCGGGCCTCGCCTCGAACAGCTGCTGGCCCGGATTGTCGCCGGGATCGACGCTGACGGGCTCAAAGCCTTCCTCGGCCAGCGCCTTCATCACGCCCCGGCCCGACGAGAGCGAGACTTCCCGCTCGGCCGAGCGGCCGCCCATCAGCACGGCGATGCGCTTATAACCGCTCACAGCCGCTCCCCCGCGATGCCGACGCGCTTGATTTCCCATTCCAGCTCGACACCGGATTTTTCCTTCACCCGACGGCGGACATCCTCGCCCAGCGCTTCCAGATCGGCGGCGCTGGCCTCGCCGGTGTTGATAAGGAAATTGGTGTGCTTTTCGCTGACCTGGGCGTCGCCACGGGTGAGGCCGCGGCAGCCGGCTTCGTCAATGAGCTGCCAGGCCTTGTGTCCCGGCAGATTTTTGAAGGTTGAGCCGCCGGTCTTGGACTTGATCGGCTGGCTGGCCTCGCGGTTGGCGGAAAGCTCCTCCATGCGGGCGCGGATGCGGGCGGGATCGTCGGCCTGCCCTTCGAACAGGGCCTCGATGAAGATCAGTTCGTCGCGCACCTGGGTCTTGCGATAGACGAACTGCATGTCGGCGGGAGTCAGCCGGACTTTGTTGCCACGCCCGTCCAAAGCTGTCGCCTCAACGAAAATATCCTTGATCTCGCGGCCATAGCAGCCGGCGTTCATCTTCAGCGCCCCGCCGATGGTGCCCGGCACGCCGCGCAGGAACTCCAGCCCGGCGATGCCGGCGTCCGCGGCGGCGCGGGCCACGGCTCCATCCAGTGCCGCCGCACCGGCGCGCACACGGTTGCCAGACACTTCGACCTTGCCGAAACTCGAAGACAATCGCACCACCACACCGGGAATGCCACCGTCACGCACCAGCAAATTGGAGCCGACGCCGATCACCGACAAGCGCAGATCGTCAGGTTTCGCCGCCAAGAAGGTGGCGAGGTCGTCCATGTCTGCGGGGCGGAACAGCCACTCCGCCGGGCCGCCGGCGCGGAACCAGACCAAATCCTTGAGCGGCGCCATGTGGGTGAGCGAACCGCGCACGGGAGGAAGGGCCTCGCAAACCTTGCTCACAGCGCCTCCAGTTTTTTCTGGAGGTTGGCCATCCAGCCGGTGATGGAGCCGGCGCCGGTGCCGATGACGGCGGCGCCGGACTTGAGATAGGGCTTCACCACGGCGGCGAGATCTTCTTCACCATTGATGGTAACAACATTGCGATGGCCATGGGCGCGCAGCGCCTCGGCATAGGAATCGCGGCTGATGCCGTCAATGGGGGTTTCGCCCGCGGCATAGACAGGGGCGATCACCGCCACATCGGCGTCATTGAGGCAGGTGGCGAACTGCTCGAAAGTGTCGCGCAGGCGGGTGTAGCGGTGTGGTTGCACCACCGCGACGATGGGTCCGGCATAAGCCTGGCGCGCGGCCTTTACGGCGGCGGCGATCTTGAAGGGATTGTGAGCGTAATCGTCGATGATGGCGGCGCCGTTATAGTCGCCGACCTTGGTGAAGCGGCGGCGGACGCCCTTGAATTCGGCCAGGCCCTTCGCAATCACCGCGTCGGGAACGCCAAGCTGGCGCGCCACCACAATGGCGGCGGTGGCGTTCTGCACATTGTGTTCCCCCGGCATGGGCAGGGACAGGCCGGTAAGCCGTTCCTCAGTGCCGCTGCGGCGGTCGGTGAAGACCATGTCGAAATGCGAGGCGCCTTCCGAGAAGGACACATTCACCGCCCGGGCATCGGCCTGGGGATTGAAGCCATAGGTGATCATGCGCCGATCGGTGATGCGCCCCACCATCGCCTGCACTTCCGGATGATCGGTGCAGAGCACGGCGAAACCATAGAAAGGCACGTTCTCGACAAAGCGTTGGAAGGCGTCGCGCATGGCGTCGAAAGTGCCGTAATGATCGAGATGGTCCGGGTCTTCGTTGGTGACGATGGCAACAGTGGCGGGCAAGCGCAGGAAAGTGCCGTCGCTTTCATCGGCTTCCACCACCACCCATTCGCCGGCGCCGAGCCGGGCATTGGTGCCATAGGCGTTGATGATACCGCCATTGACCACGGTGGGATCGAGGCCGCCCGCGTCCAGCAGCGCCGCCACCATCGTGGTGGTGGTGGTCTTGCCGTTGGTGCCGGCCACGGCGATACAGGAACGCAGCCGCATGATCTCGGCCAGCATCTCGGCCCGGCGCACCAGCGGCAGGGCGAGACGGCGCGCCTCGTCGAACTCGACATTGCCGGGCTTGACCGCCGAGGAATAGACCACGGCATGCGCGTCTTTCAGGTTTTCCGCCTTGTGGCCCACCGTCACGTCGATGCCCATGCCGCGCAGGCGTTTGACATTGGCGTTCTCGGCGGCGTCGCTGCCCTGCACCTTGTAGCCGAGATTGTGCATGATCTCGGCGATGCCGCTCATGCCGATGCCGCCGATGCCGATGAAATGGATGGCGCCGATATCAAGCGGGACGCGGGTGGTGACGGGCGACGCCATCAGGCGGCTTTCCTGGCTAGGGCTTCAACCATGTCGGCAAGGTTGTCCGCCGCATGGGGAATGGCGAGCTTGTGGGCTGCTTCGGCCCGGGCCGCAAGCTCGGCAGGGTTCCTGAAAAGGGATTGGAGAGTCAGGGCGAGCATCTCGGCGTCCAGGCTCCGCTGCGCCATCAGCCACGCCGCATCTGTCCGCGACATCAGGGCCGCGTTGTCAGTCTGATGGTCGTCCATGGCGGAAGGATAGGGCACCAGAATGGCAGGGCGGCCGACGGCCATCAGTTCCGCCACCGTGCCGGCGCCGGAACGGGCGATCACCAGATGGGCTTCCTTGAGGCGCTGCGGCATGTCGGCGAAGAAGGGCCTGAGTTCCGCCCTGATCTCCGCATTGGCATAGACGGTCCTGACCGCCTCCAGGTCTTCCGGGCGGCATTGCTGCACCACCGAAAGGCACAGCTTCATCTCATGCGGCAGGCGGGTGAGCGCTGCGGGCACGATCTCGCTGAAGGCGCGCGCGCCCTGGCTGCCGCCGAACACCAGCAGGCGCAACGGACCGCCGGGATACGGCGGCTCGTAAGGGGCGCCCCACAGGGCCTCGATCTCCGGCCGCAGCGGATTGCCGGTGAGCACAATCTTGCTGCGGTCCTTTGGGGCGAAACGGGAGATGGGAAAGGCGGCGGCGACGCGCGCGACGCGATCCTGCACGAGGCGGTTGGCGCGGCCCATCACCGTATTCTGCTCGATCACGGCGGTGGGCAGGTTTGCCGCCACCGCCCCCATCATCACCGGCACCGAGGGATAGCCGCCGAAGCCGATCACGGCGGCGGGTTTCAGGCGCAGCAGCTTGAAGAAGGCAGTAATAATGCCGGCCCCGATCTTGATCGGCGCCAGCAGCGACGAGAAAGGCGCGGACGGCACCGTTACGATCCGGGCGCCGGGAAACTGGGTGGCGTAATTGGCGAAGCGGGCGTCGGTCATCACCACGATGTTCCAGCCGCGTTTGGCCAGCACCCCCGCCAGCGCCTGGGCCGGGATGAGATGTCCTCCCGTGCCACCCGCCGCCAGAACGATGGTGCCCAAATTCATGCGCGCGCCCATTGCAGCACGCCGTCGGCGCGGATGGCGACCTTGGGCCGCTGGCGCGTCACCGCCAGCGCCAGGCCCATGGTGAAGGCCATGGCGAAAAGCGAGGAGCCGCCATAGGAAATGAAGGGCAGTGTCATGCCCTTGGCCGGCAGCAGCGACACCGCCACGCCCATGTTGATGAAGGCCTGCACGGCGGTGACCAGCGCCAGGCCCGCCCCCGCCAGCTGGCAGAAAGGCTGCGGCGCATTGGCGGCGCGCAACAGCAGGCGCACAGCGAGACAAGCGAACAGGATGGCGATCAGGCCGCAAAGGATCAGGCCGAACTCCTCCCCCGCCACGGCGAAGATATAGTCGGAATGGGCGTCGGGGATGCGGTACTTGACCGTCCCCGCGCCGGGGCCGACGCCGGCGAAACCGCCATGGGCAAAAGCCTTCAGCGCCAGCCCGGCCTGATAGCCGGTGCCCGGCTGTTCCAGGAACTGCTCCACCCGGTGATGCACATGGGGAAAGATTTCGTAGGTGGCGACGCCCAGCACGCCGACCACGCCAAGCCCCGCGCCAACCCAGACAAAGGACATGCCCCAGAAGAACAGCATCGCGCCCCAGAGCGAGAGCAGCAGACCGGTCTGGCCGACATCCGGCTGCCTGAGAAGGATCACCAGCGCCGGGGCCAGGATCAGGAACGTGATGGCGGGGCGCGGCAACGGCAGCTTGCCGCGATCCGACAGCACCGCGGCCGCCAGGATGGCGAAGCCGGGCTTGAGGAACTCTGACGGCTGCAGCGAGATCGGCCCGAGATTCAGCTCGCGCCGCGCGCCAAGTACATCGACACCGACGAACAGTACCAGGAAGGAGCCGACCAGGGCGCCGGCAAAGACGATGGCGGCGACGATCTTTATTTGCCGGAGCGACAGGACCGAAGTGCCGATCAGGATGGCGGCGGCGATGGCGGTGAAGGTGAGCTGGCGGGCGGCATAGCGGAAATCGCCTGCGGTCAGCGGGCCGCCGGTGATGGCGGGGCTGGCGGCGAAGGCCAGCATCAGGCCGATGGCAATCAGCGCCAGCACCAGCAGGAAGGCGGTGCGGTCCACCGTGAACCACCAGGCGGCGAAGCCGCTGCGGTCTGCCCTGTTCATGAAGCTGCCCTCAGCATTTGCAGTTTCGCCACGGCGGCGCGGAAGACGTCGCCGCGCTGCTCGAAATCCTTGAACTGGTCGTAGGAGGCTGAGGCTGGCGACAGCAGCACCACCGGCGCGGGCGCGGTGCTGGCCTCGGCGTCGGCGGCGGCCAGTTCCACCGCCTTCTCCAGCGTTCCGGCCATGACGTAAGGCGCCTTGCCGTCCAGGGTGCGGGCGAATTCATGCGCCGCTTCGCCGATCAGATAGGCGCGGCGGACACGGCCGAACCAGGGCGACAGGCTTTCAATGCCGCCTGCCTTGGGCTTGCCGCCGGCGATCCAGAAAATATCGGGATAGACCGAAAGCGCCTTGGCGGCGGCGTCGGCATTGGTGGCCTTGGAGTCATTGACGAAGCTGGACTTGCCGATGCTGCCCACCGCTTCCATGCGGTGCGCCAGGCCGGGGAAACTGGCGATGGCGGCGGCGATGGCGCGCGCGTCCTTCACGAAAACCTTGGCGGCGGCATAGGCCAGAGCCGCGTTCTGCCAATTGTGCGTGCCGGGCAGCGCTTTGGCGTCTTCCAGCACCATCACTTTGGCAGCGGCGCCGGTCCGGGCGTCATAAAGCGCGCCATCCACCGCGAAGACGCCCCGCCCCAGCACCTTGCCGACCGAGACCGGCACGGCATTGCCGCCGGCCAGCGAAGTAAAGATGGCGGAACTCAATTCGTCATCCACGCCGATGACGGTCTGTCCGTCTTTGGACACCGCCCGCATCAGCCGCGCCTTGATGGCGGCATAATTTTCCATGCCGCCATGCCGGTCGAGATGGTCGGGGGAAAGATTGGAGAGGACGCCGACATCGGGATACAGGCCCGGCGCCAGATCGATCTGGAAGCTGGACATCTCGATCACATAAACCGTACGCGCGGTGGGCGGATTAAGGTCCAGCACCGCCTTGCCGATATTGCCGCCGACCTGGGCGTCGAAGCCGTTGCTGGCGAGAATGTGGCCGATCAGCGCGGTGGTGGTGGACTTGCCATTGGTGCCGGTGATGGCGATCACCGGGGCGCGGCCCTTTTTGGCCGCATCGGGCCTGATCTCGCGGGCGAAGAGTTCGACATCGCCGATCACCTTCACCCCGGCGCGCATCGCATGCTGCACCACTTCGTGCGGCCTGGGATGGGTCAACGGCACGCCGGGCGACAGCACCAGCGCGGCGATACTTGTCCAAGCCCATTCGCGCCAGGGCAATATCTCTGCGCCCGCCTGGCCGCCCAGATCGCGGGCGGCGGAATTGTCGTCCCAGGCGATCACTTCCGCCCCGCCTGCCGTCAGCGAGGCAATCGCCGACAGCCCGGTACGGGCCAGCCCGAACACCGCGACTTTCTTTTCGGCGAAGGCGTGAGAAACGATCATCCGCTTACCGTATCTTCAGAGTGGCAAGGCCAAGCAGCGCCAGCACCACCGCCACGATCCAGAAGCGGACCACGATGGTGGATTCGCTCCAGCCCAGCTGTTCGTAATGGTGATGGATCGGCGCCATGCGGAAGACCCGCTTGCCGGTGAGCTTGAAGGAAATCACCTGCACGATCACCGAGACGGTCTCGAGCACGAACAACCCGCCGACGATGAACAGCACGATCTCGTGCTTGGCCACCACTGCCACCGCGCCCAGGGCGCCGCCCAGCGAGAGCGAACCGGTGTCGCCCATGAAGATCATGGCGGGCGGCGCGTTGTACCAGAGAAAACCCAGGCCAGATCCGACCAGCGCCGCCAGGAACACCGCCAGCTCGCCCGAGCCGAAGACGTAAGGCAGTTGCAGATAGGCGGCGAATCTTTCATTGCCGACCAGATAGACGATCAGGGTGAAGGTGGCGGCGGCGATCATCACCGGCACGATGGCCAGGCCGTCCAGCCCATCGGTGAAGTTCACCGCATTGGCGGCTCCGGCGATGGTGCAGGCGCCGACCAGGACGAAAAAGAAGCCGAAGGGAAGCAGTGCGGCCTTGAGGAAAGGCACCGCCAGCATGCCGGAAAGGCTCGGCGCTTCCAGCCGCATCACCAGGAAGGTCGCCAGCCCGGCGATGGCGAACTCGATGGCCAGTCGCGTCTTGCCGGAAAGCCCGTCCGCCGTGCGCTTGGTCACCTTGTAATAGTCGTCCAGGAAGCCGAGCAACCCAAACGCCAAGGTCACCATCAGCACGACCCAGACATAGCGATTGGAAAGGCTGGCCCAGAGCAGGGTGGAGAGAACCCAGGGGATCAGGATCAGGAGGCCGCCCATGGTCGGGGTGCCCGCCTTTTCGATGATATGGCGTTGCGGCCCGTCGCTGCGGATGGGCTGGCCCTTGCCTTGCCTCACCTTCAACCAGCGGATCAGGACGGGATTGAGCCAGAAGGCGATCACCAGCGCCGTGATCACCGCCGCACCGGAACGGAAAGTGAGGTATCCGAACAGCCGGAAGAAGGCGAACTGATCGGTATGGGTGAGGAGCGCCAGGTAGGACAGCATCGGCTAGACCTTCAATGCTTCAATGATGAGAGACATGCGCGAGCCGTTGGAGCCCTTGATCAGCACCGTGTCGCCGGGCGCCAGCGCCGCCAGCACGCGCGGCTTGATCTCGGCGGAGGTCGCCGCCCAGGCGCCGCAGCGGGAGGCAGGCAGCGCCTCCCATAGCGCCTTCATCTGGGAACCGGCGGCAAAGACCAGGTCAATATCGGCGTCGGCGATCGGCGCGGCCAGACCGGCATGATGCGCCAGCCCGCCCTCGCCCATTTCCAGCATGTCGCCCAGCACGGCGATGCGCCGCCCCGGCGCAGTCTTCAACAGTGCCAGCGCCGCCGCCATCGAGGCGGGATTGGCGTTGTAGCTTTCGTCAATGATGTGCACGCCCTTGGCGGTGAAACGCTCGCCCCGGCCTTTGAGAGCGGTAAAGCCTTTCAGCGCTGCCGCCGCGTTCAGCACATCGCCGCCCGCCAGCGCCACCGCGCCCAGCGCCGCCACGGCGTTGGCGGCGATATGGCCGCCCGGCGCGCCGATTTTGGCGTCAACGCGGGTGCCGAAGATATTGGCCTTTAGGCGCATGCCTTCACCATCCGGCTCATGGCTGACCAGTTGCGCTTCGTTGCCCGCTTCCAGGCCGAAACGCGCCACGGTGGAGACCCGCGCCTGGCGGGCGCGCGCGGCCAGGCGCGCGGCATGGGGATTGCCGGCGGGTATCAGCGCCGCGCCGCCCTGCTCCAGCCCTTCGAAGATTTCCGATTTGGCGTCGGCGATGGCTTCTTCGCTGCCGAAGAATTCCAGATGCGCCGGCGCGATGGTGGTGACGAGAGCGATATGCGGCCGCACCATCCCCACCAGGGCGCGAATTTCGCCGAAATGGTTCATGCCGACTTCAAACACGCCGTAATCGGCATTTTGCGGCAGCGCCGCCAGCGACAGCGGCACGCCCCAATGATTGTTGTGGGACGCGGCCGAGACATGGGTGATGCCCAGCGCATCGAAGCAGAGGCGCAGAATCTCTTTTGTGGTGGTCTTGCCGGCGCTGCCGGTAACGGCGATCACCTTGGCGCGGGCACGGGCGCGGGCGGCGCGGGCCAGATCCTCCAGCCCGCGTTGGGTGTGAGCAACACTGAGCAGGGGGCCGCTCGCGATGGCGCGGCTGACCATGGCTGCGCCGGCGCCGGCGTCGAATGCCGCCTTGACGAAATCATGGCCATCGCGGTTCTCGCCCTTCAGGGCCACGAAGAGGTCGCCGGGCTTCAGGCTGCGCGTGTCAATGGAAAGACCGCCCACGGTGAAAGGCGCGCTGGCTGCGCCCAGAGTGGCGGCTTCGGCCTCGGCGTGCGACCACAAGCTCATGCCGCGCATCCGCCGATCATCAGGGCGGCGTTCACCGCCTCGGCCTTGTCGGAGAAAGCCAGCACCTGGCCCTGCACATACTGCCCGGTCTCATGGCCCTTGCCCGCCAGCACCAGCACGTCGCCGGCGTCCAGCGAAGCCACCGCCGACTGGATGGCGACGCGGCGGTCGGGCATTTCGCGCGCGCCTGGCGCGGCGGCCAGGATTTCCTGGCGGATGGCGGCGGCATCCTCGGTGCGGGGATTGTCGTCGGTGACGATGACGTCGTCAGCCAGGCGGGCGGCGATAGCGCCCATCAGCGGACGCTTGCCCTTGTCACGGTCACCGCCGCAGCCGAACACGACATGCAGGCGGTTCGGGGTGTGGGCGCGCAGCGCTTCCAGCACTTTCTCCAGCGAATCCGGGGTGTGGGCATAGTCGACATAGATCGAGGCGCCGTTGGCGGCGAAAGCGACGCGCTCCATCCGGCCCGGCGCGCCTTTCAGTTTCGCCAACGCGGCGAAGGTCTTGGCGGCGTCCTCACCCAGGCCAATGGCGAGACCGGCGGCGACCAGCGCATTGGAAGCCTGGAAGGCGCCGGCCAGCGGCAGCACGACATCATAGGTCTCGCCGGCATGGGCAATCTGAAGCTTCTGGTAATCGCCCAGGCTTTCGCGCGACAGCAATTGGATGCTTTCGCCGGTCTCGCCCACCGTCAGCAAAGTGAGCTTGCGGGCCTTTGCCGCGGCGATGAACTTGTCGCTGTGCTCGGCATCGCTGTTGATCACGGCGATGCCGCCATCCTGCACCACTTCGGCAAACAGCCGCAGCTTGGCGGCGAGGTAATGATCGAAGCTCGGATGATAATCCATATGGTCGCGGGTGACGTTGGTGAAGCCGCAGGCCCTGATGCGCACGCCGTCCAGCCGGTGCTGGTCGAGGCCGTGACTGGAAGCTTCGATGGCGAGATGATTGACTCCCTCGCCCGCCAGCCGCGCCAGCAATTGGTGAATCTCCACCGGGTCGGGCGTGGTGTGGGAAAGCGGGATGGCGCCCGACGGCCCGACCACACCCACTGTTCCCAGGCTGGCGGCCTTGGCGCCATTGGCGGTCCAGATCTCGCGCAGGAAGGCAACGATGGAGCTTTTGCCCTTGGTGCCGGTGACGGCGGCGATCACTTCCGGCTGGGCGGGGTAGAAGGCAGCGGCGAAGCGCGCCAGTTCGGCGCGAGGATTGTCGGCGGAGAGGAAGACCGCGCCGGTGGCGTTCACATCCGCCTCGATCTCTTTCGGCCCCAGCACGGCGATAGCGCCGCGCGCCACCGCGTCCTTCACAAAGCGGGCGCCGTCGGTTTTCGTGCCGGACAGGGCGGCGAACAGGAAACCCGGCGCGACCTTGCGGCTGTCGCTGGTCAGGCCGGAAAATTTCTGGACCATCGTCGCCAATGTGCCCGACGATTGTGGCGTCATAGCGAGCGACCATCGTCAATTTTGGGGGTGGCGATCTTGGCGGGCGGCGGCACGTTCGGAACCCCCAGCAGCGGCGCAATGCGGGCAATGACATGCGCCGCCGCCGGCACCGCCGTATAGGCCGCCAGGGCAAAACCGCCGGTTTCCTTGGTGCCGTGCGGCTGGTCCATCAGCACGAAAACGACATAGCGCGGATCATGCACCGGGAAGGCGGCGAAAAAAGAGGTGCGCAGGGCATGCGGAACATAGCCATGCGGGCCCGGCACCTGGGCCGAACCGGTCTTGCCGCCGACGTCATAGCCGGGAATGTCGGCCTTGCGGCCGGTGCCGTTGGTGACGACATAGCGCAACAGGTCGCGCATCTGTTCGCTGGTTTCCGGCTTGAGCATCTGGCGGCCACGATTGTCGGCGCCGGGTGGCTGGCGGATGAAGGTCGGCGTGATCTGGCGGCCGCCATTGACCACGGTGGCGGCGGCGGCAACGAAGGCCAGTGGCGAAACCGCCATGCCCTGGCCGAAGCTCACATTCGCGGTCTGGATGTCGCCCCAGGTGGTCGGATAGAGCGGACGCGCCGTTTCCGGCAGAATCGTCTTCAGCGGCTGCATCAGGCCGAGATTGTCCAGGAACTGGTGTTCCCGCGCGCCGCCCGAACGCAGCGCAATCTGCAGCGTGCCGATATTGGAGGACTGGGCCAGGATATCGCGCGCCGCCAGCATCGCGGGCATGCGTTCGGCTTCATGGATGGTATGGGTACCGATCTGGTAGCCTTGGCCGATCTTGAACATCTCGTCCAGGCTCTTGAGGGTATGGTCCTCGAAGGCCATGGAGAAGGTGAGGATCTTGAAGACCGAGCCCAGCTCGTAAACGTCCTGGGCCATGATGTTGCGGGTGGAGTCGCCCTCGTCCAGCTTGCGCTGGTTGGGATCGAAGTCCGGCTGCGAGGTCATGGCGAGAATCTCGCCGGTCTTCACATCCATCACGATACCGCCGGCGGCATGGGCGCCGAAGGTCTTGCGCGCTTCACCCACCTCATGCGCCAGGATGTACTGCACCCGCGAGTCGATGGAGGTGGCGACGGTGCCATCGCCGCCGGCCGCCGCGCGCAGCTTCTCCTGCAGGCCCATCTCCAGGCCGGAGACGCCATTATTGTCGGGATCGGTGACGCCCAGCAGTTGGGCGGCGATGCGGCCATCGGGATAGTAGCGCTTGGAGGCGGGCTCGAACTCCAGCCCCGGCAGGCCCAGATGCATGACGCGGGCCTCGGCGTCGGGCGTGATGCGGCGAGCGATCAGCACATAAGGATGCTTGGCGTTGTTGAACCCGTCCAGCAGGCGATGTTCGTCGGCGCCAGTGGCGACACCGAGATCATGCGCCGCCTGCTGCTTGTCCCAGAACTCATGCGGCCGGGCGTAAAGATCCTTCACCGGCAGGTCGCGCGCCAGCAGCTCGCCATTGCGGTCGGTCAGATCGGCGCGGGCGATCGCTTCCGGGCCGGAGATGACGTCGCCGCCATTGCCCTTCATCAGGGTCACATCCACCAGGCGGATTCCCACCAGCACGAAGGCGGCGACGCAGACTCCCGCGCCAATGACGATGCGCCGCTGAAAGACCGTGGGGGCTTCGCTCATCTATTACTGGGTTCCGGCCTGGGGCTGGGTTTGCGCGGGGACAATGGCATTGACGCTTTGCATCGGGCTGCCGTTCAGGGGCGCCTCCTCGGCGCGGCGCGGCATCTGCTCAAAGGAGGAAAGCTGCGCCGAAGCGGCGTCGTTGATGCCATGCGCCGCCGCCAGTTGCTGCACCCGCTCGGCATTGGCGACATGCTGCCATTCGGTTTCCAGCACCGCGATGGCGCCCTTTTCGGCGGCGATCTGGTGGACCGTCTTGTTCAATTCCATGTGCGCCACGCGGGCCTTTTCCGAGACGTGATAGAGGCCGAGAATGGCCAGGCCCATCAGGGCGACGCAGACGAAGTTGAGAGCGCGGATCATGGGAGCTCCTATGCCGCCAGTTTCTCAGCAGCGCGCAGCCTGGCGGAGCGGGCGCGGGGATTGTGTGCGATCTCGGCGTCGCCGGACTGGCGAGCCTTGTGGGTGATCAGGCTGAACAGCGGCTTGGCCCCCGCCATGGCGGGCGCATGGCGCGAGGCGCGCGGCGCGGCGGTGGAGCGCTGGCTGAGGAATTGCTTGACGATGCGGTCTTCCAGGCTGTGGAAGGAAACCACCACCAGCCGGCCTTCGGGCTTCAGGATATCCAGCGCCGCGTCCAGGCCGCGGGTCAGTTCGCCCAGTTCGTCATTCACATGGATGCGCAGCGCCTGGAAGGTGCGGGTGGCGGGATGAATGGCATGGCGCAGCGCGGCGGGGCCTTGGGCCTCCGAGACGATGGCGGCGAGTTGTGCCGTGCCGGAAATGGGGCGGGCGGCGATGATGGCAGTGGCGATGCGCCGGGCGTTCTTCTCTTCGCCGAAGCGGGCGATGACCGAGGCCAACGTGCTGTGATCGGCGCTGTTGACGAAGTCGGCGGCGCTCATGCCCGACAGCGACATGCGCATGTCGAGGGGACCGTCTTCGCGGAAGGAGAAGCCGCGCTCCGGCTGGTCGAACTGGAAGGAGGAAACGCCGAGATCGAGAACGACGCCATCGGTGGCATCAACGAATTCCTTCATGCTGCTGAATTCGCCTTCCACCAAAGTGAGGCGGCCGCTGAAACGTTGCACCAGTTCCTGGCCGCGGGCGATGGCGGCGGGATCGCGGTCGATGCCCAGCACGCGGCAGTCGGCGGCTTCGAGAATGGCCTTGGCATAACCGCCGCCGCCGAATGTGCCATCGACATAATGCGCGCCGTCGCGGGGGGCCAGCGATTCCAGCACTTCGTTGAGCATCACCGGAATGTGGCCACTCATTGGCCGCGCTCCCCGGCATAGCGGGCGCGCATGCGCGCCACCGCCTCGGCTTCCAGCGCGGCATAGCGTTCGGCATCCCAGATCTGGAACTTCTTCACCTTGCCGGCGAACAGCACACGGTCCTTCAGCGCCGCATGTGCGATGAGCGCGTCGGGCAGCACGACACGGCCATTCTCGTCGGGCGCCAGAATGTGGGTGCGGGAAATCAGCGTCGTCGCCTCATCGTCAAAGGCGGGCGAAAGGAACGGATCCTGCGCAGCGAGACGCGTAGCGGTTTCGTCCAGCAGAGTCTGGCCGAAGCAATCCAGCGCCGGATCGATGAAGCTGGGCAGGACATACACGCCCGGCGTGCCCTGCGCCGTCAGGATGGCGCGCCAGGCAGCGGGAATGCAGACCCGGCCCTTGGCATCGAGCGTGCCCGGGAAGGTCGTGATGAATGGCTGGACCGGGACGGTCATGGCCGCTGCTACCCCCTCGTCCCTGCCCAAGGCCGCCGGACCCCCGGCTGCGGCTTGGACAGGCCAAATGGCCTTATGGGACAGCATGGGATAACATGGGAAAGGATTTCCGGTCAAACGAAAAGCCCATATTTTTGAGGGACTTGGCTAGGTTTTGGGACCCACCTACCCCCTAGGGCTTGAATCGCCGGAACAGACCGGAAACATGGCAAGAATGTGGTGACGTTCGTAAACGAAGAGTAAATCCGGAAGGCCATGACCAGCCCTATTTCCCTCACCCCCATCGGTTTCGTCCGTGGCGGGCGCGACCAGCCGACGGATGATTCGTGGGACGGCGAAACCGCCTGCATCGAACTCGATGCCCGCTTCGGGCCGGAAGCGCTGAACGGGCTGACCGATTTCTCTCATATCGAGGTGCTGTTCCACTTCGATCGCGCCGCGCGGGAAGAGACCGGGGCGCGCCATCCCCGCGGGCGGCAGGACTGGCCGCTGGTGGGCATTTTCGGCCAGCGCGGCAAGGACCGCCCCAACCGGCTGAGCATCAGCGTTTGCCGCCTGCTTGGGGTAGAAGGCACGGTGCTGACGGTGCAGGGTCTGGATGCCATCGACGGCACGCCGGTGCTGGATATAAAGCCCGTTATCAAAGGTTTTCTGCCGCGCGGCGAAATCAGGCAGCCGCGATGGGCGGACGAAATCATGAAGGATTATTGGTGATGCAGATCGGATTCATCGGCCTGGGCCGCATGGGCGGGCATGTGGCGGAAAACCTGCTGAAAGCGGGACATGGCGTGACAGTGTGGAACCGCTCGCCGGCGCCGGTGCAGGAACTGGTGGCCAGGGGCGCCGTCGCAGCGAAAACGCCGGAAGAGGCGCTGCAGGGCGACGCCGTCTTCTCCATGCTTTCCAACGATGCGGTGATGCGCGAAATCGGCTTGGCCGGGCCGCTTCTCGGCAAGGCGAAGAAAGGCCTGATCCATGTGAACATGGCGACCATCTCGGCCGCCTTCGCCAGGGAATTGCAGGCGGCGCACACGAAAGCGGGTCTGGTTTATCTTTCCTGCCCGGTGTTCGGCCGGCCCGACATGGCGGCAGCGGCGCAACTGGTGATCGTGGCGGGCGGCGACGCGGCGGCGCTGACAACGATGCAGCCGGTGTTCGACAAGATCAGCGCCCGCACCGTGCCGGTCGGCGACGCGGCGGAGAAAGCCAATTTGTTCAAGATCGCCGGCAATTTCATGATCGCCAGCGAGATGCAGTCCATCGGCGAGGCCTTCGCCCTGTTGCGCAAGGGCGGTGTGGACCCCGCCGCCTTCCATGAAGTGCTGAGCGGGCGGCTGTTCACCGGCGCGGTGTTCAAGAATTACGGGCTGATGGTGCTGAACCATCAATATGAGCCGGCCGGCTTCGCCCTCTCCCTGGGATTGAAAGACATCAATCTGGCGCGCGAAGCCGCTGCGGGACTGGGCGTGACCATGCCGACCGCCGATCTGGCCAAGGCCAATTACGACCAAGCGCTGGCCTGGGGCTGGCAGGACCGCGACTGGTCGGCAATCGGGGAAGTCCCCGCCCGCAAGGCCGGCCTTTAGGCTGGACCGGCAGCCCACCGCCCCGCCAAATTGCATCAAACAGAAGTTTTTACCGGCATGCGCCAGTTCACTATCGCCCACAAACTCGCCGCCACCGTCGGGGCGCTGGCCCTGTCGGGCGGGCTTTGCGCCGCACTTGGCCAACAGGCCGATATTTCCATCAACCCCTTCGTCAATGATCCCGCCGCGGTGGCGGCCGGCATGGCGGTCTACAATTCCACCTGCGCCGCCTGCCACGAGCCGGGCGGCACCGGCGGCCGCGGACCGGCGCTCAACACCGGCCATCTCGCCCATGGCGATAGCGATGTCGAGATTTTCCAGGTGATCCGCGACGGCATCGCCGACACTCAGATGCCCAACTTCTCCGGCCTCTCCACCGACAATAGCTGGCGCCTGGTCAGCTATATCAAGTCGCTTTCCATCCGCCCGGCCCCGCCGGCGCCGATCGCTGTCGCCGGCAACGCCGCAGCGGGCGAGAGCCTGTTCTTCGGCCGCGGCAACTGCACCGCGTGCCATGAGATCAACGGCAGGGGCCTCGACCTTGCCGCCGACCTCTCGGCGGAAGGCACGCGCCCGGCCAACGCCATCCGTGACGGCATCCTGCATCGCGCCGCATCGGCGCGCACCGCCGACGTCACCTTCGCCGACGGCAAGAAAGTGAGCGGTATGATCCGCGCCGAGGATACCTTTGTGCTGCATCTCCAGCAGCGCGATGGCAAGCGTCTGATGCTGGACAAGAAAAATGTCCGCAGCATTTCCAACATCGCGCCGCTGGCCGGTCCGGAGATCGCCGCCAGGCTGTCGCCTGCGGACATGGACAATCTGGTCGTCTTCCTTGCAGCGCAGCAGGCCCGCAACCTGTCCGAGACTGCAAGAAGCAATCCGGCGCCGGTGCTGCCTTATGCGCGCATCGCCGCACCCGAGGCCCATGACTGGGCCAGCCAGCGCGGTTCGCTGGACGGCAATGGCTTTTCCGCACTGAGCCAGATTACCGCTGCAAATGTGGGCAAATTGCAGGCGCGCTGGAGCGCCGGCCTGGGCGACGGCGCCGCCGCCGCCACATCCATCGCGGCGGATGGCGTCCTCTATATCTCCGGCGCGGCGGGAAGCGTCTATGCCTTCGACGCCCGCAGCGGCTTGTCCTTGTGGCAGTTCACACACCGGCCGCTGATCGCTAATACCGCGCCAATGGGCGGCAATCGCGGCGTGGCGGTGCTGGACGGGCGCGTCTTCGTCGGCACCTCCGACAACAAGTTGATCGCGCTCAACGCCCATAACGGCCGGGTGTTATGGGAGAAGCAGACCGCCAGCACGCTGGACGGTTATGCCATGACCGGCGCGCCGCTGGTGGTGCGGTCGCGCGTGGTCGTGGGCGTGGCGGGCGCGGGGCCGAAAGCGCGCGGCTGGCTTGATGCCTTTGACGCCGCGATAGGGGCGCGGCTGTGGCGGCTGCGGACCGTCGCGGCGGCGGATGCGGCGGGCGCCATGACCGCCAGTGCCGGCGCCTATGACCCGGCGCATGAAGTGCTCGCCTGGTCCACCGGCCGCGCCACGAATGGCGAAGGCGACAATGTACTACTGCTGAACACCAGCAACGGCGGTGTCCTGTGGCGGCATGCGCTGACGCCCGGCGCGGGCGGCGCAAATGTCGCGCTGGCCGACGTGACGGTCGGGGGCAAACGTCATGCCGCGGTGTTGTATCTGGGCCGCGACGGCGTGCTCAGCCTGATCGACCGCGCCGATGGCGCCCCCGTGCTGGAGAAAGCACTGGTCGAGACGCCGCCCGGCAGCGCCGTCTTTTCCTTCGACCGCAGCAGCGCGGTGCTCTATGCGGGCTTGGGCGAAACCGTCCTGGCGGTGGACGCGCGCACCGGCCGGACGTTATGGCGCGCGAAGCTGGGTTCGGCGGCGGGCGGGGTGCTGGCAACGCGCGGCGGCGTGGTCTTCGTCGCCACGGCGGAAGGCAATTTCATGGCACTGGACCAGAAGACCGGCAACGCGCTGTGGAATTTCAAGATGCCTGGCAACATCAGCGCCTCGCCCATGAGTTATGCGGTGAACGGCAGACAGTTTGTCGCCATCGCGGCGGGCAATCTGGTCTATGCCTTCGCGCTGCCGGAATAAAAGTGTCAGATGGCCTGTAAGCCGGGTTCTGTCCTTCTTGCGAAGGGATGACCATTCCTCTGGGATGTGAGTTACCCCACACCTCACGCGACCGACCCGGACGGCTACGCGGAAAACGCAACCTGCCGTCCCTATTTGGTCTTGCTCCCGGTGGGGCTTGCCTAGCCATTCCTGTTACCAGGAATGCGGTGCGCTCTTACCGCACCATTTCAACCTTGCCGCGGCTTTAGGCCGGTAGGCGGTGTCATTTCTGTGGCGCTATCCCTGGGGTCGCCCCCGCCGGCCGTTAACCGGCACCGTCTTTCCGTGGAGCCCGGACTTTCCTCGAACCTCTTGCGAAGCCCGCGGTCACCCGGCCATCTGACGGGGGCGTTATAGCGGCAGCGTTCCGGCACGGCAACTCAGGCGCTGAGCAGCCCTTCCAGGATGGCGGCGCATTCGGCGTCCCACACGCCGTCCAGCTTTTTCGGGCGAAAATGACGCTGGAAGGCGGTGATCACCTTGTCCTGCGGCGCATCGGGATCATAACCGAAATGGCTGAGGGCCTGGGCGGTGAAATGGCCGGGTTTCGGCTGTGGCCACAATCCTATGCCGTTCTTCGCCAGCCGCGCCCAGGGAAACAGCTCGCCCGGATCTTCCTTTCGCGCCGGGGCGATATCGCTATGGCCCAGCACGCGGGCAGACGGAATGGGATGGCGCACCAGGATGGAATGACAAAGCGTGGTCAGCGCCGCGATCTGTTCTTCCGGAAAGGCGCGATAGCCGAATTCGTGGCCGGGATTGACCAGTTCGATGCCGATGGAGCGGGAATTGATGTTGCTGGCTCCGGCCCAGTGCGAGACTCCGGCATGCCAGGCGCGGCGGTCTTCCGGCACCAGCGCAGTGACGGTGCCGTCCTCGTCAATGACGTAATGGGCGGAGACTTTCGCTGCCGGGTCGCACAAACGATCAAGCGCCGCCGCCGCGCTGGCCATGCCGGTGTAATGCAGCACCAGCATGTCGATGGCGACGTCGTCGCGCCCCTCTTCATTTCTAGAGTCATGATTGGGTGACGGGCGCTCGATGCGGCGCATCAGACGAAGATCTTGTAGGCCACGCTCTCGCCGTTTGTGCGCTTCAGCGAGAATTCCGAGCCTTTCTCATGCTCGTCCACCAGCGCCTCGAAAACGCGAAGGGCGTTGCGGATCACTTCGGCATAGGAGGCGGCCTCGGTGCGATCCTTCAGCTTCTGCAGCCGCGCCAGCGCCTGGGGCGGCATTTCCAGCTGCACGCGGGTGGTGGTGCGCTCGCCGTCCTCGACTTCGTAAGTGTAGTGGCGGCGGCCCATTTCAATCCTTGTCCGTGCGCTGCACCAGCCAGAGAACCAGGGCGATCGCCGCAATGGCGGCGGCAACGCTGCCCATGCCGAAGAACATCTGCGGCATGCCGCCGTCGCGCGGCCCCATCCACATCGGCATGTTCCAGGCAAAGCCGAACAGCCGCACCACGAACATGATCAGGAAAATGGTCAGGAGACAGCGCAGCAACCTGAAGGGGCGGCGCGGCCCGCGCTCATAATGATGGTGATGGTGGATATGGCGGTTTTCCTCGGCGGGAAATTCGTCGCCGACCTTCACATCAAGCTTTGGCATGGCCCTGTTCCTTTCCAAGCGGATGCTCAGAATATACTCATACAATCATCAAAAGTCAATCAACGAAAATCCCGTTCTTTTTGAATGGCTTCGTAGGCCGCGTTGATCGCCGCCAGCTTGTCATTGGCCAGTTTCTCGAACTCCTGCGGCACGCCGCGAGCGATCAGGCTGTCGGGATGGTTCTCGCGCACCAGGCGGCGATAGGTCTGCTTGATCTCGTTTTCGTCCGCCACATAAGAGACGCCCAGGATGACATAGGGGTCAGAGAGGTCCGGGGCGAAATGGCTGGCGCGGATGCGGCGGAACTCATTGGGCGCGAAACCGAAAATGTCCGCCACCCGCTCCAGGAAGACGGCCTCGGCGGGATGCAGAACGCCATCGGCCTTGGCGATCTCGAATAGTCCATCCAGCACGTCTTCCAGGATGGCGGGATTGCCGACAAACAGCCTGGCGATCTGCTGGGCATAGGCCTCGTAGCCCGCCACATCCTGCCGCGCCAGATTGAAGATGCGGCGGACATTGGCCTCCTCCTGCGGCGGAACGCGGAAGACGCGGGCAAAGGCTTCCAGCTCGGCGTCGCTGACCATGCCATCGGCCCGGGCCATTTTCCCGGCCAGCGCGATCACCGCGATGGTGAAGGCAACGCCGGGATCGGTCTCGCGGTCAAAAATGAAATGGCCGGCGACCGCCCCCACCAGTGCGCCGATGGGACCGCCGAAGACGAACCCGGCGCTTGCCCCGCCAACCTTGCCCCAAATGGACATGTTACTTCCTACGCAGCACCAACCGTACGGGGATTATAGTTCAGCAAAGGCGCAAGCCAACGCTCGGCAGTGGCGATATCCCAGCCCTTGCGGCGGGCATAATCCTCCACCTGGTCGCGCTCGATCTTGCCGACACC
>Ga0265313_10001442_pt1 | contig 22199 bp, 14 predicted proteins | sample 4123metaG_FD_203122 | JGI IMG/M metagenome (GOLD analysis project Ga0265313, IMG submission 203122) | Rhizosphere microbial communities from Carex aquatilis grown in University of Washington, Seatle, WA, United States - 4-1-23 metaG | ecosystem: Host-associated > Plants > Roots > Rhizosphere >...
GTCCGCAGGCTCTATCTCGACCTTGTGGGGCTTCCGCCCACACCGGGGGAGACGGAGGCCTTTGTCGGGGATGCCCGCCCGGACGCCTACGACAGGCTGGTCGACCACCTGCTCGAGTCGCCCCACTACGGCGAGCGCATGGCCGTCGCCTGGCTCGACCTCGCGCGCTTCTCCGACACGGTCGGCTTCCACGGCGACCAGCAGTTCAACGACTTCCCTTTCCGCGACTACGTGATCGACGCCTTCAACCGCAACGAGCCCTTCGACGAATTCACCCGCGAGCAGCTCGCGGGAGACCTGATTGCCAACGCGACCGACAGGCAGAAGACGGCGAGCGGCTTCAACCGCCTGAACATGGTGACCCGGGAGGGCGGCGCGCAGGCCAAGGAATACCTGGCAAAGTACGCCGCCGACCGAGTGCGGACGGTCTCCACCGTCTGGCTCGGCTCGACGATGGGCTGCTGCGAGTGCCACGACCACAAGTTCGACCCCTTCAAGTCGAGGGATTTCTACGCCATGGCTGCGTTCTTCGCCGACGTGAAGCAGTGGGGCGTCTACGCCGACTACGACTACACGCCGGAGCCCGAGCTCTCGGGCTACACGAACGACTCCCCTTTCCCGCCCGAGATCGAGGTCGACAGCCCCTACCTGAAGGCGCGCCAGGACCGGCTCGTCGTGAAATATCGCTCGATCGTTAGCGAGATGGCGAGGGCCATGGCCTCGGACCCGGCGGCCGCGCAGGCGGTCCGCGACTGGGCCCGGGCCGCCGCGCGCGAGGCAGCCTCGGGACCCTCAGGCTGGCCCGTCCTCCACCCCGTGGAGGCGCACGCCGCCCACGAAGGGTCCGACACCTCGCTCAACGCCAAGGCGCCCGTCGCGATTCTTCCCGACGACAGCGTGCGGATCGAGTTCGTGAGGGACGCAAACGCCAGCAGGTCCGGCGACAGCGCGACCGTGACGCTCGCCGGGGGCGAGGGGCCGGTCGCCCGGGTGAGGCTCGAGGCCCTGCCCGACGCTAAGTTCGGCGGGCGGGTCACGAACGAGAACGCGGGCGGGTTCTTCGCGAGCGTCAATCTCTTCTCCCTCCAGCTTGAGCTCTCGGTCCTGAGGGCAGGGAGCAGCACGCCCGAGCCGATCAAGTTGGCGGACGCCTACGCCAACCAGCGCACCACGAGCTACGAGAACGGCCATGCGATGGTTTCGGTGGTCGCGGAGTGGCGGTCCGATCCCTCGCGCGTGCACGAGGCCCAGTCCGCCGACTACATCCTCGCCGAGCCGCTCGTGCTCAAGGCCGGCGACAAGGTCGTCGCAAAGGTGAAGAGCGAGGAGGTCGGCCGCGTTCGCTTCTCGGTCTCCCCCCTCGGCGTGCCCTTGCCAGGATCGAAGGCCGACGGTGAGGCGCTAGCCCTTCTGGGGACGCCTTCCGGCGCCGACGCCATCCTGCCCCTTGCCGCCGAGTGTTTCCGGTCGACCGGAGCCGGCCACCGACCCGAGTTCGCTTCGCTCCTCTCGACCGTCCGAGGCATCGCCGAATGCCGGGACGGGAGGGCGTTCACCCTCGTGACGGAGGCCACCACGCCCCTTGTGACCCGCGTCCTCCACAGGGGCGACTGGCAGGATGAGACGGGCGAGGTGGTGCAGCCCTCGCCGCCCGCGTTCCTGCCGGGTCTGCACGCCTCACCGGGCGCGGCCCGGCTCACGAGGCTCGACCTCGCCAACTGGATCGTCTCCCGCGACAACCCGCTCACGGCGCGGGCCTTCATGAACCGCCTCTGGAAGCAGTACTTCGGGACGGGGATCTCCTCCGTGGTCGACGATCTCGGGCTCCAGGGCGAATACCCGAGCCACCCTGAGCTCCTCGACTGGCTCGCCGTGGACTTCATGGACAGCGGCTGGGACGTAAAGGCGATGGTCAGGCGGATCGTCACCTCGCGGACCTACCGGCAGAGCTCGCAGTATCGCGCCGACATCGACCCCAACAACCGCCTTCTGGCCCGCCAGACGCCGCGAAGGCTCGAGGCCGAGTTCGTCAGGGACAACGCCCTCGCGGCCGCGGGACTCATCACCCTCGATGTCGGCGGGCCCAGCGTTCACCCGTACCAGCCCGAGGGCTACTATGCAGCCCTCCAGTTCCCCGACCGCGACTACGTCGCGGACACCGACGAGCGCGAATTCCGACGGGGCGTCTACATGCACTGGCAGCGCACGTTCCTTCACCCGATGCTCGCGAACTTCGACGCGCCGTCGCGCGAGGAGTGCACGGCCTCCCGCATCGTCTCCAGCACGCCGCAGCAGGCACTGACGCTGCTCAATGACCCCACGTTCGTGGAGGCTGCCCGGGGCCTGGCGGAGGAGGCCATGGCCGCCGGCCCGTCGGCGCCGTTCTCGGCCTCCCTCGATGTCGCCTTCCGGAGGCTCCTTTCGCGCCCGCCCGAGCCAAGGGAGGCGAGCTCCCTTGAGGGCTTCTTCAAGGAGCAGCTTGCCTATTATTCGGGCAGGCCGGACGAGGCGAAGAAGCTCCTTTCCGTCGGGATCCATTCCCCTCCGGCGTCGGCCGACCCGGCCATGCTCGCGGCCTGGACGTCCGTCGCCCGGGTCCTCATCAACCTAAACGAGGCCATCGTGCGCTACTAGGTCCCATGAACCTTCCCTTTGACCCCAAGGTACTGCGCGAGCACCAGGTGGAATGGTCCCGCCGCACCTTCCTTGGCAAGTCCGCCCAGGCCTTGGGCGCCCTCGCCCTGGGATCGCTCCTGAACCCCCGCCTCCTTGGGGCTGGCGCATCGGCGGCCCCGGGCCCGGACGGGCGATGGATGGGGTGCCTGCCGTCGCTTCACTTCCCTCCGAGGGCGAAGCGGGTGATCCACCTCTACATGGCGGGGGGACCCTCGCACATCGACCTTCTCGACCCGAAGCCCGAGCTCCGGAGGATCCACGGACAGCCTTTCCCGGCCTCGTTCACGAACGGCCAGCAGCTGGCGCAGCTTCAGAACACGAAGCTCATCGCCCGGGGATCGACGTTCAACTTCAGCCGCTGCGGGCTCTCCGGCCAGTGGATCTCGGACCTCCTGCCGCACACCCAGCAGATCGCCGACGACATCTGCGTCATCCGCTCGCTCCACACCGAGCAGATCAACCATGATCCCGCCCACGCCTTCATGAACGCGGGCTCCATGGTGAAGGGCCGGCCAAGCATGGGCTCCTGGCTCCTCTACGGCCTGGGGGCCGAGGCCGACGACCTTCCGGGCTTTGTGGTGCTCATGTCCCACGGGCCTTCAGGCGGCGAGCAACCCGTTTCGGCGCGCCAGTGGTCTGCCGGATTCCTTCCGGGCCGCTTCCAGGGCGTCCAGTTCCAGAGCCGGGGCATGCCGGTCCACTACGTGGGGAGCCCCGACGGCGTTTGCCAGAGCACCCAGCGCCAGGTGATCGATGAGATCGCGCGCCTGAATGGCGTGCACGAGGAGGAGACCCTCGACCCGGAGATCCAGACGCGCGTGGCGCAGTACGAGCTCGCGTTCAAGATGCAGACCAGCGTGCCCGAGCTCACCGACCTCGCGAGCGAGCCCCAGTCAGTCCGCGACATGTACGGGGTGAAGGAGCCCGGGGACGGGTCGTTCGCGTCGAACTGCCTCATGGCCCGCCGGATGGCCGAGCGCGGGGTGCGGTTCATCCAGCTGTACCACCGGGGGTGGGACCAGCACGGCAACCTGGACACCGACATCAAGGACGTCTGCACGCGGGTGGACCAGGCAAGCGCGGCGCTGGTGAAGGACCTCAAGCAGCGCGGGATGCTGGACGACACGCTCGTGCTCTGGGGCGGCGAGTTTGGGCGCACCCCGATGGGCCAGGGCACGGGCCGCGACCACCACATCAACGCGTTCTCCGCCTGGATGGCGGGCGGCGGCATACGCGGCGGGATCAGCTGGGGTTCGACGGACGAGCTCGGCTACCGCTACATCGACGACGCGCAGCAGATGCATGTCCATGACCTCCACGCCACGATGCTCGCGGCCTTTGGCATTGACCACGAGCGGCTCACCTACCGGTTCCAGGGCCGTGACTTCAGGCTGACGGACGTCCACGGCAAGATCGCCCGCGGAATCTTCGCCTGAACGGCCCCCACGCCCGTGGACACCCTTCCCGCGTTTCTTGGACGCCTGCATCCCCTTTGGGTCCACCTACCGATCGGGATCCTGGTCCTGCTCGGCATTCTCGAGCTCGTCGGGCTGGCCTCGCGGCTGCCCGGGCTCTCCCGCCTGCCCGCGCTCGGCCCGGGGCAGCGGGCCCTGGTCCTCGCGCTCGGGGCCCTCGCCGCGGCCGTCGCGGCGCTCCTCGGGTGGATGCTCGCGCGGACAGGGGACTATGATCAGGCGGCCGTCGCGCACCACAGGGTGCTCGGGATCGCGGCGGCAGGCGCCGCCCTCGCGGCGCTCGCCGTGCACCGGCTTCCGCGGGTCTATCTCCCGGTCCTTGCCGTCTCGCTCGGGCTACTCGCCGCCGCGGGCCATGCCGGCGGTTCGATCACCCACGGCGGTGACTTCCTGACGGCTCGCATGCCGGCACCCCTCGCGAAGGTCCTTGGAATCGCCCCGCGGCAGGCGTCGGCGAAGCCCCGGGACAGGACCTTCGCCGACGCCGCGGTGTTTGCGGACGCCGTGCAGCCGATCCTCCGCGACCGATGCGTGGGCTGCCACGGCCCCGAAAAGAGCAACGGCGGCCTCAGGCTCGACTCCTGGGAGGCGCTGTCCAAGGGCGGAAAGCACGGGGCCGTGCTGAAGCCCGGAAGCGCAGGGGGCGGAATGCTCCTGTCGAGAATCGACCTGCCGCGCGACGAGAAGGAGCACATGCCGCCCAGGGGCCGGCCGCAGCTCTCCGACGACGAGCTCGCGGTGCTCGAGTGGTGGGCCTCATCCGGGGCCGCGCCGGACCGCGCACTCGCATCGCTGGACCTACCCCCTCCCGTGGAGGACGTCCTGAGGCAGCGCCTCGGCGGTCCCCAGCCAGAGGCGCCACCCCCGCGCGCGGCGACCCTGGAGCAGGCGCGACAGATCGCCCGCAGGCTCGGGATCCTTGTCCGGTCGGTTTCGCCCGACGGACCATGGATCGACGTGACGGCCAGCAGGGCCGGGCGCGCGTTCGGGGACGCGGAGCTGGCCCGGCTGGCGCCCGTGGCCTCCGCGGTCCAGTGGCTCGATGTCGCCGGCACGTCCGTGTCGGACAAAGGGATGGCGACCGTCGCGGCGATGCGCAGCCTCGAGCGCCTCCACCTCGACGGAACCCAGGTGACCGACGAGGGGCTCCGCCGGCTCGGCCGTCTTCGCCGCCTGACGTATCTCAATCTGCGGGGGACGGCCGTCACCGACGCGGGGATCGCCGCCCTTCGCGGGATGCCCCGCCTGCGCTCCCTCTACGTCTGGCAGACCGCGGTCACGCCCGCGGCCGTTGAGGAGCTGGGCCGCCAGCTCGTCGACGCGCGGAAGATTTCGCGCTGGAACGCCGAGCGCGATGTGCTGGGACGCGAGATCGATGCCGAACACTTCGAGGGCAACACCGGGGAGGCCCTGAGGATTGACCCCCCGCCCGCATCCGCGAACCCCACGACCCCGTCGCCCTTACCCAAATGAATACCCTGACCCGCAGATCCTTCATCGCCCGGTTCCTGGCCGCCTCGGCGGCATCGACCCTTCCAACCTTCTTCGTCCGCGCCTCCGACAAGTCGGGCTCGTCGCCGCCCGTTCTCGGTTCCGGAGAGCACACGTACGAGTGCGTCCACGACTGGCTCCTTCCCCCCGAGGGCCTCGCCTGGGGCGACACGCACGGCCTCTGCCAGGACGCCTCCGGCAACCTCTACGTCGCCCACACCGTCAACAGCGCGAGCGCCCGCAGCGAGTCGGTCGTCGTCTACGACGCCCGAGGCCGCTTCGTCCGCGCGTTCGGCGGCGAGTTCCGGAACGGCGCCCATGGGCTCACCCTGCGCCGCGAGGGAAATGACGAGCACCTCTACCACTGCGACATCAACCGGTGCAAGGTCGTGAAGACGACGCTTCAGGGCGAGGTGCTCTGGGAGCACGGCTACCCCTCGGAGGACCCGGCGTATTCCGCCGCGCCCATCAAGTTCGTGCCGACGAACGTCGCGTTCGCCCCGAACGGCGACTTCTTTGTCGGGGACGGCTACGGCTCGTCCCACATGCTCCGCTTCTCCTCCTCAGGGGCCTTCGTCGGGGAGGTCGGCAGGCCGGGCAAGGCGGACGGCGAGTTCGACACGCCCCACGGCCAATGGCTCGACACGCGCGGGTCGGAACCCGTGCTCGTCGTGGCCGACCGCGGGAACCGCCGGATTCAGGTCTTTGACCTCGAGGGCACGCACCTGCGGACGGTCAAGGACGAGGAACACATGAGGATGCCCTGCTACTTCCACACGCGCGGGGACCTGATGGTGTGCCCGGACCTCGATAGCCAGGTGTGCCTCCTTGACCGGGACTACCGCGTGGTGGCCCAGCTTGGGGACGGACAGTCCATCAACGGGAAGGTCGGCTCCCGGCGCGGCCAGTCGCGCTCGGAGTTCACGCCCGGCAAGTTCATCACGCCCCACTCGGCCATCTTCCTGCAGAACGGCGACATCCTGGTCGCCGAGTGGCTGCCGATCGGGCGCCTCACGCTCCTGCGAAAGGCCTGAGGCCTGACCGGAATGATCGAGCGGGCCCAGGAGGTCGCTGTGATCTGCCCGCCTCGTCAATCGCGCGACGGGAAAGCCCGGTGCGGTCGGCGATGAGGGAATTCAACCTCTCATCGCTGGCAATTGTCCCTCATTTGGTTACCAATTGGCGCGCGGAAGCCGCGATGAATCCCCTCCCCATGGCACTGCCTTTCCAGCCAAACCCGGCCCGGTTCACGGGAGAGGTGATCGCATCCTGCGGAAACGAGCCTGGCTGTCGCAGATCCAGGCCCCGCCGTAGGCGACCATGACCGACGGCTACGACGGAATCATCCTCGGAGGGGGGCACAACGCCCTCGTCCTTCAGGCGTACCTCTGCAAGTCGGGGCTCGACGTCCTCCTCGTCGAGCGCAAGAGCGTGGTCGGGGGCGGACTGAGCACAATCGAGGACCCCGGATATCCCGGATTCTACCACAACACCCACGCCTTCTTCCAAAGGGCCGTCACCGCGATGCCCTGGTACCGGGACCTCGAGCTGGAGCGGCAGGGCGCGCGCTACATCGAGCCGGAGCTCAACGTTGCGCTGCTTACTCCGGATGGACGGGTGCTCGAGTGGTGGACCGACTTCGAGAAGACCGTCAAGTCCTTCGAAAGCTTCAGCGCCCGCGACGCCGCGGCCCTGCGCAGGTGGCGCGACGAGTTCGTGCCCATCGTCCGGGACATTCTTTCGGTGGAGGCGGCGTCGCCCCCGCTCCCGCCGGATGAGCGTCGGGCCATCCTGGGACGGACCGCCGCGGGCCGCCGGCTCCTCGAGCTCCAGGAGATGACGCCGCTCGAGTTCGTGCACCGTGAATTTGAGCACCCGACGATAAAGGCGGGGCTCCTCTTCTTCAACGGGCTGAGGGAGGTCGACATCCGGGCCAGGGGCTTTGGCCACCACATCGCGGCGTTGCTGGCGTCGCCGGTCAAGGCGCAGATGTCGCGCGGGGGCTCGGCGGCGCTCGCGCGCGCCCTCGAGGGCGCCGTGCGCGAGGCCGGGGGCAAGATCAGGACGCTGGTGAACCCCTCGCGGATCGTCGTGGAGGGGGGGAGAGCCGCCGGAATCGTCACCGGCGACGGCGAGCTGATAAGGGCACGGAAGTTCGTCGTTTCGTCGCTCAATCCGCACCAGACGTTTCTCGATCTGCTGGAAGATCGCTTCGTCCCCGCCGACGTTAGGCACAAGGTGGAGCAATTCCGCTACAACCTCATCGCCCCCCTGTTCAGCCTGAACCTGAACCTCCGCGAGGCCCCGCTCTACTCGGCGGCGGCCCAATACCCGGAGCTCGATCGCGCGTTCATGGTCATCATGGGCCTGGACCACGTGGACCAGTTCTCGGAGATCATCCGCCACCACGAGCGTGGCACGATCCCGAGAACGGTCATGTGGGGCGCCTGCCCAACCGCATTCGACCCCTCGCAGGCACCCGCGGGATGCCACACGGCGTTCATGTGGGAGAAGCTTCCCTATCGCCTTCGCGGCGATCCCCTCAACTGGGACGCGGAACGCGAAAGACACGGGCGAAAGATGCTCCGCCTCTGGCAGAAGCACGCACCAAACCTGAGGGACTCGGTCATATCATCGTTCACCCGATCGGCCCTCGACGTCGAGCGGAGCTTCCCGAACATGAGGGAAGGCGACCTCCTCGTGGGCGCCTTCGCAAATGGACAGATAGGATACCACCGCCCCTTCCCCGGCGCGGGCGACTATCGCACCCACATTCCCGGACTCTACCTATGCGGCGCGAGCAGCCATCCCGGCGGCAACATCACGGGCCTTCCCGGCTACAACGCCGCCCAAGTGCTTCTTGCCGACCTTGGCTTGAAGGCCTCTTGGATTCCCGGCCCCATCCGCGAGCGCTTGCCGTGACCCATCCCCACCGCGAACCCGCGTGAGCACCGAACCCAATTGAGGAAGCTGGCGCCATGGTCCTTTGGAATCCACGGGCGGCCGACGCCGCGAGGCCGGGCGTTCCCAAGAAGGACCCCATGAGACTGCCCGTCACGCGCCTGATCCTGATCGGCTGCACCGCCATGGCGAGCTCGGCCATGCGTGCCAGCGCCGACATCGAGCGCGTCATCCGTTTGACGCAATCGCCGTCACGGTACGAGCGCACGGACTTTGTGGTCGTCCTCACGGCAGACTGGAGCGACCCCTGCCGATCGGAGGACGTAAGGCTCGACATGCGCCTGCGATCGCCCTCCGAAAAGACCGTCATCGTGCCCGCATTCCTCGTGAGGGGCTCAAGCGGCCGGCCGTCCGTCTGGTCTGCGCGCTATGCCCCAGGCGAGGTGGGCAGCTACCGCGGCTCGTTCGAGCTCGTCGACGGGGCAGGAGGCCGGGCGACCGCCCCCATTTCCTTTGCCGTCTCAACCTCGCCCTCAAAGGGATTCCTCCACGCCGCGGGACCTTGGGTGCTGCGTTTCGACGACGGGACGCCGTTCCGCGGCCTGGGTGAGAACCTGTGCTGGGAGTCCCGCTCGACTGACGACTCGAGGCACTTCAAGGACCTGCAGCAGAGCCAGCGCTTCAACTACGACTACATGCTGGGCGCGCTCGCCTCCGCCGGGGGCCAATTCACACGGATCTGGATGTGCCCGTGGAACCTTCCGCTCGAATGGCGGAAGGTCTCCCGGGACACGGACCGCTACAGGGATGACCCCGGCCATTTCAACCCATCGGCCATCGACCGCATGGACCGCCTGGTCGAGTCCCTCGAGGCGGCCGACGTCTACGCGATGCTGACGCTGGAGTCCCATGTCGCGCTTCTCGGCGCGGGCTGGGACAGCAGCAACTACAACCTGCTCAACGGCGGGCCCTGCGCGGAGCCCGGGGACTTCTTCACGAACGCGGCGGCGAAGGCTCAGTTCAAGAACCGCCTCCGCTACGTGGTCGCTCGCTGGGGCTACAGCACGCACCTCGCCGCCTGGGAGTTCTTCAACGAGGTCGACAACGCCATGTACGGCCAGAAGCCGAACCGCATACCCGACGCCGACGTGACCGCATGGCACCGGGAGATGGGCGCGTACCTCAAGGGCCTCGATCCGTACGGCCATCTCATCACCACCAGCACCTCGCACCGGCCCGTCGAGGGCCTTAACCAGATTGAGGCCTTCGACTTCAACCAGCTCCACATCTACAGGCGCACCGGCACGATTGCGTCCGCGATTCGGCAGTCCGTGCAGGCCGAGGGCAAGCCCTGCGTGGTGGGCGAGTTCGGTTTTGAGTGGGACTGGAGCAAGGATTTCAATGCGTTCGCATGGGACATGGACAACGACTTCAAGGAGGGCGCCTGGCTGGGCCTGTTCTCCCCCACCCCGGTCATGCCGATGAGCTGGTGGTGGGAGTTCTTTGACGAAAGGGGCATGACCGGCGCGCTGGCCCAGATTCGCGAAGTGAGCGACCGGATGCTGAAGGCGGGCGACGGCGCGTTCGCGGAAGTACCCTGCTCGGCCCAGGGCCTGACCTGCCTCGCGGTGCGGTGCGGATCCACGACCTTCGTGTACCTCTCCAATCCGTCACGGGAACCGAGGTCCGGAAGGCCCCAGGTGAACATCCGTCACGCGGCGACCGTGGACACACTCAATCCCGATGCACGGACCCAATCGGCTGCGCCCGCGGACGCGCAAGCGGACGGCAGCCTCAGGTTGCCCGTCTACGCGCTCGGGCCCGGTCAGAGACGGATCCTTGAGATCCGTTGAGCGGGGCCCCAGTAAGGGATGGAGCAGCCGAACCAACCCATCTCGATGGACCTCCTTCACCCCCCCGTCCGACACGGCCCCCGCTTCGGCTTTATTCCCCTTGCGGCCGCTCTGGCGCTGTGGTGCGCCGCGCCCGCCCGCGCCGGCGCAGACCCGCTGTACACCTACACCCTGGGCTCCGACGGCTCCGCCCAGGCCTACGACGAGGCCGTAGCCGTCGCCTGCCTCCAGGGCGTCGTCAACCGGGACGGCCCCCGTGTCTACGTGCTGTCCCAGAAGGACCGAAGGCCGGGCTACTGGCTCGACCTGTTCTCGAGAGGCGGCCGTTGGCTTGAGGGCAGGCGGTTCCAGGCGATGCCGGACATCGAGTCGCTCGTGCGCCTCGCGGGCCCACGCCTGAAGGGTGCGGTGGTCTGGGACCCTGGGGTTCCCGCCACGATCAACGTTGCGACCACCGCGGCGGGCGTCGAGGACGCGGTCGCCCTCAGCCCGGAGCTGGCCCAGAGGCTGCACCTGCGCGTCCTCTTGGACCTCCGCGGCCGGTTCAGCGGCGCGGAGACGGGAAGCCGCAAGAACGACGCCTACCGCTGGGCCCTGCGCGAATACCTCGAGACGGGCCGGTGCTCGGCGCACCGGTTGTGCCTATACGAGGACGCCTTCAGCGCGCGCGCGCGGGGGGACCTGGGCTACGCGGTGACGCGAGACTGGGCGGTCTACAACCGCTCCTTTGTCTTCGACCTTTCGCCCTGGTCCGACGAGGCGCCGGCGGACGACGCGGGCCAGCGGCCCGGGCTGGACTGCGAGACCTACCGCATGATCCTGGCGGCGGCGCGGCGCAACGCGGCGGGACGCCAGGCCACGGAGTTGGCCGGGTTCTTTGTCTTCAACAAGTACAGCAACGTTGGCGGGAACCGGAGCGCCCACGAGCCCGTGCCCACCGAATGGGAGACGGTGTGGCTCATCACGCCCTTCGGCTGCTACCAGAACACGGTCACGAGCGACTGCTTCAACCAGTCGCTCCACAGCCAGGCACCGAGGCTTGCGCTCAGGCAGCACCCGGCGACGCGAAGGGTCGCCCTGGAGAGGAGGGCCTACCTGTGCATCCTCATGGCGGACTACGACTCGTCGACGCCGCTCTACGATTTCTTCCCCGACAACTGGGAGGACCCGGGGCGCGGCTCGCTCCCGCTCGCGTGGGGCATCAACCCGAGCCTGCTCGAGACCTACCCGGACATCATTGCCTACGCCTACTCGACCGCGTCCGGCCAGGACACGTTCACGGCCGACGCGAGCGCGGCCGGTTACACGAACCCGAACCGCCTGCCCCGCGAAGACCTTCCTCTGTTCATCCGCCACAACCAAAGGTTCTTCAGGGAGGCGGACATGGAAATTGCGCCTATGGTCCTCGACTTTGACCAGCCGTCCGCCGACGTGAAGGACGCATTCCTGGAGTTCGCGCCTGCGGGCATGGGGACGATCATCTACGACTTTCACAACCGTGGCGGAAAGCCGCCCGTTCCCCACGTTTGGAAGAGCATGCCCGTCACGGAGCTGATCAACGATGCCGGGGAGCCCGCGGACGCCCAAAAGACCGCGGAGCGCATGGCCCGCGCCATCCAGGTCCGCGGCGCGAAGGCGCCTGGCCTCTACCTGTTTAGGATCGTGTGGACGCGGCCCTCCACGGTCGCCGCCGCCCTTGACCTCGTGCGCTCACAGCTGCCCGGGACCCAGATCGAGGTCCTTGATCCGCATAGCTTCTTCGACCTTTTCCGCCGCACGACGCGATGACGCGGCGCCCTTCCAGACAAAGGAGCGTGCAGCCCCCCTCCGATCGCATATTGTGCGGGTCGCAACAACCGGGATCCGAATGAGTCGAAGTCCAAAGAGGGAAGCCGATCTCGGCGCGGCGCCGGCACATCCTGCCGCCGGGCCTGCTCCGGGCGCCCCGTCCTGGACAGGGCCATGGCTGCCCGGGCTGGCGCTGCTGGCCGTGACGCTCATCACCTACGCGCGCGTGCGCCACGCGGGCTTCATCTGGGACGACGAGATGCACGTGACCCAGAATCCCGCCATCATCGGGCCGCTGGGCCTGTCGGACATCTGGACCAGCCGCGCGGCGCGGTATTTCCCGCTGACGCTGACCACCTTCTGGCTCGAGCACGCCTTCTGGGGCCTCAACCCGCTTCCCTACCATGCCGTCAACGTCCTCATGCACGGTGCCTGCGCGGTCCTTCTCTGGCGGGTGCTGGGGAGCCTGCGCGTCCGCGGCGCCTGGGTGGGCGCCGCCCTCTGGGCGCTCCACCCCGTGCAGGCGGAGACAGTGGCTTGGATCACCGAGCTCAAGAACACCCAATCGTGCCTGTTCTACCTGCTGGCCGTCCTCTTCTTTGTCCGGTGGCTTTCGGCCGGGGGGGATGAGGCCTCGGGCTCGCGGCCGTGGAGCTACGCGTTGGCGCTCGTCAGCGCGGCGATGGCCATGGCCAGCAAGTCCTCCGCTGTCGTCCTTCCCGTGGCGCTGTGCGTCTGCGCCTGGTGGATGACCGGGCGCCTGAGGTGGCGCCACCTCCTAGCCCTTTCGCCGGTCTTTCTCATGTCCATGGCCTCGAGCGCCCTGTCGGTGTGGACGCAGCACCTTGAAGGGGCCAACGATCCAATGTGGTCCCGCGCCCTGCCCGAACGAATCGCGGTCGCCGGCAACGTGGTCTGGTTCTACATCGGCAAGCTCCTCTGGCCAAGCCCGCTTGTCTTCATCTACCCGCGCTGGCGCGTCGACGGGACGCACGCGTCATCGTACCTCCCCTTGGCGGCGGTGTGCGCCGTGTTCGCTCTCCTGTGGTGGAACCGCAACGGGCGGCTCAGGCCCGTCTTCTTCTGCTTTGCCTACTACCTGGTGGCGCTGCTCCCGGTCATGGGGCTCGTCGACCAGTACTTCTGGCGCTATTCCTTTGTCGGCGATCACTTCCAATACCTGGCCGGCATCGGGCCGCTGGCCCTGGCGGGCGCCGCGATTGCAAGCGCCTTTGCCCTTCCGTGGAAGGGTTGGCCCGTCCTCGCGGCGGGCGCCTGCGGCGCGCTCCTGTCGGCGCTCGCCGTGCTGACCGCCAGGGAATGCCCGAAATACCATGACTCGGAGGCGCTGTGGCGAAGCACCGTTGCGGATAACCCCGGCGCCTGGATGGCCCACAACAACCTTGGCGCGGAGCTGATGCACGACGGCCGGGTCGACGAGGCCGTGAGGCAATTTCGAACGTCCCTCGATCTCGAGCCTAACAATTCCTCGGCCCATGAAAACCTGGCCGATGCGCTGCTGCGCCAGGGCCGGACCGAGGAGGGGCTCGCCCACTACGGCAGGGCCCTCGAACTAGATCCCCTCAACCTCTCGACGCAGACCGATCTCGGCGCCGCGTTGCTTCAGCTCGGACGGATCCGGGAGGCCATCCCCCACCTTCAAAAGGCCCTGGAGGCGAGGCCCTCCTTCGCCAAGGCGCGGGCAAGTCTAGGCACCGCCTATCTTCAGGAGGGCCGGATCGATGAAGCCGTGACTCAATTCAACGAAGCCCTGGCGGTCGATCCCGGGAATTGTGCGACGCTCGCCGACCTCGGCATCGCTCTCGCACAAAAGGGGCAGTTGGAGCAGGCCGCCGCCCGGCTCCAACGGGCCCTCGACATAAACCCGGACTTCTCCACGGCCCTGATCAACCTCGGCAACGTCCGCCTGCAGCAAGGCCGCCTCGATGAGGCGATCGCCCGGTATGAGAAGGCCCTAAGCTTGGACCCGAATTCGGCCGTCACCCACAACAACCTTGCCTTTGCCCTTCTTCAAAAGGGGCAGCTTGACCCTGCCATCGCCCACTTTCAAAGGGCCCTTGAGATCAGGCCCGACTACCCCGAGGCGCGACGCAATCTGGGAACCGCCCTTCAGAGGAAACGCGCGGATTTGGGCGGCGGTCAGCCCCGGGGCGCTTCTCCCGACAGGTGACCGCAGGAGCGGGCTTGTCGAGGAAGCCCCGCCCGGCAGGAATACTCGGGCCCTTCGGGCGAGGCCATCGCTTCGGCCACCCTTAGGGTGAGTCGCCTCGTTTGGACCCTTATCTCGGGCGAGGTCCAGGGTCCAATTGCACGCCAGCCTTAAGGAGTTCGCCGCGAAGGGGCACAAGGAACTTCTCCCCTATCTCCTCCAATCTGAAACTCATCACGGCGTCGTCGCAGCCCGTATTGAAGGCCAATACGTCCGCCAGATCGGCAACGTGTCCGTCGGTGAAATGCTCCTCGATCACGGATTGATTGCCCTCCAGCGCCGCCAACACCGGCCAATAGCGATCAGCAGCGGGGTCTCGCGGCTCGAGGCATACAAGTCCGCGAAGCTTTGATTGGTCGAGCCGCGCGACCAGCGTCTCAAGCTGCTGGTATGCAAAGGCCATGTTCGCCAAATGGGTCTGCCGCAGCAGAGCCTCCCGCCGCGAGATGAGATGGGACAGTTTCATAGGTGTTCCTCCCTTGGTTGTTCGCATAGCACATGGGTTGGATGGTGGCCTGCTCCTGCGGCTTAGATCACCGGCGGACCTGACAGGGCGCGGAACGAGGGTCTCAAACCTTGACGCTGACGAACGCGGTGGGCACCCGGGCTCCGGCCCAGAGAACCACGCTGACGATTCCGGGCCTTGCTACCCGATGGCTGAAGCCCCTAGCAGTCGTTCCACAGTCTCGATGACGGACTCAACTCACGATCTAAGCCGTGCAGATGAAACCTGACTGACCTGAGACGACTAATCGCCCCAATCCGGCCGTTCGCAAGAAGAATAGATGGGGGACGGATCGCCCGCCGTTCCGGGTCCGCCCGCGTCGACTCCCAGGCCGGCCGCAGCCCCGCCGGCAATCACCTCAGCACGCCCCGCTGGGTTGACCCGCGCGCGTAAACCACCAGCAAGGCGCCGACTGCGAGAATGACGGCCGCGAAGACCAGTTGTCCCGCTCCGCCCATCACCTTCATCCCGTCGGAAAGGACGAGATTGTGGAGATCGGTGAGGATGATGCAGAGGGCCGATGCGAGAAAGAGGTGAAACGCCTGGCGCCGGCGGAGCAGCAGCAGCAGCGACCCCAGCACCCCGCCCCAAACCGCGATCCCCCAGGTGGTCACGACCCAGGCGGGAAAGCCCAGGAAGAAGTCCAGCTGCGCGGGCGTGAGGGCCTTCAGATAGGCCGGGTTCCTCGTCTCCGTCATCATGAAATCCATCGCGCCAAACGAATTCCAGACCAGCGAAGCGGCTCCCACGACCCACAGATGCCACGGCGCCTTCGTTGAGGGGGAGGTCGGACCGGCCATGGGGTGAGCGAAGAAGAACCCGGAAGGCTGTCAATTCCGATGTGCGGGGCCGTCCCGGCGTCCTCCAATCGAACAAATTCCCCTTTCTAAACGTCCGCTTGTTCCGATCATAGGAGTTGTTCCTTGGACATTCCTAGACCCGACTCAGCACAGCGTGCTTAGTCTCGCCGCTCATGCCCTACTGTTCCCCCCTAGCACACTGCTGCTTTGCGCGGGATGTGCTCCGGCGGCTATAGCGGCCTGAGTGGCCGCTCTGCGCAACCCGCAGATTGAGATCCAAGCCACACGGCCCCCCGCCGGCGAACCCGGCGGGGGGCCTTTGACTTCACCGCCGACCGGGCGGCGCGCAGGCGCCTGCCCATCCCCCGTTCTGGGGCGCGTGGCCGTCCTTCGGGCCCGCGAAACGCCGGCCTGAACGCCTCTCAGGCCGCCCTGTCGTGGCGGGGCCCGTGAACGTGCGGCTCGGACGATCCCGAATCGCAGGCAGCCTGAGCCGTCACCCTCCTCCTAAGCTCCATTCCGATGCGAAGGACCACCTCGCAAACGTGCTCCCGCACCACGGGATCCCAAGACACGACAAGACGGCCACGCCGCTCGCCCTCGAGCCAGGTCTCATCCTGGATGATCCTCTGGATCACAGGGATTTCGAGGGAGATGATCGGGTCGGGATGGGTCATGGCGCGGGTTAGCGGATTCAACATCGCCCGAATCCTTGGCTACTGCAGCGAAGGATGGGGTCGGCCGAAGCCGTTTGCCTCGCGGCCCGACGTGGCGCCTGCTCCCGCGGGCCCGCCGGCCATCGCCGTTGACCCGCGATGCCTGCCGACGTAACCTGCTCACGGCGAACGCTCCTCCCCTCCCATGAACCTCAAGAACGCGATAGTCCCCCTCCTGCTTCTCGCGGCAGTCTGCATTCCGGCAAAGGCGCAGTCCCAGGGCGCGGGCTTGGCCGGGATCTACCTCACGGTTGACGGCGGAGCCCAGGTCCGGGTCACCAAGGCGCCCGATGGAACCTACACGGGCACGATCATCTGGCTCAGGGATGACAAGGACAGGCTGGACAAGAATAATCCCGACCCCGGCAGAAAGGGTGACCGTGTCCTCGGGCTCGTCATCCTCCGGGGACTCAGGGCAAACGACGAGACGAAGCGATGGGAGGGGGGGACCATCTACGACCCGAAGAACGGCAAGACCTACGACGCCTTCGCGTGGCGCGATCCGGACAGGCCGGGGACCCTGTTCCTGAAGGGATACGTCCTTGGCATCACCTGGCTTGGCCGCTCGACGACGTGGACCGAGGAGAAGACGGCCCGTCCGTGACGGCGGGCCGCCCCGAGGAGGGCGCGCCGGATCCCCGCGCAGGGCAAAACGGGGCCTCGCCTTGCCAAGCGCGCGGCTCCCGGCCACGATGAGGGCTCCGTGAATGCAACGCCTGCTCCCAAGGTCCCGAACGCCGCGGCAAGCGGCGTGTTTTCAATAGGCGGTGACCTGCCGGTCCACCGCCTTGGCTACGGCGCCATGCGGGTGACCGGTCCGGGGGTCTGGGGCGAGCCCAAGGATCCCGCCGAGGCGCGCCGCGTCCTGAGGCGGGCCGTGGAGCTTGGCGTGACCCTGATCGACACCGCCGACTCCTACGGACCCGAGGTGAGCGAGCGCCTGATCGCCGAGGCCCTCCACCCCTATCCCCAGGGGCTGGTCATCGCGACCAAGGGCGGCCTGACCCGATCGGGTCCGGGAGAATGGGAGCCGGTCGGCCGGCCGGAATACCTCCGGCAGTGCGTCGAGATGAGCCTGCGCAGGCTCAAGGTCGACCGCATCGACCTCTACCAGCTCCACCGCATCGATCCCAAGGTTCCGGCCGCCGAGACGCTCGGCGCCCTCAGGGACCTCCAGCAGGCAGGCAAGATCCGCCATGTCGGCTTGTCCGAGGTGTCGGTGGCCGAGATCGAGCAGGCGCGAAAGACCGTAGCGATCGTGAGCGTGCAGAACCTTTATAATCTCGCCAACCGCCGGAGCGAGGCGGTCCTCGACTACTGCGCCCAGCACGGCATGGGGTTCATCCCCTGGCTTCCGATTGGTGGCGGCGAAATGTCCCGCCCCGGCAGCGCGCTCGACCGGGCCGCCGCCGGGCACGGCGCAACCGTCTCCCAGCTTGCCCTTGCGTGGCTGCTGCAGCGCTCGCCGGTCATGCTGCCCATTCCGGGCACCTCAAGCGTGGCCCACCTAGAGGAGAACATGGGCGCCGCCGCCGTCAGCCTTTCCAAGGCCGAATGGGCGGAGATCGCCAAGGCGGCCGGCGGCTGACCCGCCCGCGCCGCTCAGGGCTTGAGCGCCCGGCTGTAGATGCGCCACGCGAAGGCCCCGAGGGAGACCTCCGGCAGGCCGGCCTTCGCGCCGCTCTGCGCGGCGCCCGACTGGAGCTCGACGCCGAATTCCTGGGCGTTGTCCACGCGGACCACGGCGGCTTGGGGCCGGTTGGAGAAGTTGACGACCGTCACGAACTCCTCCCGCTCGCCGCGGCGCAGGAAGGAGACGACGTTCTGGGGCGCCGAGTTGTCGAGCCAGACGACCGACCCGCCCTGCAGGGCGGGATGCAGGTGTCGCAGGCTGATCAGCCGGACGTAGGTCTCCCGGAGGGACCCGCGTCCCTTGGGCTCCCAGAAGATGGGGACCTTCTCGAACAGCGCCGGGTCGCCCGACTCGGTCGCGTCCCCTACCTCCATGCCGTTGTAGAGGAGCGGCACGCCGTCGAGGGTGAACTCCATCGCGCTCGCGGCGAGCGCCGCGGTCCACCCGAAGCGGCTGATGGCGCGGGCCTCGTCGTGGTCGTCCGACATGCGCAGGTGGAGGGACCCGCGCGGGAAGGCCGCCTGCTCCGACTCCTCCCAGGTGCGCCGGACCTCGCTGGCCGGCGCCCCCTCCATGAGCACCTTGTTGAGCGTGCTCAGCATCGGCCACGCATAGTCCATGTCGAAGGCGTGCACCAGGAGCTCGGGCTTGCTGGCCTCGGCCAGCATGAGGAACCCGGGCCGGATCTTCTCGAGGTCCTGGCGCACGTCCTCCCAGAAGTCCGTCGGCACCTCGCTCGCCACGTCGCAGCGGATCCCGTCGAGCTGGAAGTCGCGCGCCCAGTACGTGAGCATGTCGCGCATGTACCGGCGCGTCTCCGCGTTGCCGTAGTTCAGCGCGGCGACGTCGTCCCATTCCGGATGGGGCGGGATGATGTGGCCCTCGGCGTCGTGCTTGTAGAAACCCGGGTTGGACATCATCACGCTGTCCCACGCCGTGTGGTTCGGGACGATGTCGATGATGACCTTCATCCCGCGGGCGTGGGCCGCCTCGACGAGGCGGTGCAGGTCCTCCTTGGTCCCGTAGTCCGGGTTGATGCCGTAGTAATCCTGGACGGCATAGGGGCTGCCCACGGCCCCCTTGGCCCTGAGGTGGCCGACCGGATGGATCGGCATCAGCCACAGGACGTCCACGCCGAGCGCCCTGAGGCCGTCCATGCGCGCCGTGACCCCGGCGAAGTCCCCCTTCGCCGAGAACTGGCGGGGAAACACCTCGTAGACCACCGACTCGCGAATCCACGCCGGGGTCGGGCGGGCCTGGACGGCCGTCCAATCCACCGGATCCGCGGCCCGGAGGGCCGGGAGGCACGAGAAGGCGAGAAGGAGCGCGACGGCCGCGCGTCGGTGCAGGTGGGGGTGCTTCATGGCTTTGGGTTCCAAGCCTCCGGCGGAGCCAGGGTCCGAGTCTTCCCGCGCCGGGGTCGTGGCAGCGGGAAAGCTTGGGCCGCCGGCCGCGAGGCCGCGAGGAACAAGGCCACGAGGTTACCTTGAACGACCCGAAGAATCCTAGGTCGCCAGTCCGGGCCCGTCACGGGCCGCCCGCTCAACCGGGCCTAGGGTACGGTCAGCTCGAGGGGGGCGAACCCCTTGGCGCTCACGATGACCTTGTCGGTCGCGGCGAGCTCGGAGATGGTCCAGACCTGACCCGGGTCGATGGCGCGCTCGGGAAGGCTACGGGTCTTGGCCGTGGCGTGGAAGGCCACGCTCGGGATCACCTGCGCGCTCGCCGTGATGGCGTCCTTCGAGACGTTCTTCAGGTTCAGGACGTAGGGTCCGTTCTCGCCGCTCGTGACCTTCTCGAACGTCGGGACGAGCGGCAGGCTCGGCGCCTTGTCGGCCGCAGCCGGCGAGGCCGGGGCATCGGCGGCGCTGAGCGTGGAGAAGGGGACGGCGACGAGGGCGAGGGCGCATCCCAGCGCGAGCAGGGTGGTCCTGCAGAGGGTCGGGCAGGCGTAAGGATTGTGTGATTTAGTCATGGTGGGGGAGTCCCTGTTTCTATTTTGGTATTCCGGACAACGCAAGGCAGACCGGGCGTGAGCGAGCCCAGGGGTTGGCCAGATCGGCCCCAAGGGGCCGTGGACGGTGCGTCAGGGAATCCGAACGAAGTGAAGGGCCGCCCCGCCGCCCGGCGCCATGCGCAGGTCGATCGTGTCGTCGTCCGTGACGTCGCGCTCGTCAATGGCGATGTGCTCGGCGTTCTCGGAGCTGTCGGGCGCGTCGCGCCACCAGCGCAGGTGCCACCTGCCCGCCCCTAGGAAGTCGAGTTTGATCGTGCGCACCCGGCTCGTGCTGTTGTTCAGCGCGCCCAGGTACCAGTCCGCGCCGGAACGCCGCGCGACCACCAGGTGCTCGGCGACGACGCCCGAGAGGACACGGGTCTCGTCCCACACGGTCGGCACGAGCCTCAGGAAGTCGATGCCGGGCTGGCCCCGGAGGTTCGTCGGATGGTCGCACACGCACATAACCGGGCTGTCATACGCGACAAAAAGCGCGAGCTGGCCCGCGCGGGTGCTCTGCACCTGCGCCGGGGAGGCGTGCGGCTGGAACTGCTCCGCCGTCCGGTTCACGAACCCGCCGGGCGTGAAGTCGCCGGGTCCTGCAAGGAAACGCGTGAACGGCAGCGTGACCCGGTGCTCCGGGGTGACGCGCCGGCTCCACTTGTTGTACTCGTTGCCGAGAACCCCCTCCCGCGTGATCTGGTTCGGCCATGCGCGGATCATTCCCGTCGGCTTGTAGGCGCCGTGGAAGTCCACAAGCAGGTGATGTTCGGCGGCGCAGCGCGTCACCCGCTCGTACCAGTTCACCATGTCCTGGTCGTCCCGGTCCATGAAATCGATCTTTACCCCCGCGAGCCCCCATTTCTCGTAGAGCGCGAACGCCCGCTTGTAGGCGTCCCCCCTGTCAGCATCGCTCCAATAGAGCCAAACCCAGAGGCGCACGTTCCTTTCGGCGGCGAATCGCCGGAGTTCGGCCATGTCCACCTCGGGGACCGTCTGGGTGATGTCGGAATTCGGACTGCGCGTGCCGACGTACCAGCCTCCGTCCACAAGCTGATAGGGCCAGCCCATCTCGCCTGCGAATTGGATGAAGTCCTTCATCGTGCCGGTGTCCATCGTCCCTATCCCGGACCACCAGCGGTCCCAGGCCATCATGCCCGGCTTGATCCACGACGGGTCGGCGATCTGGCACGGTGTGCTTAGGTTGAGCACCAGGTCGCTTTCAATCAGTCGTCCCGGCTCCCTGCCGATCACGAGGACTCGCCACGGGGACGGATGCGGCAGGGAGACATGGACCAAACCGTTCCCGTCCCATCGCGGCGCAAGCCGGCTGCGCAGGGTCACCGCGCTCGTTCCCGCCGCCTGGGGCTCGCGGGCCAGCCAGAGTCCCGCCCAGTCCACAAGGTCGGCCTCGGTGACCGCAACCCACGCGGCGGGCGTGTGGGTGAGCACCGGCAGGCCAGTCACGGTTTCGACGGGAAGGTCCGAGAGCCGTTGCCTTCGAAACTCCCATTCCTGGGAGCCGTGGAAGCCTCCCCGCGAGTCGTAGTCGTCGGGCGGCACCGCAACGTGGTCGCCGGCGAAACACACACTGTCGGTCGTGAACGCGAACTCCGTAAGCTCCTCCTCGATAATGATGTCCGCCGCCCCCTCCCCAGCGGGGAGCAGGTAGCGAAAGCCCACTCCGTCATCATAGGCGCGCACCACCAATGAAAACGTCCCGCCCGCGCCGCCCTTCTCCCTCAGCTTGACCGCAAGCTCCCGGTAATGGTCTCGCACCTCGCGCCGCTTGCCGAGCGGGTTGGACCAGAGCGCGTCGCTCTCGGAGCGCGCCGCGTCCACGAGCGAGACATCGCTGCCAAGCGCGATGCCCCCGCGAAGGCGCAGCCCGAGCCTCGAATCGTTCAGGACCGGGGTGCCGTCGACGGCCACCCGGTAGCTCAAGGGGCCCCCGGTGCTGACCGTCACCGCGATGCGCCCGTCCGGGGACGTTACCTCCTGTGTGGCCGCTGGCGGCCCGCCTTGCGCGGCCAGGGCGCCGCCCCCGGCGGCCGCAAACAGAAGCGCGATCAGCGCGCAGGCTGGGAGGACGCGGACCTTGCAGGGCATGGGGACGGCGGGGGTGTTCATGGGGT
>Ga0265313_10001444_pt1 | contig 22179 bp, 33 predicted proteins | sample 4123metaG_FD_203122 | JGI IMG/M metagenome (GOLD analysis project Ga0265313, IMG submission 203122) | Rhizosphere microbial communities from Carex aquatilis grown in University of Washington, Seatle, WA, United States - 4-1-23 metaG | ecosystem: Host-associated > Plants > Roots > Rhizosphere >...
ATCAGAAACACCCTCGCAAGCCAAAGAAACCACCGCCGAAACGACACGGACGGAAGCCACACATCTCTACCGCCCGGATACTCGCGAAACGCAGGCGATGACAGCTTGAAAGGGATGGTCCCCGGCTCCCGGCGGTCCCCTACTTCTCCGCCTTCTTCATCTCGGCGATCTGCCGTTTCATCACCTCGATTTGTCGGTCCCAGTCTTCTTGAGTTAGCCCAACGCCCTCGAATTGTAAGTCAGGAAAGTTTGTCGAGAGTGTCTCGGCGGCGACATCGCAGATCCGAAAGCGGACCATAGCGGCTCCTCCACCTGGAAAATATCCCTTATCCGTCATGGTCGTGTCCGAAAGCAACGGCGAGAGGAGGTCCATCGACATATCTTGGCATGATTCCCTGAGTGCAAGGCATAAGTCCGCACGAGGTTGGAAGAGGCTCTCTTCGAGGTAGTTCTTGAAAACGCCCTTCGCTCGATCTGGAAAACATTTGCCGATCAGCACCAGGCAATCGTAATGCCCACCGATCCGTGGTTCGTTTAGGAACTCGACGGCACGACTAAAAACCGATTCGTCGTGCGTCTCGTAGATCCCCGATGCGCAGGCAAGAAAAACGTCCTCGTCCATTGTCTTCTCGAATATCTGTTCGACCTCGGCAGCGATGGCTGGATTAGATGACCACGAGACGGCCCGGACAAACTCCAAGACATTGACGCCGTTTTCCCTCATATGTTCTCGGCTGAGATCCAGTCCTTTGAGCCGGTCGGCGACTAACTTGGATGCCTCGTCCGGGAAGTAATACGCCAGTCGAAGGGCCGCTCCTGTCTGGAAATGCCCACTCTCTGTGCAGAAAGGCTCGCTCTCTGCGTGGTCACTTCCACGAGTATGGAAGTCGATCAGGAGCGATTGGAACAGGTCTTGGGCAGGGTCCGACCTGCTCCAAGTTTCCCGCACGGCTTTTGCCAGGCTTTCGTTTTCAACAGGGCTGTTGATGTAGAGATGAACCGTAAAGCTCGCAACGTCCCTAATTTTGAAGGTCGTGTGATTTCTGATGAAAAAATAGCTGCGATTGGTGATTTGGCCGAGGATCATAAAGCAAATGTCGCCCACCTTGGCGGTGTAGGTTGCACTTGGTCGTTCGTTCTGAACGGGAGCCACGGTTTTGAGCGTCTCTCTCTCGTATATGTTGATCGGATTTATGTGAAATATATCAACCGGAGGCGTGCGTATGTATGCGTCGTCAACTGACAGCTTTGTTGGCGAAGCATCATCGAGTGCCTCCAGCAAGAAAGGAATCGCCTTGGGGCCATACTCTACGAGCCTCTTCCATGATTGGAAACGAAATCGGTGCTCAGGTAACTCCGCATGGTAAGGGACAATCACAAACGATACTGGAAAAAAGGGAGCCTCACCGAATAAAGGCTCGACATAATTGAAGTTCATTTCCTCGACCTCCGCCAGCGTCTTGATGAGCGCTCGAATCTCCGTGGCTTCAGCCTCGGTCGCCTTGATTGGCTGGGCCACACGGATGTTCGGAACTGGCAGTAGACGGAAACCGAACGAGTCGTCGGCTGGGTTGCTTTCCTCGGCAGCCGCACTTTCTCCTTCGGGTTCGTCGCAAGCGAGCAAGCCAACGTCAAGGCCGGCGGCAAGTATGTAGGCGAGACAGAACATCAAGCACGGTCGGGCGAGCAAGAACAGGCGTCCGCTGCGCATCGTTGGCTCCTTGGAAGTGATCGGCCCCTTGAGTACGAGGCCGGCTGACGATTCTACCAGATTCGTGGCCGTGGGAAGGGTCGCAGGGCCGGCGAAGCCACCCGGAAGTCGGCGTTGGTCTGTTGTGGCAGTCCCAATGCGCCTCGGACGGAGGCCATCCACAACCAAGCTTTCGCTCGCCATTTTCCACTTTCGTGGAAAACGGCTCGCTTCCTGCTGCCTGAAACCTAGGAAAAACAGCCCGCTCCTCCGGCATGAGAGCGGCGGAATGGCTTCGGTCATGGACAAAAGCATCGCAGCGATCGAGATGATCAAGACGGGCGGTTGGCAGACTTGCTCAACAACCACACCGACGCCATCAAGGCGGTCGCTATGCCGATGCCCCCGCCGATGATGAACCCCCACGCCCAGACGTTCTCCGGGTCGGTTCGCCAGAATTCTTCCGGCCCCAGCCCCAACCAACGAAAGCGATCCATCGCAACGCCTGCGAACCAGCCGACAGTCCCACCCACAAGCCCGCTCACGAGCGTGAAGACGGCCACCAGAACGAATCGCATGACTTCCGTTCTCCCATTGTGCAGAACAGCCGTCGCTTTGCCGCCGGTTCAGCCCGCCGAGCGACGATGCCCCTGGAGGCAAACCTGTGAATTCTATCCGTTAATGTTCCTTGTGTCACATTCATGGTCGGTCCACTTGACGCTCATGCCTCGACTTCGTCGATGCTCCTGATCGACGAGATGATTTCGGCCACCGGCACGCCATCGCCGCCAGGTTGATATCGCAGGAGCGAGCTGTTTCCAGGGTCGACATGCACTTTCCCGGTGCAAGCCCAAACAAAATGAACACGCTATCACTATTTTAATTTATATAAACGTAAACATGGGCCAAGAGCGGCCCGGAAAGAAGAGGAAATGATGAAAAGTACAAACCAACAACCCTATCAGATTCAAGCGCTGGACGAATTGACGTCTTCGCAATTGGAACTTGCGGAAACGATTCGGGACGCCGTGATAAGAACGGTCCAATACTGGGAACATCCCGATGAAACGATTGATGAGGATAGTCCCCTTTCGGAAGGCATCCTTGCGTCGATTGCCAGCGTGTTGGCAGAGCATGAGGGATGAGATAATGTCAATGCTCGTGGAGAGTGAGCGGTTTCGTCACGTACAAAAGCCTCGCAGCGATCGAGATGATCAGGGGAGCGAACCATTTCCGCTTGCGGAAATGGTGAGCATCACCAGCCACCAGCCAGGCCCACGTCCGGCCTCCGCTCCCAGAATACAAGTTGTGCATTTCGAGCAGGCCATCAATTTGGCTGAACAGCAGACTCACGCCTCACTCGCCGCCGGGAAGCTTTCCAGCCTTGATGCGTTCGCCAAAGGTTTCCGTGGGATCGCAGGGCACTTTTAGCTTATGAACTTTATCTATGGCTGCCAAGATCCGCTGCTTGTTGTTTTGCTTCTTGAGCAGCTTGCCGAGTTCGTTTCCGTAGTCGTTGAGCACCTTCATGTCTCCGTTGTCGTGGCAAATCATACACTTGACCGTGTCTACTTTTTCGGCGAATTCCTTTTCGGTGTCGGTGCCGTCTGGCTTGTAGTATTTCCCCTTGAATACATCAAAATACGGCTTCCTGGCGTTGGCCGAGGTCACGGACAGGGCGACGATGGCTCCGACGACCATGACAAATCCATATTTAATCATCATCGGATCATCCTCCAACGTGATTCTATCCGTAGGTACCGTTGTTGCAACGGGGAGGATTCCGACGACGGGACATGCGCGTGGAAGAACGGTCGAAGTATGTCAGAGCTGGCGAATTACGGGAACTCTCGTCGTCAGTGGGGCAGCTTCTTGGTCAGGCACAGGTGCGAGACGTATCCAGGGCCGGGATGCCGCCTTCACCGCGCTATTTCGGCCTTGGTCCTCGCACCGATCGAGATCATCAAGGGAGCGAGCTGTTTTCGACCGACAGGGCGAAAATAGCGAGCGACATTGGCACCCAGCCAGCCCCATATTTGCCTTCTGTCCCCTGGTCCCGATGATCAAACTGGCCAATTGTGAGGCCGGCGGCATCCGATCGTGGCCTCTTGATGGGGCAAAGCCCTGGCCTGGCGACTTTATTTTATTTTGATTGCTGGGGCCGAAGGCCGGGCAGATCGAAGGCTTTGACACCCAGGCTGGGCCGCCTCATCTCGTCGATTTCGCAGCCAGATTCCTGAGCAGCGAGCTGGAGCGATCTAATCGGGGGTCGGCCCTGGTGCGGGCCGGCGTCGAGGCAAGCAGCAAAGTTGGCATGACCAATTCAAGGGCTTGTCCTTGTGATTGGGAGCGCTTACAATGCTGTCAACGTCGGCCGTAGCCTAGCAATCGACAGGCCCTGAGATTGCCAAGATAAGGGTTACAAGAGCCATGTGCCGTTGAGCTGATCATGCTCGGCGAGCCTCTTTTGGTGAGCAATTGGTTGTTGAGTGGCAACCCCACTCAAGCGTTGGGCGATATATCGCTCGATTTGGAATGCTCACACTACAGAACGAGACGAACGCTGTGACCTCATTGTTGATGCGCGAAACTGGTTCGTCGGCGAACCGTGGCAGGGCTGCTGGTTTTGGCGCGCGTGTGTGGCAGAAGACAAGTAAACAATTACCCCGATGTCAGAAAGGATGAACACTATGGACAATTTCAAACGGAAGACGATGACGGTCCGAGAGTTGTTGGAAGACATGATAAACGGAACCATCAGCCCTGGGCCGATTTGTCATTCGGACCTGCCGGATGACCTCCTGAAGGAGATGCGACGACTCTGGCACAGCGTCGGCAAGGCGTTCTATGGCACCAGAGGCACACTGGAGCAGTGGGAAATCGGCTTCGTGAGGGACACGAATCCCGACAAGGAAGTGTTGGTCTGGCAGCGAATCGAACGTGCAACCAAGGGCTATCTGGCCGACCATCCGAAAGCAAGCTTAGATGAGACAGTAACGGGCATTTGCCTTTGCAGCTTCGGTGCTTCCCAAACTGAATACAACGTGTATTGGGACCGGGCCGCCATTGGCATTGTCGAAGACGGTCAACACCAGGAGGGTTATCCAATATGAAGCCGCTCCGTCCCCCCAACCCCCCCCTCCAACTTCGGCAACGCCAGGTCCGGGAAGGGGCAATCTGGGTCGTGGGTCGGCCTGATGCAGGATGGTGTTTGCGGATCAATGGCCGATGCTCGACGTGCCTGGGGGCTAGCGGTCTTCAGGTTCGACGTACTCGATCACCAACGGCGATGAATCGTACTCGACGGTTGTGGTTCCATCGGACCAGTTCACTGCTCTGCTCCAGCCAAGTCCCCCGCCTTTCCAATGCCCCAGGTCCGTGATGTACGGCCTCGGTCGAAACCAACGCCAGGCGGGCGGCCCCACCGCGCACAACACGGCCACAATCGTGGTGAACAGGAAGATCGTTCGTAAACGGAGCTGCATGGCAAACTACCGACCGCATCGGCCGCACAAGTTGTCATCGAGCTTTTGGCCGCACCAGACACATTCCTGTCGCCTGATTCTAGCCCTGGCACGCCGTTCGCAATCCTCGGCCTTCACGCCGAGCCGGAACAGCGCTGCGGCAGCGCCCCAGCAGGGAACCAAAATCCACCACGGCAGGCCGAAGGTAAAGACGCCCACTAGGCCACCTGCAAAGAGCGTCAATTCCATCCATAAGAGGATTTCTTCGAGGATCTTGTTGATTGTGCCAACACATGCGTCTGTCGATATTCACGAGTTGACCCCCGGCTGGACATGAAACAGCCGATGGATGAATGATGGCTGCAAAGTTTTCGGTTTGGCGTCCATCTTTGCCGTATTGTACCAGGGCCAACAGCCCCGCCAACATCGAGATTGGTTAGTTCCTTATCAGCGAGGCCCAGGAGCGGGAAGGTGGACCACCCCAAATCAAGCCTGCGGGGCCAGCTTCTCCGTCAACTCCGCAGCCGACTCGCAAAACACCAGCCGCCTGCCGATTGCGTCACCGATCCTGTCGTCCACGTGTTCGAGGTTGGCTAGGTCGGCAAGTTCGACTATATGGCGTGGCACTGGGAAACACGTCCAATTTCGGCCAGCCGCATCTTCGACGGCAAACTCCTCTGGTTCGAGCAGGACGAAGCCGGGCTTTGAGCCTCGGTAGCAATAGAAGGCGGTTCGCAGGTGAATCTGAAATCGCATGACCATTCGTGGATGATAACGGCCAAATGCCGGTTCGTGCAACTGGTCGGGAACGTCGAGATTGCTCCGCCTGGGGGCGTGGCGGTAGAATGCCTGGATGACCACCACCAAGCCCCGCCGCCGTTGGTTTCAATTCAGCCTCAAGGCCGTGATGTTGCTGGTCGTCGCCGCTGCCGTTCCGTGCGGGTGGCTGAGGTGGAAGATGATCATCAAGCACAAAGAGCGGGCGGCAGTGGCGGAGATTGAAAGGCTGGGCGGACTCGTTGGGTACGATTGGAAGCCAATTTACGTTTCAACAGTCGGAAAACCTTTCAGCCCCCCGCAGCCTCCAGGACCGGCTTGGCTGCGATCCATTCTCGGTGATGACTTTTTTGCGAGCGTCGTTGAGGTATCGGTCAATAATGGAATGACGGACGATGGATTTGTACGGTTTGGCACGTTTGCAAATGCCGAAGAACTATGGCTCGGCCAGACACGGGTGTCAAATGTGGATTTGGAGCAGCTCAAGGGAATGTCGCACCTGCGGAAACTGGATCTTTCCTGCACAGGAATCACGGATGACGGCCTTGAGTATCTTCAATACCTGTCATGCCTGCGAGAATTGACGCTTACCGAAACACAGATCACAGACACCGGGGTCGCCTATCTAGCACGATTACGTGGACTCACCAAGTTGAGCCTCAACATCACTCGAATCAGTGACGAAGGATTAGTGTATCTTGCGGACCTAACAACCCTTGAAGAGTTGAAGGTTTCATCAACATATGTCTCGGACGCCGGGCTGACTCATCTCCGTGCGCTTGCAAACCTCAAAGCGCTGACTGTTGGAAACTACGTGACCGACGCAGGCGTTGCCGAACTCCAAAAGGCCCTGCCCAACTGCGAAATCATCCGATGACCACAGCCCAACCTCGCCGCCGCTGGTTCCAATTCAGCCTCAAGGGTCTGATGCTGATGGTCCTGGTCGCCGCCATTCCGTGCGGGTGGCTCAAGTGGAAGATTGACCGCAAGGCGAGAGAGCGGGCGGCCGTGGCGGAGATCAAGCGGGTCGGTGGCTATTATGGGTACGATTGGCAAATGGCCCGCAAAGGTTACGACAAAGGGCAACCACCTGGGCCAGTATGGCTTCGGAAGCTGCTAGGTGACAATTTCTTCTCGAACGTGGTGAGCGTATCGCTAGTGGACCTTTCGGGTCTTCCTGAACTCACCGAAGAGTGGCTTCATCTTCTTGAGCCTTTGTCAGAACTCACAAATATTCAGATTGGCACGCCCATCACCGACGACGGAATGCGATACTTGATGAGGTTCACAAAGGTTAAGGAGCTAAAACTCTGGACAAGCGGCGTGACCGACTCTGGGCTTATCGGACTCAATGGACTAACGCAGCTTGAGGGGTTGTACCTCGAAAGGATCGGCGGGACTGATGCCAGCGTGACCGACGCCAGCTTGGCGCAGCTCAAGGGACTAACGAAGCTAAAGACGTTGACGCTTGCCGGTACTGGCGTGACCGACGCCGGGCTAGTTCACCTCAGAGCATTGACGGCACTAGAGGTTTTGAATCTTGGCGACTGCCGTGTGTGCGATGCTGGCTTGATCCATCTGGAAAGACTGCCCCTGCTACGGGAGTTGTACCTGTATGAAACGGACGTGACGGACTCCGGACTGGTCCATCTCAAGGGCCTAACGAGCCTGGACCTTTTGTATCTTTACGGTACTGCTGTGACCGACGCCGGGCTAGTCCATCTCAAAGGGCTAACGAATCTAGAGACGTTGATGCTATCACATACTGCTGTAACCGACGCCGGTATCGCCGATCTTCAGTCGGCCCTGCCCAAGTGCAAAATCCTCCGATGACCACAGTCGTGCCTGAACTCCACACAGCCCGATATCAGACCAAAATCAGATCGTTGCGAGCCGCGCTCCTGGCAATCGCATTCTCGGTGGCGGCGTACCTCTCGCCAGCAGGTGGTCTCCGGCGAATGTTCATCCTTGGGGTGGTCGGCAACGCCTTTTGGGCCGCTCTCTTCATTTGGGCTTTGCTCTGGTCGGCGCATTTGACCCGCCGCCGTCGGCGCAGGCGGTTGGCCGACCAGCAACGCCACCTTCAATTGCCCGGCGTTGGCCCCATGCGGTAGAATGCCGAAATGGCTCCCGTCGTCAAAAGACTCGCTCCCCTTTCAAAGCCCAGACGCAAATGGCACCAAGTTCGGTTGCGAACGCTGATTTGTTTGATGGTCATCGTCGTCAGTCCGTTCGTTGGGCTGAAGTTGACGATTGACAAAAAGAGGCGAGAGCGTGCTGCGATTGCCGTGTGCGAACAATCGGGCTGGGAATTACGGTACAAATGGGTAGCTAATGCCAGCAAGGAGGAACCGGGGCCTGCATGGCTTCGGTGGCTCATGGGCGACAACATCTTGTCCAGCGTGGTGTACATCAGATTCAATGGTCAGGTCACGGATGATACGCTCGTGGTCCTTGAGTCGCTGCCTGATTTGGAGGAGGTATATGTCATTGGCAAGGGCATTTCGGACACGGGACTCAAGCATTGCACGGGGTTGCATCAACTAAGAGTGCTCGACGTGTCTCGCAATGCCGTGACTGATCAGGGCCTCGTCTATCTCAAGGGGCTAACGGGATTCAAGGGGATGGGAGGACTTCAGCACTTGAACGTTGCCCAAACTGCCGTGACCGCCGCTGGAGTTGCCAAGCTTCAAGAGGCACTCCCTCGCTGCCAAATCAACCGATGACCACCGCCACACTTCGCCGCCGTTGGTTCCAGTTCAGCCTCAAGGGCCTGATGCTGCTGGTCGTGGTCGTAGCGGTTCCCTGCGGTTGGTTGAAGTGGAAGATCGACCGCAAGAGCGAGGAAAGGGAGGTCGTGGCGGAGATCCAGAAGCTTGGCGGGAGCGTTACTTACGCATGGGAATCGAGTCAGTGGTATATCTTTAATGTGCGAAGACGGAGGTCCGACACCTCGCCACCCGGTGCAAGTTGGCTTCATGCAATGTTCGGGGATGATTTTTTAACCAATGTCGAATGTGTCCATTTGCCGCCACCCAAGGACGTATTTCTTCGGAAGTGGACACTTTATCTATGGGCTGGCCATCAATACACAGAAGGGACCGCCGCCACTGACAGCGATTTGATTGTCTTGGCGACGTTACGCAGCCTTGAAGAACTGCACCTGCCGTTTACTAACATTGGCGATCTGGGCGTGGCTCATTGCAAGTATCTTACCAACCTGCGATTACTTAATCTGGAATACACGAATGTGACGGACATTGGACTTAGCCACCTTCAGAGTCTCAGTGGCTTGCATGAGTTATCCCTTGCGAACACTCTCGTTACTGATAACGGGTTGCGCTATTTGCGCCAAATGACGCAACTGACGCATCTTTCGCTTCAGGGTACACGGACGACCGACGCAGGCATCGCCGAACTCCAAAAGGCCCTTCCCAACTGCGAAATCATCCGATGACCCGCCGTTTCTTCCAATTCGGTCTTGCCACGATGCTCGTATTCGTGGCCGTCATCTGCGTGGTCCTGGCCATTCGGTCGAACCGACAGCACAATCGACGGGTCGCCATCGCCAAGATCGAGGAGTTGGGTGGGGAGATCAAATACTTATCGGAGTTGAGTACACTGTCGTCAACGGCGTGGGATCTGCCCGCAATCGGTCGTTTAGCAAGACTCTTTGGCGACGACCCTTCCACTTATGTCATTTTGGTGGTGCTTAACGACGCCAAGGTGACGGACGCCGACTTAGCCAACCTGCTGACGTTTAGTGAACTTCAGGGGCTTGTTATCGGTAATGACTCTGTCACGGATGCCGGTCTGCTGAGCCTTGGATCATTGCCAAATCTCAAATTGATCCAGTTTCTGGACAACGCCTGCGTGACGAAAACAGGGGTTGATGAATTTCACAAGGCTTTGCCCAACTGCAAGGTCATGAACAAGTCCAAGGTGTTGTGACCATCCCACCCGCTACGGAGCCGCCACTTCGGTCTTGCAATCCACGACCACGGCTCCCGTCCTGTTTCCTGCACGAATTGTGATCATCTGGCGGCCGACGCTCTCGAAATCTCCCATGTCTGGAACCGGCGTCTTGGCTTCGGCCTCGGCGAACGGAGCCGCTTTATCCCAGATTGCCTTGATCCAGTAGTCGCCTGGTAGGAGATCAAGGGCCAGGAATTCCTCAACTCTGCCATAGTCGTTAATCCTCCCTTCGTATTTCAACCGAAACAACCGCTCGAAGTTTGCAGTTGTCCAATCCGTTTCGGCAATGGTCGCTGGGACGAGGAAAATCCAAAGCGGACCATCCTTGCTGGTCGGTGTAACCGGAAGTTGAATTCGGCCGCTGATCAAGCCGAGACGATAACGTATTTCTGCAAAGGGCAGGTTTTCCCGCTGGTCGCTCACTTCGGCGATGGCTATCTTCTTGTCCCATATTGCCAAGAGCGTGTCTGCCAACCACCGTTGTTGCGAACCGACAACACGGCACGGCAGACTGTTTGTGGATTCGTACACATCCCAACGATCCGTCGAGAGAACCCGCTTATTCAGCAGATCGTCGAAGAGTTTGCGGTCTTCTGGAATTCTCCTTGAGGCGATAAAGTAACGGAACACAGTCTCTTCGTCGTTCGAGGCCAATGCCTCCAATGACAAACTGCGTCCCTGCCGGTTACATTCGGCGATCATATCTTCATTCAACTCGAACCGCTGAGCGTCATCGAGCGTCCAAGCCAGCCAACGATCATCCCGCCCAAGCCAAAGGCAGAAGCAGTCACGTCCATCGATCGAAGCAAGGAAGCTGACCATCGGCCAGCACCAAAACGTGGTCAATCGACCGGCCGAAAGGAACTTGCGAGCACATTCCTTGTAGTTCATTTCAAGCAATTGGTGCGGCGAGAATTGGCGAATCTCTCCCTGTTGACGATAAAACGTCAAAACCGAGTCGAGTGTGCTGGCGGATTTCTTTGGATCGAATGTGACGACGAATCGACCATCATCGGAAACGAAGATCGAACTTTCGGCGGAGATGGTTTGTTTCGGTGTGGTCGTCCAGATTGGTTCGTCGGATTCATCACCTCTGAACACCTCCAGTAATGGCGTCATTCTCCGTTCTTCGGGTCCAGCCAAACGGCCCGTGTATGGGTCGAAAAACTTGCCGGGCGGTGGGAATACGACATTACGTGGTTCAAAGACGGACTTGCCAGGCGCTGGTGTGAAGACGACAAGGAACTCGCCGTTAGTAGACGCTTGCTTCAGCCTCGAATGGCAGAATCCTGCGTCCACGATCTGCAAGGAGCCGACCAAGATACCAATGGTCGTGATCCCGCTGGCAAGCCATCGCTGAAGACCCATTTCCGCCTCCATTCTTTTCCTACACCAAGCTACCACCCGGTGGGCGATTGCGTCAATTCGAGGTTGACCCAACGTCTCACTTCAACCCCTTCAACTCGGCGACCTTAGCCAGCAAGTAGCCGAGTTCGTCGCCATCAAGGTCCGCCGCCCTGGCGACAGCATGAATCTCCTTGATCAAATAGGCCCTGGTTCCCTTGTACTCGGTGAATTCCGCCTCGCCCGTGAAACGAACGATGAGGCTTCGGCTGGAAGTCAGGTGCAGTTCCTCGATTCAAGGCGTTGTCCATTGACTTGCCAGGAAGCAGGCAAGGGCGATGGAGAATTGGCCGTCAGCCTCGATCTGCCGCAACTTGTCGGCGAGGCCCTGGCGGATCTCTTCGGGTTCACGGATGGGAAGTTCGATCATGGTGGTGGTCATTGGGATGGAGGCAGGCTTTAGCTTACGGCTGGGGTTGGTTGAGGCAACTGGTCGCCGGTGGCCTGGCTGCCGTACAATGAGTCATCCCCGACTCAACGAGCCGCCGCCATGCCACAACTTCGATTTTCGCTTCGCAGCTTTTTCCTCTTCCTGTTCGTCGCCTGCTTGATCGGCTCGAACGTCTTCACGGCGTGGGAAAACAGGCGGCTGAACGAGAAGCTCAACCAGAAGGATCGGATCATCGACAACTTGCAGGTCCAGGTGGGGCAGTTGGTCGTCACAGATCCCACCAAAGTTCATGTGGTTGCGATTCCGACATACGAACACCTGACCTGGAGGTGGCGTGTGCATGTTCCAGACGAAGGCGTAACTTCGCTCCGGCAGGCAACGCTGAAAATTCCCGAAAGTGGAATTCGCATGAACCGGTTAATACGTGCTCTACCTGTCGGCGAGAGCGATGTCATTGTCGCCGTCCACAAAGACATCGACGACAATTGGTACTTGAGCACGATTTTGGCCCGCCGGTCACCAGCGGGGCCGCTTGGGAAGCAAGATCAGCAGACAAGGCCGTTAAAATGGACCACTGTTAGTCCTTGCTGGTCCACCGACCAAGCGGGGACAAATGGAACGGAGTCGATGACGCCCGGCGAACCGATGGTCTTGCTGCGGCATCGCAGATATAAAAGAGGCGCAGGTAGTCGGTTCCGTGCTGATCCAGAACCCTGCGATGGAGTGTTGATTTGCATCGAATAGGGGACGCCGGGATCGTGTCGGGCAAGGGTTCTCGATTGGCCCAGGACGACGACCGATTCCCGACGTACCCGCCTAAGTGCGATGAACACCAGGAGCGGGAGCCATGACCGAGAACCGAGACACCATCAGTATTCTTCAATGTGACACCAACAGCCGCAACAGTTGCGTTCCTTTGCCGACAAGGCTAATCTGGTAACAACAGATGTGGGCACAGCAACGGAGAATTGACTAATGGCAAAGACAAAAACCAGGGGCGAGGGCAGCACGGCGATTCGAGCCTACTTTTCCAAGAATCCCACCGCCTCCGCACAGGAAGTCGTGGACGCATTGAAGGCCGAAGGCGTCACTGTGAAGATTGGGTTGGTCTACAGCGTCAAGGCTTCGGGCAAGAAGAAGAAAAAGAAGGCTGGCAAATCGAATGCCGCAGTCCGAATGGAAAAGGCGGCAGCTTGGGCCGATGGTGTCACCGGAAGCACCAAGGCCGACTTGATCCGTGAAACTGCCACGAGTATGCCCAAGCCGGTGCGGCCCAAGGATGTGATCGCTGCACTAAAGGAAAAGGGCGTCACTGCCTCGTCTGCCCAGGTCAGCACGGTGCTAAAGAGCATGGGGATGAAGAGGAAGCGGAAAGCGGCGGTGGCTGGTGCAGCACCAGCAGTTGCCTCAAACGGGTTGAACATCGACGACTTGGTGATGGCGAAGAAACTTGTCGGCCAGGTCGGCAGCATTGAGAAAGTCAGGGAAGCCCTGGCTGCACTGGCGAGGTTGGGCTAAATCATCCGGCAGCCCGGCTGGCTCGTTGAGAGTTACGAAACCAGCCGGGCAACGCATCGAGATCAAGCTGGCGGCTCGATCTCGATGCTGAGCTACGCAGCCTTCCGCATTCCTCACGCCGTTTTCTTCAGTGTGTCGAGCGCCTCAATCGCCCGTCGTGCTCGTTCAATGCCGAGCCGCTCAATGAAGTCATTTATGGCGGTCAAGGTGGCGGCCTGTTCTTCAGTCAGGTCTTGGCCGCCAACGGAGAGAGTGGCCTTGGTTTCGGACGGCTTCTTCCTGCTGTCGTGATTGCTCATGGTCGCTCCTTGGGGTACTCTTCCATGAAGATCGGCACGAATCAGCATCGAACAGCAGGTCGTCAAGATAGGGAGGCCAGGTTAAGTCTGCGGATCGACTCTGCCGAGCCGCCCAAGCAACCGCAAGACTGATCTGTCGCCCGGTCGATCATCTCATCATGGACACCACGAACCTTCGGCAAACAATCGACGCCGCCGTTACCGACCTTGGATACAATGCCGATCGCTGTAACGAGGGCATGTTCATTCAAAAGGGCATCTACTCCGGCCGCCAATTTCGTTACGAGGGTGTCCGGACAATTTGGTTTGCCGAGGAAGAGGTCGTCAAGCTATACGGCGAGGGTGGCACTTTGCTTGGGACGCTGACCGTGGCCGAAGTGCCCACCGAGATGCGACAGGCGTCGTAGCGGCCCTCCATCCTCGACAACGATTGTCCGGTGCTGCCGAAAGACTGAACCGTTGCCGGGACGATCAATTCAACCATGAACTCCACGGATCTTCGACGAATAATCAGCGCCGCCGTTGCCGAGCTGGGCGACGAGAACCAAAAGTGCGTGCTGATCCGGGAGGGTTACTTCGGAGATCGCCATTCCCGCTTCGAGAGCGTCCGAGCGATCTGGTTGACAGAAGAGGAATACGTGGGCAAGCTCCACGGCGACGATGGCAAACTGCTGCATTGATTGTGGCGAATTAGCCGGCCGAGGTGAGGCGAGCGGCGTAGCGGCTACTTCAGTTCCTGCCGATATGGCTCACCTTCCTGGTAAAGCTTGAGACGAACTCCGAAGTCGGCTTTCTCTTTGTCCGTTGCAAGTTCAATCGCCTTCTCTTGCCATTCAACGGCCTTGTCGAATTGACCAGCTTCGGCATAGGCGGCGGCAAGGGTGTCGAGAAAACCAGGCGTTTTCCAATCGGACAATTCACAGGCTTTGGTGGCATCTTCGACTGCCATTGTTCCGTCTCGATACATCCCATCCCAGCAAGTTGCACGTAGCCACGCCCGGCTGTTGTAGGCCGCTGCGGAATCTGGATCGAGACGTATGGCCTCGTCGTAGTCGGCGAGTGCCTTGTCGAATGCGCCTTTGGCGGACCATGTCGAGCCACGGCTGATGAGCGCCGACACATTCTTCCGATCGAGACAAATGGCATCATTGTAATCAGCGAGTGCCTTTTCAAGTTCGCCCTTGGCGTGACAAGCTGCACCACGGCTCTGATAGGCCGATCCCAAATTCGGGTCGAGACGTATCGCCTCGTCGTAGTCGGCGAGTCCCTTTTCGTAGTTACCCTTGGCTACCCACGCCGTTCCACGATCAGCATGTGCTGCGGAATTCTTCGGATCGAGGCGAATCGCCTGGTCGTAATCGGCGAGCGCCTTATCGAGATCGCCCTTAACATGCCAGGCAGCGCCACGGTTGTGGTAGGCCACCGAATTCTTCGGATCGAGGCGAATCGCCTCGTCATAATCGGCGAGTGCTTTATCGTATTCGCCCTTAGCTTTCCAAATTGCCGCACGGGCGGTGTAGTGTGTTGACTTCTTCGGATCGAGACGAATCGCCTCGTCATAATCGGCGAGTGCTCTATCGAGATCGCCTCTATGGTTCCAGGTAGCACCACGCATTAGGTAGGTCGGTGCATGATTTGGATCAATGCGAATCGACTCCTCAAAATCAGTGAATGCCTTATCGAGGTCTTTCTTTAGAATCCAGACAGCGCCACGGCGAGCGTAGGCGCAAGAGTTCTTTGGATCGAGACGGATCGCTTCATCGAGGTCGCTGAGCGCATTATCGCATTCACGCTTGCCACCCCATATGCTTCCACGGCCAAGGTAGGCTTCTGAATTATTCGGGGCGAGTTTAATCGCCTCGTCGTAATCGGCGAGTGCCTTGTCGACGTCGCCCTTTGCCCGCCAAGTCATGCCACGGCCACGGTAGGCGTTGGAATTTGTCGGATCAAGGTCAATTGCCGCTTCGTAATCGGTGAGTGCTTTGTCGACCTCGCCTTTGTCGTACCAAATGCTGCCACGGTTGATATAGGCCCACACATCCTTCGGATCGAGGCCGATTGCCACGTCGTAATCGGCGAGTGCCTTTTCGACTTGCGCTTTGACGTAGCATACATTGGCCCGGCCACGGTAAGCTGCTGAATTCTTCGGGTCGAGGACGATTGCCTCCTCGTAATCGGCAAGTGCCTTGTCGACCTCACTTTTGGCGTACCATCCATTGCCACGGTTGATGTAGGCCCACACATCCTTCGGATCAAGCTGAATTGCCTCCTGGTAATCTGCAAGTGCCTTATCGACCTCACCCTTGACGTAACATACGTTGGCTCTGCCACGGAAGGCGTTGGAATCCTTCGGATCGAGGCGAATCACCTCGTCGTAATCGGCGAGTGCTTTGTCATATTCAGCTTTGACGTACCATACATTGGCCTGGCCACGGTAGGATGCTGAATTCTTCGGGTCGAGGTTAATTGCCTCTTGGTAGTCGGCAAGTGCTTTGTCGAAGTAGCCTTTGTCGTACCAGATATCCCCATGTTTTAAGTGGGCAAATACATTCGTCGGATCGAGGCGAATCGCCTCATCGAGGTCACCGAGTGCTTTGTCGAGGTAGTGTTGGGCCTTCCAGGCAGTGCCACGGTTGATATAGGACCACACATCCTTTGGATCAAGGCGGATCGCCTCATCGTAGTTGGCGAGCGCTTTGTCATATTCGCCTTTGTCGTGCCAAATGATGCCACGGCGAGCGTAGGCGTCAGAATTCTTTGGATCGAGAAGGATTACCTCGTCAAAATCGGCGAGTGCCTTGTCGAGGTCGCCCTTGTCGCTCCATGCAATGCCTCGGTTGATCAGGCCGTACACATCCTTCGGATCGAGGCGAATCGCCACGTCGTAATCAGCAAGTGCCTTGTCATATTCACCCTTGTCTTTCCAAATTGCGCCACGGGCGACAAGGACTGGTGCATTATTCGGATCGAAAAGGTACTTTCGATCAAGCTGGATTGCCATCTCGTAATTGGCGAGCGCCTTATCGAGTTCGTTTGCCATTTGCCAAACAAGGCCACGGCAAGCGTAGGCTCTGGAATTCTTCGGATCGAGCTTGAGCGCCTCGTCTAAATCCTCGATTGCCTTTGTGAACTCGCCCGTATCACCCCATCCAATGCCACGGCCAATGTAGGCTTCAACATTTGTCGGGTCGAGACGGACGGCTTCGTTGAAATCCTCGAATGCCTTTGTGACTTCGCCTTTTGTGCCCCATAGATTTCCACGGTTGACCAGGGCAAACACATTCCTCGGTCGGAGACGGAGTGCCTCATCGTAGTCATCCTTTGCTTTGTCGAAGTCACCAAGTGTGTAGTAAACCGTCCCACGTTCGCAATAAGCATCGGCATAGTTCTGATCTCGCTCGATTGCCTTCGTGAGAAGCCGAATGGCGGTGGCAAAGTCGTTGTTGTCGGAGGCGGCCACACCAGAGTAGAAATCGGCGGATGCCGCAAACCTCGAATACGACAGGGCCGCCGCCGTGCGAGCGACCGACTGAGCAATCCGTTTGAGCGACAACGACATGGCTGGCACCCTATGGCTAGAAAAGATCGTCGGCCCGGATTCTACCAGCCCCGGTGGCGGGCGAAAAGAACCGGGCGGCCAACCCTCCGAAGGCGACAGGGACCAACTCGGCCGCCACGAAGAACCGCCCGCTACGGTCGCCCGCCATTCTTGACAACGCCCGCCTGCTCGGCACAATGAAAACGTCAGGGGCCTGAAATTTCATTTTTCTTGCAGGAGTGACCATCATGGCGGACCCAGTGCTCGGAAACCAAACGAAGATTCTCGCCAACCAGACGAAAGTCCTCGGCAATCAGACGAAAATCCTCGCCAACCAGGGAAAGCTTGACGCCAACCAGGCCAAGATCCTCGGCAACCAAACGAAGATTCTCGCCAACCAGGGAAAACTTGAGGCCAATCAGGCCAAGATCCTTGGCAATCAGACGAAAATCCTCGCCAACCAAGCGAAGATTTTCGCTAAGAAGTAAAGAGGTGCTTGCTACGTTCGGCATCGGCGGTTCGAGGGCAATTCAAGGAAAACCAACGATGAGCAAGAACGAGCGGCGAACGGCCAGGATGCCTGCAACCAAGTTCCCGAACCTGCGGAAGAAGTTGCAGAAGGGCAAGCTGCCGGTGAAGCCGGTCAAGAAGAAGTGATCACCGCCGTTTTTCAAGCCATCCTCGATCAATACATCCTGCCGCTCGACGGTCATCATGGCATCGGCCATTGGGCACGGGTGCTCGAAAACGGTTTGCGGCTGGCCGAATTCACCGGAGCCAACGTCGAGGTGGTCAGGCTGTTCGCCATCCTTCACGATTCAAGGCGGCTGAACGAAAGCACCGACCCGGATCATGGCCCTCGTGCCGCTGAGTTCGCCAGTGACCTTCGAGGAAGCGTGATCGACTTGGCGGACCACGAATTCCGGCTCCTTTATCGAGCCTGTGCGGGTCACACGCATGAGCGAACCCATCCCGACATCACGATCCAGACCTGCTGGGACTCCGACCGATTGGACCTTTGGCGTGTGGGTGTCGAGCCTGACCGCCGCTTGCTATGCACCGATGCCGCCAAATTGCAGGAGGTGCTGAATTGGGCAAATAAACGGGCGAGCCTCCGTGTCGTGCCGGGCTTCGTGAAGGACGAATGGGGAATCGAGATGGGATCGGCATAAGGCTACGCACCGGAGATTTCGTTGTATGCCTTACTCGTCTGACTTTGGCCTGCTCACCACCGAGCAGCGTGCCATCATCTTGTCGAAGCCGATCTGGCGAATGCGCCGATTCGCTGCGATGCTGGGCTGGAACGGCCTTCAGCTTGACTGGAACAGGTTCACGCCCGAAGAAGCGGCACGCTACAATACGATCCCAAAATCGCTCGTACTCGTTAGTTACTTGACGACCGAATGGGAATTCCATATTCAGATCAATGAGTTTCCGTCCGACCAATCACGATTTCATCAGGCAAGTGTCGCCCCCCATCGCTACGGATTCAAACACCTCGGCTGGCACGAGTTTGAACTCTTGGACGACGAGGACGCCCTGGCTGCCGAGGCTGATCGCCTTCGTCCCTGGTTGGATCGCCAGCAGTTCAGGAATCCAAAGCGCCGGGCGATCTTCAAGAAGGAGCACCCCGAACTGCTCCTCGTCACGAAAAAGAGGCGGAGGGGCAGGCGGTAGTCCCCCAACCTTTGGATCAGCCCCACGGCTTTCCCACGACCAAATCCAACCAGAAAAACGCCAACCAGGGCACCGACCAAAGCGTCCAAAAGATCAGTCCCCGCCAAACGCCCACTCCCTTCCGGTTGAAATAGAAAATAAAAGCAGATGTCAGTTGAAGCCCGAACCAGATCAGAAAGGCGGGAATCCCAACCGAAACAGCCATGCCGTCAAAATAAATTGCTTCAGGAATGTCGATTGTATCATGCTCCAGGTACTTCTGTCGCAACACATTGACCTTATGCTGCCACCAACAGTCGGCTCCCATGATCCAAATGGCTCCCATCGCAAGAACTTGAGCAAGAAGCACCATTTTCTGCCGATGGCGGAGCGACACATTACACTCCCGCCTTGCCTTCGTCCTTTTATCCATCACAATCACCTACTCCGTTCCTCTTGCAACGGCCGATAGCCTTTGACGGTTTTCACAGGGTTGGACCTCGTGGAGAATTGACCGAATTGCAAACCTCTTTCCAGAACCCCGGCGAAACATCGGCGGGGTGGACCTTAATCACGGCCTCCAGCGATTTGCCCAGGTCGGAGTGATTGACCCTTGAAAGTGCGGCAGCAACGATTGCCGGGGAGCGACTCATTCCTGCTCCGCAGCACACCAAGGTCGGTATGCCTCGCTCGACGAGGTTCGCCACGCAGCGGATGGCGAGATCGATCAGGTCGGCGTCGTTCTCCGTTCCGTCGAGCAAGGGAAAACGGCACGAGATCAGTTCACGGGTGAGTTGAACCGGCGACTCCTCGGCGGCAAGCTGGACTACGGCCCGAATGTCCTTGTCCAAGATGCGGCTGATCGCTCGGCAGTCCCCGGCGTTGCCAATCCAAAGTTGATGCGGCTTGATCTGGTTCATGGTGCATCCGTCAATTTGGCGGCCATGCGGGGTTGGTCAGCGGTGATTGTACCGACCCGAACAGGCGATTGGTAGAATTGGGAGGTCACGCTTGACCAAGATCAAGGGTGCCACCTTGAGCAAGCTGATCCTCATCGAACCGACTGGCCGCAGGATCACCGATCCCAGCCTTCACGCTGTTCGTCAAGTGATCCTGTCGCCACCAGCCGGATGCTGGTACGAAACGATTGGCGTGGCGATTTGGGGCCACATTGGTCCACTCCAGGTTCAGTCAGTAGAATCCAGGTCAAGCTAGCCAGGCCGAGCAGCCACCAGCCCAGCATCCCCGCCGAACCCAATGGATCAACCATGAACTTCCTCACCCGAAAAGTTCCGTGGGCCAACTGGCAGTTCGGCGTGCTGAAGATCGCCATACTCTGCGTGGGCATACTGTTCGGCGTCTACTTCACCGAGTTTTGGAAGCCCCTTCTGCCGGGGATCTGGGGCGCGGCGGTCGTGAGCACGATTTGGGTCACGGTGATCTGGTTGCGGGCGATGAAGCGGGCATCTCACCCTTGAGCCAGAATGCCCTTCCAAATGCACCAGATTGAGCCACAACAGCGTTTCAAGGCCAAGCCGATGATTCAGCCATCTATTATTATATTTAATTACATAGAATCATTCATCCTCAAGCTCGATGAGCTTGCTGATGGCGGGATTCTTCCGTGCAAACTCTTTGAAACTCTCGATGTCGGCCTTGACTGCGGACAGGTCTTGGCTGATTTGCTCGATTTCGGTTTCGCCCCCTTTGGTCTTCACGAGGAACAGAGTCCCATAGTCCAGGTCGAATTCTTTGTCATTCACCCGGCATTTGATCTTTTGCCCTTCTTTTTCTTCCAGCAGCCATTCGAGCTTGCGGCCATCTTGAGCGGATACCGAACCTTCCGCCTTACGAACCGAGGGAGGTCCGCTAAAACCTCCCATCGTCCTCATTGATCCCTCAAGGTCGGCACAGATCATCACCGCAAGTTTGTCGTTCCAGCGGTAGAAACACATGGTCCCATTATTGATTTCTGCGCATAAGCCATTCTGCGGCGGGGGCGCTTTTCCGGTCCCAACTTGCTGGCCACAACCGCTGAAAGAGAAGAGAAGCACCAGTGCGAGGCCAAGCTTCGAGCTGTTTCGATGGTTCATCGTTGATCCTCATTTGATGGTGAGCACATTCTACCACCTTGGTTCGGCCGGTCAAAATCCCCTTCCAAATGCGCCACCGCTTCAATACAGCGTGGTGTAGCGTCAGTTCGAGAGGTGAGCCACATATAAGTATATTTAATTAACTTGAATCAAATCATCCTCGCACTTGGCGTTGCTCGGATGAAGGCAGCCCTGCGGGCTACCAAGATGAGGGACGCCTTCGGCGGTTCTTTTCATTGTGAATAAAATGAGCCGAACGACGCCAGCCCCCTTCCACTTGGGCAACCCTTGTTTTTTGATTGTTGAAGCGCAGGTGTGTTGAACCCCCTCCTCATAAGCAACCCTTGTTGAGTTCAGAGTTCTTCAGCGCACGTCTAACGGCGGAAAGTGCTAATAGATCTATATTAGGAGTTTCCGCCACTAATTGTTGTCAAGATGTTGGCGCAACCAGCTAACGCTGGTTTTCCCTACATATATATTATTAGGGATTTCCAGCGTTAAGTGTTCAACATCAAGGGTTACTCATGTGGAAGGGGGCAAACCCAAACGCAGTCCGACGCCATCATGAGGGGCGCAGCCTCGATCAACACAACGAACACCTCTCCGTAAAACCCCGCATTCAAAACCTAATGTCGGTAGCCCGCAGGGACGCCCTCATCCGAGCAGCAGTCGGCTGCGAGGATGATCTGATTGCAAATCAAGTGGAAGGGGGCACACCGGCGCAGAAGGGGTGGAAGCCACAATCCCTCGTTAAAAGCACCACCGCTTTATTACAGAGGGGATTGCTCGCAATTTGAGTAAAGGCAAGCACTTGTAATTATATTTAATTTAATTACATTGTGGCTCAATACGCTCCCTACGGGGCTAATGACCTTGTGTTGGACCTGCATCCTGGTAGTTGGGCCTGGGGCCGGTAGAATAGAACGACCTGCGACATAGGTTGGGTTGAAAAAGTCCCGGAAATGCTCGGAACTTTTCTGGCCCGTCAGTCGTCTGAACTTGCGAAGGAAACCCATCATCATGAATGCAGCCATTTTGCTTTTCTCCGCACTGCTCGCCGCCACCCCTGTCGAGCCGACCGCCCGCTGGGACGACATGATTGCCGATGAATCGCTCCAGAAACTCGCCCCGGCGGAAGGCTTCATCGCTGACGCCAAATCGCTGGAGAAGCTTTGGAAAGCATGGAGGCCCAAAGAGGAAGTCCCCACGATGGATTTCAAGAAGGAAATCATCATTGTGGGCGTCGTGGAGGGGCCAAATTCGGTCATGATGGACCCGTCGCTCGATGAGAAGGGCGATTTGCAATTCACCGTCGCTGGCACGGAAGTGGGTGGTCCGGGCTTCGGCTACCTGCTACTCAAGATCAGTCGAGAG
>Ga0265313_10001447_pt1 | contig 22154 bp, 22 predicted proteins | sample 4123metaG_FD_203122 | JGI IMG/M metagenome (GOLD analysis project Ga0265313, IMG submission 203122) | Rhizosphere microbial communities from Carex aquatilis grown in University of Washington, Seatle, WA, United States - 4-1-23 metaG | ecosystem: Host-associated > Plants > Roots > Rhizosphere >...
ATGCTGTCACTTTCTCCTCTCATATCTAGCTTCGACATATCGTGCCAGCAGCGTCATCGGGTAGATGAGCGCGGCAAACATGACCGCTAAAAAAGTGAGGATCTCGAGTGGCCGGAAAGTTTGGGCTATGAGATTTGAGGCTTGGTATTGCAACTCTTGAACGGCCAAAACTGACGCTAGGGTCGTCAGCTTAACTAGGTTAGCTACCTCATTCATGTATGGCGGAATGACGCGCCGAAGAGCCTGGGGTACGATGATTCTGCGCATCAGTTGGACATCCGTCATGCCGATGGACATCGCCGCGTGATATTGACCTTTATCGATCGAGCGAATTCCAGCACGGAAAATTTCGCCCATATATGCCGCCGTATGCAGCGCGAAGGCCACAACGACCGTGGTCATTGTCGAGAGCGTGATTCCGGTAAGAATAGGCAGACAATAGTAGATCCAGACCAGTTGTACTAATGCCGGCGTTGAACGGAATGCCTCAACGAATAGAGCCGTTGGCGCCGAGATGAACCATTTTGAGCTGTCACGCGCGACGGCGACGAATAAACCAAGCAACGATCCAATCACGAGCGAATAGATCGTCAACTCCGCAGTCACCAACGCGCCGCGGAGGAACACGGCTTGATATTGGTAGATGACGCCGAAATTCCACGCGTAGGTCATCGCACGATTGCTTCGGCAGCCGCTGGGCGCCCGCTAACGTACAGGCTTGATCTGTTGATCTATGATGTAACGGCCGCTCTCCGGATATTTCCTAACCATCGCCTCAATCGTGCCATTCATTCGCAATTTCTCCAAACCTACGTCGAAGAAGTCACGCAATGCGTAGTCCTGTTGCCGAAAGGTCCAGCCAACCCCCTCCATATTGAAGGTCGACCCTACAATTTTGACACTTTCAGGATGCTCTTTCTGGAATTTTTCAACCAACCATGCATCGGTTATAGCCGCGTCCGCCCTTTTTGAGGCGATCTCAATCATTGATGCAGTGGGATCACGCGATGCAAGAGCGACGATCTCCGCTTTCGGAAAGCGTCGTTTGGCATATTCGTAGTGAGAGGATCCTTGCTGAACAGCTATGCGGATTCCAGGCAGATTTTCCAGCTCCTCCAACGATCCGATCCGCTTTTCATCGGTTCCGATTGCGAGGCGGCTCGAGAGGTAGAAAATTGGCTGTGAGAAGGCGATCACTGATGCGCGCGGTATTGTCATGAGAACACCGGCGATAGACATGTCACATTTTTTGGCCTGAAGGGCAGCGATGAATGTGCCCCAATCCGATTCGACGTAGTTCGGCTCAATTTTTACCTGGGCCAGAATTTCATTGATTATGTCGAAGTAGTATCCAACCAGTCTTCCGGATGCCGCGTCTCGATATCCCCCCGGCGGATAATTGATCCAACAAACATTTAGCTTTTGCTCCTTAACAGCGTTCTCAAGCGTTGACTGAGCATTGGCGAATTGAGTGCCAGAAACAACCGCTGCAAATCCGATTGCAACAGAAGCAAGTCTGAGCAAGATCATTTGATCCCCCTTAGTTGCGTTTGAGAGTTATTTTGAACTGGCGACCCTAGCGAGGTGTCGAGCGGCCAAATCGACCGCGGCAGCTTCGAATAGTCGAATGCAACGTGCCCTACTCGAAAGTCACCAGTTTGAGAGACGCTTGAAGGAACAGTAAAAAGCTCCTTGGATATGTTTTTGAATTGAATTTCATATTCTTTTTTTGATTTTACTACGACGCATCTTTTCTTATGTAGATCGATACCGAATCTTGTGAACAATTCCGGCGAAAATGTCTGCTGCCTTCGGTCAGACACTACTAAATCAATTTCTTTCGACCGAAGATAAACGCAGTCCCCAGTTGGGAATCTCACATTGACACCGTTGTATGGCTGCGTCTGCTCGACGTTGTGTTGTATCGCCACGATCTCGCACATCAGGTCGAGAGGCCTGCCGGATTGTGACGCAAATTTCCCGCCAACCCTTATTGGAAGCTTCGCACCCTCCCCTGCCGCCTTCGAAAGCTTAACGACCATAGGATCAAAGATGGGGCCACTACAGATGTTAGAAATTCCCGAATTTAATAGCCGCTCAATAATAATCGAGGAATCCCCTGCAGCACCACCGAACGGGTTATCGAGATAGTCCGCAATAATGTAGGGACCTTTGTCTGAGGTCTTTATCTTCGAAATAAGATCATCAGGACTAAGATAAACAGGCGTGATTGTATCGCGGATGTCGAAAATCGCTCGCGCGACGCGATCTGCGACGGTCTGCCCAAATACGGAGTCATCATTAGTCGTTACGAGCACGCGGATCTCGTTGTACGGCGTGTTCACGCCAAGGTTCCCGTGCAATATCGATATCGAGGCGACGGCCCCGCCCCTCTCGATTGATTTCACCTCATCCAGGATCGGGAGGTAAGGCTCCTCGAATGTATTGATAACTGCCAGCATCCCCGGTTTTGCTACCGAGATTGTTGGCTTGAGCGCGCGCGTTCTTGTTTTCTCGATCAATGAAAAGAGTTCGGCTGCACGATCGGCCCAGTCAGTGTGCGGGTATTCCTTCAACGACATGATTAGGTCGAGTAGTGCGAGATTACGTTCATCAAGGTGGCTGTGGGTATTTGTGAAAAAGCCAACGACCGTCCCATTTCGACGAGCGCTTTGAAACAGTTGAAGAAGATCATTCTCAACGTCATCAATTAGGAACGTTTTGGTGATTCCTGACGTCGTTACCGCGACGGCATCAAAAGGGCCCAGTTTCTCGAAATCGGCCCGGATCGCTTCTTTCAGATCGCGGTAAAAAGTGTCGTTTATGGCCCGACCCGGATTTGCCGACGCGCAAATTGACTCGACTACTTCCCAGCCTTTGGCTTGAGCGGCAGCGCGAAGCGAGAACTGGGGGACCCAACGTGCTTGGAGAGAGTCGCGCGCGGCCGGCACGCCGCCTCGAAGAACATCAAAATCTTCAGCCGAAATCGGCATCACAGAAGAGTCGATGCATCCTGCCCAAAGTGTCGCCAGGAAAATCCTCACTCACATACCCCGCTTTTATCTTCAGGCATTCTCGCAGCGGCGTTATGATAAGGTCAAATTGGAAATGGTAAACAGTCTGATAGGTTTTTCCGATGGCCATAACCTTCGCCCAGCTCGAGGCTCTCTACTGGATCAGTCGGCTGGGGAGTTTTCGGGAAGCTGCCCGGCATCTTGCACGCACCCAGCCAAGCATCTCTCAACGGATCCATGAACTTGAAGCTAATGTCGGTGAAAGGCTTTTCGTCCGGAGCCGCCAAAAGCTGCGGATCACACCCGCGGGCGCAAAGCTCGTAACGTACGCTAATAAATTTCTTGCTCTGAGCGAGGACTTGAAGGCCGACGTTTCGCAAGGCAAGCGATCAATCAAACGAATACGATTGGGGGCCGTAGACTCGGTTGCGATCGTCTGTTTGCCGGCTCTTCTTCGGCGCGCAAAGGAATTGCTACCTGACACGCACATCGAGGTTGTCATTGACTACACCGCAAACCTCCGCTCAGCGCTTAATTCGCGGAAGCTCGATATAGCTTTTCTAGTCGATCCAGATGAACGCCCGTTTTTGGCAAGCGAATTTCTCTGCCTGATTAATGAGGTGTGGCTTGGTACCGGTTCACAGTCGTGGGAAACGAGAATTTATTCGCCAAGCGACCTTGCCGACGAATCGGTTTTCATTTTGCCACCTCCTGCCGTCCCCAAAGTGCACGAGTGGTTCGTCACAAGAGGAATTCAGCCAGCTCGCGTCAGTGTCTGCAACAGCCTTGCGATCACAGCACACTTGATCGCATCAGGCGTCGGGATTGGCATACTGCCGCGGGGAGTAGTTCAGCCAGAATTGGAGGCAGGTACGCTGAAAATAATCCAAACCTCGCCGCGAGTTATTCCCTCGTCACTTTATCTTGCTTACATTGACCAACGCCGCTTCGAATTTCAGAAACTATTAGAAGCGGCTCGTGAGATAGTGTCGGAGAGTTCTTATTTGTTATAGGGCCCCAATAGCGGGTGGGTCGTGTCCAGGACGGAAGCATCTTTTGTCCCACCGTGCCGTCGAGTTGTTCGGAATGAATGCGTGCTGCCTTAGTATGTCAGGCCTCTCGCCTGGGGCATGTGTCGCCGGTCTCGTGGGATGCTGCCCAAACGGCGCCTGCGCTTGTACGAAATCACCTGGCTGGTAAGCTCGCGCTATTCCGGGTCTAACATGAAAATTGCAAGTTTTTACTCCGTCGATGGCGAAGACTTCGGCATTGTGTCTGGGGACGGCATTATCTCACTAAAGAAGCGGTTGCCGGCCACGAAGGGCAGTTTGCGTGCCGCGATCGCCAATGGCTTGACCGCAGACCTCGGAAGGATCGCCGCCGACGCGAAGCCGGACTTGTTGATCGAAGACGTCAAGTTCGCTCCTGTCATACCCAGCCCGAATAAATTCATCGCGGTTGGAATAAACTATCGCGATCACGCGCAGCAGATTGAACGCAAGGTCGAAGCTTTCCCCGGCATTTTTGTGCGCTTTCCCGACTCACTTGTCGGCCACCTCCAACCCATGATCCGTCCGCGCATTTCAACACAGTTTGATTTCGAGGGCGAACTCGCGCTCATTATCGGAAAGCGTGGCCGCTATATCGCCGAGGATCACGCGATGCAGTATGTGGCGGGATATACATGCTTTGTCGACGGCAGCCTGCGCGACTATCAAAAGCTGGCAACGACCGCTGGCAAGAACTTCCCATCGACTGGACCATTCGGACCATGGATGGTGACCGCAGATGAGATTCCGGATCCAGGACGTATGGTTCTGACGACGCGCCTCAATGGCCTGGTCGTCCAGCATGCCGGGGTGGACGAGATGATCCACTCCATACCGAAAATCATCAGCTATATTTCGCAGTTCACCGAGCTCAGACCGGGCGACGTGATTTCAACAGGAACGCCGGGCGGCGTTGGCCACCGGCGTAACCCCCCTATTTGGCTGAAATCCGGCGATACTCTCGAGTTTGAGATTTCAGGCATTGGCATTCTCTCTAACCCCATCGTCGACGAGGCTTAAGAAAGGCACACAAGGACAATCATGATCGAACGCTTCAATGTGTCTCCCCCCAACATGTACCATCGCCAAATTCGCGGTCAGTATCTGTTCTCGCAAATCGTGGTAGTGCGCGGGTCGGACCACGCGCACGTCTACGTGGCAGGCAAAACATCAATCCAGCCTGATGGCTCAATTGGGGGTGTCGGAAATCTGCGCGAGCAAATTGCCCTCGTATGCAAAGCTGTTCGCGACTGCATGGCATATGTCGGAGGCTCGCTCGACGACGTCGTGCGAACGGTAACTTACGTTCTGGACATTGATGCTTACTATGCAGTCTCCGATGAACGATACAAATATTTCGACCATGTACTTCCAACCAATACACTACTGGCCGTCAGTCGGCTCGCCCACCCCGACATGCTTGTCGAGATCGAAGCAGAAGCGATTGTCGCACCGGAACGCCTAAAGAATCTTAGCAAATAGCTTAATACGGGGAATTGACCTCCCCGGCCCTCAGACCGAAATCAGACATGCAAAGAACATCGCCTCCCTTTCGTGCCGACCATGTGGGTAGCCTTCTGCGCCCGGCAGCTCTCAAAGAGGCTCGCGCAAAGCGCGCCAAGAATGAACTAAGTCTCGAAGGGCTCAAAGCTGTCGAAGATCGTGAAATTGAACGTGCAATCCGGAAGCAAGAGGAGATCGGCCTCAAATCGATCACTGACGGGGAGTTTCGCCGCTCCTGGTGGAACCTCGATTTTCTCGCAGGTTTTGACGGCGCCGAATGGACCAAGCTTTCGCAAGGCATCCAATTCAAAGGGCTGACTACCCGCAGACAGGCAGTGAAGGTTTCGGGCAAGCTTGGTTTCACCAACCATCCAATGATTGAGCACTTCAAGTTCTTGAAAGCGCATACCAAGCAAACTCCGAAAATGACGATCCCCGCGCCGAGTGCGCTTTACAGCCGGAGCGGACGCGAGATGGTGGGCGAGGACGTCTATCGTTCGCTCGATGAATTCTTCGATGATTTGGGCATCGCCTATAGCAAAGCGGTTAGTGCATTCGCTGCGGCTGGCTGCCGCTATCTCCAGCTTGATGAAGTTTACATCGCCCTGTGGTGCGATCCTGAACACCGGAAAATGTTGAAAGACCGTGGCGATGACCCTGACCGATTGCTGGCCGCTGACGCAGATCTGATTAACGCTGCCATTGCGGGGGCGCCTGAAGACATGACGATTTCAATGCATTTGTGCCGCGGCAACAACCAATCGAAGTTTCTCGGTGCGGGCGGTTATGAGCCGGTGGCCGATGTTTTGTTCAACAAGATCAACGTTGATGCTTATTTCATGGAGTATGACACCGAGCGCGCGGGCGGTTTCGAACCCTTGCGGCTCGTTCCCAAAGACAAGATTGTCGTTCTTGGTGCGATGACTACCAAAACCGGCCGGCTGGAACCGCGCGATGAAATCAAGCGACGTATCGATATGGCCACCAAATTCATCGATCTCGATCAACTTTGCCTGTCGCCGCAATGCGGCTTTGCTTCGACCGAGGAAGGCAACCTTCTTTCGGAAAGTGAGCAATGGGACAAGCTTAGCTTAGTCGTCGAACTTGCTGATGAAATCTGGAAATAAAGTGGGCGGGTATGACGGGAAGAAGTGAGTTGGCAGCAGTGCGGGGCTTGCGGTGCCTCGATGTTTCAGTCGGCAATATCGACCACACTTCTGCTTTCTATGCCGGCATATGGGGTCTGAAAGAGGTCGCACGCACGGGCGACGCTAGGTTTTATCGCGCCACCGCAAACTATCATCACGTGCTGGCGCTATTTGACCGGGGCCGCCCAGCTTTGCTGCGGATCATTTTTGATGCCGCCGATCGTGCCACCGTTGACGCGCTGCATCGGCAAGTGACATTGGCCAATGCCGGTCCAGTCGAAATGCCCCATCCTCTAGTTCGGCCGGGTGGCGGCTACGGTTTCGGCTTCAAGGACCCGGAGGGACGCAATCTTGCGATCGTGTGTGATGTTGTCGATCATGCGGACTCAAGCGTGGAACCCGACCGTCCGATAAAGATCACTCACATCAATCTCAATTCGGCGACTGCCGAAACAGCGCATCGCTTCTACATCGACGCATTGGGCTTTCGTCTTTCCGATGAATCCGATTTGTTCTATTTCCTTCGGTGTAACAGCGATCATCACTCGATACTGCTTGCAAAACTGGCTGCGCCGACACTCAATCACGTTTCTTTCGAGATGGCGGACATCGACTCGGTTATGCGCGGCGCCGGCCGCCTCAAGGACCACGGGTATCCAATCGAATGGGGACCTGGTCGCCACGGCGCCGGATCAAATATGTTCTGCTATTTCGCCGGGCCGGAAGAGCTGCCGATCGAATACACCACCGATGTCGAACAAGTCGACGACAACTATGTCTTTCACGGCCCCGATTACTGGAAATGGCCGCCTGGACGAACTGATCGTTGGGGCGTCACTGAACCGCGATCACCGCGGCTAAAACGCATCCAGGATCTCTACCGGTTCACGGAAGACCATCGCATCGAAAGCTAGTGTTAGCGCTCAAACAAGTTCATCCGTGCGCATGTAGCGACGCATGCTTTTGGCGAGTAAAGCGCGAAACACGCGGTCCACCACAAGTCCCAATATGCCTAAGGTCAGCAGGCCAACAAACAATTGGCTAGTCTGCATGAGCATTTGAGAATTCATAATCAGAAATCCAATGCCCTCGCGCGCGCCAATAAGTTCGGCAGCGACGATGCCCATGAAAGAAAACCCCAAGGCGATCCGCATGCCGGTCAGGATATATGGGACCGCCGATGGTAGGATAACCTTGCGGAATAGTTGAAAATCATTGGCGCCGAGACAGCGTGCGGCACGGATACGCGTGACCGGCGTCCGCGATACGCCAGCTGCCGTATTGAGAAGGACGATGATGACGGTTGCGTAAATGATGATGAAGTACTTCGACGCTTCGCCGATTCCGAACCAAAGCATAGCAAGTGGCACGAGCGCGACCGGAGAAATTGGCCGGACCAGTTCTACGATAGGATCCACAAAGTCGGCGACGAGCTGGTAACGTCCAATAATCGCTCCCGACAAGACGCCGATAACACACCCGGCGACATACCCAACGATAACACGCCGCAGACTTACGCCAACATGCTCGAAGAGCTCGCCGGACTGGATCATGGTCCAGGCCTTGGCCAGCGTCGCCTCCGGCGTCGCTACAAGCGCAGCATTGAGAAGCGTCCCCACACACAGGTGCCAGACAACGACCACAACACTCAATGAAATGACCGTACAAGTGAGGCGCCAAATAAAGCGCCTTACCGCTGGCGGCAGGACAATGTGCGGAGCATGCACAGTCTTTATCGGCGGTGTCTCAATCGCCGACTTTTGCGCGGGTTGCATGTATTTCTTCCTCGATCTGTAGTTCGAGCAAACGCACCATATCGACGAAATCATGGCTTGTCGTAACGCGCGGCCGCGGCACATCGATCTCAATTTCAGTTTTGATCCGCGCGGCCGGACCCGCAGTCATGACGCCGACGCGTGTACCGAGGAGCAATGCCTCGATAATATCGTGTGTAACGTAAATGATTGTCTTGCCGGTTTCTTGCCAGATCCGCGCGAGTTCGATCTGTAGGCTGCGTTTGGTGATGGCATCGAGCGCGGCGAACGGTTCGTCCATCAGAAGGATTTCGGGTTCCATGATGAGAGCACGCGCGATCTGTGCGCGCTGCTTCATCCCGCCGGACAACTCGAAGGGAAATTTCCGCGCGTGCTCGCCGAGCCCCACCATCGATAAATAGTTTTTCAGACTCGCGGCATAGTTTTCATGTCGCACATTCGCCAGTTTGGGCCCGAATAGAACGTTTTCCTCGACATTGAGCCATGGAAACAGCGCTGCTGAGGCGTCCTGGAAGATCATGGTCCGATCGGTGCCAGGATTGCCTAGGGCAGTACGTCCATTGCCGCCTTCGGTAAAAATGGAGCCAGCAGTCGGAATCTCGAAGCCGGCAATTAGCGTAAGAATGGTGCTCTTGCCGCAACCGCTTGGGCCAAGCAGACAATAGAAATCGCCGCGCCTAATCTCGAGGTTAATATTTTCTAGCGCAACATAGGTTTGCCCGTCGAGGCCTTCAAAACTCTTTTCGACGTGATCAAGCCTCAGCGATTTCCAATCGATAGGCGTCCCGGTTCGATTAGTGCGCAGCGGCGCCCGCTTAGCATCCGTCACAGACTAGGTCTCGATATACGACGGCCCAAGCTTTGCCAGCGGCGCGGAATCGAAATTTTTGCTCCAGTCGATCGGCACATTGAAGAATGTGCCAAGTTGCTCCATGTCTCGGCGGAATTTCTTGGTATACGCAATTTTCCAATCGATCGTCTGCAGCATCATTTTGACGGTAGCGAGATCGTCCATGCGCAGGCTTTTTCCGATCAATTGGGTGGCTTCATCCATATTTCCGGCAATCCACGTGCCGGCCTTGTCCAGCGCTTTCAGGAACGCATTGAGCTCGGCCGGATTTGTTTTGGCGTAATCAGGCGTGGTGCTCACAACCAACCATTCGCGGAAATAAGGCTCTGCGGTTGTGACGATATGAGCATCCGCGTCCGCCTTCATCGCCATCCAACCGAAGGGTTGAAATACGACGAAGGCATCGATGTCGCCGCGAGTCAGGCCGGCCACCATCTCCATCGGCCGCAGATTGATGACATCCACATCTTTGATGCCGACACCGCCCGAGGCCAAATAAAGCTTAGCGAAATACTCAACGGTGCCACCCAGCAAAACGCCGACCTTCTTTCCTCGAAGATCAGCGGGTTTAGTAATGGATTTCTTGGCGACAACGACACTTAGATCGCCGTAATTGGCCAATGGACAAAGCCCTATGCCATTTTGCTGCCATAGCCGAAGCGACGGCAAATCGCCAGCTCCGACAATCTGGCCACGTCCCGCGCGAAAAGCATCCACCGCCGTCGCCCCGCTCGCGAAATAAGTCACTTCAACAGAAACGCCCTCGGCTGCAAAGAAGCCTTTTTGCTCGCCGATCATGATTCCGCCGAACGACGGATTAGAGCCAATAAAGACTTTGACCGGCTCGAGCTTCTTGTCTTGCCCCCTGACAATAAACGGCGCGCTGAACGTCATGGCTGCGCCGCCGAGCGCCTTTGCCACAAAACTACGACGCGTATGTTTGAATTCGATCATGACATCCACCTTGTCCCGCGCGACCTCAATAGAGCGCCCTCGCCACCTATCACAGAAGGCAAGCTGACGCGGCTACGTCGACCTCGCATGCATCTACGGAGAAAGCGTATCCGATAAGATCACGCTATCCAATACGCCAGAATTCGAGAGCCATGCGGTGCGCATTTCGGACATCCGGCGTTGGCTGATCGGGCGCATGGGGCAAACAGGATAGAGCTATTTCTTCCTTACGGTATCGATCCAGGTGGCAAAGGTGTCCATAAACAATTTCAGGAAAGCCCGCGTATCGTCATTGATCAATTCACCGTTGCTGTCGAAGAACGGCGCCACGCCCCCGATATAGGCTTCTGGATGTTGCAACGTTGGCATGTTTACTGCCATGAGGCTCTGCCGCAAATGATTGTTAGCTCCAAACCCGCCAATAGCCCCCGGCGAAACGCTGACGACCCCCGCCGCCTTCTCACTCCAAATATTTTGCCCACGCGGGCGCGAACCCACATCAATTGCATTCTTGAGAGCGGCAGGCATGGAACGGTTGTATTCCGGCGTAACAAATAGAACGGCATCTACGGCTTTGATAGTGTGGCGGAACGCAAGCCACGGTTCCGGCGGTTGAGCTTCCTCCAGGTCTTGATTGTAGAAAGGGAGCTGTCCGATCTCGACTAGCTTCATGTTTATATGGTCGGGTGCGGACGCGATCAGAACTCTTGAGACTAAACGGCTGTACGCATTTTTCCGCAAACTTCCGACGATAACTGCGACTCGAGGCATTGATATACTTTCCAATTCTGCGGCGCGTATGGGATAAACCGCGATATTGCCAGACCATCGACTGGGAGGATCCAATGTCTGCTCGACGGAATACGCCTGCAAGAAGCTTTTTTGGACTGGTACTTGCAGCGACCCTCGGCGTTGCCTTTGGTGCCCCAGCGGCGGCGCAATCGGCGAAGACGCTCGTGATTGCGCAAGGCGCCGGGCCGACCACGCTCGACCCGCTGCGCGAGCAGTCGGGGCCGCTGATGAACATTTGGACGCTGGTGTTCGACGGCCTCACGCGGCGCGACGACGACGGCAACATCGAGGCGGCGCTCGCGACCTCCTGGCGCACGATCTCCGACACCGAATGGGAATTCAAGCTGCGCGAGGGTGTGCAGTTCCACAACGGCGAGCCGTTCGACGCCAATGCGGTCAAATTTACACTCGAGCGCATCCTCGACAAGAGCCACGCCTCGCAGGCGCTGACCCGGCTGTCGCAGCTTGATAGCGTCGAGGTGGTAGACCCCCTGACGGTACGCATCCGCACCAAAGGTCCGGCACCAACGCTGCTCAGCGGGCTTGCCTGGGCGTTTGTCGTGCCGCCTAAATATATTCAAGAGAAGGGTGACGCCTTCGCGGCGCAGAACCCGGTCGGAACCGGGCCGTTCAAATTCGTGCGTTGGCGGCAAGCCGAGTTCATCGATCTGGTGACTAACAAGGCCTATTTCGGGACGAGGCCAAAGATCGACGCGCTGACCGTGCGGCAGATTCCCGATGATTCCGCCCGAATGGCCTCGCTGCTGTCCGGCGAAGCGCAAATCATCGTGCAGATCCCGCCCGATCTGGTGAAGACAGTCGCGGAGCATCCGGACAGCCAGGTGTCTTCGGTTGGCGCGCTAATGGGGATCGTGGTCGAGTTCGACACGATCCGCGGCCCACTTACCGACAAGCGCATCCGCCAAGCCATCAATTACGCGATCGACAAGGACACGCTGGTGCGCGAACTCTTGGCCCGCCAGGGCCAGCCACTGCAGGGACAGGTTCTCACGCCGGGGGCCTTCGGCTTCAATCCGCAGCTTACGGCATATCCTTACGATCCCGCGAAGGCCAAGCAATTATTGCAGGAGGCAGGCGTCGGCAACGGCTTGACGCTGACGCTGAAAACGCCGGTCGGCCGCTACATTAGTGACCGTGAGATCGCGATCGCGGTCGCCGGGCAGCTCGAAAAAGTCGGCATTAAAGTCGAGGTGCAGCCGATCGAATGGGGCGTGTTCATCAAGGATCTGCGCGCCGGGCAGCTCGGTCCGATGTTTCTCATCGGATGGTACAATTACGGCGACGCGACCTTCGCGTTGACGCATTTCACCTCACAAAGCGCCTTCGGCGTCTACCAAAAGAACCTGAAATTCGATGCGCTGGTGCATCAGGGCCAGATCCAGATCGATCCGAAAGCGCGGGCGAAGACCTATGAGGAGGCAACCACGCTGATGCGCGAGGAGGCGCCCGCGGCATTCTTGCTGCAGTTGCCGGCCATTTACGGGATTAGCAAGAAGGTCACCGGCTTTAGTCCGCGCGCGGACGAACGCTGGAATCTCTCGAACGTCGATATCAAGAATTAAAGGAACATTGCGATGCCGCGCGAAAATTTCACGCACACGGCGCGCTGGCGCTCGATCATAGGGGCCTCGGGTTTTGAAGCCGTCGTCCTCGCCTCCCCGGGCGCCATCTTCTATGCTACCGGCGCGCTGCTGCCCGCGCAGCTCAAGTCGTCACCCACCCTCGCCGCGCGGCTTGTGGATGACCGTCCTGCTTTCGCGGTGATCCGCGAAGATGGCGAAGGCGTGCTACTTGTCTCCCACCGCGACGCGCCCAGCGTGCGCCGCGAGACCTGGATCGGCCGCGTCGAGAGCTATGACGAGCGCGGCGGAAACCCGGTGGCGCGGCTCGCCGAGCTCATCGGCCAAATGGATTTGCGCAACAGCTGCCTGGGCATCGAGCTACGCTACATTACAGCGGCGCAGATGCGCGCGCTTTCCCGAGAATTGCCGGGCGCACAGATGACGGCCTGCGACGACCATCTCACCCGCATTCGCGCCGTCAAGACGCCGGCCGAGATAAAGATACTCATTCAGGCGGGCGAGCTCACCGCCGAGGCGATCTGGGACGGGTTCCAGGCTTCCCGAGCCGGCGATACAGAGAAAGCGGTCGCCGACCGCATTGGTGCCGCGCTCATCGACAAGGGGGCCGACGACATCTACCTTGCAGTGCTCGGTGCCGGCGAAAATTCGCTGCACGCGCATAATAAAGCGGGCGAACGCCGGCTGCGTGCAGGCGATATTGTGCGCACCGACTACGGCGGCAAGTTTGACGGCTTCGCCTCCGACCTCGCCCGCATGGGGGTGGTCGGCGAGCCAAGCAACGAGCAGGCCGGCCTCTATTCGCGCTGCCGCCATGTTCAGGTCGAGACCATGCGCAGCATGCGGCCAGGCCGGGAGGCGCGCGACATTTATTTCGAATGCGGAAAGCTTTTCGAAGAGGCGGGCTTGTCGCTTAAATTCCCGCATATCGGGCACGCCTTCGCTCTCGGCGGCCACGATTATCCGATGCTGCATCCGGGCGACACGACGCCGCTCGAAACCGACATGATCTTCTATGTCGAGCCAATCTTCGCCGATCCACGACTTGGCCTGATCCAGATCGAAGATCTGGTGCAGGTGACACCGGAGGGAGGGAAGATCCTCACCGGCGCGCGCGACAACAATAGCCTGTGGGTCATACCGGCCTGATGGCCGGCCCGCCTTGCAAAGGGGTCATCGATGGCACGCAAGAACTTTCTCGACATGGCGCAGTTCTGCCAGCGCATGAAGGAGCAAGGCCTGGCAGCGGTGATCGCCGCTTCACCGAATGCGGTCTTTCATACCTCCGGCTGCTTGATCATCACGCACAACCCGATCCGCGACCGGCTGGCTTTCTGCATAACCACCGCGGAGGGGCGCCAATGCCTTGTAGTTTGCACCATCGAAGTGAGCCTGTGCGAGCATGATTCCTGGGTGAAGGACATCCGCGGCTACGTCGAGTTCAAGGAGCTGCCAACGCATCTTCTAGCGAAGACACTGACGGAGCTTGGCCTTTCCAACAAGACGGTTGGCATTGACCTCGATTATCTGCGCGAATCCTATTTCCGCGAACTGACCGAGGCGGCGCCAAACGTCAATTTCGTCGCCGCCGATGGGCTGCTGGACGAAATACGTGAAGTCAAATCGGATGGCCAAATCGCGCTGATGCGCGACGCGGCGGTCGGTAGCGAGGCAGCAATTGCGGACCTGCTGCAGGAGCCGCTGACCGGACAGAGCGAGCGGCAAGTTCGGGCTCGGCTGCGGCGCACCCTGGCCGATCGGGGAGCGGACGGCAGCTATTTGGTGGTAGCGGCAGGGCCGAATGTGGTCGTGCCGGGGCATCGCGCCGGCGATCATGTGCTGGCGGCGGGCGAGCCCTTGGTAATCGATGCCGCTGTCACCTATGACGGCTATGTAGCGGAAGCGGCGGCCTCTTGCGTGCTCGGCGCCGTCGCAGCAACAGCAGCAGAGACCGCACTCAACTCCGTCTATCGTGCCGGCGCCTATGCTTTGCGAGCAGGTCGTCGCGCCGGGGATGTTTTCGCCGCTGCCGAGGCCGGCGCCCGCAAGGCTGGTGGCGTCTTGATCGGCGACACCGTCGGCTACGGTCTTTCCTTCGGCGGCAAGGAGCCGCCGTTCCTCGCCCGCAACTCTGCCGAGGCGCTCAAGTCCGGAATGACCGTCGCGCTCGACGTCACCTATCAACATAGCGGCGGCCCAATGCTGCGCCGGAAGCAGACCTGGGTCCTCGCCGCGGACCGGGCGCGCGAGCTCTCGGGCTGACGGGCAGACCATGAAGGCCATTCGGCTCATCGTGCGGCGCATCATCGCCCTACCGGTGCCGCTGCTTATCGTTACCGCCGTGGTCTTCTTCATGGTTCGGCTCAGCGGCGATCCGACCGATCTTTATCTCCCGCCGGAGGCGACCGAGGCGCAGCGCATCGATCTGCGGCAGGAGCTCGGCCTCAATCGCCCGCTGCCGGTGCAATATCTCGATTTCCTGGGCCAACTCGTGCGCGGAGACTTTGGCCGCTCGCTGCGCTTCGATGAGCCGGCCTCACAACTCGTGGCGGAACGGCTGCCAGCGACCATTGAGCTCACTGTCGCTGGCCTCCTGATCACACTTCTCCTCGGTATCCCGTTTGGGCTCTTGGCCGCGCGCAGCGCAGGCAAGCTGGTCGATCATGTCATCGTCAATATTTCGCTGTTCCTGCAGTCGATGCCGAGCTTTTGGATCGGCCTCGTACTTATCACCTTTTTCGGCGTACAGATGCACTGGTTGCCGACCTCCGGGCGGGGCGGCCTCGAGCACCTGCTAATGCCGGCGCTGACGGTCAGCCTCTTCCTAATGCCCCAGGTGCTGCTGCTGGTGCGCGCAAGCGCGCTAGAGGTGCTGGGCGAGGATTATGTGCGCACGGCCTGGGCGAAGGGCCTGGGGCCACTGCGCATTTATTCGCGCCACGTCCTAGCGAACGCGCTCAACCCTGTCGTCAGTTATCTCGGCCTGCAGGTCGGCCGGCTCCTTGGTGGCGCAGTCATCACCGAAACAGTGTTCGCCTGGCCGGGCCTCGGTCAGCTCAGCCTTCAGGCTGTGTTCCAGCGTGACATGGCCGTAGTGCAGGCGACGGTGGTGATCCTCGCGGTCCTCATCACGCTCGCCAACCTCGCTGCCGACATCGTCAACGCCTATCTCGATCCGCGGATCCGCGCGACATGAGGGCCGGTCGCGCCAAGCTCATGATCGGCGGCATGCTGGTCGCCTTCATCACCCTGATGGGGCTTTTCGCGCCCATCCTCTCGATGGCCGACCCATCGGCTCAGGATTTACACGCGCGTCTCCAGCCGCCGGTATGGACGAACAAAGGCACACTGGCGCATCCGCTCGGTACCGACGAATTCGGCCGCGACGTGATGAGCCGCATGATCCACGGCACCCGCATCTCGCTGGTGATCGGCGTTGCCTCAGTCGTCCTTTCGGTCGGATTCGGCACCGCCGCCGGACTCCTTGCAGCGACCGCGGGACGGCGCACCGAACGCAGCGTACTGCAATTGATCGATGCACAATCGGCGCTGCCGCCAGTGCTGCTAGCCATTATCACGGCGGCGGTTCTGGGACCGTCGGTTCCCAACTTAGTGCTAGTGCTTGGAATCACCGGCTGGAGCCTATTCGCGCGCGTCGTTTATGCGCAGACGCTCTCGCTACGCGAACGCGACTATGTGACAGCCGCGCAGGCGCTTGGCGCCGGACAGACGCGCATCCTGGCGCGTCACATTCTGCCAAATCTTCTCGGCACGTTGAGCGTGCTCGCCGCGCTGCAGGTAGGCCATATGATCCTCATGGAATCGTCGCTAAGCTTCCTCGGCATCGGCGTCCCGCTGTCGACCCCAAGCTGGGGCGGCATGCTAGCGGATTCGCGCAAATATCTATGGATCGCGCCGTGGTTGACGATCCTGCCGGGTCTTGCGATTGGCGTCACCGTCTGGGGCATTAGCATTTTGGGAGACGGGCTGAAGGAACGGCTGGGCGCGCGCAATACCACGGGGTTGAATTGATGCAGACTGACCCGCCTCTGCTCGAGGTCAGAGACCTGCGGACGTCCTTCCGCACGCCGGATGGTGTGGCGCCGGCTGTCGACGGCATTTCGTTCTCGGTCCGACGCGGCGAAACGCTCGGAATCGTCGGCGAGTCCGGATCGGGTAAGAGCGTGTCGTCGCTATCTATCCTACGGCTCATCCCTGATCCGCCCGGACGCATCGACGGCGGCCAGGTCTTGTTTGAGGGCACGGATCTGTTGGCGCTGCCGCCGCGCGCGATGCGAAAGATCCGCGGCAAGGCCATCTCGATGATCTTCCAAGAGCCGATGACATCGATCAATCCCGTTTTCACCATTGGCTGGCAGATCGCCGAAGCGATCCAATGGCACGAGAAGGTCGGCCGCAAGGACGCAATGGAGCGCGCCGTCGCCATGTTACAGTTGGTCGGCATCGGCTCGCCGGAGCGCCGCGTCCACGAGTTTCCGCACCAGCTTTCGGGCGGAATGCGCCAACGGGTTATGATCGCTATGGCGCTCGCCTGCCATCCGAAGCTGCTCATCGCCGACGAGCCCACAACGGCGCTGGACGTCACCATCCAGGCGCAGATCCTCGAACTCATCGTGCGGTTGAAGCAAGAGCTAGGGATGGCTGTCATCCTCATCACCCACGACCTCGGCGTTGTAGCGGAGACGGCTCAGCACGTTTGCGTCATGTATGCCGGTAAATTCGTGGAGACAGGGCCGGTACGCGAGCTCTTCGCCAATCCGCGGCACCCGTATCTGCAGGGGCTCTTACGCGCGTTGCCGCGCATGAATAAAGCCGGGATGCGGCTAAGGCTGCAGGAAATTCCCGGCATCGTGCCGCCAATGACGAAATTGCCGGGCGGGTGTCGCTTCTGCCCTCGCTATGCTCGCAGCCGGGAAATTTGTCGTGCCGAGGAGCCGCCGTGGACCGAGGTCGGGCCTAATCATTGGGCGCGCTGCTGGGCCGTGCATCAGGAGGCCCGCGCCGCCGCGGGCATTCCGGCATGAGACCGACCGGCACCGAGCCGACAAAGAGTGGGGCGGCGGTCGGCGACACGCTGCTCGAAGTACGCGACCTCGTGAAATATTTCCCCGTGACCGGCGGCTTTATGGGGCGCGAAGTGGGGAAAGTGCACGCTGTCGATGGCGTGAGCTTTGTGCTCCGCCGCGGAGAGACGCTCGGCCTAGTCGGCGAGTCCGGCTGCGGCAAGTCCACCACCGGTCGTGTGCTGCTGCGCCTGCAGGAACCGACCAGCGGCACGGTTCTGTTCGACGGCACCGACGTGTTCGCACTCGACCGGCGCAGCCTGCCGGCACTGCGGCGGCGCATGCAGATCATTTTCCAAGACCCCTATAGCTCGCTCAATCCGCGCATGACGGTCGGCGCCATCGTCGAGGAAGGGTTGCAGATTCATCGCCTCGGCACGGCGCGAGAGCGCAAGGATAAGGTCGCTTATATCCTCGAAAAGGTCGGGCTACGGCCAGAACACGCCCGCCGCTATCCGCACGAATTCTCCGGCGGGCAGCGCCAGCGTATCGGCATCGCGCGCGCGCTCGCGGTAGGGCCAGACCTTATCATCGGCGACGAGCCGGTGTCCGCGCTCGACGTGTCGATCCAGGCGCAGATCATCAATCTGCTGACGGATCTACAGGCGGAGTTCGGCCTTTCCTACATTATCATTGCGCATAATCTGTCTGTCGTGGAGCACATTAGCGACCGCGTCGCGGTAATGTATCTCGGCAAGATCGTCGAGCTCGCGCCCGCGCGCGCGCTATATGCGCAGCCGCTGCATCCCTATACGGCAGCGCTCCTCTCCGCGGTGCCGGTGCCGGACCCGGACGCAAAGAAGCGGCGCGTTATCCTCGAAGGCGATGTCCCCTCGCCGGTCAACCCGCCGTCGGCATGCCGCTTCCATCCGCGCTGCCCACAACGGCAACCCATCTGTGCGCAATTAGCGCCGGAACTGCGTGAATTACGCCTCGGCCATGTGGCAGCCTGCCACTTTCCGCTCGGAATGCCAGACCAGCACTTGCGGGAGAACGCACCGGCCGCCTAATCCGACGCTACCGATATGATGCTGACCTAAGTTAGCTTACGGTTCGTCATCGGCCCGGCCGAAAAGGATCTGCTGTTGTTGCGAGGGTACCCCAAGTGCGTCTGACGTCGCCAACCGGACAAAATAGTTTTACTAGGCCTTGGCAAAAAAAAGGTATTTCGATTTTCGCGGAAAAACGCGGAGCGTTAGTCCTATGTCGCAAGCGTCCGCGCACCATTCTCGCGCATTTTGCCGAGCGTCATCTTTGAATGCGGTGCCGATGCTAAGTGGCGGCCCGCCAGGAGGGTCTGGGAAGATACTCTTGACGGGCCTAACCCAACCCTCAGGGGAAAGATGGACTTCCTTAAGGATACCACAATCCGAGTTGCAAATCCTGCGAACGGAAAGCAGCGCCCCGCCGAATACTACGGGCGACGGCACATTCGATAGGGCCGACCCGGGTCTCACGATCCCGGCAGCGACGGCCCTTAGACGAGTCGGGCAATTAGTGTGACCGGCGTTTGTGCCGACTGGCACACTTTCCGTTTGCCAGGCGATATCCGGGACCGCCTCTAGAGCCACATCCTCCGTGATGGTTAGTCGTGGCAGTACTGGCCGTATTCATCGCTGGCACGATAGTTGCTGCCTTGGGAGTAGCCGTCTCTGGTCGCAGCAGGATTTTCTGCGCGTCGATTGGTACGCTCACAGCCCCGAGGATTTCCGTCGATTTATTGCGGTGTCGCCAATCCCAGGGTGCGATGAAAGCACCACTCCACAAACCCGCATGGGCTTCACTGGCAGCTTGTTGGTCAGCATCGTAAGCCTGCGAGTAGTGTTTGTAAGACAGCGCGAAGCCAGAGCGGACCAGCCATTTTTGAATGTCCTCGCCGTCGACATAGCAGCGGGCGAGCGACCTAGAATAGGTATCGTGGCCTGATATTTTGCAGGTCCAAGGACGGCCTGCTGATTTCTCTATAAGGCGGTCACGCACTCCCTTGCCACAATCTGCCGGCTGACTTTTGTCGTTTAGACAAAATTGGTCCGTTTCCGGAGCGTCAATACCTTGCAACCGAACCTTGACGCCATTGATGGCAGCTGTGTCGCCGTCGATGATGCGAGGGATGCCGGTAAGGTCATCGGCTGTCGCGCCGCCGAAGGTACAACTCAGGATCATCACCGAGACAGCGAGGACCAGCGGAATTGTCTTGCCTATGCGCGTCGTCATGGCAGTTCCCATCAACTTATCAGCACGGTCTCCAGAAACTGTCCTAACACGCCTCAATGAAGAGCGGCATTGATGTCATTGCTTCGGCTCCTCAAGCGAGCTTTCGATTCGGTCAAATAGATTCGGCTCCGAATCTGGCCTAGTCGCGATCCTGCTCCGACTAGCAGGCGTAAAGCCAAATTCAGCCGCAATGCGCATCATGATTTCAGCTTGCCGATTGGCGATCGAAACATAAGGCGACTGAATCGGATAGCCGGACGGCGACTTGACCATGGCGCCGTACTTCTGGATCGCCTCTGTGGCTTCAGCCCATAACGCGTAGGCGCCGCAATAAGCCGCGAGGGCAGCCCGGTCGAGACTGGTCAGCAAATTTAGGGTGCCGAGCTGATGACAAAGCCGGTCCCATTCCGCCCGTCCCGCGGGGCCAAGCTCGGCGGGACAATCAGGGATGACCGGCTCCGGTCGCGGCTCGGTGAGATTGAGCGGGCGCTTTCCGGGGTTGCCGGTGAGGACGTTGACGCGGGTTGGTTTGGGACGGCGGCCACGCATGCGGTTCACCGGGCGCTTTCAGGACAGCCCGCAGACTCGCCAAAAGGAGTGCGGCCGCTTTCACGGAAGGCGGTCTGGCCGGTAAAGGCCTGCCAGCGCCGGACCGCCACGTCGACGTAGACTGGTGACAACTCAATCGCCAGACACGATCGGCCACAGGTCTCGGCGGCAATGAGTGTCGTTCCGCTACCGAGGAATGGCTCATAGACCGCATCGCCGGGACTCGTATTGTTGAGTATAGGCCGCCGCATGCATTCGACCGGCTTTTGAGTGCCATGAACGGTTTCGGCATCCTGGTCCCTGCTCGAGATCGACCACAGGGTGGTCTGCTTGCGGTCGCCGGTCCAGTTGCCTTTGCTGCGTACCGCGTACCAACAGGGCTCGTGCTGCCAGTGGTAGTCGCCGCGGCCAATAACGAGCCGCTCCTTCGCCCAGATAATCTGCGCCCGAATAGCAAAGCCTTGTCGTTCGAGGCTGGCGGCGACCGTTACGGCATGCAGTGCGCCGTGCCAGACATAAGCAATATTGCCGGGGAATAACGCCCAGGCGGTCTCCCAGTCGGCCCGGTCGTCATTCTCCACTTTGCCGACGCGGCTCGAATTGTTGACCCCAGCCCGATGACGCCATTCCGGGTCGTAAGCCACGCCGTAGGGCGGATCGGTCACCATCAGGTTGGGCTTCAAGTTTTGCAGTAAGGCCGTAACGATCAATGGATCGGTGCTGTCGCCACAGACGATCCTGTGATCGCCAAGCTGCCAGATGTCACCCGCCTTGACGAACGTGGCCTCCTCGACGTGCGGTACGGCATCTTCGTCGGTCAGCCCTTTCACGGCCGATGCCAGAGCACGCGCGAGTTCGCCTTTGCCAAAGCCCAGAACTGACAAATCGGCGCCCAGTGAGGCGAGATCCTTCAATTCCAGCTGCAGCATTTCGAGATCCCAGCCGGCATTGAGCGCGATGCGGTTGTCCGCCAGCATCAGCTGCCGGCGTTGAGCTTCGCTCAAGTTTCCCAAAATAATGACCGGGACATCGGTCAATCCCAGTTCGCGGGCTGCCGCCAGACGGCCGTGCCCAGCGATCACATCGCCGGCCTCCCCGACCAGGATTGGATTGGCAAATCCGAACGCCCGAATGCTGCCCGCGATCTCCGCGACCTGAGCCTTGTTGTGCGTGCGCGCGTTGCGCGCCGAAGGCACCAGGCGGTCCAGAGCCCAATGCTCAAGGCGCAGAGGATCGTTTTGTGATGTTGCCCGCGTATTCATTCGAGATCAGCCCTAGCTACCCCCCCACCCTGAATTTCGCGACAGTTTTTCGAGCGCAAGCTCGCGCGCCGGATGGAAAAAAAGATTTCGGAAACTCGCGGAGAGATGCGTGTGCTTGCCCACCGGTCCGGCAATGCAAGCGGACAAAAATCTTGATTCCTCCCCCCGCCCCCTGGCTGCGAAAATAAATAGGCAAAAGGAGCGCCTGGCCGGCCAGAAGTGCCTGTATTTCTGGCCTGGCCGAAAAGCAGCGGCCCTGAAAATTCGGGCTCGAGGATAAAAAATCCGCGGATGAGAGGGCCGCCGGTCGGGCGTGATCGAGCGTCGCAAACATTTTGGTACCCCCCACCCCATAGGCT
>Ga0265313_10001448_pt1 | contig 22152 bp, 19 predicted proteins | sample 4123metaG_FD_203122 | JGI IMG/M metagenome (GOLD analysis project Ga0265313, IMG submission 203122) | Rhizosphere microbial communities from Carex aquatilis grown in University of Washington, Seatle, WA, United States - 4-1-23 metaG | ecosystem: Host-associated > Plants > Roots > Rhizosphere >...
TGGGCGTCGCCATGGCGATCCGCGTAGAGGGCGACGGCGCGGGCGAAAAGGTCCCGTCCGGCGAAGCGCTTCGAACGGGCGAGGGTCGCATTCGCCTCGCCCATGCCACGCAGATCGTGCATCAGGGCTAAGGCGTCGGGATAGGTAACGGTCAGGGTCTCGACATCGGCCACCGGCAGGGCGAAGCCGGCGCGCTGGAGCAGGGCGGCGCCATCCCTGGCGTCGGCGAACGGCGAAACGCGCAAGGATGCGCCCCCGGACAGCTCCGCCTCGGCTTCGAGCAGGCACTCGCGCAGTTCGGACAAGGTCCCGAGCCCGAACTGGACGGCGAGAAAAAGACCGTCCGGCTTCAGGGCTCTGCGGATCTGAAGCAGGGCCCCCGGCAGGTCGTTGGTCCAATGCAGGTTGAGGCAGCTGAAGACGAGGTCGAAGCTCCCCGGCGCGAAAGGCAGGAATTCCTCGTCGGCCACGATGGCGAGCCCACCTCGAGCGGCGGCCTGGCGCGCCATGGCCATGGAAAGGTCCGATTGGACCAGGCGCTCGATGCCGCCGCGACCGCCGAGCGCGCCCGCCAGCTCTCCGCCATGGCAGCCCAACTCGAGGGCTGCGGGAAACTTCCGGCTCACGTCGTCCAGCCGGTCGGCCAGTCTCTCCGCCGCCTCCCGGAACAGGAAATCATGGGCCGCGATCCCCGACGCGGCGCGGTCCCGGCGCCGGCGAAGCAAGCGCCGGTCGAACAGAGTCATGCCCTCTTCCATCGTCGGCATATCGTTCTTTTGAGTCGCCGTATCGGATTCACGCAGAAATTCGCGACTAGGCCGAAGTCACGAATTTCTACGATCCGATACTAGGCGCGTGGCCGCCGAAAAGGCAAAATCCGCGGATTATGGACGGGTCGGCTCTGACGCGCCTGGCGGGCCGGGCGCTTGATCTGGTGCTGCCGCCGCGATGCCTTGGCTGCGGCGAGGCGGTGGGCGAGCAGGGCACGCTCTGTCCCGATTGCTGGGCCGGGATCGATTTCCTGGCTCCGCCGCTCTGCGCGCGCTGCGGCTTTCCCTTCGAGTTCGACGTGGACGATGGCGCGCTCTGTGCCGCCTGTCAGGCGCGGCCGCCGGTCTTCGACCGGGCGCGGGCCGTGCTGCGCTACGACGCGGCAAGCCGGGGCATGCTGCTCGCCTTCAAGCACGCCGACCGCACCGATCTGGCGCCCTATTTCGGCCGCTGGCTTGCCCGGGCGGGGGCCGAGTTCCTGGCCGAGGCGGATCTGGTGGCACCGGTTCCGCTCCATTGGACCCGGCTTTTTTCCAGACGCTACAACCAGGCGGCCCTGCTTGCCCGCGCGGCGGCCAAGCAGGCCGGGCGGCCCTTTATGGGCGATGTCCTCGTCCGCCGGCGGCGCACCAAGCCGCAGCGCTCGGGCCTGGCCGCCCGCACGCGGAACGTCGCCGGTGCCTTCGTCGTCCCGCCCGGCCGGCGCCGGGCCGTGGAGGACCGGCGGGTGCTGCTGGTGGATGACGTGCGTACCACCGGCGCCACCCTGGAGGCCTGCGCCCGGACGCTCAAGGCGGCCGGGGCCAAGGGCGTGGATGTGCTGCCCTTGCCCTGGTAGTCCGTCCGCGCATGCCAAACCAGACGGCGCGGTAGGATGACAATGTCCGGAGGCCATGCCACCTTAGTTGCAGGAGTAGAGCGAATGGCGAGAGTGGAAATCTACACCACCATGCTGTGCGGCTACTGCAATGCCGCCAAGCGCCTGCTGGCCGAGCGTGGGGCCGCCTTCGTCGAGTACGACGTAGGTGGCGACCGCGAGAAGCGCGCGGCCATGACCAAGCGTGCGGGCGGCAGCTCCACGGTTCCCCAGATCTTCATCAACGACCGGCATGTCGGCGGCTGTGACGATCTCTATGCCCTCGATCGCGCCGGCAAGCTGGCGCCGCTCTTGGCCGAGTCATGACCGGCGTCTTCACCGTCGCCTGCGTCCAGCTCAATTCCGGGCCGGAGATAGGTCCCAATATCGAGGCGACGGCCCGGTTGGTCCGGGAGGCGCGCAAGGCCGGCGCGGACTTCATCCTGACCCCCGAGAACACGACCTGCATCGCGCCCAAGCGGGAGTTGACACTCTCCCTGGCCCTGCCCGAGGAGAGACATCCGGCGATCCCGGCCTTCCAGGCTCTGGCGGCGGAGATCGGCGCCTGGCTGCTCATCGGATCGCTCGCCATCAAGCTCTCGGCCGCGGATTGCGCCAACCGCTGCTACCTGTTCGATCCCAAGGGCCGGATCGCGGCCAGCTATGACAAGATCCACATGTTCGACGTGGATCTCGCCAGCGGTGAGCGCTATCGGGAATCTGCGACTTTCCGTCCCGGCCGCAAGGCGGTGACGGCGGATCTTCCCTGGGGCCGGCTTGGCATCACCATCTGTTATGACCTGCGCTTCGCCTATCTCTATCGGGCTCTGGCCCAGGCCGGCGCCGGCTTCCTCTCGATCCCCTCGGCGTTCACCCGGCCGACGGGCGAGGCCCATTGGCATGTGCTGATGCGCGCGCGCGCGATCGAGACCGGCTCCTTCGTCTTCGCCCCGGCACAGACCGGCGAGCATGCCGGCGGACGCAAGACCTACGGCCATTCGCTGATCGTGGCACCCTGGGGCGAGGTACTGGCCGATGGCGGGCTCGATATCGGCTTCATCAGCGCGCGGATCGACCCGGCCAAGGTCGGCGAGGCGCGCGCCATGATCCCGAGCTTGCGCCATGACCGCGACGTCGAGCCGCCGGTCGCCTGCATGCTGCGCACGGCGGGAGAGTAGGGCCCAAGGCCCCTTGCCCCGAAGCGGGCGCCGGTGCATGTATAGTTCATCATTCTAGGCGTAAGAGACGTTTTCAGCGCTCGCCCGGCAGTGCGCGAAGTCGGGTGATTGACCCCCCGAAGGAGAAAACCATGTCGCTCAGAATCAATGCCGAAGCGCCGAACTTCACGGCGGAAACCACCCAAGGCCCCATCACCTTCCACGATTGGATCGGCAATGGCTGGGCCATCCTCTTCTCCCATCCCAAGGACTTCACGCCCGTATGCACGACCGAGCTTGGCTACATGGCGCGCCTCGCGCCGGAATTCGCCAAGCGCAACACCAAGGTGCTGGGCCTGAGCGTGGACCCGGTCGACAATCACAAGCGCTGGTCGAAGGACATCGAGGAGACGCAGGGCTATGCCGTGAACTACCCGATGATCGGCGACCCGCAGCTGAAGGTGGCCAAGCTCTACGACATGCTTCCCGAAGGCGCCGGCGAGACCTCCGAGGGCAGGACCGCCGCGGACAATGCCACGGTGCGCTCGGTGTTCATCATCGGGCCCGACAAGAAAATCAAGGCCATGCTGACTTATCCCATGAGCAGCGGCCGGAACTTCGACGAGGTCTTGCGCCTGCTCGATTCCTGCCAGCTGACGGCGAAGCATCAGGTCGCCACGCCGGTCAACTGGAAGAGCGGCGAGGACGTCATCATCGTCCCGTCTGTCTCCGACGAACAGGCGAAGCAGAAGTACCCCAACGGCTGGAAAGCGCCGAAGCCCTATCTCAGGATCGTGCCTCAGCCGCGCTAAGCCGCACGGGTCATCGCCGAGGGTCCTGCCGTGACCCGGCCACATCCATGGCCGGGCCTTCGGCAGGGCGCCTCGCGGCGATATGCTGGATCGCCGCCGGGCGCGGCGGGCCCAGAACCAGTTCCTCAAAGGCGATGATATCCAGACGGCCGGCCACGGCGGCGGCGAGTTCGCCCGGGCGCAGCAGGAAATCCGGATTGCTGGGGCGCCCGAACCGCTCGTTGCCAAGGGCGAAAGTCTCGTAGAGCAGGAGCCCGCCTGGCGCCACCGCCGCGACAATGTCGGGCAGGATCGGCCGGTGCAGATAGTTGGTCACCACCACCAGATCGAATCGCTCTGTCCCCAAAGGCCAGGGATCGCCCCGTTCCAGATCGGCGCGTAGTTTGCGCAATCCGGGCGCGTCGGGCTGCCTGTCGGGATCGATGTCCACGACCGTGACGCCGAGGCCATGGGCGAGGAGCAGCCGGCTATGCCGGCCGGCCCCGGCGGTCACATCGAGGGCCCTGCCGCCCGGGGTCACCAGGGGCAGAAAACGCAGGATCCAAGGGGAGGGTTCTTGCAGGTCCGGCAAAGTTGCGCCATCTATGAGCGGGTAGACATGATTTTATTCGATCTCAAATGCGGCAAGGGCCATGTGTTCGAGGCCTGGTTCCGCGACGGCGGCACGGCGGAGCGGCAGATCGCCGGTCGCAAGGTTTCATGCCCCGATTGCGGTGCCACCAGCATCGCCAAGGCGCCCATGGCGCCACGCATCGGCAAGACGGCCCAGCTCTCGACCGCCCAGCAGGAGATGGCGGTCAAGGCGGCGGAACTCCGCAAAGGGCTGAAGGAGCTGCGGGCCAAGGTCGAAGCCAATTGCGACTATGTCGGCGGCCAGTTCGCCGAGGAAGCGCGCAAGATCCACTACGGCGAAACCGAAGAGCGCGGCATCTATGGCGAGACGTCGGACGACGAGGCCCGGGACCTGGCCGAGGAGGGCGTGCCCTTCGCGCGCATCCCCTGGCTGCCTCAGCGGGAAAACTGACGCGCTTCACGCCTTGTCGAATCTCAGCATGTAGTTGACGTCCAGGTCTCCCGGCGCCAGGCGCCATTTGTCGGCGATGGGGCTGTAGACCACGCCGACCGCTTCCCCGAGCGCCAGACCATGGGGACGCAGCAGGGCGGCCAACTCCGAGGGTTTGAGAAAACGCCGCCAGTCATGGCTGCCGCGAGGCAGCCAGCGGAGGATGTATTCCGCCCCGACGATGGCGAGCGCAAAGGCCTTGGCGGTCCGGTTGAGGGTGGCGGCGATGAGCATGCCTCCGGGGGCCACGAGCGCCGCCGCTGCGCCCAGAAAGCCCGCGGGATCGGCAACATGCTCGACCACCTCCATGGTCAGCACGATGTCGAACCGCCGACTGGAGGCCGCCAGATCCTCCGCCGAGCCAGCTATGTAATCGATGGCAAGTCCGCCCTGCTCGGCGTGGCGTCTGGCGACGGCGATGTTGCGCTCCGCCGCGTCGAGGCCGGTCACCATCCCGCCCAGGCGCGCCAGCGGCTCGGAAAGCAGCCCGCCGCCGCAGCCGATGTCGAGAATGGAAAGGCCGGCCAAGGGCGCCGGGCCCATGGGATCGCGGCCAAACCGGGCGGCGGCCCGGTCGCGGATATAGCCGATCCGCGTCGGGTTCAGCCGATGGAGCGGGCGGAGCTTGCCGGCTGGATCCCACCAGGCGTCGGCCAGACCGGAGAACTTGGCGACTTCGGCCGGATCGATGCTGCCGGCAGCTGGGGCGGAGGCGGATTGTGTCATGGCTGGCGTCGGACGCTGTGGCGACCCTTGCTTAGCGGCGCGGGAATTGAGTATGGATAGCCGCCGCCCGTCCGGCAACCGGCGCGGCTCCGTACCAAGCACCCCATTCCCTTGGACCTTGAGCGATGGCGAGAGCGGCCGGCAACACCCGCATCGTGATGAAGTTCGGCGGCACCTCCGTCGCCGACGTCGCGCGGATCAAGGCGGTCGCCGCAAGGGTGAAGCGCGAGACCGATGCCGGCCATCAGGTCGCCGTCGTGGTTTCGGCCATGGCCGGGGTGACCAATCAGCTGGCGGGCTGGACCAATGCCATCGCCAGGATGCATGACGCCCGGGAATACGATGTGGTCGTCGCGGCGGGCGAGCAGGTGACGAGCGGGCTGACCGCGCTGGCCTTGCAGGAGCTGGGCGTGAGCGCGCGTTCCTGGCTGGGTTGGCAGGTTCCGATCCTGACCGACGATGCCCACGGCAAGGCGCGCATCCAGCGCATCGAGACCGAAGAGCTCGAGCGCCGCCTGGCACGCGGCGAGGTGCCGGTCCTGGCCGGGTTCCAGGGGCTGGGGTCCGACAAGCGGGTGACTACGCTGGGACGCGGCGGCTCGGATACTTCGGCGGTCGCTCTTGCCGCCGCTCTTGCGGCCGACCGGTGCGACATATTCACCGACGTGGACGGGGTTTATACAACCGACCCGCGTATCGTTGCCAAGGCGCGCAAGCTCGATAAGATCACCTATGAGGAGATGCTGGAAATGGCATCCCTCGGCGCCAAGGTGTTGCAGATCCGCTCGGTCGAAATGGCGATGAAGCATCACGTGCGCCTTCAGGTGCTGTCGAGCTTCGCGGACCGCCCGGGCACATTGGTGGTTGATGAGGAAGAGATCGTGGAACAGGAACTGGTCAGCGGCATCGCCTACAGCCGGGACGAAGCGAAGATCACGCTGACCCATGTGCCGGACAGGCCCGGCGTCGCGGCCGCCATCTTCGGGCCGCTCGCCGATGCCCACATCAACGTCGACATGATCGTGCAGAACGTCTCGGGCGGCGGCAACTTCACCGATCTCACCTTCACCGTGGCCAAGACCGATCTCGATCGGGCGATCAAGGTGCTCAACGATCGCCATGCCGAGCTGCGCTTCGATGCCCTCCAGCCCGATTCCGCCGTGGTCAAGGTGTCGGTGATCGGAGTCGGCATGCGCAGCCACGTGGGCATCGCCCAGCGCATGTTCAGCACGCTTGCCGAAAAGGGGATCAACATCCAGGTGATCTCGACCTCGGAAATCAAGATCAGCGTCCTGATCGCCGAGGAATACACCGAGCTGGCCGTTCGCAGCCTGCATACCGCGTACGGCCTTGACGCACAGTAAGGAACCGTTGCGGGAGCGCGCGGCGCGAGCGCATCTCGACAAGCTATGGCGCCGTGGCGCGGCCTTCCTCGGCTGCTCCTACGCCATCATGGGCGGCGCCATGACCTGGGTGTCGGAGCGCCATCTCGTAGCCGCGATTTCCAACGGCGGGGGATTCGGCGTCATCGCCAACGGCTCGATGACGCCGGCGCTCCTGTCGGCCGAGATCGCCGGCACGGCAGGGCTGACCGACCGGCCCTTCGGCGTCAACCTGATCACCATGCATCCCCAGCTCATGGAGCTGATCGACGTTTGCCTTGACCACAAGGTCGGCCATATCGTGCTCGCCGGCGGCCTGCCGCCCGGCAGCGCGATCCAGCGGGTGAAGCAGGGCGGGGCCAAGTTGATCTGCTTCGCTCCGGCCCTGGTCCTGGCCAAGAAGCTGGTCCGCTCGGGCGCCGATGCGCTGATCATCGAGGGTATGGAAGCAGGCGGCCATATCGGACCGGTCGCCACGTCGGTGCTGGCCCAGGAAATTCTGCCGGAGATCCGCGACGTTCCGGTCTTCGTCGCCGGCGGCATCGGCCGGGGCGAGGCGATCGTGGGGTATCTGGAGATGGGCGCCTCCGGCGTGCAGCTGGGCACGCGGTTCGTCTGCGCCACGGAATCGATCGCCCATCCCCGCTTCAAGCAGGCCTTCATTCGCGCCTCGGCCAGAGACGCGGTGCCTTCGGTGCAGCTCGATGCGCGCTTTCCCGTCATCCCCGTGCGGGCGCTCGCCAACGCCGCCACCAAGCGCTTTGCCGAAACCCAGCGCGCGGTTATCGACAAGTTCAACCGGGGCGAGGTCGACCAGAAGGCGGCAATGCTGGAGATCGAGCATTTCTGGGCCGGCGCTCTGCGCCGCGCCGTGATCGACGGCGACGTGGAGCAGGGCTCCCTGATGGCCGGCCAGAGCGTGGGCATGGTCACCTGCGAACAGCCCACGGCCGAGATCCTGGAAGAGCTGGCCGGCCAGGCCGTGCGCGCACTCGCCGCGCGCAGCCACCCGCCGGCAGGAGCGGCCGACTGATGAGCGCGGGCGCCGGCGGCGCGACCGGTGCCCGGCTGCTGCTGCGCCGTCTCAGGGTCCTGATGGCCGAAGGCGGCACGGCCGAGCACCGGCTCAATCAGATCGTGCGCGCCATTGCCGCCGGCATGGTGGCGGAGGTCTGCTCGGTCTACGTCATGCGGCCGGGCGAGGTGCTCGAGCTGTTCGCGACCGAGGGCCTGAAGGCCGAGGCGGTGCACCATACGCGGCTCAGGGTCGGCGAGGGCCTGGTCGGCGACATCGCCAGCCATGCCAGGCCCTTGGCGCTCGCCGACGCCCAGTCCCACCCCAACTTCGCCTACCGTCCGGAAACCGGCGAGGAAATCTACAAGTCGCTGATGGGCGTGCCGATGCTGCGCAGCGGTCGCGTGCTGGGCGTGCTGGCGGTCCAGAACCGAACCGCGCGGCAATATACCGAGGAGGAGGTCGAGGCGCTGCAGACCACCGCCATGGTGGTAGCGGAGCTGGTGGCGAGCGGCGAACTGGTGCCCCGCGCGGAAACCCGGCCGGCCGAGGGCATCGGCCTGCTGCCGACCCGTCTCGAGGGCTTGAGCCTCTGCTCCGGGCTCGCCATCGGGCGGGCTTTCCTCCACAAGCCTCGCCCGGGCCTAGCCCAGATCATGGCCGAAAACCCCGTGGCCGAGCGCAGCCGCCTGGGCGAGGCATTGGCAGGGCTCAACCGCGACCTCGACGATTTGTTGGCCCGGGCGGAGTTCGCCGACGGCGGCGAGCATCGCGACATCCTCGAGGCCTATCGCATGTTCGCCCGCGACCGGGGCTGGCGCCAGCGTCTGGACGAGGCGATCTCCACCGGCCTCTCGGCCGAAGGCGCGGTGCTCAAGGTCCAGAACGACGCCCGGGCCCATATGGCCCAGGTGCTGGATCCCTATTTGCGCGAGCGGCTGGCGGATTTCGACCATCTGGCCGACCGGTTGCTGCGCCATCTCGCCGGCGGCACCCCGGCGACCGACCTGCCGGAAAAGGCCGTGCTGGTGGCGCGCATCCTGGGGCCGGCCGAGCTGCTCGAATTCGATCGCAAGCGCCTGCGCGCGCTGGTGCTTGAGGAGGGTTCCCCTACGGCCCATGTGGCCATCGTCGCCCGTGCCCTGGACCTGCCGGTGATCGGAAGGGTCGAAGGCGCCCTGACCCGGATCGAAACCGGCGACCGGCTGGTGGTCGATGCCGACAACGGCCAGGTGTTCGTGCGGCCAGGCGAGGATGTCGAGGCCCAGGTCGCCGCCAGCATGTCGTTCAAGGCCCAGCGCCGCCAGGCGGTGGCCGCCATGAGGGGCCTGCCCTCGGTGAGCCGGGACGGCGTCGAAGTCTCCTTGTCGATCAATGCCGGTCTGCTCATCGACATGCAGCAATTGGTCATGAGCGGGGCCGACGGCGTCGGCCTCTACCGAACCGAAATCGCCTTCATGGTCCGCGACCGCTTCCCCGACGTGGGCCAGCAGGCTGAGTTCTATCGCCGCATCTACGAGCAGGCGGCCGGCAGGCCGGTGGTCTTTCGCACCCTGGACGTGGGCGGCGACAAGGTATTGCCCTATTGGCCGCGCTCGGGCGAGGAGAACCCGGCGATCGGCTGGCGGGCGCTGCGCATCGGGCTCGATCTGCCGAACCTGCTGCGCCATCAGCTGCGCGCCCTGATCGTGGCGGCTGCCGGCCGGCCGCTCGAGGTCATGTTTCCCATGATCGCCACCCCCGCAGAGTTCGCCGATGCCAAGGGCATCGCGTTGCTCGAGCTCGAGCGCGCCAGGGCGCGCGGCCAGCCCCTGCCCGAGCCGTTCCGCGTAGGCGCCATGCTGGAGGTCCCCTCGCTGATCTGGCAGCTGCCTGCCTTGCTCCGCGAGGCCGACTTCGTCTCCGTCGGCAGCAATGACCTGGCCCAGTTCATGTTCGCCAGCGATCGGGGCAATCCCCGGATGGCGGGGCGCTACGACGCCCTGTCTCCGGCCATGCTGACGGCGCTGGCCGAGGTCTGCCGCCACTGCCGGGCGGCCGACCGGCCCCTGTCGGTCTGCGGTGAGATGGCCGGCCACCCGCTCGAGGCTATGGCGCTGCTGGGGATTGGCCTCAACCGGCTTTCCATGGCCCCTTCGGCCGTGGGCGGGGTGAAATCCATGTTGCGCAGCCTCGACATCGGGCGCCTGTCGTCCTATGTCGGCGGGCTCATGACCCTGCCACGGACGAGCATCCGCCACGAGCTCGCGGCCTACGCCCGCGATCATGGCGTGGTGATCTGAAAGCGCGATTTTTCCATCTTGCGATTGCTCTAGCCGACCACGATTTGGTAGAACTCGGCCTGTGCACAGCCCACCCCAAGGCGCCCGAAATCGGGCGCTGGGTGGCAGGCCCTGGCAGCAGCCCCCCTGGGCGCTGGAAAGGGAACGCCCGCGCAGGGTCCAGGCGTGATCTAGATGGAACCGCAATACAAGGTCGAACCGTCCTTGGGTGAGAGCGAGTCCGCGCAAGATGAGCTGCCGGCCGCGCGGCTTGGCGTGGGCGAGATCCTGCGCCAGAAACGCGAAGCCTTTCGCCAGGATCTGCCGACGGTTGCGGCCCAGCTGCACATCCGCCTCGCCTACCTGAAGGCAATAGAGGAGGGCCGGTTCAAGGATCTTCCCGGCATGACTTACGCCTCGGGGTTCGTGCGCAGCTATGCCGACTATCTCGGCCTCGATGGCGAGGAGATGGTCCGGCTGTTCCATGAGGAAGTGGCCGGCGTCAAACGCCAGGTACAGCTCAATTTCCCGTCCCTTGCCGCGGAGGGCCGGATCCCGGGCGGCGCGGTGCTGATGCTTTCGGCCTTGCTTGCCCTGATGGCCTATGGCGTCTGGTACTACCTTGCCGACCGCCAGAAGAACTTCCTCGACCTTGTGCCCGAAGTGCCGTCCCAGCTTCGTGCTTTGCTGGGCAAAGAGGCGCCGCCGCCGGGGGCACCCATTCACAGCGTGCAGGTCCCGAAGACGGCCACGCAGACTGCCTCGACGGTGGGTTCGAGCGCGCCGGCATCGGGCGCTGCCCCGGCTGCCGGGACAACCGCCGGCACCGTGACTCCGGCAGCAAGCGCGCCGGCTGCTCCGCCGCCGCCGCCACCCCCGCCGGCCACCAGCGTGCTGGTGGAGCCGGGCGACCTGGCACCGTTGCCGTCGGAACTTGTCGCCTTCATCGAGACCGTTTCGGCCCCAGGCCCGGCAACGCCGTCCGCGCCCCAGCCGCAAGTGGTTATGGCCAATCCCGGCGCCCGGATCCGTCTGGTGGCCCATATGGACAGCTGGGTCCAGATCAACGATAAGGCTGGCAAGAGCTACTATGCGGCGATCCTGCGTACCAACCAGGCGATCGAAGTGCCCAACCAGCCGGGCCTGACGCTCTCCACCGGCAATATCGGCGGGATCGAGATCCTGGTCGACGGCCGCGCTTTGCCGACCATGGGCCCGGTGGGATTGGTGAAGCGGGACCTGCCCCTCGATCCGGCCGGATTGAAGACGGCTGCCGCCCAATAGGTTAGATCCCTGCCACGAAGTCTACTGCGAGGAAAGAAAGTCCGATGAGCATCCGCCCCTATCGCGACATCCAGCGCCGGAAGAGCCGGCAAATCCATGTCGGCAAGGTACCGGTCGGCGGCGATGCGCCGATCACGGTCCAGTCGATGACCAACACCCGCACCGACGACGCGGCGGCGACGATCGCCCAGATCCGCGCCCTCGAGGAAGCCGGGGCCGACATCGTGCGCGTCTCCTGCCCGGATGAGGCGTCGACCGCTGCTCTCTCGACCATCGTCAAGGCCGCGAACGTGCCGATCGTTGCCGACATCCATTTCCACTACAAACGCGCGATCGAAGCGGCCAAGGCGGGTGCGGCCTGCCTGCGCATTAACCCGGGCAACATCGGCTCGGCCGAGCGCGTGCGCGAGGTGATCAAGGCGGCCAAGGACCACGGCTGCTCCATGCGCATAGGGGTCAATGCCGGCAGCCTGGAGCGCGATCTTCTCGAGAAGTACGGTGAGCCCTGCCCCGAGGCCATGGTGGAGAGCGCCTTGGATCATGCGCGCATCCTCGAGGACAACGACTTCCGCGAGTTCAAGATCAGCGTCAAGGCATCCGACGTCTTTCTTGCCGTCGCCGCTTATCAGGGCCTGGCCGAGGCCTGCGACTATCCGCTTCATCTCGGCATCACCGAGGCGGGCGGCATGCGCAGCGGCTCGGTCAAGTCGGCCATCGGTATGGGCTCCCTCCTGTGGGCCGGGATCGGCGATACGATCCGGGTCTCGCTCTCCGCCGACCCGGTGGAAGAGATCAAGGTCGGTTTCGACATGCTGAAGTCTCTGGGCTTGCGCCACCGCGGGGTCAACGTCATCTCCTGCCCGTCCTGCGCCCGCCAGCAGTTCGACGTGATCAGCACCGTCGCCGTGCTGGAGCAGCGCCTCGCTCATATCTCGACGCCCATGACCGTCTCGGTGATCGGCTGCGTGGTGAACGGTCCGGGCGAAGCGCGGGAGACCGACATCGGCTTCACCGGCGGCGGCAATGGAACCCATCAGGTCTATCTCAACGGCCTGCCGGATCACCGTCTGAAGGACGCCAATATCGTCGACCATCTCGTCGCGATGATCGAGAAGAAGGCCGCCGAGATCGAGGCTGCCAAGGCCGCCGAGACCAGCGCCGCATGATCGGGAGCCTCTGACATTGTCGGACTTGCAGCCGGTTCGCGGCACCCACGATCTATTGCCTGAGGAGATGCGCCGGCACCGGCGCGTCGTCGAGGCTGCGCGCGCGGTCGCCGAGCGCTATGGCTATCTCGAGATGGCGACGCCGATCTTCGAGTTCTCAGAGGTCTTCAAGCGCACGCTGGGCGACACCTCCGATATCGTAACGAAGGAAATGTACAGCTTCACCGACAAGGGCGGCGAGGCGCTGACGCTACGGCCTGAAGCGACCGCAGGCATTGCACGCGCCCTCATTTCCGGCGGTTTGAGCCAGCACCTGCCGCTGAAGTATTTCTGCGCCGGACCGATGTTCCGCTACGAGCGGCCGCAGAAAGGCCGGCTGCGCCAATTCCATCAGATCGACATCGAGCTCCTGGGTGTTGCCCAGCCGGCCGGCGATGTCGAGGTCATCGCCTGCGGCGCCGCGATCCTCAGGGAGCTCGGCGTGCTAGAGCGCACCTCCCTCGAACTCAACACCCTGGGCGATGGCGAGAGTCGGGCCGCATACCGCACCGCCCTCGTCGCCTATTTCACCGCCCATCGCGACCGGCTTTCGGCCGAAAGCATCGAACGCCTGGAGCGCAATCCGCTGCGCATCCTCGATTCCAAGGATCCCGCCGACCGCGCCGTGATCATGGACGCGCCGCGGTTCGGCGAATACCTGAACCAACAGAGCCAGGACTACTTCGCCGCCGTCACCGAGGGCCTGGATTCGCTCGGCATCGCCTATCAGCGCAATCCGCTTCTGGTGCGGGGCCTCGACTACTATTGCCATACGGCTTTCGAGTTCGTCACCACGGAGCTGGGTTCGCAAGGCACGGTGATGGGCGGCGGGCGCTATGACGGGTTGGTGGCAATCATGGGAGGCGCTGCGACGGCCGGCATCGGTTGGGCGGCGGGCATCGAGCGCATCGCCATGATGCTCGCCGAGGCGCCGGCCGCGCGCCGGCCTCTCGCGGTCGTTCCCGTCGGCCATGCGGCCGAGCGGCCGGCGGCGGAAATGGCCGAGCGCCTGCGACGCGCCGGCTACGCGGTTGAGCTTGGTTATGGCGGCAATCTTGGCAAACGTTTGAAGCGTGCCGACAAGCTCGGCGCCGCGGCGGCGATCATCCTGGGAGACGACGAGCTGGCCAAGGGCGTGGCCAGCCTGCGCGACCTCGACAGCGGCGAGCAGACGACGGTGCCGCTGGCCGATCTCGAGGAGCGCCTCGCCCGCTACCGTTAGCGGCCTCGTTTATTCAGCCGGCATGGCCGACTTCCTCGTCATCGGGGTCAATCATCGCAGCGGCACCGCGGCGCTGCGCGAGGCGCTTTACGTCGAAGAATCCCGGCAGCCGGAGCTGCTCGCCCGTCTGAAAGCAGCGGGCCTCTCCCAGGCGATCTTTCTCTCGACCTGCGACCGCAGCGAGGTTCAGGCCATTGCCGCCGATCCCGAAGCCGCGGCGGCCGCGGTGCGCCAGGCCTTCGCCGGCCAGGCCCGCGTGCCCGAGCAAGAGGTTGCGGCGCAGTCCTATATGTTCGCCGGCGCCGAGGCGCTGCGCCATGTCTTCGCGGTGGCGGCCTCCCTCGACAGCCAGGTGATCGGCGAGCCGCAGGTCCTCGGCCAGGTCAAGGAGGCCCATCGCCTGGCCCAGGCGGCGGGGCTGGCCGGCGGGCGCCTCGAAGAGGCCCTCCAGGCCGCCTACGCCACGGCCAAGCGGGTGCGCAGCGAGACCGGGCTCGCCGAACAGCCGATATCCATCGCCGCGGTGGTGGTCGGCCTTGCACGCCAGCTTCACGGCGATCTCGCGCGTGCCCGCGGGCTTCTGATCGGCGCCGGCGAAATGGGCGATCTGGTCGTCGAGCAATTGCGGCGGGCGGGCCTCGGCGGCGTGGCGGTCGCGCATCCTTCGGCGCGTCGAGCCGAATTGGCCGCGCGTCGGTATGGCGGCCATCATTTGACCCTGGACCAGCTCGACGATGGGCTCACTACGGCAGACGTGGTCGTAGGCGCGCTCGGTTCCGGGCAGCCCGTGGTGACGGCGCCGGCGATGGATCGGGCGATTCGGGCCCGCCGGCGCCGGCCGGTCCTGCTCATCGACGTGGCGATCCCCGCCGACATCGATCCGGCGGTCGACCGGCTGGACGACGTGTTCCGCTACGAGCTCGACGACCTGGAACGCGCCGCCATGCGGGGGCGATCGACCCGCGCCTCGGCTGCGACGGCCGCCTGGGCCCTGGTCGACGAGGCCGTGGCGGCCTTCCTGGGGCGCCAGGCGGCGCGGACGGCCGATCCGCTCATCGTCGCGCTCCGCCAGCGCTTCGAGGCAACCAGGGACGCGGTCCTGGCCGAGGGGCCGGGCGATGCGGCGACGGCAACGCGCCTGCTGGTCAACCGGCTGCTCCACGAACCTTCGGCCGAATTGCGCAGTTTAGGGGCGGATCCGGCCGAGCGCCGGGCGACGGAACGATTGCTCACGCGGCTCTTCCACTTGGCGCCGGATGACCCTAAAGAGGGCTCATGAGTCTCGATCACAGGCTGGCAAGGGTCGTGAAGCGCCACGCTGAGCTGGGCGCGCAGATGGCGAGCGAAGGGCGCAAGGAGGCCCAGGAGATCGCCCGGCTTTCGCGCGAGTACGCGGAACTCAGCCCCACGGTCGAGCGGATCCTCGCCCTGCAGCGGGCGAAGCAGGAGCTCGGCGATCTCGCCCAGCTGGTCAAGGAGGCCGGCGCCGACGCAGAGATGCGGTCCATGGCCGAAGAGGAGTTCAGGACCCTGAAGCAGCGGATCCCGATCCTCGAGCAAGAAGTGCGGCTGGCCCTGCTGCCCAAGGATGAGGCCGACGAGCGCAATGCGATCCTCGAAGTTCGTGCGGGGACCGGGGGCGAGGAAGCGGCCCTCTTCGCGGCCGAGCTCTTTCGCATGTATACGCGCTATGCCGAGGGGCATGGCTGGCGGGTCGACGTGCTGGGCATCAGCGACAGCGGCCTCGGTGGCTACCGCGAAGCTTCCATGGAAGTGAGCGGCCGGGGCGTGTTCGCGCGGCTCAAATACGAGTCGGGCGTCCATCGCGTTCAGCGCGTGCCGGCGACGGAAGCGAGCGGGCGCATCCACACCTCGGCCGCGACCGTCGCCGTGCTGCCCGAGGCCGAGGAGGTGGACGTCCACATCGACGACAAGGACCTGCGCATCGACGTCTTTCGCTCCAGCGGGCCGGGCGGCCAGTCCGTCAACACGACCGACAGCGCCGTGCGCATCACCCATCTGCCGACCGGTCTCGTCGTGCAGCAGCAGGACGAAAAGTCCCAGCACAAGAACAAGGCCAAGGCTCTGAAAGTGCTGCGGGCGAGGCTCTACGAACAGGAGCGCAGCCGGCGCGACGCCGAGCGTGCCGCGTCGCGAAAGAACCAGGTCGGCAGCGGCGACCGGTCCGAGCGCATCCGGACCTATAACTTTCCGCAAGGGCGCGTGACCGATCATCGGATCAACCTGACCCTTTACAAGATCGACAAGGTGATGTCCGGCGAAGCGCTCGACGAGATCATCGATGCGCTCGCCGCCGACGACCAGGCAACGCGCCTGGCGGAGGCTGAATGAGCGATCTGGCGGGCGCTGTTGCCGCCGCGGCCACGAGACTGGCCGAGGCCGGGATTCCCGACGCGCGCCACGAGGCGCGGCTGCTGCTGATCGAGGCGACTGGCTTTGCGCCCACGACCCTGATCGCAGAGCCGCGACGTTCTGTCGCGGGCGCGCAAGCCGACCGATTGGCGGCTTTGGTTGCCCGGCGTGCGGCGCGCGAACCGCTCTCCCGGGTGATCGGGTGGCGGGAATTCTGGAGCCTGCGCTTTGCCCTGATGGCCGACACTCTGGACCCGCGCCCCGACAGCGAGACGCTTGTGGCGGCCGCTCTCGAAACAGCTCGCGAGACCGGCGGACGGGATCGCCCGCTTGCCGTTCTCGACCTCGGAACCGGCAGCGGCTGCCTGCTGCTGGCCCTGCTCAGCGAGCTTCCGTTGGCGACCGGGCTCGGCATAGACATCAGCGAGGGCGCCGTGGCCGCGGCGGAGGCCAACGCCCGATCGCTGGGGCTGGCCGGTAGGGCGAGGTTCGCTCGCGGCGACTGGGGCCGGGGCCTGGCCGGGCAATTCGAGCTTATTCTCTGCAACCCACCCTACATACCGGCGGGTGAGATCGCCGACCTGGAACCCGAGGTCGCCCGGTTCGATCCCCTGTTGTCCTTGGCGGGCGGGCCGGACGGGTTGGCAGCTTATCGGCGCCTGGCGGTCGACCTGCCGCAAACGCTCGCCCGGAACGGACGCGCTTTCCTCGAGGTCGGCGCGGGCCAGGCCGACGCGGTGGAGACGATTCTCGCTGCGGGCGGTTTGCGGCCGATGGGCCGCCGATGCGACCTGGCCAACCGGCCGCGCTGCCTCATCTTTGGCCCATCGCTGGACCCGTAAAAAACTATTGGAAAAGGTCGGGCGAACGACTAGTTTGACTGCGACGGAACACGCCGCTTCGGCCCAACGCGCCGAGAGGCGAGCTGATCACCCCCTGACAAGAGACCTCCGGCCAATGTGCCGCGCGTGACCTTGGGTTCACAGCGGTAGGTCCGGAAGCGGGGGTCCCAGTCACAGAACGATGTGAGCAAGCATGAGACAAGGTCCCAACCCCAGGCGTTCGCGCGGGAGGGGTCCGCGCAAGCCGCACAATCCTTCGCGCCCTCAGGGCTTCGACGGCGGCGGTGGCGGCGGAGACGTGCGGGTGCGGGGAAATGCCTATCAGGTCATGGAGAAATATCTCGCCCTGGCGCGGGATGCGAGCGCGGCGGGCGACCGAATCGCCATGGAAAACTACCTCCAGCATGCCGAGCATTATTACCGTGTGCTGAACGCCAACGGCGATGCCCATCGGGCTCGCCAGGCCATGCGGGATGATGCTAACGGCACTGGCACGCAGGTCTCCGGCAATGGGATCGATCTCCAGCCGGGCGAGCAGGCGCAGCCTGGAGCCAACGCCCACGGGGCATCCGCGGGAGCGGACAACGGGCCGATGAAACCCGAAGATTCCGAAGCCTAGATCTCGAAAGCCCTCTTGCGGGGCGGCGCAGTCCGCCCAATATCCGCCAAGTCGATTGACACGCATCGTCGGCCGCGTGCCTGACCATTGGGCGCGGGCGAGAGAGGGCAAGAATGAATTTCGACCAATACACCGAGCGTTCGCGCGGTTTCATCGAGTCTGCCCAGGGCCTGGCCCTGCGCAGCAATCATCAGCGTTTCGCGCCTGAGCACCTGCTGAAGGTCCTGCTCGACGACAACGAGGGGCTGGCGGCCAATCTCATCCGTTCGGCTGGTGGCGATCCCGCCAGCGCGCATGCCGCGGTCGAGCGGGCGCTCGGCAAGCTGCCCAAGGTGGAGGGGAGCGGCGCGGGGCAGGTCTATCTGGCGCCGGAGACGGCCCGGGTCTTCGCCCAGGCCGAGGAGATGGCCAAGAAGGCCGGCGACAGCTACGTGACTGCCGAGCGGCTATTGCTGGCGCTGACCCTGGCGAAGGGAACCCCGGCTGCTGAGGCGCTGGCCAACGCCGGCGTGACGGCCCAGGGGCTGAACGGCGCCATCGAACAGATTCGCCAAGGCAGACAGGCCACCAGCGCCAATGCCGAACAGGGCTATGAGGCGCTGAAGAAATACGCGCGCGACCTGACGGCCGCCGCCCGAGAGGGCAAGCTCGATCCGGTGATCGGCCGGGACGAGGAGATCCGGCGCACGATCCAGGTTCTGTCGCGCCGGACCAAGAACAATCCGGTGCTGATCGGAGAGCCGGGCGTCGGCAAGACCGCGATCGTCGAAGGCCTCGCTCATCGCATCGTCAATGGCGACGTGCCGGAGAGCCTGCGCCAGAGGCGCCTCTTGTCCCTCGACCTCGGCGCCCTCATCGCCGGCGCCAAGTACCGCGGCGAATTCGAGGAGCGCCTCAAGGCCGTGCTGCAGGAGATCGGGGCGGCGGAAGGCGAAATCATCCTGTTCATCGACGAGCTTCACACGCTCATGGGCGCCGGCAAGGCGGAAGGCGCGATGGACGCCTCCAACATGCTGAAGCCGGCGCTGGCCCGGGGCGAGCTTCACTGCGTCGGCGCCACCACCCTCGACGAGTACCGCAAGCATGTGGAGAAGGATGCCGCGCTTGCGCGGCGCTTCCAGCCGGTGTTCGTGTCGGAGCCGAGCGTGCCCGAGACCATCTCGATATTGCGCGGGCTCAAGGAGAAATACGAACTACATCATGGCGTCAGGATTGCCGATGCGGCAATCGTCGCCGCAGCCACGCTCTCGAATCGCTACATCACCGATCGCTTCCTGCCCGACAAGGCGATCGATCTGGTGGACGAGGCCGCGAGCCGGCTGCGCATGGAAATCGATTCCAAGCCGGAGGCCATCGACGAGTTGGACCGGCGCTTGATCCAGCTGAAGATCGAGCGCGAGGCGCTGAAGAAGGAAAGCGATCCGGCATCCCGGGAACGCCTCAAGATCCTCGAGGGCGAAATCACCGCGCTCGAGCAGAAATCCGCGAGCCTCACCGCTGCCTGGCGGGCCGAGAAGAAGCAGCTGGCCGGCGCGCAGGTGCTCAAGGAGAAGATCGACCAGGCGCGCAACGAGCTGGAGCAGGTTCAGCGCAAGGGCGATCTCCAGCGGGCGGGCGAGCTGCTCTACGGCGTCATCCCCGATCTCACCCGGCAACTCGAGAAGGCCGAAGGCGAAGAGCAGAACCGGATGCTGAACAAGGTGGTCGGCGAGAACGAGATCGCCGGGGTCGTCTCCCGCTGGACCGGCATTCCGGTGGACCGGATGCTGGAAGGCGAGCGCGAGAAGCTGCTCCATATGGAGAAATCGCTTTCGGCCCGGGTCGTCGGCCAGGAGGAGGCCATCGTGGCCGTCTCCAATGCCGTGCGTCGGGCGCGGGCGGGCCTGCAGGATCCCAATCGCCCCATCGGCTCCTTCCTGTTCCTGGGCCCGACCGGCGTTGGCAAGACCGAGCTCACCAAGGCTCTCGCCTCCTTCCTCTTCGACGACGAGACGGCGATGGTGCGCATCGACATGTCGGAATTCATGGAGAAGCATTCCGTCGCCCGGCTGATCGGCGCGCCGCCCGGCTATGTCGGCTATGAAGAAGGCGGCTCGCTCACCGAGGCGGTGCGCCGGCGGCCCTATCAGGTGATCCTGTTCGACGAGGTCGAAAAGGCCCATCCCGATGTATTCAACGTGCTGCTCCAGGTGCTGGACGACGGACGGCTGACCGATGGCCAGGGGCGGACGGTCGATTTCCGCAACACGCTCATCGTGCTGACCTCGAACCTCGGCAGCGACATCCTCGCGGCGCAGAAGGAGGGTGAGGAATCCGGCGCATTGCGCGAAGCGGTGATGGAAGTGGTCCGCGGCGCCTTCCGGCCCGAGTTCCTCAACCGGCTCGACGATATCCTGTTGTTCCGGCGCCTCACCCGCAAGCAGATGAACGCCATCGTCGACATCCAGGTCGAGCGGCTGAAGCAGTTGCTGATCGAGCGGAAGATGGCCATCGAGCTCGACGAGCGGGCGCAGACCTGGCTGGCCAATGCCGGCTACGATCCCGTCTATGGCGCCCGGCCGCTGAAGCGTGTGATCCAGCGAGAACTGCAGAACCCGCTGGCCTCGCTCATCCTGGAGGGGCGGATCAAGCCGGGCGAGACGATCCGTGTCGGGGTCAAGGACGGCAAGCTTGCCATCAACGGCAAGGCGGTCACCGACGAAGCCGCCTGATCCGGCTCTTCGGCTCGGCTCAGGGGTTCTGGGCTACGGCATCTGAGCGGGCGATGTCCTGACGCTCGCGGTCGACGTTGGCCACCAGCGCCTGGAACTGCTTCAGATCCTTGCCTTGCAGCTTTTCTCCCGTGGGCAGCTTGATGCTCTGGGGGTTGATCTGGTTGCCGTCGACCAGCACTTCATAGTGGAGATGCGGGCCCGTCGCCCTGCCTGTCATGCCGACATAGGCGATGACCTGGCCCTGACGGACGCGGCTGCCGACATGGATGCCGCCCGCGTACCGGCTCATATGGGCATAGGCGGTGGCGTATTTCGCGGTGTGCTTGATCCGGATGTAGTTGCCGTAGCCGCTGACCACGCCCATCTGCTCCACCACGCCGTCGCCCGCGGCATAGATGGGCGTTCCGATCGGCGCGCCGAAATCCACGCCCTTGTGCATCATGGAAAAGCCCAGGATCGGATTGATCCGCATGCCGAAGCCCGACGTGATCTTGGCGCCGTCCACGGGCGTGCGCAGCAGGGCCTTGCGGACGGAATCGCCTTTGGGACTGAACCAGTCGGTGCGGCCGTCCGGCGACGTGAAGCGATAGAGACTGAGCTGGCGGCCATGCAAAGTGAGGGAGGCGAAGAGCACGTCTCCCAGCTTGGCCAGATGGCCCTCGCCGTCGGCATAGCGCTGGTAGAGAATCTCGTAGCGGTCGCCGGGCCGGAAGTCTCGCTGGAAATCCACGTCATAGCTGAAGGCATGGATGACCTCGCCCAAGACGGCGACGGGCACGCCGTCGGCCTGGCCGGCCTCGAACAGGCTCGAGTTGATGATGCCGGCCGAGCGCGCGACTTCACGGTGGAGCGGCACATTCGTCGCTTCCGCCACGAAGTCGCCGCTGACGCCGCGGATGAGCTCGACGTTCTGGGCGACCGAGGGCTGCAGGCTGATGGCCATCAGTTGCAGGCCTGCCTGGGGATCGGCGGCAGCGCCGTCAATCGAGGGATCGTTCGGGAGCAGGGTCAGTTTGATGGGCTGGCCGATTTGAAGTTTTCTCGGCGAATAGACGTCGCGCAGGGCCGCGATTGCCGCATGAGCCTCGTCCATCTTGACGCCGGCGTCGGTCAGCAGGGAGAGGAGCGTGTCGCCTTTCTGGACCTCGATGATCTGCTCGATCGGGTTAGGCGCGGCGGGGGTGTCGGCAGTTTCCGCCGGCTGGGGTGCTGGCGCGGCGGCGTCGCTGTCGACCTGGGCCGCAGGCAGCAGGAAGTAGCGCTGGGCGAGTTGCTGGTCGATATCGCCGGTCGTCGGGATCTCGATGGATATCGACAGCGCCCGGCGCGAGGCGTCGAATAACGAAGCGGTGGGACCGAGGGACGCGGCCAACCCGAGAAAGGCAAGCGCGAAGGCCGATGCGATGGAATAGCGCGTCAGACCCCGTTGGGCGACGGCTACGCGGGAACTCGACTGCAATTGGCGTCTCCCCTATTGCCGGACGTGCGGGGTGGCTCTTTGCAGAGTCTCCCGCGGCTGCTCTCCCTATCGTCGACGGCGCTTTTCCCCCTGCCGGCTGAGCCGGTCGTGGACGCCTTTGAGTCGCACAATGGCCGCCGGCATCGGGCCGAGTCAACCTGGAATAATCCTTGGCGGATCAATGCGGTCGCCGCGATCCCGGTGGTCGCGGCAAGGGTTGCTACAATTCGTTTGACAAGTTTGTGAAGCCGGACGTATAAGGCCGCCCCACCGCGAAACGGGACGAGCCTCGCTGGTCTCCGGGAAGCGGGAATGTTGTTTGACATTGTTGTAGGAAAGAGAAGGGATGCGAGGGCGGCGGTCCTGTGTCATGGCCTTGGGGCTATGTTAT
>Ga0265313_10001449_pt1 | contig 22152 bp, 23 predicted proteins | sample 4123metaG_FD_203122 | JGI IMG/M metagenome (GOLD analysis project Ga0265313, IMG submission 203122) | Rhizosphere microbial communities from Carex aquatilis grown in University of Washington, Seatle, WA, United States - 4-1-23 metaG | ecosystem: Host-associated > Plants > Roots > Rhizosphere >...
GGGCAAGGTGGCGGTGGATCTGCCCAAGGAATGGAGCCTCGAGCAGGCGGTGGAGACCAACCGCCTTGCGCTGCCCTGGGATGGCATCGCCGAGATCGAGGCCGACGGGACCGTGCGCTATACCGATCGCACCGCGGCGGCACTGCGCCAGCTCCTGGGCCGGCCGGTCGACCGGCTGAAACCCGAGGAAGCGCCCACCCATGCCGCCGAGCTGATGATCGCGCTGTCCTGAATTACAAGCGGCGGAAGCTGAGATAGGCCGGCTTCCTGCCCTCCGCGATCGCCTTCTGCTCGTAGCGCGTGGGCGGCCAGTCGGCGGGGCGTTGGCGCCAATCGGGCGGGCCACCTGCCTCCAGGTGAAAAGCCGGATGGGCGGGGAGCCGCTCGAGGGTCCATTGGAGATACGCGGGATCGTCGGTGGCGAAACGCAATTCCGCGCCCGGTTTCAAGATGCGCGCGAGGCTGTCGAGATTGGCGGGGCCGACAAAGCGCCGCTCGGCATGGCGCTTCTTGGGCCAGGGATCGGGGAACAGCAGGAAGGCGCGATCGACTGCGGCATCGGCCATGCGCTCGATGAGGTCGCGGGCGTCGGCCGGCCAGATCCGGACATTGGTCAATTGGTCGCGCTCGATCCAACCGAGGCATGCGGCGATCCCGTTGCGATAGACCTCGCAGCCGACAAGCGTGACGCCGGGATTTTGCGCGGCCTGCCAGGCGAGATGTTCGCCGGCGCCGAAGCCGATTTCGAGCCAGAGCGGGCCTGGGGGCGGAAGCTGGGCCGGGTCGAAGGCGAGGCGCGGTAGCAGCTCTTCCATCAGGCGCTGCTGGCCGGGCCTGAGGCGCCGGCCGACCCGCCGGCCGTAGAAGTTCCGGTGGTCGGGCTGTTGCAGCGGGGGGGTGGCCGAGCGCGCGACCTCGGTCAGTGGAAGGCCTGGCGCAGGCTGTCCACCAGATCGAGCCGTTCCCAGGAGAAGCCGCCGTCGGCGTCGGGCCGCCGGCCGAAATGGCCATAGGCGGTGGTCCGAGCGTAGATCGGCTTGCTGAGGCCGAGATGCTCGCGGATGCCCCGCGGGCTCAGGTCCATCACCTCTTGCAGCACGGCCGAGAGCCGCTCCTCGTCCACCTCGCCGGTGTCGTGGGTATCGACATAGACCGACAGCGGCTTGGACACGCCGATGGCGTAGCTGAGCTGGATGGTGCAGCGGTCGGCGAGCCCCGTCGCCACCACGTTCTTGGCCAAGTAGCGCGCGGCATAGGCGGCGGACCGATCGACCTTGGTGGGATCCTTGCCCGAAAAGGCGCCGCCGCCATGGGGGGCCGCGCCGCCATAGGTATCGACGATGATCTTGCGGCCGGTAAGCCCGGTATCGCCGTCCGGCCCGCCGATGACGAAGCGGCCCGTCGGGTTGACGTAGAATTCCTCCTCCGGGCACATCCAGCCCTCGGGCAGGACATTGACCACGTGGGGGCGGACGATCTCGCGCACCTGGCTCTGGTCGAGGTCGGCCTCATGCTGGGTCGATACCACCACCGAGGTGGCGCGCACCGGGACGCCGTTCTCGTATTGCAGGGTCACCTGGCTCTTGGCATCAGGGCGCAGGCCGGGCTCGGCGCCGGAGTGGCGCGCCTCGGCCAGGGACCGCAGGATGTTGTGGGCGTAAAAGATCGGGGCCGGCATGAACTCCGCGGTCTCGCGGCAGGCATAGCCGAACATGATGCCCTGGTCGCCGGCGCCCTCGTCCTTGTTCCCCTTGGCATCGACGCCGCGGGCGATGTCCTGGGACTGATGGTGGATCAGGATCTCGACCCGGGCCTCGCGCCAGTGGAAGCCTTCCTGTTCATAGCCGATGTTGCGGACCGCCTCGCGGGCGACCCGCTCGAGCATGTCCTTGGTGACCGAGGCCGGCCCTCGCACCTCGCCCGCCAGGATCAGCCGGTTGGTGGTGGCGAGCGTCTCGCAGGCGACGCGGGAATGGGGATCGGCGGTCAGGTAGGCATCGACCACCGCATCGGAGATGCGGTCGCAGACCTTGTCGGGATGGCCTTCGGCGACCGATTCGCTGGTGAACAGATAATTCCGCTGCTTGGTCAAGACTCCGTTCCTTCAACTGGAGATGGCTGATCGCCCCCTGGACCGACAGTTCGAGACAGTCGGTGCATCGTCTTAAGATTCCGTATCGGAATGACGCAGGTCTCCGCAACGAAATCCGAATGGCGAATTTCTGCGATCCGATACTGACGCCTGCCCCGGTGGCGCGGCGCGGGCGCCGGATCATGGGCAAGCCGCCGGGGGCGGTCAAGAAAGGAATGGTTTGGAATATGGCCCGTCCGCAGCACCGAAAAAGGCGCCGCGGCGGATCGAATTGACTGCCCGTTGCCGGACGCGGCAAACCGCCGCGGGGTTAGCCCCCCGCCTTGGCCAGCGCCTTGGTCAGCTCGAAGATCCGCTTGCGCACCCGCGGTTCGGCGATCTTGTAGTAGGCGCGCACCAGCTCGAGGGTCTCGCGCTTGGCCAGCGGATCGGGCTCGGCGGCGTAGGCCTGCATCTTCGATTCCGAGACGCCCATGAGCCGGCTCGGCGACTTGGCGGCGACACCTGCTTCCATATCCTCGAAGAAGTAGGAGATCGGCACATCGAGGACCCGGGCCAGGTCGAACAGACGGCTGGAGCCGACGCGATTGGCGCCGCGCTCGTATTTCTGCACCTGTTGGAAGGTGAGGCCGATGGCTTCCGCCAGCCTCTCCTGACTCATGCCCAGCAGCGTGCGCCGCTGGCGGATGCGCTGACCGACATGGACATCGATCGGGTTGGGGAAACCTTTGCTGGCCATGCGGCCTGACGACTTACGGGGCTTACGCATTGGAGGACCGTCCAATCTTCATACAAACCTCTCGCTCTATTATCACAAACATGGCCTGCGTCAATCGGAGATTGCCGAGCGTCGGCGCATTTCAGCCTAGTTTCCGCTCCGGCGCCAGTCGATAAGGCGGGCGAGCGAGAAGGCGATCACGAGTTGCGCCAGGACCAGCCAATCCCCGAAACGGGCGTAAGGCGGCGGCTCGCCGGACGCCGTCGGCAAGGGAACGTCGCGCACGCCGCTTTGGGCCAACGGGATTACCGCCAGCACGCGTCCATAACGATCGACGAGCCCGCTTATTCCCGTATTGGCGACGCGCACGAGAGGCAGGCCTTCTTCGACGCTGCGCAGACGCGCGCTCACGAAATGCTGGTAAGGGCCGGTCGAGGTCCCGAACCAGGCATCGTTGGTGATGTTGAGAAGCCATTGCGGGCGGTCGCCGGGCTCGACCACGCCGCCGGGAAAGATCGCCTCGTAGCAGATGATGACGCCCACCGGCGGCAGGCCCGGCAGATGCAGCGTCCGCGGGCCTGGACCCGAAGTGAAGTCCATGTCGCCCGGCGTGATCTTGTTGATGAAGGGAAAGATGTGGCGCAGCGGAACGTATTCGCCGAGCGGCACCAGATGGAATTTGTCGGCGCTGGCGAGCAGATTGCCGTCGTGGTCGATGGCGATCAGGCTGTTGTAGACGCGCTCGAGGTCGCCCTGGAGCGGCTCGCCGCGCGGCGCGCCGGTGATCAACAGGGCGTCCTTCGGCACGACGGCGCCGAGCCATTGGCGCAGCTTCTGATCCCGTTCCAAGAGGAACGGCACGGCGGTTTCCGGCCATATCGCCGCCCGGATTTTTTCCACGCCGGGCACCTGGAAGGTCAGCGCCCGGGTCAGGGTCACATGCTGTTCGCCCAGGCCCTGGACCCATTTCAGGGTCTCAGGAATGGCCGGCTGCACCAGGCGCAGGATCGTGCCGGGGACGACCGCCTTGTCGTCGCCGGCGAGGCGGACGGCGCCGCCGACATAGAGCGCCAGCGCTGCAAGCAACGCGGCGCCGATGCCGATGGCACCTTCCCGCCGGCGGCCCGCGCCGAGGGCGGACGGCATGGCGGCGATCGCGACGACCAGCAGGCTGAGGCCCCAGCTGCCGCCCAGCGCCGCATACTGGTTGAGGGCGTCGCAGAACGCGACGGTGTAGCCGGCGAGGTCCCAGGGAAAGCCGGAAAGGAAATGCCCGCGCAGCCATTCGCCAACCGTCCAGGCGGCGGCAAAGGCGATGACCTTGGCAACGCCCGAATAGTCGAGCCACCGGGTCGCGAGCGCGGCCAAGCCGATGAACACGGCCATAGCACCGGCGAGCCCGCCCATGATGAAGGGTATCATCCAGCCGAAGCGCAGCGGATCCACCAGCAGCGCCTCGCTTACCCAGTAGAAGCAGACGAGGAAATGGCCGAAGCCCCACCACCAGCCGGCGGAGAAGCTGGCAAGCCCGGGCCGGCGCCCGTCGATCATCCATAAGAGGCCGGTCAAGCCCACGACCAGCAGGGGAAACAAGTAGAGAGGCGCAAAGGCGAGACCAGCCAGGGCGCCCAGCAGGAAGGCAAGCCCGCGCCGGCGCCAGCCGCGCATGGCGGAAACCCGGCCCGCCCAGCCGGCCAGAAGCGCCTGCTTCTGGTTCATGACCCGCGTGCCATCATGCCGGGGACGCGATCATGCGGGGGCTTCGATCATGCGGGTGGGGCGGTCCGGCTCGGCAGGTTGCGCAGGCGCAGGCGCCGGATGCGCCTCGGGTCGGCGTCGATCACCTCGAAGGCGATGCCCGAGGGGTGGGTCACGAGCTCGCCCCGGCTCGGCACGCGGCCGGCGAGGCTCACCACCAACCCGCCGAGGGTGTCGATGTAGGCGGCGCGTTCCTGCTCGGTCAGCACCGGACCGACGCGCTCCTCGAACTCGCGGATGGTGGCGCGCGCGTCGGCCATCAGGGTGCCGTCCGGGCGCGGGATCAGTTTCGGCCCCTCGGCGATGTCATGCTCGTCCTCGATCTCGCCGACGATCTGCTCGACCAGATCCTCGATGGTGATGAGCCCGTCGATGCCGCCGAACTCGTCGACGACGAGGGCCAGATGCTGGCGCGAGAGCCGCATCTGCAGCAATAGATCGAGCACGCGCATGGAGGGGGCGACGAACAGGACCTGGCGCAGGAGCTTCTTCAGCTCGAACGGCCGTCCGCCGGCGCGCGCGTTCAAGAGATCCTTGATGTGGATGAAGCCGACGATGTCGTCCAGGCTCTCCCGGTACACCGGCAGGCGCGAGTGGCCGTGGCTGCCGAGCTGCGCGATCAGGGCATCCGTGTCGGTGTCTTCGGCAACCGCGACGATGTCGGCCCGGGGCACCATCACGTCGCGCGCCGAGAGATCGCGCAAACGCAGGATGTTGCGCAGCAGGCCGCGCTCGCCGGCGGTGATGGGCTCCTCGTTGGCCGGCGTCTCGCCTTCGGCTTCGGCCTCCTCGATGATCTCCTCGAGGGCGTCGCGCAGCGCATCTTCGCGCTTGCGGTCGCGCCGGCGCAGCCGCAGCCAGTCGCGCAATCGTCGCGGCGAGGCCGCATCCTTGCCGGGATCGCTCATGACGCTTTGGTACCCGATGTCTTGGCCCGGGCCCGGGGCGGCGCCGGCAGACGATAGGGATCGCCGATGCCGAGCCCGGTGAGGATCTCGCGCTCCAGGCGCTCCATGCGTCGCGCCTCGGCGGCGCCGACGTGATCATGTCCCATCAAGTGCAGCACGCCATGCACCACCAGATGCGCGACATGATCGGCGAGACTCTTGCCCTGGGCGTCGGCTTCCGCCTGGACGGTTTCCAAGGCCAAGACGACGTCGCCGAGTCCGTCCGGCGCACCGTCGAAGGACAGCACGTTGGTCGATCGATCCTTGCCCCGGAACCGGCGGTTGAGCGTGCGCTGCAGCCTGTCGTCGGCGAGCACCAGGCAGAGCTCGCCCACTGGCGCCGCCCCATTGGAGGTTAGGGCTGCCCGCGCGGCCCGGCGCGCCAGACGCTCGCAGCCGGGCATGGCAGCACGCCAGGCGGGCGCCTCGACCCGTAACGCGATGCGGGCAGCCACTCCGCTAGGGTTCCGAGCGCGTGGCGGCGTCGCGCGCCTCATAGGCGCGCACGATCCGGGTCACCAGCGGATGGCGCACGATGTCGGCATCGGTGAAGCGGATCAGGCCGACGCCCTCGACGCCCGAAAGCGTATCGACGGCATCGGTGAGGCCGGAGCGCTGGCCGACCGGAAGATCGACCTGGGACAGATCGCCGGTGACCGCCATGCGGCTTTTTTCGCCAAGCCGGGTCAGGAACATCTTCATCTGGACCGGGGTGGTGTTCTGGGCCTCGTCCAGGATGCAGAAGCAACGGGTCAGCGTGCGCCCGCGCATGAAGGCGAGCGGCGCGATCTCGATCTCGCCGTTGGAAAGCCGGCGCAGCACCTGCTCCGCGGGCATCATGTCGTGGAGCGCGTCGTAGAGCGGGCGCAGATAGGGATCGACCTTTTCCCGAAGGTCGCCGGGCAGGAAGCCGAGACGCTCGCCGGCCTCCACGGCCGGGCGCGACAGCACGATGCGATCGACCTCTCCCTTGGCCAGCAGGGCGACGGCGACGGCGACGGCGAGATAGGTCTTGCCGGTGCCCGCGGGGCCGACGCCGAAGACGAGCTCGCGCTCCTGTAGCTGGCGAAGATATTGCATCTGGGCCGGGGAGCGCGGCGTGATGTGCCGGCGCTGGGTGCGGATGGCGAGGCCTTCGCTGCCGAACAGGTTCGGCTCGGCGGTCTGGTCCGTGTCGATGAGTCGGATCGTCGCTTCCACCTCGGCGAGATCGACGGCAAGGCCTTTTTTCAGGCGCTGGTAGAGCTGGTTCAACACCTGGCGCGCCTGGGCCCCCGCGCCCGGACTGCCGGACACGGCGATCTGATTGCCGCGCGAGGTCAGCGACACGCCGAGGCGCTCCTCGATCAAGGCAAGATGCCGGTCATGCTCGCCGTAGAGCATGGGCAGCAACCGGTTGTCGTCGAACTGAAGGAACAGGGGCGGACTGACGCCGGCGGCCGTCTGGGTGCTCAAGCGCTCGCCTGCCTTCGCTCGTTCGCGCTGTCCGGCCGCGGACCAGCCGGCGTTTTCCCATGCAAGCGTCCGCCGAGGCTATTGGCTGCGACGCGCTCGATCGCCACCTCCGCCACTTCGCCGATGAGCGAGGACGGCCCCTCGGCATGCACCGCCTGGAGATAAGGGCTGCGCCCCGCGATCTGGCCTGGATGGCGCCCCGGCTTTTCGAACAGCACCGGAAGACTGCGGCCGACCATGGCGCGGTTGAAGCCCAGAGTCTGGCGCTGGATCAGCGCCTGAAGCCGGGAAAGCCTCTCGTCCTTCACGGCTTCGGGCAGCTGGTCTTCCAGCGCGGCGGCGGGCGTCCCCGGCCGGGGGCTGTACTTGAAGGAGAAGGCCGCGGCGAAACCGACGGCTTCGACCAGCGCCAGGGTGGCGGCGAAATCGGCCTCGCTTTCACCCGGGAAGCCGACGATGAAATCGGAGGAAAGGGCGATATCGCCGCGAGCCCGGCGCAGCCGCTCGATCACGCCGAGATAGTCGCCGATCCGGTGGCGCCGGTTCATGGCGGTGAGCACGGAATCGGAGCCCGACTGGACCGGCAGATGCAGGAAGGGCATCAGCTTTTCCACCTCGCCATGGGCGGCGATGAGATCGTCGTTCATGTCGGCGGGATGGGAGGTGGTGTAGCGGATCCGCTTCAGGCCTTCGATGCGGGCGAGCCTGCGAATGAGCGCGGCCAGCGTCCAGTTTTCGCCAGCCGGTCCCTCGCCGTGATAGGCGTTGACGTTCTGGCCGAGAAGCGTGATCTCGGCAGCACCGCTTTCGACCAGGCCCTCGGCCTCGGCCAGCACGGCGGCCACGGGCCGCGAGGTTTCGCCGCCGCGGGTATAGGGGACGACGCAGAAGCTGCAGAACCTGTCGCAGCCCTCCTGCACCGTGAGGAAGGCGCCGACCCCGGCGTCACCATGGGGGGCCGGCAAATGGTCGAATTTCGATTCGACGGGAAAATTCGTGTCGAGTTCGGCGCCGGCGCCGCGCGCGACTCTGGCCACCATCTCAGGCAGGCGGTGATAGGTCTGGGGCCCCAGCACGATGTCCACGTAAGGCGCGCGGCGCAGGATCTCCGCGCCTTCGGCCTGGGCGACGCAGCCCGCCACCGCGATGATCATGCCCGCGCCTTCGGCCTGGCGCCGTGCCTTCTGGGCGCGCAGGCGACCCAGCTCGGAGAAGACCTTTTCCGCCGCCTTCTCCCGGATGTGGCAGGTGTTGAGGATGACCATGTCGGCATTCTCGCCCTCGAGCGAAGGGCGATAGCCGATGGGCGCCAGCGCATCCGCCATGCGCGCGGAGTCGTAGACGTTCATCTGGCAGCCGTAGGTCTTGATAAAGAGAGTCTTGGCCAAGGGCTATCCGTGGGCGACCAGAGCGGGGCCCACCTGGCTCAACGAGCGGCGGCAATCGACAACATGGAGCAAGTCTAGCATTCCGGCGCGCCACTTTGTAGGCCGATCATGATTTCTGGAGCCTGATCGTCTCAAGCCGGTTCGGCTTGAGACGTGAATCAGGCTCTAAACCTAACAAGCAGAGCAAGATTCACGGGTCAGCTTGTATCAAGCCGACCCGATCTTGCTCTGGGCCGCCTCGGGCAGGCGTCCGGCGATCGCATCGGCCATTCCCCGGGAGATTTTCCCCCGGCAATGCTCGGAAAGCGCCTTGCGCGAGCCGAATTGGTCGATAGTGACGCTTTCATGAAATTCAACCACGACCTTCACTCGCCCCAAACCGGCGAAATGCCAGAGGTGGGGCGCCAGCTCCATATCCCCGTACCAGGCGAGCAGGGGACGTAGCGCGCGGCCGACGGGAAAGCCGTTGAGCTCGGTGTAAGCGATGGAAACCGGCTGCACCGGCAAAGGCCGGTTGCCGGAAAGCCGGCGCTCGGCGACGCTGAAGAGGGCGCTATAGAACGGCAAGGTGCGGTTGCCGTCGTCGCTGGTGCCTTCCGGGAACAACATCAGGTTGTCGCCGACGGCGAGCCGTGCGGCGATCTCGTCGCGCTGGCCGGCGGTGCTGCCGCGCTTGCGGTCGACGAAAACCGTGCGCTGCAGGCGAGCGAGGCTGCCGAAGAGCGGCCAGCCCTTCACTTCGGACTTGGCGATGAAGGAGACCGGCATCAGGGAGGAGAACACTTCGATGTCGATGTAGGAGCAGTGATTGGCGACAAACAAGGTCGGGCGCTGAGGATCCGGCCGTCCGCGAACCACGATGTCCAGGCCGAACAGCCAGCACACGCCTCTATGGTAGTAGATCGGCAGGCGTTCGGCCCAGCGGCTGCCTGTGACGACGAGCAGCGCCTGCACCGGCATGAGGAGCCACGTGTAAAGCAGATAGGGCAGCAGCAGCAGGGATGCCCGGATCGGCGAATGCAGCGACAGGTCGGAGGTGTCGGCCTTGAATCCCCGCCGGCGCCAGCCGCCGGCCTCCCGCGCCGCGGCCTCGCCCGTCAGCGGCTTTTCCGGCAATGCGCCCTGGCTCAGCGCCACGACCGGACAGACTGGAAAAAGCCGAGATTGAAGGAGCCGGGGCTCAAGCCGTCGGACCTCACGGAGGCATGTGCGAGTCGCCGGCGCGACCGCCTTCGATCCGGGTGTAGTGACGATAATATTTTCCCGTCACCCGGTCGGTAACGACGACGATGGAAACGTCGGTGGTGTGGAACTGGCGATCGACCACCGCACCGTCGCCCACCAGCCCACCGAGCCTGAGATAGCCTTTGACCAGCGGCGGCAGCAGGGCAAGGGCGCGCCGCGTGTCCACGGCCTCGCGCGGCATCATGTTCATGTCCACGTAGCGTTCGGGCAAGGCGCGGGGCCGCAAGTTGGCCGGCGCCAGATGGTAGTGATAGAGATAGGAGAGGGCCACGGCATGGGCCGCCGGATCGACCCCCGGCAGGCTGGCGCAGCCGAACATCAGCCCGACCTCGTAGTACATCACATAGTCGGCGATGCCCCGCCACATCAGCTGCATGACTGGGCGCTGGCGATAGGCGGCCTCGATGCAGGACCGACCGAGCTCCAGGATCTCGCCGGAAAAGGCCTGGATCGAGCGGATGTCGTATTCGTCCACGGAATAGAACTGCCCACGCCTGGCGGCTCCGGCCCGCCTCAGCAGACGATAGGTGCCCACGACGCCCTTGCCCGGCGCGAGACTGCGGTCGATGACCAGCAAGTGATCGCAGAACGGATCGTAGCTGTCGAAATCGCGCCGGATGCGCTGCATCTCCGGCGTCGGCTTGGCCGACATTTCCTCGTAGAAGACGCGGTACCGCAGGGCCTGGGCCTCGCGCACTTCTTCCTCGCTCTCGGCCAGGCGAATCTCGATGTCGCCGACGCGGACGTCGACCGGGCGCGTGCTGGCATATTCGGGCAACACCATCAGCGCTTCCCTCCGCCAGGCGGGCGCTTCCCCCCGTCGATGGGTACCGCGTAGAGCTCCAGCTTGTGCCCCACCAGGCGATAGCCCAGCGCCTCGCAGACCTTGCGCTGAAGCGCCTCGATCTCCTCGTTCTGGAATTCAATCACCCGCCCGCTCTGGACGTCGATCAAATGGTCGTGGTGGGACTCGGAGGTCTCCTCATAGCGGGCGCGGCCCTCGCCGAAGTCATGGCGCTTCAGGATGTCCGCCTCCTCGAACAGCCTGACCGTGCGATAGACGGTGGCGATCGAAATGCGCGGGTCGATGGCCGTGGCGCGACGGTGCAGCAGCTCGACGTCGGGATGGTCGTCGGAATCCGAGAGCACGCGGGCAATGATGCGCCGCTGCTCGGTCATCTTCAAACCCTTGTCCTGACACAGGCGCTCGAGCCGCGAAGGCATGGAGGTCATCCTCGGCCTGGAGCCTCATCGTCTCAAGCCTACTCGGCTTGAGATGTGAATCAGGCTCTAATCTTAACACGTAGAGCAAGATTCACGGGTTCGCTCAAGAGAAGCTGACCCGATCTTGCTCTTGCGTCACGAACAGAAATTATAGGTCAAATGAAACGCCCCGGCCACTTTCGCGGTCGGGGCGTTTCGCTAGCTGCCGCTAGGGTTTAGCCCCGTCGCCGGCGCGGCCGGGTGCCGAGCCCGATGGCCTTGGCGAGCTTGCTGCGCTGTTTGGCATAGTTGGGCGCGACCATGGGATAGTCCGCCGGCAGGTCCCAGCGTTCGCGGTACTGCTCGGGCGAAAGATTGTAGGCCGTACGCAGATGGCGCTTCAGCATCTTCAGCTTCTTCCCGTCCTCGAGGCAGATGATGTATTCGGGCGTGATCGACTTCTTGACCGACACTGCCGGGGCGGGGCGGGCCTGAGGCGCCGGGCCGCCGCCACTGGCCGCGGCCAGGGCCTGATAGACCTCACGGATCAACTGGGGCAGCTCGTTCGACGGGACGTTATTGTTCGACAGGTGGGCCGCCACAATATCCGTGACCAGCGGCAGCAATTCGGTCGCTTTGGCTTCTTCGCTCATATTCTGTTCCAATCGCCTCCAGGGTGGGAAAACGCGGCGGATTATAAAGACGGTCTGCCGCCGGGCAAGGGCAATATTTGGGCAATTTTTGCGAATATTGGCGGCGCGCTTTCTATTGCACTTCGGGGCCGCGAATGCCGCCTTCAAGTGATTCGCGGCCTTCATCCTCGCTGAGGTCCATGGCGAGTATTTCCGCCGCGACCGTGCCCGCAGCACGACGGTAGTAGCCGGCCCGCTGGCCGACCTTGGCGAAACCCGCCTGGCGATAGAGGGCGAGGGCCGGCCCATTGTCGCTGGCGACTTCGAGGTAGAGGCGTTCCGCCCCGCGGCGTCTGGCCTCGACGGCCGCGGCCGACAATAGCGCGCGGCCGATTCTTTTGCGGCGATGATCCGGAATAACTCCGATGGACAGTATCTCGGCCTCGCCGGCTATGGCACGCACGAGGACGAAACCCTCGCCTCCGTCGGCAAGAATTCCGAAGACCCCCGGCGAGGCAAGGAGTTCCGCCAGCATGGTCTCGCTCCAGGCATCGGCGAAGCAGATGCCGTGCAGCCTTGCCAGATTGGCGAGTTCCGTTGCCTGCAACGGCCGCAGACCGGTCACGGCTTGACGCCGCCTGCGGGTGTCACGTCGGGCGCGCGCAGATAGAGCGGCCGAGGCGGGCGAAGATCGACGCCTGCCGCCGCGATGGCGGCAATCGTACCGGCATCGGGCCGGCCCGGGCCTGACGCACGAATACAGTCGGGACGCTCGGGCAACAAGGGCGCGCCGTCGCCGGCGATCAGCAGCGGCCCATCGGGCCGCATGGCGATCAGTTCCGCCGGCAGGAGGACGAGGGGCTCGCCCCGCGGCGCACCCGTGGCCTCATAGTACTGGCCGAAGATTTCGCTGCGCCGGGAATCGATCGCTACCAGGAGGCTGCGACCCCGGCGCAAGACCGGATCCAGCGCCGCGGCGACGGCGCTGAAACTGTCGACGCCGACGACCTCGATCCCGGCGGCAAGCGCGATCCCGCGCGCCGTTGCCAGGGCGATGCGGATGCCGGTGAAGCTGCCGGGGCCGACGCCCACGGCGACCCGGGCGAGGGAATCGAATCCGAGACCCGCCGCCGCCAGGGTTTCGAGCACCAGGGGCATCAGCGCCTCGGCATGGCCCTCAGTCATGGCACGGGACTGGCTGGCCAGTATTCGCCCGTCGCGCCAGACCGCGACCGAGCAGGCGGCCGAGGCCGCGTCGAGGGCCAGGATCGCCCCGCTTGTCGCCCGGCTCAACTCTTGGCCTCCGCCGACGCCGCGTGATAGGAGGGGCAATCCAACTCAAGGCAATCCATGATCCTCGTTCCGATCTCCGCCGCTGATTATGGTGTCGACATCCGGCTCGCCTATGCCACGGCCGAGAACTTCACCCAGCGCCCGATCTATCGCCACGCCCGCTGCTATCTCCATGCCGATGCCGCCGCGGCGCTTCGCCGCGCGGTCGATCTGGCGGGCGCGCTCGGGTATCGCCTGAGGATCTTCGATGCCTTCCGCCCCAGCGAGGCGCAATGGGCGATGTGGGCCCACACGCCCGATCCGGAGTTCCTGGCGGATCCCCGGCGCGGCTCGCCTCACTCGCGCGGGGTCGCCCTCGACCTGACGCTGCTCGACTCGGCGGGCACGGCGCTGGACATGGGGACCGGATTCGATGCCTTCACGCCTCTCTCCCATCACGCCAGCCTCGCCGTCTCCCCGGCCGCCCAGGCTAATCGCTTCATGCTTTTGGGCATCATGACCGCGGCCGGCTGGGACTTCTACCGGAACGAATGGTGGCACTACCAGCTTTTCAACAGCCGGCAATATCCGCTGTACAGCGATTCGGCGTTGAAGGACGGCTTGATGTAAGCGGCGTGCTGTGCCGTCGCGCTATTGCAATCCGCCCATGCGGTCGTCAAGTGCTTTCATTGGTTCGCCTAGGCCTATCCTCGAAGAACTGCCCTGTATAGAAAAGCTACTTTCTGCCAATGCTATGGTTGCGATAATTGCAGCTTGCCGAGAACGTCGTCCAAGGCCGCGTTTTTGCTGGGCACCGCAGTATCAAGGCCACCTGTGGGGCAATAGTAACCCTCTAGCACGGTTTTGTAACCCGGTCCGTCCGGATACTCGGCGTGACTGGTGGTGTTTCCAGCGTACCTGACGAAAATGGCGCAAGAAACAGTTTTACCGTCTAGCGTTGCGTTGAACTCGCCAACCGAAAATCCTTGAGAATCCGGCAAGGAGCGCCAATTTGAGATTTGCGAAAAACTCTTGCTCCAGCCAAGCAGCTGACGAGGCGTACGTGACGGAAAATATGTCCTGTAATCACCCTCATGGTAGTTGGCTATCAGGTAGAACAGACGATCGGTAATCTCGATCTGACTGCGCTTGGATCTTACTTGTCCCCGGATTTCTTCTCCCGTGGCGCATTTCTTCTGTTGAACGGACCCAAGATAATCCAAAACGAATCCATCACAGGAAACCGGGGTGTAATCAATAGACGCCGCGCTTGCCGTCGCATTGACGGCAAGCAGGCATGCAACGATGAGCCCTAGAAGCGAAGCAGCCCGCACGTCCCCCTCCCCGCAGAGCCATGACAACGGCTAGGGATATTCTGCCATTGTACGACTATTGCGAATCCCCTCGCCGCAACTTATGGCATAAAGGACGACGGAGGTAAACCTACCGTTTCAAGACAACCGGCGGTGGCCGGCGCGGACCTGGTCCGACCGAGTTAGGGCCCGACAGAGAAAATGGTTGCGCGCCCGCTCAGGCGACCTGGCGGACCTCGACGACCTCGGGCACGTAGTGTTTCAGCATGTTCTCGATGCCCATCTTCAGGGTCGCGGTAGAGCTCGGGCAGCCGGCACAGGAGCCCTGCATGTGCAGGTAGACGACACCTTCCTTGAAGCCCTGGAAGATGATGTCGCCGCCGTCCTGGGCGACCGCAGGGCGGACTCTTGTGTCGATGAGTTCGCGAATCTGGGTCGTGATCTCGTCCTCGTCCTCGGCGGGCGCCGGGGTCGCTGTCTCCTCGATCATCACCGGCCGGTTGCCGGCAAAATGCTCCATGATGATGCCGAGGATGGCGGGCTTCAGCACCGGCCAACTTTTGCTATCGGATTTGGTCACCGTGACGAAATCCGATCCCAGGAACACGCCGGCGACACCCTCGAGCTGGAACAGGCGCTGGGCCAGCGGCGAGGGCGATGCGGCCTCGGCACTGACGAAATCCGCCGTGCCGCGCGCCATGACGGCGCGACCGGGCAGGAACTTGAGCGTCGCCGGATTGGGCGTCTGCTCTGTTTCGATGAACATGGAACCTCCTGACTAGCCGGCCCGAGTTTCCGACGGCCGGACGCCACCCGCAGTCGAACATGGGTCATGCCCAGGCCGCCTTCAACCCCAAAATAACTCCGGGCTTTGTGTCTGGTCCGCGCCCAAGCCCGGCTAGCGCCTGATCCTCTCAAGCCAAATCGGCCTGAGACGTGAATCAGTCGCTACATCCATGAATTGGAGCAAGATTCACCGATTAGGTTGTTTCAACCTAATCGGATCTTGCTCCGGGCAAAGCAAGTCTTGACGACGCGGGTCCTCTGGCCATATTCGCTCGCAATGCCCGATCCCGTGTCCCCGAGCCCGCCATCCGCCAATGAATGGCTGCTGACCGTCGGCCGCATGGCGGAGACGGGAGACGAATTCCTGGGTGGCCTCTGTGAGCTGCTGATCGCCGACGGCCTACCGCTTGAGCGGGCGACCCTGCACGCCTCTACCCTCCATCCCCAGGTCTCGGGCGTGCGCCTCATGTGGCGCCGGGGGATCGGCGCCGAGGAAACGCGCTACGGCTACGACATGGCCTTGTCCGAGGCCTACGAGAAGAGCCCGCTCTACCTCGTCTACAATCAGGGCCAGATCGTCCGCCGGAAGCTCACCGACCCGCCCTTGCCCGATGAGTTTCCGATTCTGGCCGAGCTCCGGGCGGAGGGCCTGACCGACTATCTGGTGGCGCCGCTGCAGCAGCCGACGGGCCGGCGCAACGCCTGCACCTGGGCCACCAGCCACCCGGACGGATTCTCCGAGGCGCAGATCGCCACTCTTCTGGCGCTCCTCCCGGCGCTGGCGGCCTGCACCGAGTCGCGCATGCTGCGGCGCATCTTGAAGGGCCTGCTGTCGATCTATCTCGGTCCCGAGGCGGGCCAGCGTGTGTTGGCCGGCTCGATCCGGCGCGGCGACGGCCAGACCATCGCCGCCGCCATCTGGCTCTGCGACATGCGCGATTTCACCCTGCTCAGCGAGAATCTGCCGCGGGACGAGGTGATCCGGATTCTCAACGACTTCTTCGAGATCATGGCCGGTCCCGTCACCGATCACGGCGGCGAGGTCCTGAAGTTCATCGGCGATGCGATGCTGGCGATCTTTCCCATTGCTGACGACCTCGACCGTGACCGGGCCTGCCGCACCGCGCTGGTCGCCGCCCAGGAAGCGCTCGCCCGGCTCGACGAAGCCAACGCCCAGCGCCGGGAGCGCGGCGAGCGCGAGATCGAACTCGGCCTTGCCCTCCATACAGGGGCGGTGATGTACGGCAACATCGGCGCGCCTGAACGCCTCGACTTCACGGTCATCGGCCCGGCCGTCAACCTGACCGCCCGGCTTGCGGGGCTGTGCCGGCCGCTCGGGCGGCGCCTGCTGGCCTCGGCGCGGTTTGCCTCTCCCTGCGGCTCCGAGCTCGTATCCCTCGGCCGCCACGAAATGCGCGGGCTCGCGGGGCCCCAGGAAGTCTTCGGCCTGCCGGGCTAAAAGCTCAGGCGATGTTCTCGATCTGCTCGTCGGTGAGGCTGCCGGGCACGATGGTGATCGGGATGCGAAGCTTGGAGACGAACGCGCCGGTCAAGGCCGTGACCAGCGGCCCCGGTCCCTTGGGATTGGTCGAGGCGCCCAGCACCAGGATCGAGATCGACGGCTCTTCGGCGATCAGCTTCAGAAGCTCGTCGCGCCGTTTACCCTCGCGCAGGAACAGCACGGGCATGGCGCCCGAAAGCTTCTGCACCTCGCTCGCCATTCTCTGCACCAGGGCCTCGGCCTGCTGCCGGCTTTCCTCGCGCATGACCGCGGCGACGCCGACGAACTCGCGGAAGTCCGCGTCGTCGACCACGTGGAGCATGGCCACGCGCCCGCCGGTCTTGCGTGCCCGTCGGCAGGCGTAGCGCAGCGCCACGCGCATCTCGGGCGAATCGTCGATGACCACGAGAAAGATGCGGTCGGCGGGCTTGCCGGGCTCGGGCGTCTTGCCGGGATCGGCGGGGGGCTGGTCGGTCGGGTCCTGGTTCATGGCAGTTGTCCCCAAGAGGTCGCGCTCGGCTAAACGCGGCGGAAGGCGAGATGGGCGAGCCAGCCCGCCAGCAGAGCGATGAGAATGGCGGCCATGCCGTAGGCCGCGGCATGGCGATGGGCGAATTGGAAGATGTCGGCGCCGACCCCGATCTTGGAGACGATGAGCGGCGTGGTCTGGGCACTCGCGATCTGCCCATTGCGCACCAGCAATATCTCGACCAGGTAGCTGCCCGTGGGCACGTTCGAGGGGAAGTGGAAGTCGGCGCGGAACAGGCGCTGGCCCAGGAACGTGATCTTGCCGGCCTCGGGACGGAACAGGCCCTCGCGGACCTTGATCCGGGCGAGGGCGTCGAGCATTTCGCGAAGCCGGCCGGGGGGCGTGTCGGCGGCGGCATGGATGCCGAGATGATCGAGGCCGATGCCGTAGTGCTCGGCCGTGTCGCCGGTGAGCAGTTCGTCGAGGGGCCGGCTGGAGGCAAGGGCGTAGTAGTTCGGCACGTCGTCGAAGTCGAGGGACAGGTTGTTGATCCAGATCCCGAACAGCCGGTCCTTGCGCCGGACGACGGAGCGGCCGGTCGGCCCGCGCACCAGCGCGATGACGTCGCCCGGCCCGTCGGTGCTGCCGAACAGCAGAAGGTCGGCGCCGGTGAAGCCCGCGGTGATGGCGATCAGGTGGTTCGAAAGGTCGGCCACCAGCGGTTCGGCGCGGGCCTCGCCACCGAAGGTGCCGAGGGCGAGCAGAAACGCGAGCAGGGGGGCAAAACGCCGGTCCAAGGCCCTCATCCCTCCGGCGCCAGCCAGACGGCCGAATAGGGATCGCTGGGCTTGACGCCGAGCTGATAGGCCAGAGCGATGGCGACGGCCAGAATGAGTGCCGCCAGCAGCACCCGCATCTGCTCCCCGTGCAGGCGCGCGCCGAGCCGCCCGCCGATCTGGGCCCCGATCACGCCGCCCACGGTAAGCGCCAGCGCAAGCATCAGATCGACGGTCTGGTTCTGCACCGCCTGCAGGAAGGTGACGTTGGCGGCGACGAAGATGATCTGGAAGAGCGAAGTACCGACAACGACCGATGTCGGCATGCCGACCAGGTAGATCATGGCCGGCACCATGATGAAGGCGCCGCCCACGCCCATGATCGCCGAGAGGATGCCGACGAAGAAGCCGATCCCGCCCGGCACCAGGGCGCTGATGTAGAGGCGCGACTTGCGAAACCGCATCTTCAGCGGCAGGCCGTGCACCCAGGTGTGCTCATGCAGCTTGCGCATCGCCGGCCCGCGCCGGCGCCGGCGCCACAGCGCGCGCGTGCCTTCGATGAACATGGCGGTGCCGATGAATCCCAGGAAGACGACATAGAAGAGATTGATCACCAGATCGACCTGGCCGAAATGGCGCAGCAGGCTGAACAAGCCGACGCCGACGGTCGATCCGGCGAAGCCGCCGGCGAGCAGCACCAGCCCCATCCTGAAGTCGACGTTGTCGCGGCTCCAATGGGCGAGCACGCCGGAGACCGACGAGGCGACGACCTGATTGGCCTGGGTCGCAACGGCGACGGCCGGCGGCACGCCGATGAAGATCAGGAGCGGCGTCATGAGGAACCCGCCGCCGATTCCGAACAGCCCGGAAAGCAATCCGACCCCGCCGCCGATGCCGAGCAGCAGGAACAGATTCACGGACAGTTCGGCAATCGGCAGGTAGACCTGCATCGGGCGCCCGGTCGGCCAAGTTCGCCGCAATCGGCTGCAACCTTACAGGCGGGACCGGCGAGCGCAAAGCCCGCGACGGCCGTTTGAGGCGCTTATTTGGCCAGGATGCTGGTGATTTCGCGCAGCTGGGTGCGGGCACGCAGCAGATAGAAGCCCTCGGCCGCCAGGTGGTTGGGCAGCAGCAGTCCGTCGGGCCGGCCGTTGATGACGATGAGGGGGCGCAGGGCCGCGGCCTCGAACAGGCTCTCACCCGTCTGGTCCCAGACGCCTTTGAGGTCGCGCTCCTCGATCACCCTGGCGAAGTCGATGCCGAGCTCCCGGAACAGCAGGGCATAGGCGTAGAGCTTGCCCTTGGCGTTGTAGAACACGTCGTCGGCATGGAAATCCACGAAGTCGCCCGAGTGATCGCGGATCTGCTGATCCAGGACGGCCGAGGTCGAGCCGATGTCGGCCGCGAACCGGTCGAGGGTCGAGAGCAGATTGTCGGCCCGCCGCTCGAACACCGCCTGATGGGCGGCGAGCTTGTCGTTGTAGGACAATAGGGCGCGCCGCGCCGCCCGGTACTGGCTCTGGGACGAGGCGGTGGGGGCCCAGGACGTGCTCGGATCGAAGATCCAGACGTTGGGCGGGTATTTCAGCAGGCCCGCGGCCTTGTCGAGATCGGGGTCGGCCTCGCTGGAACCCCGGGTGCGGCCGATCTGGTCCGTCATGTCGACGGCGAAGCGGCTGAGGGCGTAGATGATCCCGGTCTGGAAGTTGGGCATGTTGTCGAGCGCCCAGCCCGGATAGAAGAAGGGATCGCTGGCCGGCCAGGCATGCTGGTCGACCTCGCGATCGATGAGCGCGGCGGCCATGGCGACCGCGTGGCTGGCGCCGTCCTCGACCGTGCCGGGCCCGAAACCGGGATCGTCGTCGATCCGGCTGATCATCAGCATGCCGATCGGGTAATAGAGCAGCAGTGCGGCCACGACGACGCCGATCGCGGCATGGGAGAGCCGCAAGCGCCAGCGCCGGTGGGCCGGCGTCTCGGGCTTGGCCTCGGCGCGCGGCTCAGCGGGCGCTGACGGTTCTGGCGGTGCCGCTGGAGGCGGCGTCTCTTCCGGCGGCAGGGGATCCGAAGCGTCGGTCATGCTGGGTCCAAAGTGGGTGCATCATGCGCGCTCGGCAAGAGACGATCGCCGCGGGTACGGAGTCGATTCGGCAGCCTCATCCTTCGACAGGCTCAGGATGAGGCCGCTTTGTTTAACCCTCATGCTGAGCTTGTCGAAGCATGGGGGTCAAACGGATCCACTACCTCGCCGCCAACTAGTGAACTCAGAACATGTGACCGAAGCGGGTCGCTTTCGTTTCCAAATAGCCTTCGTTGTGGCGGTTCGAGGGAAAGACGTGGGGCACGCGCTCGACCACCGTGATGCCCGATCGGGCCAGCCCGGCCACCTTCGCCGGGTTGTTGGTCATCAGGCGCACGGCGGGGAAGCCCAGTTGGCGCAGCATCTCGGCCGCGGGAAGATAGATCCGCTCGTCGGCGTCGAACCCGAGCTGGAGGTTAGCCTCCACCGTGTCGGCGCCGAGATCCTGCAGGCGATAGGCGCGCAGCTTGTTGACGAGACCGATGCCGCGGCCCTCCTGGGCGAGGTAGAGCAGAAGGCCGGCGCCCTGGCGGCCGATCTCGGCGATGGCGCCCTGAAGCTGGTCGCCGCAGTCGCAGCGCAGCGAGCCCAGGAGATCGCCGGTGAGGCAGGCCGAATGCAGCCTGGTGAGCACCGGCTCTTCCGCGCTCGGCGTGCCGATGACGATTGCCAAGTGCTCGATGCCGCCATCGGCCGGCCGGAAGGCGACAATGCGGGTGTTCTCCGCCCCGGCCAGCGGCACGCGGGCCTCGCCCACCTGGGCGAGGCTGCGCGCGGCCAATGTCTCATAACCGGCGATCTCGCCGATGCTCAAAGTCAAAATGTCCTCGGCCGCGGCGAGCCCGAGAGTGTCGGTGCCGGCCGGAAGCATGCCGAGCACCACGGCCGGCAACAGGCGGGCGAGCTTGGCGAGCTCGATGGCCGCCTGCGCATAGGCGACGGCGCGGGGCTCGCTGGCGCTGTTGGCCGGGGTGGGCAGGGGGAAGGGGCCTCGCTCGGCTGTCGGGTCTGCCAGCTGCCGCAGAGCCTCGGCCGCCGTCGGCAGGCCGATGGGCAGCATGGCGACCGTTCCGCCGGAAGGCGGCAGGCCGAGGGCGGCCGCGCGCTGCGGGGTCAGCACCAGCCAGGCCCCGGCGGCGCCCAGCGCCAGCAGGCGCTTCATGGCTTCGCGCTCCACCGTCTCGGCCGCGAGCACGACTGCCGCGGCCGCGCCGTCGCCGACGACCACCGGCGCGCCGCGCCTGAGCTCGGCAATGGCGCGATCCACGGCGACCAGGGCGCGCCGGCCAGCGGGTTTCCGGCGATGGGCAGTCGATTCCGGCATTCGGCGATTGTCCTCGAAAATACGGTGCAAGCTGCCGGCAGCCGCCCGCCTTGCACCCGTGAGCATCGGGTGTTATCTCACCTCGCGGGACGTTTTCCAACCCTCAACGGAGCGGCGAGGTCCCATGACATTCGACGACCGCGGTGCGTCCGGCGCAAGGGCCGAAGGCCCTGGCAAAGGCAGCCAGCGCCGGCAAGGAATGCAATCATGAGCAGTGCCGCCATGGACCGTCCGGCGAGCTTGCGGCGCCTGCTCCTGGTTGATGACGACAAGGCCCTGCGCCAGTCGCTGGCCGAGCAGCTGCGCCTGGTGGAGCAGTTCGACTGCCTTGAGGCCGAGACCGGGCGCGGTGCCCTCGAACTCGCCGGCAAGGAGCGGTTCGACGCGGTGCTCCTCGATATCGGCCTTCCCGACATGGATGGGCGCGAGGTCTGCCGCCTGATGCGCCGGTCGGGCGTGACCTCGCCCATCATCATGCTGACCGCGGCCGACAGCGACGCCGACACCATCCTCGGCCTCGAGTCCGGCGCCAACGACTACATCGCCAAGCCGTTCCGCATGGGCGTGCTGCTGGCCCGCCTGCGCGCCCAGCTGCGCCAGCACGAGCACAGCGAGGACGCGGTCTTCACCATCGGTCCTTATAGCTTCCGTCCCAGCGCCAAGATCCTGGTCGAGCAGGCAACGCGCAAGAAGATCCGCCTGACCGAGAAGGAGGCGGCGATCCTGAAATACCTCTACCGCGCCGGCCAGCGGGTGATCGGGCGCGAGACCTTGCTGGGCGAGGTCTGGGGCTACAACGCCGGCGTCACCACCCACACGCTGGAGACCCACGTCTATCGCCTGCGCCAGAAGATCGAGCGCAATCCCTCCCAGGCGGAAATATTGGTGACGGAGCCGGGGGGCTACCGGCTGGTGCCGTGAAACTGTCCGAGCGAGACGGGACGGCGGCAAAATCTACTCCGACCCACTGCTGTCCCACAGCGGATTGATGAGTCGGTTCAAAGCTGTAGGGCCCATTGGTCGGGAGGTGTTTTGGGCGGCGGGGTTTGGTTCTTAAGCAGACCCAGGAGATCGCGGCGCAGGAACAAGTTGAGGCGTAATAGTCGAATGATCTGCTGGAGCGAGAGCTCGATTCCTGCGGCGAACTTGAGATAGGCGAGCAGCAGGCTTGTGCAGAGCGCGATCCAGATCTG
>Ga0265313_10001450_pt1 | contig 22129 bp, 16 predicted proteins | sample 4123metaG_FD_203122 | JGI IMG/M metagenome (GOLD analysis project Ga0265313, IMG submission 203122) | Rhizosphere microbial communities from Carex aquatilis grown in University of Washington, Seatle, WA, United States - 4-1-23 metaG | ecosystem: Host-associated > Plants > Roots > Rhizosphere >...
CCTTGAGCGCCTCATACCGGTTGCGAAAGCTCCAGCAACTCGTTTCCGCTTACCGAAGATTGAGACCCCTGCTGATTTGAAAAACGTGCTGCCTGGTGTCATGAATGGAACGGCCAAAGGCCGTGGGAACGCGTTCGAGGCGGAAGCAATCGCGAAAGTTGTCGATACGCATGTGCGTACGATGGATGCCGGCGAGTTTCACGAGCGAATACTCGTCTTGGAGGAGGCACGCCCCCAACCGCAGGATATTAAAAGGAGGAGGAGTCATGAAGCAGGAACTCGCACGGCGACTGAAGAATCTGGAGGCAAAGTACACTGCAGAACTCAAACTCGATCGCATAAGCAGAATCGCTTGGGCAACCCCGAGCCGGCCTCGCGGGCTCTGGCGGTGCAAGGCATCTGAAGGGATACAGAATTCGGATTCTGAAGTCGCGCAGAAATCGAGTGAGATTTGCGATCTCCTCACTCTTGATGGCGCAGTGATCGATGACGGCACTTCGGCCTCGGAATGACCAAGGTGTAAGGACTGCGGGCCTAGTCGATATCGGTCAGACCTACTTTAATCGTTACCGCGCAATGGATCAAAGCGCTTAGCCGGATCGAAAAGGGTGACATGACGCTTTAGGATCTCCCCCCCCGAAAGTCCTTCCGGAATCTATCACCTCGCCGAAGGATCGAGTCTTTGCGGAGCACAGGGCAAGAACTGCAGCGACGACCGGTATCGGGTGAACATGTTATTTCGAGGGCTGCTTACGAAGACCGCCATACATCAGTTCTTCCGCAAATTCCACGCACTTGAATTCCAGTAACTGCGCGTTCTTTTCCACGTGGCGGTAGAGCGGATAGCTGATCTTCCATGCCTTCGAGAAGACGTTCTTGTCTTCGATGGTGGCCTCGTAGAGCATCGTATCGGCGCTGCGCGGGGTGTAGCGCTCCACCACGTGCAGAGCATCGCTGTGGAAGTTGCCTGCACGGTCGAGCCAAGTCTGGTCGTTCATTCCAGTCACATCGATCACCAGCGTGTCGCCTTCCCAGTGGCCCGCCGACCAACCCATCCAGCTGTCGGTGGGCGCCGGGCCCGGGTTGTTCATGTTGATGGCGCGCACAGCGCCCGCGTATTCGTAGGTGAAGAGGATCACGTCCTTCGACTCGGTGATCTGGAAGGGATACGGCATGTAGTTGGCACGCGGCACGCCCGGCATGTAGCACTTCAGCTCGGGATCGAGTTTGGCGCGGCCCTCGAAGTTTTTCTTCTTCCGTTCGAGCGCGGCAGGTAGGTACGGAATATCTTCACCTTCCACGATCCCAAGGCCGGGAGGTTCGGCCCCGAGGGCTCCCAGAGCGGCCACAGTGCCCGGTCCAGCGGCGTGTCCCTGAATATCCCAGTTGGCGGAGTTCATGGCCTGCCAGATGCCGTTCAGGTTGGGGTGACCATAGCCATCGCGCGGAGCCTTGTACGCATTCGTCTGGGCCCGCGCCAGGAGCGCGGTGAGCAGTAATGCGGGGAGTAGTTTCATAGCCTTTCTGAGCCGCCCAGACGAGAGAGATCCCTTTTCGCACCCTGCACCACGACTTTGCTCCTAAAGAGTTCCTACCCAACAATCTGCGGAATCAATTCACCGGCGACGTCCGTTAGACGCATGTCGCGGCCATTGTATCGATACGTCAGTTTGGTATGCTCGATGCCCAGCAAAGCCAGTATCGTGGCATGCACGTCATGATAGGAGATCGGCTGTTTTTCCGCCTTGTAGCCGATTTCGTCGGTCGTTCCGATCGATTGGCCGCCCTTGATACCTGCACCGGCCATCCAGATCGTCATCGCGCCCGGGTTATGGTCGCGGCCTACGCCATTCTCGGAGAGAGGCATTCGGCCGAATTCGGAGTGCCAGATCACCAAAGTCTCATCCAGCAAGCCGTGCGCCTTCAGATCTGTCAGCAACCCCGCGATGGGCAGGTCCGTTTCCTTGGCATGGAGCGAATGGTTCTCCTTCATGCCGGCGTGAGCGTCCCAGGTATCCTTATTTTGGACGCCCAACCCGCCTGAAAAGAGCTGCACGAAACGAACGCCGCGCTCCACCAAACGCCTCGCCATCAGGCATTGCTTACCAAATGGCGCGGTGATTTCTTCGTCCAATCCGTACAGCTTTTTGGTGGCGTCCGACTCCCTGTTGATGTCCACGGCTTCCGGCGCGCAGCCCTGCATCCGGTATGCAAGTTCGTAGGAGGAGATCCGTCCCGCCAACTCCGAACTGCCGGGATAGCGCTCTGCGTGGATCTCGTTCAACTTCGCCAGCATATCGAGGCGAAGACGCTGCTGATCCGCAGTCACCCCGGCAGGCCGCTTCAAATCGATAATCGGATTGTCAGCGGCTCCGAATGGAGTGCCTTGAAACGTGGAGGGCAGGAAGCCCGATTGCCAGTTGTTCGCCGCGCCGAGTGGGCCGCCGCGCGCGTCCTGCAGCACGACGAATCCGGGCAGGTTCGCATTTTCCGACCCCAGACCGTAGGTGATCCAGCTTCCCATACTGGGATAACCCATGCGGAGCTGCCCGGTCTGCATCTCGTAGGTCGACTGCACATGGTCGTCGGACCTTCCCCACACCGAGTGCACAAATGCAATCTCGTCTACTTTCGACCCGATGTGCGGAAAGATCTCCGAAACATCCTTCCCGCATTGTCCATACTTCTGGAATTTGAAGATGCCCGGCATGATCGGACCCGGCCGGCCGTCGTGAACACGGACATCGCCGCCCAAAACCTGGCCCGCGTATTTTGCCATCGCAGGCTTGTACTCAAAGGTCTCCATCTGGCTGACCCCGCCGGTATTGAAGATCGAGATGACGGCTTTCGCGCGAGGCTTGAAATGCGGAGCCTTTGGCGCAAGGGGGTTGCCGCCGATCGGGGCCGCCGCACAAGCGTCGATTGGCGCCTTCTGCGCAAGCAGTTTCTGATCGAAGAGCATTTGAGCGAGGGCGAGCCCGCCGATGCCGCCGCTGGATTGAAACAGAAAATCGCGCCGAGACCAAAAAGTTTTCATTTTGATTACCTTGTGTATAGGAATTCGCTAAGGTTGAGGATGACGTTCGTAAAGTCGACAAGCGAACCCGACAAGATCATGTCGGTCGCTAATGAGAGTTCCCTTTCTGTCGGTGGTCGCGTCAGCGCGATCCGGTAGGCCAGATCGACCTGCTTGGCCACGTCATTGCCCGCCTCTTTTTTGACCCGGTCAGCGAACATTTGTGCCTGGCGGAGGACGAAATCGTCGTTCATCAGCTGCAGCGCCTGCGTCGGTACCGTCGATACGTACCTGGCTCCGAAGGACTGGCTCATGTCGGGCAAGTCGAAGACCTGCAGCATAGGAGAGGGAAGCGTGCGCTTTTGGTATATATAGATGCTTCGCCGCCACACGGCGGGGCCGTCTTCCTGATTTCTATAGATGCCGCGAAACAGCGTCTTGATAAACGACTCATCGACGTGCGGGAAGATTGCCGGGCCGCCCATCGTCAAATCGATAGAGCCTGCAACGGACATGATGTTGTCGCGGATGATCTCGCCTTCGAGCCTCTGAATGCGGTATCGCCACAGGTACGTGTCTTCGGGATCATTCTTCGCGCTGGCGGCATCGTCATACTCCGATGCCATTTGATAGGCTTCCGAAGTCATGATGAGCCGCTGCATCTGTTTAATGCTCCAGCCCTTGTTCATGAATTCCACGGCGAGCCAATCGAGAAGTGACTGATTTGTGGGCTGCTCACCCATCTTGCCGAAATTGTCCAGCGTGGGCACGATCCCTTTTCCAAAGTGGTGCTGCCAGATGCGATTGACGATGACCCTGGCGGGCAGCGGATTGTCTCGTGAGATCAGCCATTCCGCCAGTGCCAGCCGGCGTCCCGATGTCCGTCCGTCAGCGGGTGGAAGCTCCGTGGGTGGATTTCCCTGCGTGATCACGCTGATAAAACCGGGCTTCGTCGGATATGCCTTGCTGTCCGGATCGCCGCGCAGCAGGAAGTACGACGGCGGAACCTTGTAGTTCGCTTTGCCGGGCCCCAACTCGAGGAATTTCCCGGCTCCCACGTACTCAAGTTCGCACTTCGGACAGGCGCCCTCATTACGGTCTCCGTAGCCCAGCTCTACGCTGCGCCAATCGCCGTCGGTAACAATCGACGCCATCGGAACCGGTTTCGGCCTTTCCGCGTTGAGAGCGGCGATCTGATCGTTCAGCGCTTTCTTTTTCGCCGCGTCTTCGGGACTCATGATCTTATCGGTACCCACGGTCGACCGGCCAATCCCACCCGACTCGAGCACTTGGATTGCGATCAACTTCTCACCAGGCGTCCGTTCGCTTTCCGGTTTCTCGACGGCGCGAACCACGTCCGCCGGATACTTTTTCCGAATCTCTTCGAGCGCGAGCTTATCGTGGTAGGGTTTGTCGATTTCATCGACCTGATCTTTTAAATCCGCAACCTTCTCGCTGATTTCGGAGATCTTTCTCATGTAGGCATCTGCTTGCTCGCGTGGTCCCAGCGGATAATCGGTCTCCACGTAACCGAAGATGGACGCTTCCATCGCGTAATAATCCTTCTGCGTGATCGGATCAAACTTGTGGTCGTGGCAGCGCGCACATTGAACGGTCAGTCCCAGCACGCCCTTGCCAACCGCGCCAAGCACATCGTCCAGGTAGTCGTAACGTCGTGCCGGATTGGCGTGTTCGTGATTCCGGACGCGGGGGCCCGCGCGCAAGAAGCCGGTGGCAATCAGGCTGTCATCGGTCCTGTTGGGAATCTCGTCGCCTGCGATCTGGTCCTTAATAAAAGTGTTGTACGGCTTGTCTTCATTGAAGGCCTTGATGACGTAGTCTCGATACCGCCACAGGTTCGGCTGGTCCGTGTCGTTCTCGTAGCCGCTCGAGTCTGCGTAGCGTGCTGCATCCAGCCAGTGACGGCCCCATCGCTCGCCGTAGTGCGGCGACGCGAGCAACTTGTCGATCAATCGTTCCCAGGCGGCCGGAGCAGTGTCGTTCCTGAAGGCGGTGATTTCTTCCGGCGACGGAGGCAGACCGATCAAGTCCATATATGCCCGGCGAAGCAACGTGAGCCGATCGGCCTTCGGCGCTGCCTTCAGACCCTTGTCCTGGCGGGCTTTCTCCAGAAAGCGGTCGATGGGATTCGAAAACGCTCGCGCAACGACAGGAACCGGAGCCTGGACCGGCAGCTTGAAGGCCCAGTAATCGCGTGCCCCAGGAGGGAGTTGAACGTTTTGCAAAGCCGCGAAGGCGGTGGCCGGGTCGGGCTGAGTCTTTGCTCCGACGGCGCCGGCATCCCAGTGACCGCCCTGATCGATCCAGTTCTTGATGGCAGCAATCTGCCCGTCCGTGAGTTTGCTGCCTCCCAGAGGCATCGCCGGTTTATCCAGACCGGCGACCATGCGGTAGAGCCTGCTATCCTCGGCCTGTCCCGGAACAATGGCGGACCCGCGCGCGCCACCGCGCAGTGCGCCCTCGAGAGTGCTCAAGTCGAGTCTGGAACTCTGCATCGACGGGCCGTGACAGCTCCAACAGTTTTGCTCCAGTATCGGCTGGATGTCTTTGCTGAAAGATATCGGCGTCTGAGCATTCGCCCGCGTCACGCCTCTGTTGAAGCTAACGGCCGCTAGACAGATGACACATACCAAACCCAGTTTCTTGGTCAACTCGTCCTCCTACTGTACGGACCAAGAATGGACCGCTGGTGTGAATGCTATGTGAAAGTATCTTGAAGAATGACTTACATCGTACTTGCACGTACCCTTTCGCATTTGTCACAGCGCGCAGGTTACAGGCCGAAGTACGTCGCCCCTCATTGCAGCCTTGAGGCGCTTATGAGTTGCATCACGCTATTCGTGTTACGTTCACGTGGTATTAACATCACCGCTCTATTCTGGGTGTTCTAACGGCGCGCGAGTTCGACTTCGGAAGTTGGCACGCTCCGCCATTTCAGAAGGGAGGCTTCGGATGAGCCATCGCTTGTTCGCTTCAACTGCCGCCGCTGTGACAGCCCTGGTCATGCTCTGCGCACAGACGCCCGCTTCGGGACAGACCGCGCCGGCCGCCACGAAAACAGCCAACGCAACGGCCGGTGCAAAAAAGGCTTGGACGCCGCCGCATTCCCCCGATGGCTACCCCGACCTGCAGGGATATTGGACCAACAACACCCTTACGCCCTTGGAACGGCCCAAAGAACTGGGCGCCAAAGAATTCTACACCGAAGCGGAATTGGCGGACCTGATGAAAAAAGATCAGGCTCGCGTTGCGCTCAATGAAGAGGAGGGCCGCCCGACGGAGCCGGGAACCACTGCAGACGTGCATTACGACTACACCCAATTTGCGTTGGACCGCGGCCAAGCCAAGCTCTCCTGGAATCGGCGGACCTCGATGATTGTGGGGGAACGGGGGACTTTGCCTCCGATGCTGCCGGAAGCGCGCAAGAGAAACGCCGATATCGCCGCGAAGAACCGGGGGCATGAACTGGACGGACCGGAGAACCTCTCGCTGAGCTCGCGTTGCATCGTTGTCAACCAGGAGTCCGTGCCTATGCTCTCGGGCGGCTACAACAACAATCTGCAGATTGTCCAGGCAGCGGGAGTTGTGGCCATCATGAACGAGATGAATCACTCCGTCCGGATCGTCCCCATTGACGGCCGCCCGCATCCATCCGCCGACATACGCCAATTCAAAGGCGACTCCATCGGCCATTGGGAAGGTAACACTTTGGTGGTGGACTCCACCAACTTTACTGCCCGCAATTCCTTCCACGGATCCGGCGACAAGCTACACGTGGTCGAACGCTTCACGCGCGTCGACGCAGACACGATCGTATACCGATTTACGGTAGAAGATCCCGAGACTTGGGACCAGCCGTGGACTGCGGAGATGGCTTGGTCCAAAGTGGGCGGACCGATCTTTGAATATGCCTGCCACGAAGGAAATTATTCACTTCGCAACACGCTGCATGGCGCTCGTGTGGCTGAAGAGGAAGCGGCGGAAAAGAAGGCGGGTAAGTAGCAAACGGAGATTGGGGCATCTATGAGAACAAGATTATTGGTTGTTGTTAGCGGTATCGGCATGTCGCTGGCGGCGCCGCTCTGGGCACATCACGCCTTCTCCGCCGAATTCGACGCGAGCCGGCCCGTGAAGCTCAAAGGAACAGTAACGCAATGGGAATTGGTGAACCCACACTCTTGGCTTCACATCGACGTGAAAAACGAGGACGGCACTGTCACCAATTGGATGATCGAGGGTGGAAGCCCGAACGCCCTGCTCAGGCTGGGCGTCACCAAAGGGTCCCTGCCGCCCGGAACGGAAATCGTCGTGGAGGGCTATCAGGCGAAGGACCGGGGGGCTATTGCGGTTGGCAAAAACATCACGTTTCCGGATGGTAAGCGGATGTTCCTCGGCAGTTCGGCACCGCCTGACACGGACAAGAGGTAAGCCCCAGAATCCGCGTGTCACGTCCCGAAATGAGCTCTACACAGGAACGAATGCGATCCAGACGAGACTTTTTAACGTCCACCGCGGCAACACTCGCCTGTGCTAGTGGCGTAAACATCCTGCGTGGCTTTCAGACCGCGAGCCATACCAGACTGCAGAGAACAGTAGTCGTCATGTTCGACGGCTTCGGACTCGATTACTTCGAGAACAGTAGCGCGCCAACTCTGCGCGGCTGGCAAAAGGATGGTCTCTACAAGCGCGTGAAAGGTGTGATGCCCTCGGTCACCAACGCCAACAATGCTTCTATCTGCTGTGGCACATTCCCGCGAGTTCATGGAATCACCGGCAACTCCTACTTAGACACACTAACCGGTCATGAAGAGTATATGGAGGCTGCGAATCTTCTTCAGGCCCCAACACTGTTTGAGCATGCCGCGCAGCGGGGAGTGAATTCGGCCTTGCTTTCCAGTAAGAAAAAGACGATCTCGCTTCTCAGCAAGGGTACATCCCTTGCATTGACGGCCGAAGAACCATCCGAAGAGTGGGTGAACCGGTTAGGCCCTGCCCCGCCGATCTATAGTCGCGAGATCAATTACTGGCTCATGCGCGCAGCCATTCATGTACTCAGGAATCGGCCAGAGATCGGGTGTCTGTACATTCACACGACTGACTACCCGATGCACACGTGGGGTCCGACTGCGAAGGAATCGCAGGAACATGTGGAAATGATCGATAATCTACTGGGACAAGCTTGCACCGCTGCTCCCGACGCCGCCTTCTTGCTGACGGCCGACCACGGGATGAACCATAAGCGAAAGTGCTACGACTTGGATAAGACGCTTGCCGGTATGGCCCTTCCGATCCGAGTCTCGATCTCAGCCGAGCGAGATCGCTACCTGCAGCATCATCAAGGTTTCGGTGGCACGGCATGGGTGTACTTGAACAACGCCGCCGACTGCGATAGGGTGATCCGGGCGCTCTCCGCCCTTCCGGGCGTTGAGTCCGTCCTGACTCGCGAAGCGGCCGCATCGCGATACTCACTGTACCCCTCGCGCATCGGAGACATTTGCGTGTTTGGAGATCGGTATACAGTGTTTGGGCAACTGGACCAGACAAGCATTGATTTGCCGGATTCTTATCGCAGTCACGGCTCGACGTCTGAAATGGATATCCCCTTGTTTGCGTACAACGCAAAGGGGCTGCCTCCCGCGAACTACTTCGAGCGCAATCTGGATCTAACCCGTTGGCTTTATCGCGCCTAAAGCGCCGCTCTTGGCTTCACTAGTCGTGGCGGAACAATTGGAGGTAGAGCAATGATCACGAAACTGAATCTCTCTCGTGCAGTCTGCCGGGCGGTGGTGGCTGGTTTGTTGCCGTGGGCTTGCGTAATTGCAGCCGAGCCAACTCGCACGGTGATTCTCGTGCGTCACGCCGAACGGGCCGGCGGCAACGATCCGTCGGTGGGGATTAATGAAGCAGGGCGGTGTCGCGCCACGGTTTTGGCCGGGATGCTATATGACGCGAAGGTGAGGAGCATCTACACTAGCGAGCTCGCGCGCACTCAGCAGACGGCCGAACCGCTTGCGCAAAGACTCGGCATCAAGCCTGAGGTGGTTCCGGCGAGAGACATTGACGCCTTGGTGGCGAAACTCCGGGCCCGCACAGAGGAAGCGACCGTTCTGGTCGTGGGCCACTCAAACACGATCCCCGCAATCGTTGAACGGCTGAGCGGGGAAACCGAGCCTACCATTGGCGAGGGTGAGTACGACCGCATGTTCGTGGTGACTCTCATCGGTCCAAAACAAGCTAGTGTCGTCGTGCTCAGATATCCGGGTTGTGGGCAATAGACGCTGGCGTCATCCGTCCGTAACGATAAGGTGATATGTTTTTGCAGTTAATGTCCGCCGAGCCCGGGCTCGTCAAACGCCAGCCACAACACCCGGTTCAGACCGGCCGTATCCACCGCAGAACCGCGATCTGGCTTGTCCTGACTGCTGCTCTCGCTACTCCGTCAATCGCAGTGCCGCAGGAGTTGCCCGATGGCGAAGGTAAGAAGCTCCTCGAAGAGCGGTGCGTCAACTGCCACAGCCTGAAACCGGTGGTCAGCCTGAGGCAGAACCCAGATGCATGGAAAAAGCTGGTCGTCAAGATGGTGGGACTCGGCGCCCAGTTGAACGACAAAGAGGTCGATGAAGCAACCGGCTATCTGGCGAAGTATTTCGGTCCCGAGAGTCCGGCTGCGGCCGCCAGGCCGGATAGTCCGGAGGAGAAGATAGCCAAACGGTACATCGAAGGCATTTGCTCCTCCTGTCACGACTCCGGGTTGATCCGCTCTACAGAGGCGACGAAGCAAGAATGGTTCGACATTGTCACGAGAATGAATGGCCTAGATGCTGGCGTGTCCCAGCGAGACGTCGACCTTCTGGTGGATTACCTGGCGAGTAAGTACGGACGCAAATACAATCAGGGCAAATAGCGCCGGCGCTAGTGCAGGGATCCATCCTTCCTCAGAAGGATAATCGCAATGCTACTTGGATCTGGCGCGCGGTGCCGTTGTTGATGTACTGGCCCACGGTGGAGCCCAACAGTCCAAAGGATGAGCTCGCGGATGTGGTGGTGAATGCTTGACCGGGCTGAAGGCCAGAACCGGCGCTCGCCGGTAGGCCACCGCCAATATTGGCAGTCGGATTCGAGAAGTTGGGATGGTTCAGGATGTTGTAAATCTCGCCCCGCAGCTCTAGGTTGACGCGCTCGGTGACCGGGAACCTTTTAGCGACGCTGGTATCCAGTTGCGCAAAGCCTGGGCCGGTCAATGCATCATAGCCAAGATTCCCGTAAGTTCCGGGCTTTGGCACGGAGAAAGCCGCTGGGTTCAGCCAAAACCCGCCCGACGTCTGCACGTAAGGATCCACGCCCGGGACCACGTCGGGACGCTGCAGACCGCGGGATTGTCCGCCGCCAGGAACATTGATGACCGCAGTCGTTACCGCATGACCACCCGATACAACTGGATTGGTGGTGTAGTTTCCGGTGTTCGGATTGTAGTAAACCACATTGTTGCGCTGCATCAGAACGTTGATCGGCAGACCCGTGTGAACGCTCAGGCTGCCACCCAGCCCCCAACCTCCAAGGATTGCGTCCGCAAGCTTGTTTCCGCCGAAATTCACTTTCTGGCCCAGGCCAAAGGGCAGCTGGTAGAGGGCCGAGCCGTTCAACACATGCCGCATATCGGAGGCGACGTTGCCGATCTGCGATGCAAAGCTGTAGTTGTTCTCCGATGTTGTCGCTTCGTTCGAACCGCCCGAAGTGCCGATATTGTGACTCCACGTGTACGAGAGGCTTCCCGTCAAGCCTTTCGCGAAACGGTGGTTCAACCCCACCTGGAGCGCGTTGTAATGATTGGACCCGAAAGTTGTCTTTACGTCGAATTCTCCGAACTGGTTACCGAACTGGCGAATTGTGTTTGCCACACCGGTGGTCGGGTCAGTGGTCACGCCGGTGATCAGATTGCCGATGGTGCGCTGAAACTCGTTACGCCCCTGGCTTCCGACGTAGGCCACCGTCAAAACAGACTGATCCGGAAGTGTCTGTTGGATGGACGCTGAGTAGGATAGAATTTTTTCCGGCAAAATGTATCCGGACCCGTAAACTCGGGGTGTGAACTGCGCGTTGGGGCTAGTCGGGTCAAAGGCCGCTATCAGCGCTCTGGGGTTTACAGGATAGGAAATTCCGGACGTCAACTGGATGGCCGCGGAATCGTTGAGAATCTGCTGGAACTGGTCTTCTCCCTGGCCGGGACCGTAGTAGTAACCTGCGCCGACACGGAACACAGTCTTGTCGTGGAAACGTTGGGGGAACCACGCGAAGCCGAGCCGGGGACCAAAGTTCAGTTTGGAGGCACGGAAACCTGGGTCACCGGAAGCGTCGATCTTACCGGTATCGGGATTCACCGAAACGATCATATTGTGGGCTTCGAACAACGGCGAGAAGTAATCGTAGCGCAGGCCCGCATTTATGGTGAGGTTCGGCTTGATCTTCCATTCGTCCTGAACAAATCCTCCGATGAACCATTGCTGGGCGTGGCGCACTCCGGTAGCCCCGTTGAAGAAAATGCTTGGGTCGCTGACCGTGCTGGTGACGTTGATCTGAGAAGGAACGTCCGCCAGGAAGTTCTGGACGTTGGTGAAGGTGTAAGCTGTGGCTCCTAGCTGATTGATGTAGTAGCCGCGCGGATTCCACTCGATGCCGGCCTTAAAGTTATGCGCCCCGTGGGTCCAGGACAGGTTGTCGATGTACGTGAACTCGTATGCCGTTTTCGGAATTCCCTGCGTGATTGGGGTCGATCCGGCTCCCCTCGGCGTAACGATACCGGTCGCGCCGGACTGCGCCGCTCCGCCGATGCTGATCAGCACGTTTGACAGATCCAGCCCCGGAAGGCTCACGCCTTGGGTGAGCGATCCGCCTTTATATAGATTGATACCGAACTTGAGATCGTTGACCATCGAGGGGCTGATGATGGTAGTCAGATCGGCAACTCCGTTTTGCGCCGTCTGGGGGCTGGAACTGCCGCTGCCACTCACGTCGTTGGGAGTGAAGCTAGTTCCCTGCTCGCGACCGAAGCGCAGATAGAAAGTGTTGGAGTCGTTAATGTGATAGTCGAAGCGGGCGCTTCCGAAATTCTCGTTGACCGAAGAGGCTAGCGTCTTCTGAACCAAATCAAAGTACGGGCTGGAGGTCGGGCCCGCGTTGCCGACTGGGAACGCAGCCAGAAGCGGCTGAATCGCCGGAACCGCTTGTGCGCGCGCAAACGTGCTGAGTGTGTCTTCGCTAAAAGGAACGTAAACGCGTTGATACATGTTCTCATTGCTGAGGAAGAAGAATAGCTTGTCCTTCTTGATGGTGCCGCCCAGCGATCCGCCGAACTGATTCAAGCGCAGAGGCGCCTGTTGCTGGAGTCCCACCGGATTGAAGTAGTTTCGAGCGTCGAAGTAGTTGTTGCGCAGGTACTCGAACAAACCGCCGTGCAGTTCGTTGGTGCCGGTTTTGGTGACGATGGTGATCTGGCCGCCGGATCCGCGGCCATACTCGGCCGAATACGTCGTCGCCTCGACCCGAAACTCCTGCACATTCTCAAGACTTTGCGAAAGCCGGTATTGGGATGGGTTGTCCCCGGCGTTGTTCGGACTGTCATCGACCACGGAGCCCGCCTGAATGCCGTCATAGCGAAGGGTATTTTGCTCGGAGGCGCGACCGGAGAAACGCATATCGTCGAACGTTCCGCTGCCGCTGCTGCTTGCGCCCGGTACCAACAGGTAAAGCCGCGACATGAGCCGCCCGTTCAAAGGCAGATTGGCTACTTCCCGTGAGCTGACGTTGGCCCCAATACTGGCTGAAGAAGTTTCGACCTCCGCCAAACCGCCGGAGGAAACCGTTACGCTTTCCTTCACGGTCGCCGGTTGAAAGTGAAGATCCAGCGTTCGCTCCTGGCCGACGGACAGCGGAAGGTCCGAGACCACCGCGTCGGCGAACCCCGGCGCGGATGCCGTGATGGTATAAGTCGCGGAGAGCAGTCCGTCCACTACGTAGACTCCGTCGGCTCCGCTTACGATCTGCCGCTTCGCCTCCGTAGTCCGGTTCAGGACGGTAATGGTCGCGTTCGGAACAGACGCCCCAGAAGGATCCAGGGCCCGGCCGGCGATGCGCCCCCGGTCGGATTGCGAGAAAGCTACAACTGTTAAGGCCAGAAAGGAGAGAAGTGTTTTCATTTGCTCGTTTGCTCGTGTTGTGATGGACTGAAGCGGATCACGATAAGGCTATCCGCCGCGAGTTGCAATCCGGTGAGACGGCTGTTTCAAGATCAACAACCGTGCACGGATCGAGCAAGTTTTATGGTTTCGTAACACCAGTATGTATACGTATGGTCATACCGGCTGCGCGATCTCGCCGCCTGAGGTGGCGGGACTGCCCGATGCAGAGTCGAAGACGAACTTTGATTGTTCCGTTTACCGGCGAGTCTTCCTTCGTGCCATCCGTTCGAAGGATTTTCGAAACACGCTTGGGGAAAGACCGCATCCGCGCGGGAAATGAATTTACTTCCACGGCTCGCGGTCTGGGGCTACGGGCCGCGGAACACGCCTAGCGAAGCAGCCTAACGGCCGAATCCCACCAGCCCATCCCGATAGTTGATTGTGAGGACTGCCTTACTGACCACGGAGAATCCGACGATCCCAGATATCTCGACCCCTTCTTGCCGGCTCATCTCCGTGAGGTCGAGGGACACCGGGTTGAAATCGGCCAGCTGCGCAGCCCCCACGTTAAGCCTCATCGGCCGCGAATGCGACACTCCATCCAGCGGCCCGCGAGCACCGAGAAGATGGGTTCGGCCACCTGGCAGCCGGTTGGCGACGTCCTGAGAGACGGCGCTATAGGTCGACCCGCTATCCAGCAGGAAATACCCATCCTGCCGGCCATCGCTCTTCAGGCTATTAAGGGTCGCACGCAGCAAGAGGAGATGGCCAACGCGGTACGCCGGAGCAAGATGGTCGCAACTCTCGCAGACTGGCCCATCATATGAGGACCCCTCATAGTCAACCCATGGATCACTAAACCGGAGGGGAGCCTCCGCTCGGCTACTAAAAGGACGTAATTCCAGTACATGCGAGCGCGCATCCAAGCGGATCAGGAACTCCTGAAACACATTGGCTCCAATGATCCCGTCTGCTCCGGGCGTGAGGCCCCCGTCCGAAACCTGGAGCACGCAATCCTGCAGCCGAAAATCCTCGATCTCGACGGTCTGCGCAACGGCGACCAGCGCATTCGCGGGCGCTTGTTGTCCCAGGCCGTTGATTTGCGATCGAGTCAGAGACTCCAGTCCGAGATTTCGCACAGCTTTGCTCGTGAGAAGAATGCCATCGGCCCCGGTATCCAGAATGAGACGGAGAGGTTTTCCATGATTAATGCTGGCTTTGAGCAAAACACCGCTGGTCTGGCCGTTGGGCGCTATGAAGGTTTCCAGCGGAAGCTTGTAGTCGCGATAGGGGCTATCCAGTGCCGCCAGCTTGCGTGCGCCAAACCGCTCCTCCATCTCGACCCGTGCCACTACGTCGTCACGGTGTCCCTGGTCTTCCCGCGGGGCGAGCGCAAGAAAGTTCTGAAGCAGCACCTTCCGCGCTTCCCGATCCGGCACATAGTGTGCGTAAGCGAGGATGATCTCGGGGTCGCGCCAATCGAGTTGATAGGCCGTCGCGATCTCTTCGTGAGCTCTCTTTCGATGAAAGCGCAGTTGATCCACTCGCCCCAATCCGAAGTGCGCCCGAGCAGAACGAGGGGCAAGAATCAAGGCAGCCCGATAGGCTTTCTCGGCCTCGTCGAATCTGGATTGCCGAAAAAGGATGTCGCCCTGAAGGCACAGGAGCTGGGGATCGGCCGGACGAGCAACAATCGCGGTATGAACGAGCCGACGTGCGTCCTCGACTTGTCCCGCCCGCATCAGAGCGTCTACGGTCTGAACCACGCCTGCCGCAAGGTTCGCTCCTCGGCTGGCTTCAGGCGGAGCCGCAGAAATGGGTGGCACAAGCAGGAGTAAGAGTGCTCCGTACGCGCCACTGGCCGCGACCTTCGCCGTCAGTTCCCCCAAAATCACGCCTTCATTATATGACGAAGCGATGACATTTTCATGGCTGAATTGTTACAACGCACGAAGCTCCGCTCCCAGGTGCGCTATCGGACGAAGTGCTCCGTATAATCACGGCTGGCGGGAACGATCAAATTGTTCTTGAAAGCAGGCGTTCCCGTGGAGCCCTTGGTGCCTCACGCGTTAAGCCAGCTAGCGGTGCGCAGACTATCTGATCGCAAGGGCCGATGCGAACAAAAAAGCCGAACGATCGGACCACCCCCGAATGAGACCGGACGGCGATACTCGGGTTTGGATACTCCGCAGTCACGCTCTTCGTGAGCGCGAAGTCAACTCTCAGAAGGCCCACTTCGCACTTGCTATCTGGAGCCAGACACCGAAGCCTAAGTGCTTGCTGAAGAATATGTTTCCACCGACGGTTCCCCAGCATCCTCCCAACCTCGGCGTCCCGTGGGCCAGATCGATACGTTCGGCGATGGCGTTTTGCACGGGCATCGCAACTGCGTTAACTGCCGATTTCAAGTGACCTCCTCGAATTACTTCGCACCGACGAGTACGCGGGCTTCGCCTTCGGGCGGAACAGCCTTTATAGTGATCCCTCCAAAGCCCATGCGCAGGTAAAGCTGTTGCGAGGGTTGGGTAAGAGTACGCGTAAATCGCTGGCCCACCAGGTATCGGCTGAGCGCGGAGCCCTCGAAGTCGGAAGACACGGCCCCGAGTTTGGTTTTGGCATCGATCGAATATGAGCCCGAATCTGGAAGCATCAGCAGGATGTCACCGCGGCCTGCGCTCGCCTCTATGTCGCTGGTAACGCCGCTAACAAACACGAAGCCGGTCCCGTGATGGATCGCCAGCCGTGAATCGCGCGGCACATGAATCTCATAGTCCACCCGGACACCGTTGGTGGTTGTTGACGAAAAGTGGGGCGGCCAAGCGCCGTGGCGGGAAGCGCGCGTGGTCGAAATCGTCAATTCGGTGGGCGAAGCGTGATTCGTGATGACCCGGATACTCTCCAGACGACGCTGATCCTGGTCCTGATTCTTGGATCCGCCGAAGCGAAGCGATTTCGTCACGGTAATCTCAACCGCCGGCTGGTCCCATCCCTCCACGGTTAGGTATCCGTAGGAGCTGTTTATGCGAATGGTGCCACCGGGCGCGAAATCTATACGCTCCGTGTTGGTTACCTGGGGCTGTTTGAATTCGTCCGCTCCGAACAATGGCAGCATAACTGCGAGCAAGCTCAGAAAGAAGACCGCTGAGAGTTTATGGGACATGTTACTGTAGCTCGCTTCGCGCCTCTCTCACCGTGGCCAGGTACCTCCGCGACAGTTCATGGATCCACCCGCGCTCTCGGCGTTTGATAGCGTCCGGGTGGATCAGATGCCTGCCAATTCCCAACGCGGACGCACCCGCGAGAATGAAATCACCTGCATTCTGTTGATCCACGCCACCGGAGGCGATTAGTGGAATGTCCGGAAACGACAGTTTTAGAGCCCTAATATAGGCGGGACCGCCGTTTGCGAAACAAGGAAAGATCTTCACGAAGTCCGAACCGGCCTTCCAGGCTTCCATGATCTCGGTGGGCGTTAAGGCGCCCGGGAATGCCAGGACATTACGGCCTACCGCAAAGTTGACAATCTCATGATCCAGCCCTGGCGACGTCAGAAACGCGGCGCCGGCATCCACGCAGCGGCGTGCCGTCTCCAGGTAAAGTACCGTCCCCGCCCCCACGATGAGTTCTGAATTCTGCTTGACTAATTCGCGAATCACGTCAATCGCACCGGGGATGGTCATGGTGACTTCGACGATGGGAATGCCGCTGACACTAACAGCCTCAGTGGCAAACAGAGCATCCTCGGCGGAGTGGACGCGCACGGCGGGTATGATGCCAACTTCATTGATCCGGTCGCGGATCTGTTCTTTTGTCACTGCAAGCTCCTGGTTCCTACCGCCTGGCGGAGTTGTTCGATCGCCGTCAGGTAAGCTGCGAGCGCCTGACGATAAGACAGCTCGATGGCGTCATAGCTGCGCTGGGCTTGCAGAAAATTGAGCAGAGGCGTCGCACCGCGGCGGAAAGCGTATTCACTGATGTCGCGGCTTTGCTTCGCGTCGTCCAGCACGCCGGAACGGTAGAGTTGCACTACGTGGCCGTTCGATTCCAAGCCGAGATAGGCGTCCCTGACGTCGGCCAGAACCTGTCCCTGCGCTTGCAACTGCTGTTCCCGCACTTGCGTTATGGCGATGCGTGTCTGTGCAATATTGCCCTGGTTGCGGTCGAAAATCGGGAGCGGAATGCTCACGGAGAAAGTTTCAGAGCTGAGGCCGTTGACGTGCGAGTAGTTGGTCGAAAACGTGACGTCCTGCTTTCCATTCGCTTTCGCCAGCCCGTATTGACTCTGGGCTGCCACAATCCCCTGTTGGGCTGCCCGCAGATCCGGGCGATTCGCCAGGGCCTTCGCTTGCAAGTCCTCGATCTTGACGGTCAACGGCTGGTACTCGAACGGTCCCGTCACGTCGTAGTTCGGTGGAACGGACTCTTCACCCAGCTGCAGCCGGAGGTCCGAAAGCGCCTGTGCCCGCGCGAGCGTGGCCTGTTCCACACTCGTTTGAAACTGCGCCGATTGCAGCTTGACTTGCAGGAAGTCGCTCTGGCTCATGCCGCCGGCTTTGTATTGGAATTCGCTGATGCTCAGCGTATCTTGAAAGCTCTTCAGGTCCTGGTTCGCCAAGTCCAGCGTCGACTCCGCAAGCAGGACGTTGTAGAAAAGCTGGCCCACCTGGAAGGCAAGCGTGCGTTCGTTGTCCACCACCGTTGAACGCGTAACGGCGGTGGCGTCCTTGGCTGCCTTAACCCGGTTTTGCCGCTTCTGGCCGCGCTCGAACAGGTAGCTTATCCCAACGTCGCCCTCGGTCGAGTCGTGCAGGTAAGTAGTCAAGCCGGCATCCGGGTGGACACCCGGAAGCGGAAGATATTCCCAGTCGGTGAACAAGGTGGGATTCGGACGCAAGTTCGCGGTCACTTCCTGGGCTTGGTTCTGCGCAATCGTGGTTCGGGCGGCCAGCAAACTATGGTTGTACTGAGACGCCAGCTTGATGGCGTCTTCGAGTGTGATCTTGGCCGGTCCCGCCGGCGTCTGGCCGCGCGCAGAATCCGGCTGCAGAACGCAAGCGCACGCCGCCAAAGATATCCACACTAAACGTTTCATCGAACTCACCGAAATCGCTCCCTTAGTGTTCAATGGACGCCTCCGGCTGCGGAAGCTTGTCTCCGTCTCTTGCGATCCAGACGTACAGCGTGGGCAGCAGGACGATGCTCATAAAAAGAGCGGCAACCAGACCTCCCACGATGACGATGGCGAAGGGGCGTTGCGAGTCGGAACCGATTTCGTGCGACAGCGCCGCTGGCACAAGTCCGAACGTGGCAACCAGGGAGGTCATCATGATCGGCCGCAGCCTCAGGACTGCGCCCTCGATGGCCGCGTCAACAATTCCGTGACCCCTCGCGCGACGCTGATTGATGTACTCCAGCATAATGACGCCCGTTTGCACCGATACGCCGAACAGCGCCAGGAAACCGATTCCCGACGAAACACTGAAGTGAGTGCCGGTGAAGTACAGCGCCAGCAATCCACCGATCGGAGCCATCGCGACCACACCCAAAATCAGTCCGGCCCACTTCGCCGAGTGAAACATCGTATAGAGGATGATAAAGATGACCAGCAGGGTCAGAGGCACAATTACTGCCAGACGTGCCTGGGCACGTTTGGAGCTCTCATATTCGCCCGTCAGTCCCAGCCTGTACCCCGGCGGAAGTTTGACCTTCTGGTTGATCTGGGCCATCGCGTCTTCCACCGCGCTGTTTAGGTCCCGTTCGCGCACGTTAAACGTCACACTGACATACCGGCTGCTCTCCTCCCGGTAGATGTCGTAAGCGCCGTCGCGAATTTCCAGATTTGTGAGCTGAGAAAGAGCGACGCGCTCGCCCGTAGGGGAAACGATCCGAATATTGCTGATGGCCTTCGGGTCCCGGCGGTATGGCTCCAGGTAGCGCACCACGACGTCGTAGCGCTCGGGCGTGCCCGCCGGAAGAACCGTACTCACGGCTTTACCACCCACTGCGGTTTCTATGACGTCCTGAATGTCGGTGACATTGATTCCGAAGCGTGCCGCCGCTGGCCGGTTTATCGTGAAATTCAGATTCGGCTGGCCGGTGTCGCGATACAATTTCACATCCTTGATTCCTGGAACTTTTTGCATCACGGCGATTACCTGATCGCCGGTGTCCTCCAGAGCCCTCAAGTCCGACCCGTAGATCTTTAGCGCGAGCTGCCCTTTGGTGCCTGTGAGCGTCTCCCCGACGTTGTCTTCAATCGGCTGGGAGAAGTTCCAGGTTGCTCCCGGGATCTTCTCCGCCTCTCGATCGATAGCCGCGATTAATTCGTCTTTATCCCTGTGAAAGACCGGGCGCCATTCGTCCTTCGGTTTCAGATCGATAAAGTATTCGGTGTTACCGAACCCGCCGGTATCGGTGCCGTCATCTGGCCGGCCGATTTGGGAGATCACCTGTTTTGCCTCGGGGAAAGCCGCAAACGCCAGGCGTGCCTTGTTCATGAACCGCGTGCCTTCCGTGAGATTTGTGCTCTGTGCCAGCGTGCCGCGAGCCCAGATGGCACCTTCGTCGAGGTGGGGCAGGAACTCTCCGCCGATGATTCCACTGAAGAGCAGGAATGCCGAGACACCCAGGGCGATAATGCCGACACTCGAGGTGATCCAACGGTGCTGGATGGCCCAGCGCAAACGCCGGCGGTAGCGCTCGGTCAGATACTCCATCACCGGATTGTGGGTTTCCTTGACCCCTTTTCGGAAAAACATGGCGCATAGCACTGGCGCGAGCAAGATCGAGAAGGTCATCGCCCCCAGGAGAGAAAAGGCAACTGTCCAGGCCATGGGACGGAACAGCCGGCCTTCGATTCGCTGTAGCGTGAAAATGGGCAAATAGGCTGTGATGATAATGACGATGGCATAGAAGACCGGGCGTTGGACCTCATGAGATGCGTCGCGAATCGTCTCCGCAACGGATTTCTGCGTGCCTTCCGCGCTTTGACGCCGGGTCATGTGCCGCACAATGTTCTCCACCATCACGACGGCGCCATCCACGACCATTCCGAAATCCAACGCACCCAACGAGAGTAGATTGACCGGGACTTTCGTCAAGCCGAGCCAGATGGAAGCGAACAGCAACGAGAACGGAATGGTCAGCGACACAATCAGTGCCGCGCGGACGTTGAGGAGGAACAGGAACAGGATGACCGAGACGAGAATCATTCCTTCACCCAGGTTGTGCATGACCGTGTTCAAGGTGAATCCCAAAAGATCGCTGCGGTCGATCATCTTTTCGAGCTTCACGCCCGGGGGGAGGATGCCATTGTTGAGTTGATTGACTTTGGCATGTAGCCCATTAGGGCCATCGAGTGTGGGCCCCGAATCCGCGCCTTTGCGCATCATCACCTGCGCGAAGATAACGTCGTCGTTGTCGACTATGGTGCCGTCCTCCCGGCGGATCGCCCTGCCTTCGTGACCCAGACGAACCTTCGGACCCTGAGCCACCTCGGCGATATCCTTGACGCGAAGGGGCGTCCCGCTCTTGGTCGTCAAGACCGTCTGTTCGATGTCTTTGACGTTCCGGAACAGGCCGATCGCCCGGACGTTCATCTGCTGCAAGCCTGTCTCAATGAAATTGCCGCCGGCGTTGACGTTGTTGTTGGAAAGCTGCTGCTCCACCTGTCCGATGTTTAAGCCGTATGACACCAGCTTGTTGGGGTCGACACGCACCTGATATTCCCGGGTAATCCCGCCAAAGGGGCTGACGTCAACGATATCGGGAACGGACTTGATTTCTTTCTCAACGACGTAGTCTTCGATGGACCGAAGGTCCATCAGATCGATCTGGGGATTTGTGCTCCTCAGCACGTACCAGTAGATCTGCCCCGTCGTGCTCCAGTCGGTGCCCATGGAGGGCTGGAGGCCGTTCGGCAAGTCGGCCTGCGCCATCTTCTCGAGGACTTTCTGACGGTTCCAGTCGTTGTCCGACCCGTCATCGAAAATGATGATGATGTACGATAAGCCGAAAACCGATTCGGAGCGGATGTGCGTGCGATGGGGAATTCCGTTCATCGCGATCTCGAGGGGGATCGTTACCTGTTGCTCGACTTCCTCGGCAGCCCGGCCTGGCCACTGAGTGATGATGGTGGCGTAGTTGTCCGCGATGTCGGGATAGGCTTCCACGGGCAGGTTGTGAAAGGAAATGGCGCCCCAGCCAAGCAGGAGCATCCCTAACGCAATCACGACGACCTTGTTGTTTAACGCGAAATCTACAAGAGCCCGAATCACTGTCTTTTCTCCCGAAACCTTTACTCGAATGTCTGCTGGCCGCTCCTATTGATCGCCCTATTGATCGATGGTGCGCTCCAGCACCAAGGCGTTGGTCACCAGTTGCTGGCCCGCTTTTAACCCGGACTTGATTTCCTGCATGTTGCCCGGCAGCTGGTCGCCGCCGACGACCTCGACTCGCTTGAACTTGTTTTCCGGCGCGGGCTCGTAGACGTAATCCCGGTCATGGATGTGCAAGATGGCGCTCGCCGGGACGGAAGTGTGCATTTCCATGGTCTGACCGCGGAAGGTCGCCGTTACGAACATTCCCAATCGCATGTTTCCCGGATTGTCGACCTCCAGACGTACTTTCGCCGTGCGGAGATTGGGATCGAGGATCGATCCGATGTTGCTGACCTTGCCCCGAAACATTTTGTCGGGATACGCGTTCAGGCGGATCTCTGCGTTATCACCAAGGTGGACAGTAGCCAAGTCATTCTCGTACACGTCGCAGACGATCCAGATCTTCGAGAGATCGGAAATCGTGAACGGATAGGGCGTGCTGTAGGCCTGTACCAGAGACCCGGTGGTCACCTGCTCGTCCGTGATCACTCCGGAGGTCGTCGCAACGACATCCACCATGCCAGCCGGTTTATCGGGAT
>Ga0265313_10001451_pt1 | contig 22125 bp, 21 predicted proteins | sample 4123metaG_FD_203122 | JGI IMG/M metagenome (GOLD analysis project Ga0265313, IMG submission 203122) | Rhizosphere microbial communities from Carex aquatilis grown in University of Washington, Seatle, WA, United States - 4-1-23 metaG | ecosystem: Host-associated > Plants > Roots > Rhizosphere >...
GACAAACCTTCCCTTCCTCCTACCAAGTATCAAGTTGAAGAATTCTCGTATTGGAATGAGCACACGCCGCTGAAAAGCGTCTGCTTGAGGAGGTGGTGGCATGTTTAGTTTGAGAACTCTGGTTCCTCTTTTGGCGAGTACGATCTTGCTGGTGGCGCCCGCCGAGGCGACTACCACTTACTACACGGGCTCGTCCGGTGAAACCTCGTTTAACACCGCTGTGGGGGGATTGACGCTGATGGATCCAGCCCTGACGTTCTCGGGCACTCCAGGTTCCACCGGCCTCCTGAACGCCAGCGGCACCGGCATCGATTTTCTGGGCTTTGATGATTTCCAGTTCCCGAATCACCCGGAGAGCTTTACGGTTCCCTCCGGCGCCTTGACCGCGACGAATGCACTCGAGCACATCACGATCAACCTCCCGGCCGCTGGCGTCTATGCCTTCGGCATCCACCTTACGACCACCTCGGGTTCCGGAAACTGGTGCATCGACTTGACCCCCTTAGGATGCGCCTACAACCTTGTCAACAGCTCGCCGTCCAGCCCGCAGTTCTTTGGTTTCGTCAGCAATACGCCCATCGTCGCCTCGCTGTATATCCACCCCGCGACCTTGACTGGCAACCCGACCCCCGTGTTAACGAACTTCGAAGCGTATACCGATCCTCCCGTGCCGGAACCGCGCACCATGCTGCTGGTCGGCCTCGGATTGGTTACTTTGCTGACCCGCCGGAAACAGCGGGAGGTTTAACAACAGCCAAGCGCGGGGCCGTTCCGACAATCTCCACCGGAAGCAGGCTGGCCTGGGCCAGCCGCGGCCCTTCGAAAACGAGATCCGCCAGTGCGCCGCGCTGTGTTTCGACCCGCTGGAACTGATCGAACACCAGGTTGCCGAGCGAATAGTAGATCACGCCTTGGCCGTACCGCTCCCAGGGCTGGGTGACGTGCGGGTGATGCCCCACCACCACGCTCGCGCCCGCATCGATGGCCGCCCGCGCGAACGTCACCTGCTGCGCATTGGATTTAGACGAGTACTCGATCCCGGCGTGCATGGAAACAATAATCGCGTCAGCGCGCGTTGCCAACCTGGCGACATCTTCACGCATCCGAGCGACATCCATCACCGCGACCCGGTCGTCCGTATCGGTGTGATTCCCGTTGGACTGGTCGTACGTGTATCCCAGGAATCCGAACTTGATTCCGTTACGCTCGATCACCACACCGGCATGGGCAGCCTCCGCCGAGCTCCCCGTTCCGGCCGCTGCGATCTGGTGGCTCTGCAGCCAGTCCAGCGTGAACTCCACCCCGTGCGCTCCCTGGTCGCGCGCATGGTTGTTCGCGGTCGAGACGACGTCCACGCCGGCCAGTTCCAGCGCCGCGATCATCTCCGGCTCAGCCTTGAAAATCATCCCGCGCTCAATCACCGCCCCGCGATCCGAAAACGGCGATTCCAGATTCACGAACGCAATATCGGCCGCCTGAAGCACCGGAGCAAGATCGCGCAAAGGAAAGGCCGGATCGCGCTTCTCGCGGGCGACCCGAGCCACATGCCGCGAAAGCATCACGTCACCCCCTAGGACCAGGTGCGTGACAACAGGATTGGGCGCCGGATGCTCGGATGTCCGGGAAAACGGAAGAATAAACGAGAGGATAGCCAGCAGCGGAAGCAGCCAAATGGTCCTCATGCCACTTCCTTCGGCAGATCGCCTAGAAGGCCGGAGGCCGGACCATCGAGGTACCACGTTGCATTCCCGCCCCGAGCCCCGATCTGTGCCGGCCACTTCATGGGATCGTAGGGGCCCCGCAACACGGCTGCGAGCGCCTCCGCCTTATCCGCGCCGGTTGCCAAAACCACGGTGTTGCGCGCCGCTTCGAGCACGCCGGGCAGAAGCGTCACCCGCCATTGATGCATCTTCTCCACCCAAACGGCCGCGGCGATACCCTCATGATCCGCAATCAGCGGCTCATCCGGAAACAGACTGGCCGTGTGACCGTCGGGTCCCATGCCGCGATGGATCACATCAAACGGCACATCAAACGGCAGATAGCTTCGCACATCCTCGGCATACTTCCGGGCGGCTTCGTGCGGCTCCAGCTCCGTGGGCACACGATGGATGTTGCCTGCGGGAACCTTCGCGGGAGCCAGCCACGTTTCGTTCGCCATCCGGAAATTGCTTTGGGAATCCGTGGGAGGAACGCAGCGCTCGTCCACCCAGAAAACCTGCACCTGCCCCCAGTCGAAACCGCTTTTCGCAAACAGTTCGAACATCGGCCTGGGCGATGTCCCGCCGGAAATCGCCAGAGTGGCCGGCTTCCGTGTGGCGATCGCGCCCGCCAGCAGGTCTAGAATATTCTCCCCGCAAGCTTCTGCCGCCGCGACCGCATCGGGATATCGCAACACGTTCAACATGAAACCACTCACGCCGTCAGAACGCGCTCATAAACCAGGTCCGGCCCGAGGATACCCAATTCCTCCTGCATCAGCGCGTCTTCCGACTCCGATGGCAGCAGCGAACGATAATGCCGGCCGCATCCGGATACTTCCAGGCAGTGATTTTCGCCGAGCGCGATGGTGAGATTGTCCGATGCGGTAGAAAGCGTCGCCGAACGGATCCCCCCCGGACCATCTCCTGAAGCCGATGACGCATCTGCCGCGATTCCAACCTTCACGCCGGGCAATGCCGTCCGGATCCAATCCGCAAAGTAGCGGGCACATGTCGTCACCGACGGCCCGCCAAAGGTTACCTGCGCGCTCTTGACCTCGTCGGGCCGCAGTGCGTGATCGTCGAACAAGTGGGCTAATACCTCCCGCCAGCCGGTTAGCCGGGTCCAGTGAAGGTCAGCCACACGCCTCCCGCGCCCGCGGAGCCGGCGCAGAAACTGCAGGGCGCTATCCGCATCGGCGACTTGGGAAGTATCGAAGATGATTTTGTCGGCCAGCGGGAACAGCGGCTCCAACAGTCCCGATTCGGCGGCGGATGCAAGGACATGCGTCCCACGGCACCACAGCACCACCGGAAGATCGGGAACCCTCAGCGGCACCAGAAATTTCGCGACTTCTGCATACCCGCCTCGCCCGGCTGTAATCTCGATTCCCTCCGAGCAAATCTGCTGGCTCTTGCCGAACGGCTTCCAGCATTCGGCGAAAATACGGGCGTCCAGATCCGCGGCGCCGCCGCCATCGCCGCTGGGTCGCAGAATCACTGCGCGGCTGGGATGATTGTGCATCAGCACGCCCACGGTTTGGCGCACCAGATCGGCGTCGGAGGCATTCTCGGCCACCACCACCAGGGTCATCGCGCAGGCGCGCAGCACGCCGCCCGAATCGGCCTGATCCACCGCCATCTGGGCCCACAACTGCTGCAGGTCCTTCAGGATTCGTTCAGGCTGAACCGCGGTAGTCGTGCTCATGTGTCAGCTATTGCGCCACTGCCGTCCCAGCTTGGCGATCATGGCGTCAGCCTCAGATGGGCCCCAAGTGCCCGAGTCATAATTGGGGAAATCGAACCGCCGGTTGTTCCAGTTTTCGAGAATGGGCTGGATCACCGTCCAGCTCGCCTCCACCATGTCCTGACGAGTGTAAAGCGTCGGATCTCCGACCATCGCGTCGACCAGCAAAGTCTCATAGGCAGAAGGGGATCGCTCACCGAAGCTCGTGCCGTAGTTGAAGTCCATCGAAACCGGCCTCAGCCTCATTCCACTACCCGGTTCCTTGGATAAGAACAGCAGCGAAATGCCCTCCTCCGGTTGGATGCGGAGGATCAGCAGATTCGGTCGCGGTTTCTCTTCCCCGTCTCCGGACCGGAACAGCGCCAGGGGAGCCTGGTTGAACTGGATGGCGATGTCGGTCACCCGCTTGGGAAGCTTCTTGCCGCTGCGAATGAAAAACGGCACACCCGCCCAGCGCCAATTGTCGACGAAAAAGGTGCCCGCGGCGTAGGTATCGGTCTGGGCGTCCGGATTCACGCCCGGTTCCTGGCGGAAACCCTTGTACTGCCCCGCAACCGCGTACTGATCGACCTCCTCCGGCCGCATGATCTTGATCGACCGCAGAAGTTTAGCGCGCTCGTCGCGCACCGCGTCGGGTTCGAACACCGCGGACGGCTCCATCGCCACCGTCGCCATCACCTGCAGCAGGTGATTCTGGATCATGTCGCGCAGCGCGCCGGCTTCCTGGTAATATCCGCCCCTTCCCTCGACGCCGATCGATTCCGCGGCCGTGATCTGGACCTGGTTCACATAGCGCCGGTTCCACAAGGGCTCGAAGATCCCGTTTCCGAAGCGTAGAGCCAGGATGTTCTGGACGGTTTCCTTTCCCAGATAATGATCGATGCGGTAGGTATCTTCCTCGCGAAAGACCGCGTGAATGCGGGAGTTCAGTTCCTTCGCGCTTGCCAGGTCGTGACCGAAAGGTTTTTCGACGATCAGCCGCCGCCAAGCACCCTCGGGCGCCGCGGACAAATGGGAATGGCCGATCCCATCCACGATGACCTCGTAGTAACTCGGCTGCGTAGAGAGATAGAACAGGACATTGGCCTGCCCGATGGTGTTCAGCTTTTCCCGCAATGCAACGTAGAGTTGCGGATCCTTCACGTCGCCGGCCACGTAGTGAAGATTGGCGGCGAAGCGCTTCCACAAGTCTTCATCCAGCGCGCCGTCTTCGCTGAACTGCTTCACGGCATCATGCATGCGCTGGCGATACTCTTCATCGCTCATGGGAGTGCGCGAATTCCCGACGATCGCGAACGACGCAGGAAGGCGCCGGTCGTAAGCCAGCCGGTACAGCGCGGGCAGGAGCTTACGTTTCGCCAAATCGCCTGCCGCGCCGAAGATCACGATGGCGCATTCGGGGACGCGGCGCTCGAAGCGCAGCGGATCCGCAAAAGGATTCCGAACCTCCGTCATTTCTGCATGGTAACATCGGGATTACCCGCCTCAATGGAATCCAAGAAAGTCCTGGCAGTACTCGAAGACTTATTCTTCACCGTCAAAATTAACGAAGCCGCGAAACGGGCGGGACTCCCCATCACGTTCGTCAAGAGCGAGCATGACGCGCTGGAGCAGGCCAAGAACCAGCCGGCGCTGATCATCATGGACATAAATTTCCAGGGTATCGATCCGCTCAGCCTGATCCGAAAACTGAAAGCCGACGAGCAAACCAAACGGATCAACCTGATCGGGTATCTCTCGCACGTCCAGGGCGAGCTAAAACTGCAAGCGCAGGAAGCCGGCTGCGATATGGTGCTGCCGCGCTCGGCGTTTTCGCAGAACCTGCCCCAGATCCTCAAGCGCCACTCAAGCTCTTCCTAAAACCGCTCCATCACTGTCGCGGCTCTGTAAGGCGCTCCCCGCCCTGCCGCACCCGATCGACATCCGCCGTCAACTGACGCGCGATTTTATCCGCCACATCCGCGCTCGCCCCGCGAAACTTCGCTCCATCGCTTTCCTGGGTCGTCGACCAGATCACGTCGCCGTCCTTGTTCACCAGCCGGACCGTGGCCAGCGCTTCGTGCTTGCGCTCATGGATATCGGTGGAGTCTTTATCGCCCACGCCCACATTGATGGAGCCAGAACGCGCGGCGCCGCCCGCGCCGTAAGCCCGGCCGGTGCGCGTACCCGAACTCACGCCGCTGTGCAGATCCACGTTGTCCGACGACGAGAACTCGTCGGTGTAGATCAGATCCTCGGCGGCTCCGTGCAGAACGGCGTCGGCGCGCTCCTGATTTTCGGTCAGCACGTAGAGCTTCGCTCCGTGGAGGCTGGCGATGATCAGATCGCGCATTTGCGCGGCGGTTTCCCCACCCGTGAGCCGGTCCACGTAAATCCGCTTGATATTCAGCAACTGCGCCGGCGCAACCGCACAGCAACGCCAACAACACGATCGCCTTCATTGGTTTCTGTCTCATTGGTTACGAGCCTTCCGCGCCTGCTCATCCTGATACTGAATCTTCAATCCAGTGCGCGCCTCCAAAGCGACCAAAGTGGGTCGAATGCCGTTCTTATCCACGCGAAAAACCATCGCCTGCTGCTTGCCGTCCTCGCCGCTGTATCCGATGGTCAGGAAATGCTTGCGCGACTTGCTGAGCAGGAAGACTGGCGAAAGAATCAGCGCGAGCGCCAGGCGCCGGTCCACCTGCTGACCGTATTCGACCAGGTTGACGCGGTCATAGGCCACCCGCATTTGCATTTTCCCCGCATATACCGCCAGATAACGGTCGTCCGACAACGCGATGGCCCCATGTGTTCCGGCTGCCAGTTGCAGCGCGGTCCCCCCGACGTATTCCACGGTGGTCTGGGCCGCCGCCAAACTCGCCAGTCCCACGAACAAGTAACAAATCCGCATACAACCTTAAGTCTGATAACGGCGTCGGAATTCTCACGCCCGGAACACCCCGGAAGTAGGATCGGATATTCCCCATACTCAGCTAGACGCTTGGAAGATACCCAAGTGGTTGGCAGGAATCGAGTTCCGGGAGATCTGGCCAGGTCCGGCTTCTAGGAGTTAAGTACTAGAAGTCCCATGGCTTACGACAAACGGGTAGAATGACGATTACAGACTCATGCTTCGGCTCGCCGTAGTGACTCCAAATCCTGTTGCAGCCGACGCTATTGAGATGCTGACCATGGAATCCGGCGCATTTATGCCGTGTTACAAGGTCACACCGGTACCCCATCATAAAGAAATCATTCGGACACTTACGGTCCAGAACCCGGCCATCGTTCTTTTGGACCTGGGCGACTGGATTGAAGCCGCCGGAATCGCCAAGGAACTGACTTTAAACCTGCCGCGCAGCGTGATTATCGGGTTCCGTCCGCGTTGGGATCGAACCGAGCAGCTCCGGTTCGAAGAGGCAGGCATTCTGGACCTTCTCGCCGAGCCTTTCTCACCGGGAGACATCGAAGCGGCCGCCTATGAAGCCATCCACCGGCGGTATCCGATTACCCATGAGAACATCCTGGCGTTCGTGCCGGCCAAGGCCGGAGGTGGCTGCTCCACCGTCGCGCTTCACGTAGCTGCCGCGATGGCTGCGGGAAACAAAAAAGTGCTGCTGGTCGAATGTGACCAGCGCTCCGGCCCGCTCTCCATCATGCTGGACCTGGAGGGTCACAAAGGGTTGCCGGAGGCTTTGGACCGGCAGGGCGAATTCCTGAGCCCTCTGGAATGGCGGCAGGTCACGCCGCAGCTCAAGGGGCTGGATCTGCTTCTGTCGAACCCCAGCCGCCGCGGACGTCTGCCGTCGTGGGCTGATTATTACCAGTTGCTGCTATTTGTGCAGAAGCAGTACGACTACATCCTGGTGGATCTGCCGGAAGTCATCAACCAGGCTACCGCCGAGTTTGTCCGCAATGCGCGGTCGGTCTTTATCGTGTGCCAGCCCGAGTTGCCTTCCGTGAGGATGGCGAAAATACGCCGGACGGAGCTCGAAAGCTGCGAGATTCCCGCGGAGAACGTAAAGATTCTGGTCAACCGTTGGGAACGCGGTCAGCTCAAGGTGGAGACCATCGAGAAGGCGGTGGACGGGAAGGTCTTCGCGACCCTGCCCAACGATTACAGAGAGATCCGCAACGCGATTCTGGAAACGCGCCTAACTTCTCCCAGCAGCTCCTTCAACAAGGCCTGCGAGGTCCTGGCCCGCAATATCGGCAATCTGCCGGAGGCGCCCCATACCCGCCCGAAGTTCACGCTGCTGCGCAAACTGGGCACCATGGGGACGTTCGGAACGTAAGCTCCCCCGCGCTTGACCGCCGCCGCGGATTTCCCGCACAATGGAACCGCGCCGATGATCCTCTCCAATCTCATCTTCTTCCCGCTGTTGGCCGCGTCGATGCTCGCTCAGCCGGCGCTCAAATTCGAGGTGGCGACCATCAAGCCAGCGCCGCCCGACGCTGCTCTCAACCGCGTGGTGCAGGTCGATCCCAGCCGCATTTCCTTCCAAATGACCCTGCGCAACCTGATTTATTACGCGTATGGGAACGGACTCAGCACGGCGCTCCGGGTTTCGGGCGGCCCGGACTGGATCGGCAAGACCGTCCACGACGTCCAGGGTTTGGCGCCGGGCACCGCGACCCCTCGTCAGTTCCGCATGATGCTGCGGACCCTCCTCGAAGAGCGCTTTGCGTTGAAGACTCACACGGAAACGCAGACCATCGACGTGTTCGCTCTGGTTCCAGTCCGAAGCGATGGCAAACTCGGGCCGAAGGTCAAGCCTTGGGACGGCACCTGCAAAGGCCAGCCGCCTCCCAGGGAGGACGATCCTAAGATGCCCCGCTGCCCATCCCCCTTTCGCCCGGACGGGATTTTCTTGGAGGGTGGGACGATGTTTGCGGCTGCCGAAGTGTTGTCCGTCCAACGGCAAGCTTTGGGCCGCATCGTGGAGGACCAGACCGGACTGGCGGGTCGATACAATATGGAGCTTGAATTCCAGCTCTCTCCACCAGATCCTAACGGACCATCGCTCTTTACTGCGGTGCGAGAGCAGTGGGGACTAAAACTGGAACCGGCCAAGGGTCCGCTGGAAGTCGTGGTCGTCGACAGTGCCCAGCCGCCGACGGAAAACTAGATCGAAAGAAGGAGATCACAGATGAAACATAGGATTCTACTGGTCGCGGGACTACTGGCCGCGTCCGCGAGCGTTTACGGACAGTCCAAACTGTCCGGAAAGTGGCAGACCGACAATGCTCCGGCGGCACTGGAGGCGCTGAAGAATGCTCCTGCCACTCCCGAAGCGGGCGGACGGGGCGGCCGCGGCGGAGGCGGGCAGGCGATCATACTGGACCTGCAAGTGGACGCATCCGGCAAGATCAGCGGGACCGTGAACGAGATCGGAAATGCGCCGGTGCTCAATATCGAGACCGGCATGATCACGGGCAAGACCATTACGTGGGTCACGCAGCCGCGAGGAGTCACCTGGAACCTCGAGATGACCGATGATGACACGCTCACTCTGACCGGTCGCGTATTCGCCGCGCGAGGCGGTGGGGGTGCAGGCAAAGGTCCGGCTCCGGAAGCTGCGCCTGGCGGTGGTGGCGGCGGTGCTCCGGGCGGCGATGGAGCTCCCAAAGGCGGCGGTGGCCGTGGCCGCGGACCACAGCAGCCGATCGTGTTCCACCGGGCGAAGTAAGAAGTTCCCGTCGACGACGTTTACGGGAGCACGAACAAATCCAGATCCTGCTGTACATCGTGTGTATTTTCAACGACCACTGACTTGGCAGCAGCCTGCGCCATTGTTGTGGAATCGACGGTCAAGTATTCGAATGAGCTCAATACGCGATAATTGCCCGGCGCGAGTCCGCTGAAGCGGTATTGTCCATACACGTCGGTGCGCGTTATGAGTGCCTGTGTAACACGTCGCGCCGGCTCCAGGTCTTCTGATTCCAGGAATACGGGCGCGCCGATAGCCGGATCCGCGCCCGATTTGACAGTTCCGTGTATCGCACCAGGGCTGCCCGACAAGGTAAACCGGACGCCGAATCCGTCGGCAAAGTCGTTCCAGCCGTCTGCGCGGCCACCGCCAGATGGTTGGTTTCTCTGACTCGAGAAGCCAGATGGATAGAACGTAGGGTCCGGCATGAGTGCGAGTTGCCACGGTCCTGCTGAGAGGTGAGCCCGATTGTTCTCCAGTTTCAGGACCTGCTCGGCGCCGGGACCTGCCAGGTCGTTTCGCCTCGCCAACACTTTGATCGAACCCGGATTGCCGGTTTGGACTGAAGTGCCTTCAAACGTGAACAAAACGTCCCTTTCCTCATGCAACACGAACTGGATCTTAGTGTCTTCGTTCAGGTTAACTTTCCGGTAGTCGCCCTGAAATCCGGGGCGCTTGTCGAGGGGGGCCTGTGAAAACACCTCGTATTCTCCCGCCGGCATCGGGCCAAAGCGGTGGACGTTACCTTGAACCGTTTCTCTTCCCAGCTCCGAGGCGAGCGTCATCGTCACCGGCAGCGGTTCAGATGGATTCGGCGGGACTGGGTCCGCCTCCACCGTAAGCATAAATAACCGGCCGGTAGCAGGCCGAACGTCTGCCCGATCCACTTGTTCATCCATCTCCACTTGCACCGGGAAAGCCTGGCTCACCGTCGCGGATTCCTTCCCGAACGTCGGAAGATAGCTGATATCTTCATATTGTTTGCCCGCGGTCCGAACCAGGTAGCTGCCCGGCTCCAGGCCAGAGATGCGAAACATGCCGCGGTCATCCGATTTCGCACGGGCAACCGGTCGCGGCGGTTGGGCATTGCGGTAAGCGATCACCTCGTGATCAGGTAAGCCGACGTCGTTTTCGTCCAACACCGTTCCCGTGATGGCTCCGAAACGAGGAAGCCGAATCGAGAGTACGGCCGAATCGTTCTCGGCCACTATCACAGGGATTCCGGCGGATTTCCATTGCTTTTGTCCGTACTGAACGGTGGCGAAGCCAGTCCGCCCTGCAGTGAGCAAATAAACGCCCGCGGGAAGTGTCGAAAACTCAAAGAAGCCGTTTAAATTAGTGCTAGCGGATCGCCTCAGCCCGGAGCCGCCCGGCACGGACTCCAAGACAACAGAGGCGCGCGCCACCGGATGACCCGTCTGGTTTTCTACCACGGTACCCTTGATATCGGCGCCATGAAGAGCGGCTGCTGCCACTGCCAGGACAAAACACGTTCGCATGATTTGATGAATAAATGACGAATAAGCCTCTTTAAGAGTGCAGGACAAAAGCGCCGGCCCGGAGGCCAAGTGCGCCATGCTTGGCCAAGATTCGCGGTCGATTCATCTATAGACGGCCTTCGCACCTGCAACGTTGATCCTGATCAAACTTTTGGCGGACAGGGTGGGGGTCACGGTATCCTGAAGATTACCCATGCAACAGGAAGTCGTCGAGGCCGAAGGCCACCTGATCGATTCGCACCTAATGGAGCAAATCTTCGACACGGTGGTCGAATACAACGGCAAATTTGAAGTAGAAGAGTTCCGCATCGGCCGCACCAATGCCGATAAGTCCTACTTGCGCCTGCGCCTGGAAACGCCGGATGAGGCCGATATGCAGCAGGTGCTCAGCCAGTTGCTCGGCTTGGGCTGCAGTCCGGCCGATACCGGCAACGCCGATCTCAGCACTGTGGATCGCGACTGCTGCGCGCCGGAAGATTTCTATTCCACCACCAACCATAAGACGCTGGTGCGCCACGCCGGCCAGTGGGTAGAGGTGGAAAATCAGCGCATGGACGCGATGATCGTCGTCGCCGGCGGGCGCGCGACCTGCCGCAGGCTGCGGGATCTCAAGAAGGGCGACCGCGTCGTCGTCGGCATGAACGGCATTCGCGTGGTCCCCGAATCCAAGGAGCGCGACCGCCTGGCGTTCGCCTTCATGAGCAACGAAATCTCGTCGGAGCGCCAGCTCGAGACTGCCGTCCGGCAAGTCGCGGCTTTGATGCAGCAGACCCGCGCCGAAGGGAAGAAGATCATTGTCGTCGCCGGTCCCGTCGTGGTTCACACGGGCGGAGTAAAACCCCTGGCGAAGCTGATCCAAGGCGGATGGGTGAACGGGCTCCTTGCCGGTAACGCGCTAGGGGTGCACGACATCGAGTCCGCACTGCTCGGAACATCTCTCGGCGTACGGTTAAGCGACGGGCGCCAGGAGGAGCACGGGCATCGCAACCACATGCGCGCGATCAATGCCATCTATCACGCGGGCGGAATAGCCAAGGCCGTGGAATCGGGGCGTCTCAAGAGCGGCGTGATGTATGAATGCGTGAAGGCGGGCATCCCCTTCGTGCTGGCGGGTAGCCTTCGCGACGACGGTCCCCTGCCCGATACCATCACCGACATGAACAAGGCTCAGGACGCCTACGCCGAGCAATTGAAGGGCGCGGGAGTGGTCCTGTGCCTGGGCTCCATGCTGCACTCGATCGCCACCGGCAACATGCTGCCGAGCTGGGTCAAGATCGTCTGCGTCGATATCAACCCGGCGGTCGCGACCAAGGTCAGCGATCGCGGAACCGGCCAGGCCATCGGCATCGTGACCGACGTCGGACAATTTTTGGGATCGCTCGCCGCGGCGCTGCCGCAGGCGGACGCAAAAGGAACTCAGTGAAACGGCAATACACAGACAAGCACGCCGAGGCCGGCGTCAAAGCGAATCTGCCGGAGATCGAAACCTGGCCCAACCAGTACCGGACCGGTTACGAGATCGAAATCCTGATGCCGGAGTTCACCTCGATCTGCCCCAAGACCGGATTGCCGGATCACGGAACGTTGACACTGCGGTACGTACCTGACAAGTTATGTCTTGAGCTGAAATCGTTCAAGATGTATACGCTGGCTTTCCGGAACCTGGGGATCTTTCAGGAAAACGTCGTGAATCGCATGCTCGCGGATGTCGTCAAATGGGCCAAGCCCGTTTCCGCCACGGTGGTGGGCGACTTCACCCCTCGCGGTGGCATTTCCACGCGCATCACGGCACAATGGTCACGGACCAGAAAACGTGACTGACGAGGAATTAACCGCGGCGATTCAAGAGGTCCAGCGGCGGGCCCGCTCACGGGTTCCGAACGGCTCGCTGGGTCTCGATGGCGTCGCAGCGCCCGACCTCATGCCGCTGGTGCACGCTCGCGATGCCGCCGAGGGCAAGGTGGCCGCGATCGGCACCGTCAACCCCCGCCCTCCCGGACTCAAGAACGATATCATCCAGCGCCTCAAGCGGCTCGCCTCACGCACACTCGACTGGCACGTGCGGGAACAGGTGGAGTTCAACCGGGCCACCATGACCTGCGTTCAGGCGACGCTCGAGGCGCTGGCCGACGTGACCCGAAGTGTCGCGGCTCTGACGGCCTATCATCAGGATCTCCGGAAGGAACTTCAAACCACCTCGGACGGCCTGCGAACTGAGCTGCGGACGAATTCAGAGGAGCTGACGGGCATCGAAGAGCGGCGTTCGTCGAGCGAGATCCATCTTCTGCGCACCGTGTCCGAGCTTCAATCGGCATTCCACCTGCGAGCCAGTCTGATCGAGCAGAATTTCCGTGAATCGGTTCGCCGGCAGCACGACGATTTCACCCAGGAATTAGACCGGCGTACAACCGAAATCCAGACACGGCTATGGGACGACATGGAGAAGATCCGGGGCGAGTATGACCGCCTGATCCATACCGAGTTGCGGTTGCTGCGCCAGAAGCTCAGCACCACTGCTCTAGCGCCGCCGGTTACTGCGCCTCCACAAGAACATCCCGATATCGATTGGGCGGGCTTCGCCGAACGGTTCCGCGGCTCGGAAGAAAAGATTCGCGAGCAGCAAAAATGCTATGTCGCGCGATTTGCTGGCGCACCAGGTGACATTCTGGACATCGGCTGCGGGCGCGGCGAATTCCTGGAAGCCGCGAAGACTGCGGGGCTCCCGGCACGAGGTATCGATCAGGGTCACGAGGCCGTCGCGCTGTGCCGTTCCAAGGGACTGGATGTTGAGCAAGGCGATATGTTCGCGTACTTGGAGTCGCTGGCAGACGGCTCGCTCGGAGGCGCCTATTGCGCTCAAGTGGTCGAGCATCTTCCTCCCGCGGCCGTGCCTCGCTTGGTGAAACTGCTCGCGCAGAAGCTAAGGTTGGGAGCCTTGATCGCGATCGAAACGCCCAACCCGGAGTGCCTGGCGATCTTCGCGACCCACTTCTATCTGGACCCGACCCACACGCGTCCGATCCCCGCGCCTCTGTTGCGTTTCTATCTCGAATCGGCGGGGTTCGGAAGTATCGAGATCGAACGCTTGACGCCTGCGGTCGACAGCATGCCCGCGCTGGCCGATCTGCCGGCTGCTGTGCGGGATACTTTCTTCGGCGGGTTAGACTACGCCATTTTCGCGCGGAAGCTGTAAAAGAGTTTCGTACAGCTTCTTCTGCTCGCGCGCAATGGCGTCCCAGCCATACACCCGCTCGGCTGTCTGGCGGGCATGCGCTTCGATCTTGGCGCGTTCCACTGGGCTCTCCAACAGGCGCGTGATGGCCGCCGCCATGGCTTCCGCCGAGTCCGTCACCACGACGTCAGCTCCGCGCTCTAGCTCCAACCCGTGAATCCCGGCTTCGGTGGAGACGATCGCCTTGCCCATCGCCATGGCTTCGAGGATTTTGACGTTCGTACCCGCGGAAGCCACCAACGGAGCGATCACCAAAGTTGCGCGCTGGTACGCCGGGCGCACGTCCGAGACGAATCCCTCGACCTCGATGCCAGGATGCTGCAAATCCCAGAAGCGGTGGTGACGTTGGCCCGCGATCACGTGCAGCGTGACGTTTTCGAGGCGCGGAAACACGTCGCGCAGGAAGAACTCCAGGGCCATCACGTTCGGCCGATGCGCAAAGGATCCGATGAACAGCAGCCGCCGCGGCTCGGGTGGTTGCGATGAAGGCTGGAAGCGGTCCAGGTCGACACCATTGGGAATCGCGGTGGCTCCCCCGACACATTCATTAACGACGGCCCTGTCTTTCTCCGACATCGTGACGACGCGATCCACTTGGCGCCACGCGGCGGTTTCAAAGCTGGTCCACAGTTGGTGCTGGCGTCGGATCTCCCAGTCGTCGTTTCCGGTCGCCAGCATCTGCGCGTACAGGTCGTAGGTGATGTCGTGTTCGACCAGGATCGTTCGCGCCGGCGTACAGTCCGGAACATATGTCGCCATCTGGGTGAACTCCAGTTGCACGATGCCCGGGTTCCATTTGGCGACCGTCTGCCGTAGCGCGGCATGAAACGCGGGAATATCAAACTCCTCGACGGTGTCGGGCCGCCCTCGGGACGGCAGTGCGTGGCTGCCGGCGCGGCGTACCGTGATGATCTCTGTGCAAATATCGAGAAGCTCACGGGGCACGGGTAGCGATTCTTCAGTGAACGCCACCAGCACCAGGTCGAAGTCGGCCGCCGCGCCGCGCATCAGATTGTAAATGCGCACCGCGGCTCCGTGCGAGAGGGGAAACGGAACATAGGGACTCGCGACAAGAATCACCGGCTTCCCCGATGCAGCCCGACCCGGGAACACGGCCACTTCCCCGTTGACCAGATCCAGAAAGCGCACGTCCCCCGCCGGAACGGGAGCCGCGGGCTGATGTGCAGCCGCAGCAAGCCCGGCACCCTTCTCCAGAGCCTTCAACCGCAGCACATTGTGCCGCCACAAACGAGAGAACGTATCCGGATCGCCGATGGCGCGCGCCAGGAACTGGACGTAGTTGATCTCCAACGCCCGATCCAGATCCTCAGGCGAGAAATATCGTGAAGTCGTCGCCCGATGCTCATGCAGCACTCGCGCATCGGCGCAGTAAACACTCGGCCAGCCCCGCACCCACGCGCGCACGCCAAGGTCGAGATCCTCCACATACGCCGGCTGGTACACTTCATCGAATTCGCCCAAAGCTGCGAGCTTCGCGGCATCGTACAGGCTGCAGCCGCCGCTGCCATAGAGGACGTAACTGTGATCTTCGCCGTCCAGCGGCACATCGCAACGCACCGGAAACTCGGTGACACCCGGCGCCGGATTCATCACCGTCTTGCCGGTCTCCTCGCGGCGGCGACCCTCAGGGAAGAAGATCTGCGCCGTGGAGCAGAACAGATCCGGCACGCTCTCGAAAGGCCGCCGCAGCGCTTCAAAGAAGCCAGGCGCCACACGCATGTCGTTGTTGAGCACGCACACATGCGAGAAGCGCGCGCGCCGGATGCCGCGATTCACTGCCACCGCAAACGCCAGCGGCTGCGGGCTGTGTTCGATCGAGACCCTCGGCCACGATCGGCCCAGATAACCAGCCGTGTCATCGTCCGAGCCGTTGTCCACGACGATGATCTCGTCTGCGTCCTGGATCCCCGGCAGGCACTGTTCCAGCAAATCTCGCCCGTTGCGCGACGGGATCACCACGGAAACACCCCGCGGGCGCTGCGTCTCCGCAACCGGCACGAGCGGCTGTACGGGTCTCGAGTGCGCGAGCTTTCGTCCTCGAGCCATCGCCCTTCTGTACAGCATCGACAGGCGAAACTTTTCCGGCTGACGCAACCATTCCACGGCGCGGTACGTGGCCGACTCGGGCTGACGCTGGCTGCGCACCAGGTTCTTTGCGCGCCACATTAGGTGCCGCAACAGCTTCAGTGTGTCGCGCGGACGCAGCATGAAATGCTCACCCGTTTCATTGAACGCCAGGAAATAATGCGGCGCGGTCGCGAATCCCAAGGCTCGCAAACGCCAGTGCGGGACGCGCGGTTCAAGAATCACGGCGGACAACCGGACGCGTCGCCCTGCGAGGCGCGCCTGAATCAAGTCGCGATTCTCGCTCCAGGACCGGCGGATGTGATACGGAATCCATTCCGCATCGGTCACCGGAAATTCAGACACGACTACCAAAGGAAGTTCGGGGAAAACACTCCGGAACCGCCCGAGCACCAGCGCGACCACCGGGTCGGACCCCGAAGCGAACAGAACTTTAACCGATTGCGACGGACTGGTCAAATCAGTTGCGGGAGCTCGAAGCTCCAGCGCCCCGACTGATGATCGTCCCACAAGGCGAGCGCCTGCAAGCAGAACGCCGTCGACACGGGGTTCGAGAACGGAAGCATCTGCTCTCCTTTTCGCCCGAACCAGAAGCCGCCCCTTAGTCGAACATCAGTGGAATCCAGCGCCTGGAAGGACGCCGCGCGCGAGGCTTCTTCCCGCGCCGCGTTCTCGTCCAACAGAACGACGCCCAAGTGATGCGCGACCAGACGGATCCGCAGTAGTTGCGCATTCACGTCTGAGCGCTCAAACACAGGCTGGATCTCGCGCAAGAGCTCTCCCACGCGTTTGATACCGGAAGCCAAGGCATCGCCTACATCAGCGGTGAACAATAGCGCCTCCAGGAAGTAGCAATACGCGTGCAGCCGGTCCATCAGCTTCTCGCGGTCACTCTCCTCCTGAAGAAATCGTTCATGGTTTGTCAATCCGAACGCGACCGCTGCATCGAACAGCTGCCGAGCATGCGGATCGCCGATCTCGCGCCAGGCTAGCGCCGACTTCAATTGATAACAGCCCGGCTTCCGCGACCAGCGAGGCTCCTCGGGCAGAGGCTGCTTATCGGGCAGCGAGATCACCGGATGAAAACTGCCGTCGCCTAGAAAATCGAACGCCAGAGAAAGCGTCGCTTCCTGAGCCCTGCTGTGGAATTCCTCTTCACCCGTGGCGCGCCAAACAGCGAGCAATCCGCGCACGATGATTCCGATATCGAAGAAATACGCGCGGTCCGAGCCGGGCTCGAACGGAAACGTGGAAGCCGCGGAATCCCAAGCCTGATCCGTCAAATAACGCGCGGCACGCACGGCTGCGTCCAGATACTCGTGCTTGCCGGTCCGTGAGTGCAGGAATGCGAGCGTGCTTGCGGCGTACCCGGTAATCTCGGTTGAAACAGGGGCGTTGGTTCTGGAGTCAGACCGATAGTAGCGGGCAACCCCGCCGTCGCTCGCCTGAATTCCGGAGTGCAAGAACCAGCAGCCCGCGTGCTCAAGAAATGATGTCAACCTTCAAATTGTATAATGTCAGCATTGGCATGCGCCTTCTTCGCATGATCGCGATCCCACTTGTGACCGCGCCGCTGTGCGCTCCGGCCGATATGCCTAGAGGAATGTTTCACGGTCAAATGGTCAGCTGGGAAGGCTCGACGACCAAAGGCGTGCTCCTGGCTCGCACCGCCGCCGGCATCGTCGAAGGCTGTGGATACGATGCTCTGAGTATTATCGAGCTGTCTCGCCAGCGCATCACCGTGGCGAACCTCCAGGCAGGCGACCCCGTCGAGATTATCACCGACCACAAACCCGGTTCGCGAGATTGTTACATCCGCATGCTGGATGTAGTTCCGCCGGCTCCTCCTCCCAGTCGCGTGAAACCGGTGGCGGCCGCCCGGCCGACCTTTGACTTGCCACGTGGAGACCGGACGATTTCGGGCGTCGTCATCCGCTGCGACGCCAGGTCGGTCACGCTCCGTACGCGCGAGGGAGAGCAAACTCTGCTGCTGCGGAAAGACACTCGCTATCTGGGCGACGGCGCGCAGCAGGATGCCGGCGCAGTGCTGGTCAACACTCGCGTGTTCGTTCGCGCCGGCCCAAACCTGTATGGAGCCATCGAAGCCTATCAGGTGATGTGGGGCGAGATCGTCGAAGTACAATAGCTTCTACCCGAGAAATCGCAGCAGCTTTTCGCGCAGCTCGGCAGCCTTCTTAGCCGCCGGGGCGATCACCAGAACAGTATTATCTCCGGCAATCGTTCCTGTGATTTCCGGCCAAGCAGCCCTATCCAGTGCTTCCGCCACCGAACTGGCATGAGCCGGCGGCGTGATCAGGACCAATAGATTCTGCGCGACGCGCACGTCCAGCAGGAACTCGCGAAGCACGGTAGCCAGGTCAGGACCTGCGGGCGCGGCGGACTCAATTGGTCGGGCGTAGCCATCGGCGGTCTTTACCAACCCGAGCTCACGAATGTCGCGCGACAACGTTACTTGCGTAGCTCTTATCCCAACAGCTCGGAGGGCGCGGGCCAACTCTTCTTGGGTGCGCAAAGATCGCGAGCGGACCAGTTTCAAAATCTGGCCCTGGCGGTAGCTCTTGTTCATTGTTTGGCCGTTTGAAGAAAGAGCGCGAGACGCGTCCCGGCTTCTTTCAACGCCGCTGCGACCGACTTCGGACCCGTCCCACCGCGAATCTCGCGAGTCTTCATGCCCTCGGCAGGCTGGAGCAGTTTCGCCATCTCCGGCGTGAACTCCGGCGCGAACTTCACCAGCTCGGCAGCGGTCCAATCCGCGGGCTTTTTGCCGCCGCGAACGCTCTCCAGCACAAGCCGCCCGACGATCTGATGGGCCTGATGAAATGGCGTGCCATTGCGAGCCAGAGCTTCCGCGAGATCGGTTGCGACCACCCAGCTCGCTTCGGCAGCAGCCGCCGGATGCTGAGCGTTGAGCTTGACCGAATCGACTACCACGCGCGCCATCTCGAGCGACCCGCACAGTTGATCGGCCGCCTCGAACAACGGCTCCTTGTCCTCTTGCATGTCGCGGTTGTAGGTCGTCGGAAGGCCCTTCATCGTGACGTACAGGGAACTGAGCGAACCAAATACCCGGCCGCTTTTGCCGCGGATCAGCTCCAGCGAATCGGGATTCTTTTTCTGCGGCATCAGGCTCGACCCGCTGGTGACGCCGTCGCCCAGTTCCAGCCACCCGAACTCTTCGCTCGAATAGAGAATCCAATCCTCGGCCAGCCGGCTCAAGTGCAGCATCGTGGTCGATGCAGCGTACAGGAAATCGAGAGCGAAATCGCGATCAGCCGAAACGTCCATGCTGTTGTTGGTCACCGAGGCGAATCCCAGATCGCGCGCCATGCCTTCACGGTCGAAGGGGAATCCGCTGCCGGCCAGAGCGCCGCTGCCGAGCGGCATCACGTTCACCCGCGCCCGGGCTTGTTGGAGGCGCTCGAAATCTCGGGCGAACATTTCGAAATACGCCAGCAGATAATGCGGCCACAGGACCGCCTGGGCCCGCCGCATGTGCGTGTATCCAGGAATCACAGCATCCGGGTAGCGCTGGGCACAGCCGAGCAGAGCTTCCATGAGCCCGCCCAGAAAACCCGTTCCCCGATCGATCTCCTCACGCAGCCACAGCCGGACATCGAGCGACACCTGCTCGTTCCGACTGCGCCCTGTGTGGATCTTGTCGGCGAGGCCGCCCACGCGCTCCTTGAGCTTGCGAATGACCACCGTATGCACGTCTTCGTCGGTTGCACCGGCGAAGAACTCCGGCTTGCGAGCCTCGTCGCGAATCGCGTCGAAAGCCGATACGAGTTCCGCTCGCTCCGTAGCCGTGAGGATGCCCACCCCTTCGAGTGCGCGCGCGAACGCCTGCGAGCCGCGGATGTCCGCGTCGATCAGCCTCCGGTCAAAATGGAGCGAACCGGAGAACCTCTCGAAGACTTCCGAGGGACCCTCCTCGAACCGGCCGCCCCAGAGCTTCATACCGTCTTCTTCTTTGAACCCTTGTTCGCCTTGATGACCGCCGCCCGCACCTGAATCGGCAGTCCGATCAGGTTGATGAATCCGCGAGCGTCCTTCTGATCGTATTCGGCGCCCATGGTGAAGCTGGCGATATCGAGCGAGTACAGCGAATAGGGCGACTTCCGGCTCACGGGCTGGAAGCTGCCTTTATACAGCCGCAGCGTGACCTCGCCCGTGGTGTTCTGGCAGGCGACATCGAAGAAGGCGTCGAGCGATTCGCGCAGCGGCGTGAACCACAGGCCGTTATAGACCATCTCAGCGTAATCGAGCGCGAGCTTTTGCTTGTAGTGGGCCAAGTCTTTCGGCAGCGTCAGAGCTTCCAGTTCTCGGAACGCGGCCATGATCAGCGTGCCGCCCGGAGTCTCATACGCCCCGCGCGACTTCATGCCGACGAAACGATTCTCGACCAGATCGATACGTCCGACGCCATTGTCGCCGGCGATCTTGTTCAACTGTTCGAGCAGCGCCACCGCCGACAGCTTCTTCCCATTGACCGATATTGGCGTGCCCGCCTCAAACCCGATGGTCACATCCGTAGGCTTGTCGGGAGCCTGCTTGGGACTCTTCGTCAGCATCCAGACATCGTCCGGAGCGGCGTTGGCAGGATCTTCCAGTGCCCCGCCCTCGTGCGAAATGTGCCAGATGTTGCGGTCGCGGCTGTAGATTTTCTTGGTGGTCTGGGCGATGGGAACCTTGTGTTTGGCCGCGTAAGCGATAGCGTCCTCGCGCGAGATGATGTCCCACTCGCGCCACGGAGCGATCACCGGCAGATGCGGCGCAAGCGCCTTGTAGGTCAGCTCGAAACGGACCTGATCGTTCCCCTTGCCGGTGCAACCATGCGCCAGCGCATCGCAACCGGTGGCAAGCGCCACCTCCACCTGTTTCTTGGCGAGCAGCGGACGCGCGATCGAAGTGCCCAACAGATACTTGTGCTCATACTCGCCGCCCGCGCGGACCATCTTCCACAGGTATTCGGAGACGAACTCCTCGCGCATATCGGCGACGTAACATTCCGATGCGCCGGTCTTGCGCGCCTTGGCCTCCAGCCCGGATAACTCTTCGCCGCCTTGCCCGATATCGCCGCACACGGCGACTACCTGGCATCCATAGTTCTCCTTCAGCCATGGAATGATGATCGATGTGTCCAGTCCGCCGGAGTAGGCGAGCGCTACCTTCTTGGGTTTTTGCATAAGTCTAAATTGTAAATGTTGCGATCGGCCCGGCGTGTTACTTCAGCAAGGTGAGCAGCAGCCCTTTCTGGGCGTGCAGGCGGTTCTCAGCCTGATCGAACACAGCCGAGCGGGCGGATTCCATCACGCCGTCGGTAGTTTCCTCGCCGCGTTTGGCAGGCAGGCAGTGCATGAAGATGGCATCCGGCCGGGCCTTGGACATCAACGCCTCATCGACACGATAGGGAGGAAAGGCTTGCAACCGGGCGTCCTTCTCACTTTCATGACCCATGCTGGCCCATACATCGGTGTAGACCACGTGCGCGCCGTCCACGGCTTCCAGAGGATCGTTGGTGAGGCTGATCTTTCCCAGCCGGCTCGCCGTCGCGACCACCTGCGGTTTCGGCTCGTAACCTTTGGGCGTCGCGACCGCGACGTGCATCCCCAAGCGGCCCGCGGTCAGCATCAGTGAATGCGCCACATTATTGCCGTCGCCGACGAACGCGAGCTTCAATCCGTCCCATCGGCCAAAGCGTTCCTTGATGGTCTGCACGTCGGCCAGGATCTGGCAGGGATGGTACAGATCGCTCAGCGCGTTGATGACGGGAACGTGCGCCCACTGGGCGAGCTCTTGCACGGTGTCCTGAGAGAAGACTCGCGCGACGATTCCCTGCGTCCAGCGTTCGAGATTCCGGGCAACATCCTTGACCGGCTCGCGCTCGCCTACGGGACCCACCGAGGTGACCGCGTCACCGCCGAGCTGCTTGATCGCCAGCTCGAATGTCATCCGGGTGCGCAGCGACGGCTTTTCGAATAGCAAGCTGAGGTAGCGCCCGGCGAGTACCTGGGTGAACCGCTGCGGCGTGCGCTTGACCTGAGCAGCGAGATCGAGAACGCGGAGGAGCACGTCCTGGGACAGATCCAGGTCCTGCGTCAGATGTTGGACCGTTGGTACGGTCAAA